>Ga0272446_1001174_pt1 | contig 38890 bp, 36 predicted proteins | sample YNPCB0061_FD_194587 | JGI IMG/M metagenome (GOLD analysis project Ga0272446, IMG submission 194587) | Hot spring microbial mat communities from Yellowstone National Park, WY, United States - YNP-CB-006-1 | ecosystem: Environmental > Aquatic > Thermal springs > Hot (42-90C) > Sediment | place...
TTTTTTGGGTTAATTTTTTGGCTGGTATTTTACAGGATTTTTTGTTTACACTTAGTTTGCGTTACGTCAGCAAAGAAATGCCTCCACGTCCTTCGCTGGTGGCATTTTTTGATAACTTTGTCAGCGTCGAAGTTTTGTATAACATTATTAGAAGGATAGATGATCAAAAAAGCCGGCTAGCCATTTTAATTTATTCTTTGGGTATAGCTACCGGTACTTATTTGACCATGAGATTTAAAATAAATAAAATCAGCTGATGAACTTTTTGTTTATTTCTTGTTGAGCGTACATTTTTGGCTATAAAATTAATCTATTAGCCGTTAAGCCGGTATTCGCATTCTTGTATGGTTGATGGTGCATAGGGCAGCTAGCTTGGTCTGACGAGCACTGCCCCGACCGTAGACTCTAAGCGGCAATTCTTTTCTTTAGAAGAAATGGTTAAGGAGATAAATAATAATTACTTCTTAGCTACTTCTTTAAGAAGTAACGCCAGAATTAGCCACACAGGGCTTAAGCCGCTACAGTACTCATCTCGCGCTCTTGAAGCTTTGGTGGCAAAAAGACCTAATTCTAACAAACCGGTAAAAATGCTTTTATTTTTTTCCAAAAAAATAATTAATCCACTTTTGCCAATTGCTTGATTGATCAATCGTCAAGGCAGAATTATTGGACTGATCTAAAATTTGGTTGGATAAATTAGGAATTACCACTACGTTTTCTCCGGGTTTCTGCAGGCTTAACCTTAATCTGGCCTCACGTTCCTTAAATTCCGGCGTACCTAAATATTGAATAAGATCGTTTAGTTGATTATTTTTGTTCTGAAAACTGTTTATATCATTTTGCAGTTTGGCTATTTCTTGTTGCAGTTCTGATTGACGCATTAAACCATTAGTCATACCTACGCCAATGGCTATAATTGCCACAGCCGCGACGAGTAAAAACAGACGCGAAGTAATAATGGTCCAAAAATCCTTATGTTGCGACATAACCAATAATATTATAGCAGTTTATCAGGGTAAATCTATAGTAATTACAAGATAAACTATAAATAATATTAAGCCTTGACAAGATTAACTTATTTAAAAAATAAATAAAGTACAGCCATTAATAATTAACATCCACTGGAGCTGGTCTAAGTTTTTATTAATAAAAATATTGCATCAAAAAGTTGACCAATTACTTTGCCGACGGTTAAGTAACTCTTCAGTCAAATTTTTAGGATCTTTAAGATAAGGAAATTTAAGTTGCACCGCGCCCCGACCATAACGTACAGTTACAGTGCCGTAACCCAGCAAATGAGCGAATAAACCCTGTTTGGACCAGCTAACGTCTTCAATAGAAGCATAATCGGTTTGTGAAATAACTTCCTTAAATAAACCGCTACGGCTAACATCCAACAAACGTTGTTTGGTTAGTATTAAAGCTGTGTTTTGCCAAAGTAAGCGAGCACGTAAAAAACTGTATAAACTAAGCAGAATTAAGCCACCCCAAACGACCAGCCCCCATTTGCCTTGCTGAAACAAAAACCAAAGTAAAAATAAAGCACTGGCTAATAAAAAACCGGCCAAACTCAAATCACGCCAGCGACTAGCCAAGCTAGGACGATAAATAATTTGAACTTCTTCACTAGGATTAAGGTATTTGCTAAGGTTAAGCATAGGTATAATACTATTATAGTAGTCAGTTAATTATTTTGCCTAATTTGATTATTTGATTATTTGATTAAAAATTTTTATGTCAAAAAAGCATTCTTGGCGCAATACCGCTTGGTTAGTGGTAAGCATTATAGTAGCCTTGATGATGATTTTCTTTACCATCAGTCCGGCCTTTTTTTAATTTTTTAGTCTTGTCGGCTAATTAACGCCATATAGGCTTGCGGCGGTATAGATACCTTGCCTTGCAAGCGCATACGTTTTTTACCGGCTTTTTGTTTTTCCAAAAGTTTTCTTTTACGCGTAACATCGCCGCCGTACAGTTTAGCGGTAACATCTTTGCGCATAGCTGGTATGCGTTCGGAGGCTAAAATTTTAGCGCCCAAGGCCGCTTGAATTTTTACTTCAAACATCTGCCGCGGTAACAAATTCTTAAGTTTGCTAACTATAGCTCGCGCTCGTCGATAAGCCTCATCGGTATACACTAAGGTGGATAAAGCCTCCACTGGTTCATCAGCTACCAAAATATCCAATTTTTTAATGTCACAAACCTGGTATTGTAAAAATTCATAATTAAGAGAAGCGTAGCCGGCGCTAACACCCTTAATTTGATCATAAAAATCTACCAAAATAGCGCTCAAGGGAAGTTTATAACGCAAAATGGCCCGGCCATTGTTATCATGTGTGCCTAAGTAATCAGTGGTTATATAAACGCCGCGGAATTCCTGAGCCACAGTCATTAAATTACCCAAATAACGAGAAGGCGCCACGATATCCACCTTTACCATAGGCTCTTTAATTTGTTTAATCCGTTCAGCCGGCGGCAGTTCCAAAGCGCCACGGACTGTTAGAATTTGGCCATTGGTTAGTTCCACTTCGTAAGCCACTGACGGTGTGGTAACAATAACGTTTAAATTATATTCGCGCAGCAAACGCTCCCGAGTAATATCCAAATGCAGCAAGCCTAAAAAGCCGCAGCGAAAACCAAAACCTAAGGCCGCCGAGTGCTCACCCTCATAGACCAGGCTGGCGTCGTTTAATTTTAAGCGAGTTAAAGCTTCTCGTAATTTTTCCGCCGCTTGCCCCGCCGCCGGATAAAGTCCGGCAAAAACCATGGGTTTAACCTCAAGGTAGCCAGGCAGGGCTTGGGCCGAGTGTGCTGTAGCCAAAGTATCGCCTACCCGAACCAGGCGAATGTCTTTTAATCCGGTAACCACATAACCAATTTCACCAGCCTTTAGTAGCTCGCGCGGCTGTAACTTGGGAGTATAAACTCCAACCTCCAGCAGTTCTCCCCGAGCGCCGCTGCCCAATAACTCATAGTGATCACTCTTTTTAAGCTGGCCGTCAGTTAAACGAATGGAGGCGACCACACCGCGAAAATCATCGTAACGCGAATCAAAAATTAAAGCTCGGGTTTGGGCTATACCACGCGTTGGCGGCGGTACTTGAGCGATAACGGCGTCCAAAACCTCAGCTACACCATGGCCTTGTTTGGCCGAAACACGTAAAACACGCTCCGGTTTAATATGCATTAATTCAGCCAGTTCCAAACTGACGCGTTCTGGATCAGCCGCCGGTAAATCTAATTTATTAATCACCGGTATCATAACTAAACCTTGCTCCTTGGCCAGTTCGTAATTAGCCAAAGTTTGGGCTTGAATTCCCTGTGTGGCGTCAACTAATAAAATAGCGCCCTCCACTGCTTGCAATGAACGGGATACCTCATAACTAAAATCCACGTGCCCTGGCGTATCAATCAAATTTAAATTATAATCGCGCCACTGCATTGTTACCGGTTGCAATTTAATAGTTATCCCCCGTTCCCGCTCCAAATCCATTTGATCGAGCAACTGATCGCGCATTTCGCGTTGTTGCACGGTTTTAGTTATTTCCAAAAAACGGTCAGCCAAGGTTGATTTACCGTGATCAATGTGAGCAATAATACAAAAGTTACGAATTTTATCAGTCATAGACTTTAGGCAGTGCGACTGACATAGCGGCACCATAGGTTAATAACTGATTGCCATATACTTTTTATAAAGGCCACTTCGGGTAATTTCCACCAACTGGTCAAAAAAACATAAGTTAACAAACCAACGCCACCCGCTGCCAAACCTTGTAGGAAAATACCCCAAAAAGTATGCATATTAACCAGCGGCGCCACTAGCTGAAGAGTTAGATAAGTCAAACAAGCGCTTAAACCGGCAGCGGCAACCATAAACTTAACTCCCGCCACAACATTAGCCGTGCCTAAGTTGCCCAAACGTTTACCCAACAACCAAAACAACAAACAAACATTGGTCAGGCTGGCGATAACATAAGCTACGCCAATACCGTTTAATCCCCACGGCTGCAAAACCAACAATAAAACAAAATTAATCACCATACTGGCTCCCGAAGCCAACACCGGCGTAATAGTATCGGGAATAGCGTAAAAAGCCCGAGCTACCAAGGGAATTAAACTGTCGGAAATCATAGCCAAGGATAAAAAACCTAACATCTGAGCAGTGCGAATGGTAGCATTCCAATCAAACGAACCACTGCCCAATAAAACACGTACCAATTGAGCGCGTAAAACTAAAATTAAAACCGCCATTGGAATAACGTAAAATAAAATACGCCTTAAGCTACGACTAAAATGATGACGAAAGTCGTCGTGTTGCTTAAGACTAAAAGCCTGACTAAAGACGGGGAAAACCGCTGTGGCCAAGGAAACGCCAAAAACATTAATAGGAAAACTATGTAAGTTAATAGCTAAAGAAAAAGCGGCTAAAGAACCTACTGATAAACGTGAAATAAAAGCAGCAGTAATGATATCGTTTAAGGAATTAGCGGCCAGACCGAGCGTGCGCGGAGCTAATAATTTAAACACCTGTTTAACTGATTGGCTGCGCCAACCAAAAGTAGGTTGATAAGTCCAGCCGTTTTTTTGAGCGGCTAACCATTGAATTAATAAATGGGCCAGACTGCCTAATAATACACCCCAAGCCAACCCGATTATACCGAACCAGGGCACTAAAATAATAATTCCGACAATAATTCCCAAATTATATAAAACCGGAGCTATAGCATAAGCGGTAAAACGTTTTTCCGCTTGTAAGACACTGCCGAATAAATTAGACGCGCCAAAAATAACTATGGCAAACATCATTAATCTAGTCAGTTTTACTGCTAGAACAGAGGTATCAGGACTAAAACCGGGCGCTATTAGCGGCACTATTTGCGTCGCAAAAACTGAACCTACCAAAGCCACTGCTAGTAAAAAAATAACCAAAATATTTAATACTCTATTGCTAAGCTGTAGTGATTCGTCTTTGTTGGGTTGATTTTTTAGTTTGATATAAATCGGAATGAAAGCCGAAGCCAAAGCTCCTAACACGAAAGTATTAAAAATAAAATTGGGCATTTTAAATGCCGCGTAATAGGCGTCCAACGTGGCTGAGGCGCCAAAATGTGTAGCTAATAAACGATCACGTAATAAACCCAATAAACGCGATAGCACTGAGAAAACCGCGATCATCAAAGCACCTTGTGTAATGCGCTGGGCAGATGAATCAGCCATAATAAAAAGACAAAATAAAACGTTCCACTTGGCTGGAGGCGAGAAGGCTTAGAGTGACCAAATGTTGGTATCCAAGCTAAAGAGGGGTGCACAAGTATAAATCGTCTACGATTATATCGTGCAGTCCTTCCGTTACATTCTCACATATCCTCCAACCAGCTGGAACGTTTAATGTTAGCCATTATAGCATACTTTATAAAAAAAGTCAATAGTTAGTTACTGTCCCGCGGCGGCGGTTGTAAAAGCAAACCATAGTAAGCGTCAGTGGTTAAATCTGAAGAAAAACTAATAGTTGAATCCTCCTTACGCAAGCTGGCAGAAGAAGCCTGCCAACGCAACTGCCAATCAGTTGGCAAATCTACCTGTGAAGTAAAACTAACCCGTCCAACACCAGCTTGACGTTGGAAGTAAACTTGGTAGCGCCGTAAGTCTGCATCTTTTAAATCAGAACGCAAGACAAAAGGCAAACGATATATTAAAGTCACTGTTTTAGTTTCGCCTGGACTAACGCTAAGCCAGTTAGCAAAAACCGTTTTCCCAAACTCTTCGGTAATCCTAGTGCCGGATGGTTGATCTGTGGCCACGTAATCTTCGTTCAACTGTAAATCCTGATCTACTAGAGCGTTCGTTGGCACGGGTTTAAAATAATTAGCCGGTGGCGGGGTGAACCCGTTAGCCTGAATGAGTGTAGAACCGCGGGGCACATAAAAACGTAAATAATCCACGTTGCGGCGGCTGGTAAAAATATCAGACTTAGCGCCCTGATGTTGACGAGTCATAGTTACTTTGATCACCATTTGACCGTCGCTGGTTATTTCCACCTGGTGGGTTATTTGGTCGCGGGTTACCAGATCGGTTTTACCGCCGCCAATATTAGTACGTACCACTGCCAAATAATCATAAGGCACATGTTTTATTTCGCCCGACCAACCGTAAGTTTGTAAAGCTTTTTCCAATTCATTGTCTGTTACAAAAAATTGCAAACTGCGGCTAATTAAAGATTTTTCCAGTAAAGCCAAAGCTTGAGCCTTAGTCGAAGCCGGCAATTGCAATAAACGATTAACCAAAATCGGAGTCAAATCGGCAATAAATTGCTTGGGTCGATTAACCGACTTGTCGTATTCCACATCAACCGCCAGCTGAGTTTCACGCATAAAATTATCAGCGGTAATAATTTTACCGTAAGCGGGCAAATCTATTGGGCCAGTTAACTGTAGCAAACCGATTACCAAATCGGGAGTTAAGGCGATCACGCCATCAGCTGAGGGGCCGCCCGATTGCTCAATAAACCACAATATCTTACTGGCCGAAGTAGGCCAATTAAACCACCAGTTGGCGTCCTGTAACTGCCAAGTTCCCCTCACCAACCGCAGTGGATCGGGCGGGGCAATCACCTGTTTTAAAGAGCCTTGAAAATCATATGGTCCGCCGCCGGGTATAGTAAGGTTAGTCACTTGTCCGTTTACTACCTGCAAAAAAGCCAAACTGCCGATAAAACCGCCGGTCGGTCTAAGCTCGCTATTGTTTTGAAAAACTACAACATAAGTTTTAGGCTGAGATGAAGAAATTGCTTTTTGTAAAAAACCGGGAAAAGCAATTAAATAATCTAATAACGAATCCAACTGTTTAAGTTGTTCTCTTAGCGAACTAAAACGGTCTTGTAATTCGGGCGGCACGGCCGTAGGGTCCACTTTGTCCAAATAAGCATTAGCTTTATCTAAATGGGGTTTTACCTGTTGTAGGGTATTCTGCACGGTTTGTAAGGTATCGCCCAATTGAGCGGCGGCTTCCGGCGATGTAGTGCCAGTAACTACCCGCCAAGCCGCTACCGCTTGGGCAGCGGCTTGGGAAACTTCTTTACTGGCCGACAACAAATATTGCCCGGCAGCATATTGCTGTGGCTTGCCTGGTAACTTAGTTAATAAAAACATTACCTGATCGGGCCATAGACGAAGCAACTCTGAAGCCTGATCAAAAGTAGAAGCAGCTTGACTAAAATTATCTTGAGCTGAATCAATATCACCGTTACCCAATTGAGCGGCTCCATTTTTTAATTTATCAACAGCCAATTGAGACAAAGACATCATGTCACGCTGCCGCTGAGTGATATCCTGCCAAGTGGCAATAACCTTAAAGGGCAAAGTAAAGACCAGGGCCATTAATAAAAAAGCACCCGCTTGAACCCAGACATAACGTTTGGCTTTAGGATAAGAGGACCAGTTCAATTCTTTGTGATAGTGACGATAATCCCCTGACTGCAAATGTCCGCGGTTTTTTATTAATCGCCAGGGTAAAATAAAACTGTAGATTAATAAACGTTTAAATTCTTTCAAATCATCTTTTATAGAACGAACTAGCGGTGTAGCTTCCTCGTGCAATCGCAAAAAACCGGCCAATAAAAAAAACCAAACGGCTTCGGTCAACCACAATAAAACTTCCACAGCCGTTAACACCGATAAATCACGTACCAGTTGATAATGTTGACCGCTTAGTTTTTCCAGCCACCTACGATAATGGCTGTTAAGACCATAAATCGTTTTTTTAAAATTAGGTTGCCAAACCGGTTTTTTAATGGGCGGTTTAAGCGCCTGTTCCTCTTGTAGCGCCGGCGGCAGCAAATCGGCGCGCAAATTTAAAACGTGACGAGATAACAAAGCTGCCTCGCCCTGAGCGCGTTCGGCCTGTTGTTGCAAAACATTCAACCGCCACCATTGCCAAGCCGAATTAGCCAACGGTTTTTTGTTAAATCTTGTTTCAGTCATGCTATAAGACATTGTAAACTATCAAAACAGTGTAATCAAGAATTACCCGTTAATCAGCCTCCGACATTAACCAATTAAATTATTTTTTAGTAGTCATCTGATAAATTTCCCGAGTGATCAACGCAGTTTTTGACCAATCATAAAGACGAGGCAAGGGGTTAACAAGACTTAAATCGGGCGTCGTTAAAGCTTGTTTAATAACCCGAGCCATATCATTAATATCCAGCGGGTTAAAATATTCACCAGCCGCGCCGATGATTTCTCGTAACACTGGTAAATCCGACAACAAAACCGGCCGATTAAAACGCAAAGCCTCTAAGGGTCCTAAACCAAAACCTTCCATTAAAGAGGGCAAGATATAAGCCCGGCTGTTTTTATATAAATCAACCAATTGATTATCCGTCACTTGGCCGGTAAAAATTACCTGACCTGTTAGGCTTAGTTGAGCACTTAAGTTTTTTATCTTCTTCATAAAATAATCCAACCGTCCAACTATGACCAAGCGAAGCGACTTATCCGTCGCCACGACTATTTTAAAAGCCCGCAATAATCGGTCCAAGTTTTTGTGAGGGTAAGCCGCCCCAACCGCTAATAAATAATTATCCCCCTTCCCTACCATTTTACTAGATAGAGAATCATCTGATCTTAAAAAAGGCGCTAGATAAACCACTTGTATTTTATCGGCCGCCGCCGGATAAAAATTAATTATATCCCGGGCCACTGTCTGGCTGACTGTTATAATTTTGCGGGCTCGTTTAACCGCCCGACCAATAACTCCAAAATAAACTTTTAATTTTAACCAATATAAAAATGACGGCAGAACCGAGGCTTGCCGGTCGGGAAAATGATGGATTATTAAATCGTGAATTGTGACAATGTAAGGCCGCGGGCTTAACCAAGGGGCGTTAAAATGCGGATAGTGTATTAAGTCCGGTTTTAATTGGCGGATTAATCTAGGTAAATATAATTGCTCAGCCAAGGTGTAAACTCGATATGGAGCCGCTACCAGATGAAAATTTGTCGGTAAATTATCAGGTTGTTCCTGGTTAGCTGGATTAATTAACAAATAGTAGGAATTAATTTGATCCTGTTTAATTAATTGGTTTACCAATTCTTGAACATAACGACCCAAACCACGATGTTCAATGCCGTATAAACGAGCGTCAATTACCAGGCGCATAATTAACGACTAATTTGATTAAATAAATCCAGATACAACCGCGCCGTCTTAGACCAATTAAATAATTTAGCTCTGGCTTGACCAGCTTGAACCAAATCCTGATAGGCCGACTTATCATTTAATAACCAGTTAATGCTTTCATACCAGGGTTGGTTATCATAAGGGCTAAGCAGTAAGCCGGCTTCTCCCACCACTTCTGGTAAAGACGAAGTTTGACTGACTAAGACCGGCACACCCGCCGCCATTGCTTCCAAGGGCGGCATACCAAAACCTTCATAAAAAGACGGGTACAAAAAAAGTTTGGCGCCGGCATATAAAAACACTTTATCTTGCTCCGGTATATAGCCTAGAATTTTTAACCGATCACCTAAATTTAAAGTTTGCAACAAACGTCTTATTTTAGCCGTTCGCCAACCCCAAGCGCCCACCATAACTAAGTCATAGGGGAAATCCGACTGCCGTCGCAACAATTCGGCATAGATTTGCCAAAGAAAAGAATGATTTTTACGCGGTTCAATAGTACCCACCGTTAAAAGATAAGGTCGGGTTAGACCATAACGGGACATAATCTGTTGCTGCTTGTCCGATGAAGGTGGATTAAAATAAGACTCGGCTACACCCGGCGGAATAACCTGCAAACGATTTTTTAAATTAGGAAAATTTTCTGTTAAATCGTCAGCGGTATAATTTGATACAGCCGCCAGCCAAGCTGTTTTGGGTAAATGACGCAGCAAGCGTTTAACCGCCGGAAAGTACCAAAAATGAGAACGAATAGAAAAAAATTCTGGCCAGTGTAACCAAGATAAATCATGTACCGTTAAAACAGCGGGAATTTTTTGTTCCCAACTGACAAACATGGGATTAGGCAGCCAAAGTACGTCTGGATTTTTATTTTGCCGGCGCCAAACATCATTAATCTGCGACCAATTTATATAAAATGAAAAATTTTTTAACCGGTTGGGATAATTTTGGCGACTTATTTTTACTAATTCCGCACAGCCCGCTGGCAAATTAATTTGACCTTGGGCATTAGTATACCCCAATAACTCCGAAGCTGGCGATAAACGACTTAACTCTTGAATAGTTTGCCAGGCATACTCACCCACGCCGGTTCGCCAATTATCTTGCAGACAACGCAGATCAATCCCTACTTTCATAAGGAACTTTTTTTAACTGACGGCAGGTTTGTCATAAAATCCTGCCACTGATTAATAAAATTGTCTCGCGAAAATTTTTTAGCCCGCGCCTGAATGACTAATGGGTCAAAGGTTTGATAACGGAACCTAATAACAGCATCAGCTAGGGCTTCCCAACTTTGTTCGTCAAAAAGAACGCCGCTTACCCCCGGTTCAATTGTTTCTAAAGCCCCGCCACTACCATAAGCTATGACCGGTCGGCCAGCCGCCATAGTCTCCACTACAGTTAAGCCAAAATCTTCCTCCTGTGGATGAATTAAAGCGCGGCAACGAGACATATATTGAGCCTTGGCTTGTTCGTTCAGTTGTCCTAAAAATTCCACGTTCTGACCAGCCATTTTTTTTAACTCCTGAATTTGTTCACCGTCACCGATAATTTTTAAGGGCAAGCCTATCTTGTTAAAAGCTTTAATAACTAAATCCACACGTTTATAAGGCCTTAAACGCGACACCACTAAAAAGTAATCTTCCGGTTCCTGCGGCGCGCCCCATAAATCAGTATCCACCGGTGGATAAATAACTTTAGCCGGTCGGTGATAGTATTTAGCGATACGATTAGCCACAAACTGAGAATTAGCCACGTAATAATCCACCCGTTGCGCGGCTATATAATCCCACTGACGCAAGCGCGTTAAAATAAAAGGTAAAATTTTCTTTACTATTTTAGGTTGAGGCAGATCAGAAGTATAACTATGAGTATCACTCCATAAATAACGAGTCGGCGTATGACAATAACAAATATTTAAAGCTTGCGGCTGAACTAAAATACCCTTAATTAAAGCCGAGGCTGAACTAATAACCACATCGTAGCCGCGCAAATCAAAATTTTCCACCGCCGCCGGCATTAAAGTCAAAAACCATTTAAAAAACTTGACACCGCCCGGCCAATCTTGAATAAACGATGAGTGGATATTCCAACCCTTAGTAAATTCTCCCATCGCCTGTTGATCATGCAACAAAGTATAAATAGGCGCGGCGGGATATAATTTATGAAACTCCGCCAACACCTTTTCGGCTCCGCCGATTTGATTTAAGTGATCATGAGCTAAAGCAATATTCATAAATTAAACGGCATTACGTCGGCTTAATACCACGCCAATTGTTTTTATTAGAATAACAAAGTCACCGCGTAACGACCAATTTTCTATATAGAACAAATCCAATTTAACTTCTTCGGCAAAGGTTAAATTAGAACGCCCAGATATTTGCGCTAAACCGGTTAAACCGGGTTTGATACTAAGTAATTTTCGCTGGTTAATATTATAGGCCGCCACTTCGCCGGGCTCATGTGGACGCGGTCCGACTAAAGACATTTGACCAATTAAAATATTCCATAATTGCGGCAATTCGTCCAAAGACCACAAACGCAACCAGGCGCCTAAGCGGGTAACCCGCGGATCATGAGACATTTTAAACAGCGGACCATCAGCGCGTTCATTATAAGCCAACAACTTGGCTTTTAATTGATGAGCGTCTTTAACCATGGACCGAAATTTATAAAGATAAAATAACTTTCCGCCTTCACCTACCCGTTGCAACGCCACCAAAAAAGGCCAACCCGACTCCAACAATACCGCCCCAGCCAAAAGCAACAAAATCGGCGACGTCACTAACAAGGCCAAGGTGGCTAAAATTAAATCAAAAAAACGTTTACTTACCCGCCCCCAACCGTCAAGTGGTGTTCGTTTTATTTCTACCAACGGCACACCAGCCAAGGTTTGAACTAAAACATTATGGGTTTGCGCCTCAAACATATCAGCAGCATAACGAAAACTCAAATGATTGGCAGAACAAAATTCCAACAAGCGCAACTTTTCTTCATGGCCTACCGTGGGATCGCCAACTATCACTTCGTCCAACTCGGTTAGATGATTTTTTAAATCATCAACTTGGGATAAGGGTAATTGCCATACTACTCGCAAGCCCAAATTTAACGACTTGGCAAATAATCCGGCTAACTCACGACTATTATTATCTGTGCCAATTAAAGCCACTCGACTAACACCAAAACCAGTGCGGTAAACTACCAATCTTAACCAACGTAACAATAACCGACCCAGGCTAACTAAAACAATAATCAAAGCCCAAGCGACTAAAATTATAAAACGCGAACCGAATAATTGGGGATTAAAAAAGAACCAACCCATAACAATGGCTAATCCCAGCGTACTGGCGGCGCTAATACGTACCAACTCTTGGGTTAGTTTATACTGTCGGTTAATATCATATAAACCATTCCAAGCAAATAAGATAATTACCCCCAGCGCCACCAGCAGCATAGTTACGGCAAAATGTGGCCAATCAATGTTAAATAAAACTGGCCTAATATCCGTAACAAATTCTTTAAAACGTAGCTGGTACGCAAACAGGCCAGCCAGCCAAACCCCGGCGTAATCCAAGGGTAAAGCAATTGTCAGTAAAAATAAACGCCCGCGTGGCATAATTCTTTTCTTAGTGTAGCAAAAAATATAAGTCTAAGTAAGCTTGCTTTAATTTTTCAGCAACCCAACGCATAATCAGAAACCACTTAAACCCCTGAGTTGCTCATCTTAACCTAAATGACGCTGCGGTTCAAATTGTTAAAAATTGATAAATAATTGTATCCATGCTAGTTTGTCTATGCCTTTTTGGTTTTACGGTGGTTGCCCGGCTTAAGTAAATTAGGTCGGGAGGAAAGTCCGAACACCACAGTGCTCCCACTTTAGGGAGGGGTAATTCCTAACGGGAACCGTTTAAACGGTTAAAAACTGTTTAAACAGGACAAGTGCAACAGAAAACAATCCCGCCCCGCCTTTGGCGGAGTAAGGGGTGAAACGGTGAGGTAAAAGCTCACCAGCTGCCGTGGTGACACAGCAGGCTAGGCAAACTCTACCCGGTGCAATACCAAATAGGTTCCTCCGTAAGAAGGAACGGGTTGGTAGCTTGAGCGCCGCTGCAAAGCGGCGCCTAGATAGATAACCACCATCCTGACAAAATCGGGAAACAGAATTCGGCTTAAGTAAAACCAAAAGGCAAAAAACCTTTCTTGATTAAGAAGGGTTTTTATTAATTTTACTTTTTATTTACCTGCCTTAGTCAAAGCCTCATTAACCAAAGCGTCGGCCAGTTTGTTCTGCTCCCGTCGCACATGTTTAAAAATAACGGAGTTAAAATTCGGTAGCATATTCCAAACTTTAACAAAAATCGCGGCCAAACCCTTATCCTTAACTTTGTATTGTCGATTAAGCTGTTTTACCACCAACTCACTATCTAAATAACAATCCACCTGACTGGCTCCGTTTTTTTTAGCCTCTTCCAAGCCGGCCAACAAAGCCCGGTACTCTGCCTGATTATTAGTGGTCTCTCCAATATAACGGCCAAAACTAGCTACGACTTGGCCAGTTGTTGTTTCCAAGACCACACCAATGGCCGCCGGACCGGGATTCCCCCGCGCGCCGCCGTCGGTTCTAAGCACTAAATGTTTAGTCTGCATCATGATTTTTCCAATCAATTATTTTTAATTGTAAGTCACGTTGATTATTCCATTCATTAACGCCTAATTCAAAAACCAAATCTACTGCCTGACCAAGCTTAATATTAGCATTTATTTCCGCCGCGTTAAACATAATAAACTTATTCTCCGTTTGGCCGTCGCTTAATAATAACCTAATATGTTGCCCAGCGCCGCCGACTAAATTAAATTCTTTAACTGTTAAATTATAAATCGCGAATAAAGCTCGGGGATTATTTTGTCCAACTGGTTCAAGTTTAGTTACGGTATCGTAAAGTTCCCAAGATATTTCACTTAAATTAACTACCATATCCACGGCCAAACTGGGGCGTAAATCTTGGCCGATAAGTTGTTTTTGCGCCAACTGGTTTAATTCCCTTAAAAAGGGTTCCAATTTATCCTTGCTTAAAGCCAAACCGGCTGCTTCTTTGTGTCCGCCAAAACTGATCAAAAAATCTTTTAACCGACTAAAGGCTTGAGCCAAATCAAATTGCCCCACGCCGCTACGGGCCGAGCCTGCCACCCGTCCGTTATTGTCGCATAATACCAGGGCCGGTCGGTTATAATACTGCGCCAGTTTACCAGCCACTAAACCAACCATACCTAATTGCCAAGTCGGATAATAAGCGTGCACAAAAAATTGACCGTCCGTTAATTCGCCGATCTGCTCCTTAGCTTGAGCAAACATTTCATCAGTCAGTTTTTGGCGCTGCGTGTTAGTTAGAGAAATTGATTTAGCTAATTCAACCGCTTCAGTGGCTTGACTGGATAACAATAAAGCTAATGCAGTATTAGCATGGTCCAATCGTCCAGCGGCATTTAAACGAGGGGCAATTTGAAAAGATATAGTCTGCGCGTTTAATTTATCAATGTTAATAACCGCTTGATTAATTAATTCACGTAAACCTAATCGTTTAGTTTTTTTTAAAACAGTCAATCCATAATAAACCAAGGTTCTATTTTCTCCTTGCAGTGGTACCATATCGGCCACCGTAGAGATGGCTACTAAATCCAACAACCATTTTTCCCACGACTCTTTGGTTTTATCGTTTAACGGACAAAGTTCATGGCGCAATAAGCCTTGCACTAATTTAAAAGCTACCCCACCACCAGACAATTTTTTAAAAGGATAGCGTTCTCTGGGCAAACCGCCATGCAAAATAGCGTAAGCCGGGGGTAGTTGTTCTTGAGGGGTATGGTGATCAGTGATAATAACAGTTAAACCTAACTCATTTGCAGTTTTAACTTGAGACACATTAGCTATGCCGCAATCACAAGTGATAATCAAGGATACACCTTTATTTTTTAAATAATGCAAAGCTTCCTCGTGTAAACCATAACCCTCATTCTCCCGGTGTGGTATATAAACTTGAGTATTCGCCCCCAACTTACGTAAACTATCCAGCAAAATAGTGGCAGCGCTTACCCCGTCAGCGTCATAATCGCCATAAACCGCAATAATCTCCCCTTGCTTAATAGCCTGATAAATGCGCTCCACCGCCTTGGTCATATCTAAAAAAAGATACGGATCAGGCACACCACTCTCCCAGTTAGGATTAAGATATTCGTCAATAGCCGCTTGGTTAGTTAACCCGCGGTTCCATAATAATTGCAATAAATGGCGCTCCACTTGGGGAAAACTCGCCACTGTATCTTGACCAATCGGCTCGGCTACTTGCCATAATTTCATAAGCCCTGATCGTTGTCCTTACTGTTTACCTGACTAATTTGCTCTTTTAGCCTATTAACCACATTGCCCATTTTGTAAGTAATTAATACGACCAAAACAGTAATCAACAAAGCATAAATAAATTTAGCCAAAATAGTTGATTGCGTACCAAAAATTTCCTTGAACATTTCCTGAATGGCGTCATTCCAAGCTAAAGCAGCCACTAAACCAAAACCAGCCGTGGCTAATTGAAATATTTTTTCCAGTATTTCCAAACGTAAAGATTTTTCACTCATATTATTAATTAATGACTTATATTTTTTAGCAAATTTCCTTAATTCCGGCAAGTTTTTTACTTATAAAGATTGTAATATATTATCAACGTCATCAAATTTATTAATTTGATCCCAAACTTCCAGTTGAATAGCTTGTTTTTCTTTAAGTAATTGCAAAACATCCCACCAAAAACTATGCACCCATAAAATCGGTGGAGTAGCTTTTTGTTTAATCAAAGATTTAATCCAACCAATAGTAGTAATTAACTCGTCTAGGGTGCCTACTTGGCCCGGAAAAACTACTACCACCGGCATTACACTAATTAACATTTTTCTGGTTTGGTAAGAATTGACCAAAGCTTTAGTGCCATAAGGAACTACCTGATGATAAGGGCAAACTACACCCAAAATAATATCCTCAGCCACTTCCATAGCGGCTAGCATAGTGCCCTTGTTCTCTCCACCGTTTACTATCACACCGCCTTTAGTAGCCACACCACTAGCTAATTTTTGGGCTAACCAACAAATAGGATGTCCTTGTGGAAAATCCGCCCCACCGGAAAAGCCAACCACCAAACCATTGGTTCTCAACTCTACCTCGCCTGGGGTAGCCCCTTTCATAACCGACACTAAACTATCGCCGTTTTTAACACTACCCTCTTTTATAACCGTACCTGGTACGGCACCTATTCGATCAGTCATAATAATTTTTATATAATTGTACTCTCCACCCGGCGATTCTAAACACTTGCTCAATCTTTTGACGGCGACCTAAACTCTTGATCTCAACCAAGGTCTGACAAATTCGCTTCTTACTTTCCTCGTCTGACTCTAAATAATCACTGGATAATCACTGGCTATAAAAATATTAAGCGCAAACTTCTAATTTAATATGGGCGGCTCTGGCCGCTTGATAAAACTTTCTCCATAACGGCCGACCGGCTGACCCTACCCATTTAAATCGTTCATTAAAGTAATCAGCCACCAAATCATAAAGCTCTGGTGTAATTTTCCCTTTTTTTAAATAAGCTGCCATGAAATCGTTATAACTTACTAAACTAAAAATAGGTATGCGATGTTTTTTAAAATAAGCCAATGGTTTAACCGAGGTATCCATTACTACAACTACCCCTTTTACTTTAAGCCCCTCCTTTAAACAATTTTTAATAAATTCTATTTTAGAACGACCATCACCAATAGCATCGTCTATTACCAAAATAGATTGACCACGTTTAAATTCTCCTTCAATAACTTGTTTGGTAGCATGCTGCTTAGCCTGTTTTTTTATATAAACAGCCGGAATGCCCGATAATATTGAGGTGGAACTACTTAAGGGTATACCAGCCGTCTCACAACCGCCTAGTAAATCTACTTTTAGACTTTTGGCTAGCTTTCCTATAACAAACGAGATCTTTTTATTAGCCTTCGGATCAGAAAAAATTCTTCTGGTTCGAGTAAAAACCGGTTGAATAACACCGAACGAGGCCCAGAACCTACCAAACAGCATTAAATCTTTTTCCACAAACAAAGACATTAAATCATGCTTTGGATATTTAATATCTGGTACCATAAACTATTCCCCTAAAAACTTAAAACCTTCCCGCTTAGCCAGGTCCATAATTTGTTTCCATTTGTCTTGTTCAGGATTCCAGTTCATAAAATTGTCATCTTTATAAACATCCCACACTAAATCATACAATTCTTTAGAAATGTAACCGTTATCCAGACCATACTTAAAATACTCAGAAGCTGTCAACAACCAACTTACCTTTATTTTATTTTGCTTAAACCAGGGAATCATTTCGCATTCACAGTCAAAAATAGTTAAAGCATCGCTACATTTTATGCCATTAGCCCAAAGATTCTGTATTAAAACGTTTTTTCCCTTACCTTTAACATTAAAATCGTCCACTATTACGGCCTGCATAGTGTCATCAATTTTACCTTCCACCGTCTGATTACTAGAGTAACCCTTGCCCTCCTTTCTGACGTAAATAAATTTTAAATCAGTATCTAAGGATATTACCGCTGCCAAGGGTATACCGGCCGTAGCGGCTCCGGCTACAGTATTAACATGCGGTAAAGTTTGTAAAATAGTCTTCCTTAGTTCAACACCTAATATCTTTAAATATTCCGAATTAGTATAAAGTAACCGTGGATCGGGTAAAAGAGGAAAAGTACCACCCGAAGCGTTAGTATAATATCCAAATCTTAATATCTCTCCCTCCCAAGCTATTTTAGCTATAGTTTCATTCATAAATTTACAAAAATCTGAATCTTGAATTATACTTAAAGAATACTAATAACTGAATAATTATGCAAGAATTATACAAAAGTGACCATGAGAAATACACATTTATTCAGGGTGATCGTGATCCAGAAGGACCTTTTAAAGAATCGGCTCTACAAATCGGTGAAGCTTTAAAAACTAAAGGCTGGCAGGTTAACGTGGGCGCCTACGGTGGCTTTGTTAAAATTCTGGAACAATCGGGAGTAAAAATTAACCCTCACGAAATGGTGGCTGATGGTAGAACTAATAAATTTAATGAGCAGTCTATAGAATCTGTTAATTGTGCCAATATAGCCAAAGAACTTTTTAAAGACGATAACCCGACCGACCAACAAATCAAAGATACAGCTTGGGCTTTGCGTATGGCTTTATTTTTGGGCAACTCTAAATCCTTCATATTTTTTCCAGGAACTAAAGGAACTAGAGCTCATCTGTTGGCTACCCTGGCTTTTAATCTAACTACAAACCAACCCAAACCAGTAGCCTTGGTTGGTTGGGAAGACAATCAACCAGATCTACAAAATAAGTCCGATTACGACTTGGGGCAACAAGAGTCATTCTGGCTTAAAACTTTTGCCGAGGAAATAAAAAATTCCCCACCGGGATGGCTACGAAAATTTTCACTTGATCAAACCGAAGAGATAGTAAACTTTGTAACGGCCGAAAATAAACAACCTGACCAAACTGACTAAACTAGCTATTAAAAACCGAAATTTCACCGGAGAATAATCCGGTTCCTAGCCGACGGATACGCTTTTCCCAAGCTGGCCACTTTTCAAAATAAGATCCCGACCGACCGTCAGTACGCGATAACAGATAAAGACCAGACCAGCGCTGGGCTCTATTTTTGTATTGCGCTAAAATTTCTGGCCTTAAAACTCTTTTCCATTTAACCCAATAATATTTATCAAAATCGCTAATGAATTTGTGGCAATCTCTATTTAGCTTTAAATTACCCTTCTGGCTCATCCACAACCAATGAGCTAACAAAACACCCACGTCAACCATCGGGTCGTAACTAATGGTGAAATCAAAATCAACCAACCGAACTTGTCCAGCCGACGTCACAAAAATATTTCTGTATATAGGGTCGCCCCAAATTAAACTAACCCTATTATTTTTAACCTCCCGATAAAAAGCGTCTATTTTGTCAGATTTAAAAAACTTGGTCAGAGCGGCTCCCCACCATTCCTTACCAAATAAAAAATTAACCATCATACGCTCATAACTCTTGCTGCTACCGACCGACAGGAATTTTTTATAAGTCTTGGTATGCAATAAACCAAGGTAATCAGCTAATAATCTAGCTATTTCCGGGTGAACTGAATTTTTATCAAATTCATCCACCAATAATCTAGCTTTTACCGATACATCCGACATTAAAAACACAAAATTTTTTTTATCAAAAAAATAAACTTTCGGTACCACTCCCCGTGGCCAAAGTTTATATAGGTATCTTAATAATCTCACCTCTCCCACCACCCTGCTCGGATCAACCGCTAAGGGGTTGCCTTGAATAAAACTTCTCTTGTTGTAAATCCAGGCTTGTTTTAAATAAAAATTTCTAGCCTGGCCCATAACGGTAATCTGGTATAAAAAATTACTATTGCTGTTTTTATCTACTCTTTGTATTTTTTTTATTTTAGAGATGCTAAAAGGCAACCGCCTGGTCCTTTTTTGTAAATAAGTCACCAGGTTATCCTCCTCCAACAATTTAATTTTAATGCTCATTAACTTAATAATAGCCCTCGCATTTTCTCTTTAGTCAGTAACCCGTTTTGTGCGCCTACTGACTTAATAACCGACGTAGCATTACGCATACCCCACAACATAGCTTGTTTAATATTACCGCCTGAATAAATATAACCGGCCAGCCAACCCGAGCCAAAAGCATCGCCAGCACCAGTGGTATTAGTCGGTTTAATCCGGAAAACGGGTTGAAAAAGCATGCGCTGTCCGTCAAAATAATAAGCGCCCGCACCACCGTCGGTAATTATTATTTGTTGAGGGCCTAATTTTTTTAAACCGGCCAACAAGCTGCCTAAACCATTAAATTTTATATGAAAAGATTTAAGCAGACTTTCTGCTTCTTCCTTATTTAAATCCAGCACGGTTAAATAAGGTAATAATTTACTTAATGATTTATAATCCATTAACTGGCGGTTACCAGGATTCCAAAAAATCTTTTGCCCAGACCGCGCCATAGTTTTAAATAAACGCTCCGTTGCCTGAGGCCAATCACCATTGGCTAAGCTGGTCAAATAACACCAAGTGATATCGGATTTTAATTGACTGGGTAAAATTAAATTTTTACTAGCCGCCCGGTCAATAAAAGCTACATGATCGCGTGAACCACCGCTGGTAGCGATAAATGATAAAGGTGTGGGAAGGTATCTATCTCTCTCAATTAAACTGCTATCAACTTTAAATTTTTTTAAATTGGCCAATACTTCCTTGGCCCGCCAATCATTGCCCAACCGAGTAATTATCCGCACCGGCAAACCTAATTTGCTTAAGCTGACACTGACATTAGCGGCTCCACCCCCAAAACCGTAACGCACGTCACGAGCGTCTATCTTGCCACCATAAGGAAACATTAACCAATCAGTTTTTTTTAAACGCCCCACTTTAGCTTGCGGCGTGGTAAAAAAGACATCCCAAGTGGCGCTGCCGATAACACAAACTTTTTGTAACATACATTTATTCTAGCATAATAACTTGAGTGAACAAGTTAAGCGGTTTATAATATGCCTTATGAGCCGTTTATATCTTAAAATAGTATCACCGCTTTTGTTTGTCTTGGGTATAATGGCCTTTTGGCAGCCTGATTTTTATAATTTAGCTTACCTGGACCCGTGGGAAGGCTGGCTGTACTTTATTGGGGGTGGAGCCGGACTGATCATTAGTTGGCGCCACAGCGACTCAGCTAATCTACACTACACCCACAGTCTGGGTATTTTAAGCTTATTACTAGTCTTACTAGGATTAAGCTTACCTAATTTTAAAGACATTTTCCATTTGGAGCCGGCCGAAAACGTTTGGCATTTGTTAATAGGTATAAGCGGCGTACTGGTTGGTAAACTGCCAACTAAAAATATACCTAAATAATCTACTCCAACGACTTAATTAAAGCCCGCCAAGGCAACAAAGCACACTCTAAACGATTAGGTCCCGGCTGAATACCTATCAACTTAATAATTGACAACTGATCAATCTTTTTTAATTCAGTTATAGTTTTGCCTTTAATATACTCGGTTAACATAGAGGCGGCCGCTTGCGTAAGCACGCAACCCTCACCGCTCCAGGCTACTTGCGCCACACGACCGTTAACTTGCTTAAACTCCAAGCAAATTTGGTCACCGCACAGAGTATTTACCGCCCTACCTTGATTAGTCGGTTTAACCAGCTGACCATGATGACGCGGCTGCTTATAATGATCCAAAATTGCTGCCTGATATAAATCCATACCTAACTTAAGATAATTTACTTCGCGCCTGAATAATTCCCTGCGCCAAACGATCCAATTCTTCCTTGGTATTATAAATAGTCAAACTGGCGCGAGTGGTCGCATTAATGCCGAATTTACGATGCAGCGGCTGAGCGCAATGATGTCCAGAACGTACGGCTATATGCAAAGAATCCAATATTGTTCCCAAATCATGAGGATGTACGCCGGCCAAGGTAAAAGCAAATACCGGCCCGCGGTTTATGCTCTCCGCCGGCCCAATAAGCCGTAAACCCTTAATTTGTGTTAATAGCCGCAATCCATAATCAGTTAGCTGCTTCTCGTGGTTTTCCACTTCAGCCCAATCCAAGGACAAACAAAAACGTAAAGCCGCTCCCCAACCAATAACTTCCGCCAGCGGCGGCGTACCCGCCTCAAATTTAGTTGGCGGTTCGGCCCAGGTGGAATCGTACCAATCAACTTCATTTATCATATGCCCGCCGTATTCAAACGGTGGCAGGAGATTTAATAATTCAGTGGTACTGTAAAATCCCCCCAAACCAGAAGGACCAAACATTTTATGAGCAGTAAAAATTAAAGCATCACAACCCAATTCCTTAACATTTAACCGCTTATGAGGCAAACCTTGAGCGGCATCTATAAAAATCCGAGCACCCACTTGATGCCCCAACTTAATAATTTTAAACAAATCAGGTATAGTGCCTAAAACGTTGGACATGGCTGTTAAACTGATGGCTTTGGTTTTAGGCGTAATAATGTTCTGCCAAGCAGCTTCGTCTAACCTGCCTTCAATTGTAATTGGCAAATACTTTATTACTAATTTATTTTGTTTAGCCGCTTGCTGCCAAGGCACCAGGTTAGCATGATGTTCCATCTCTGTCAGTACAACTTCGTCACCCGGTTTAAGCGTACGACTATAACTTTGCGCTACCACATTAAGGGCGGCTGTAGCGTTACGGGTAAAAACAATATTAGCCGGTCCGGGCGCGGTTAAATATTCCGCAGTTAAAGTCCGCGCTTCCTCAAACAACCTAGTGGCTTCCTCGGCCAAACTATAAACACCGCGATGTACGTTGGCATAAGTGGTACGATAAAATTCATCCATAGTTTTAAGCACGACTTCGGGCTTTTGGGTGGAAGCGGCATTATCAAAATAAGCCAAGTGTTGATTACTCGGATGATTAAACAAGGGAAATTGTTTTTTAAAATCAACGATGTTCATAAAATCATTTTATAATTAGTTGACTCTTTAGGCAACTTTTGTTAAAAACGCAAAAAAGCGGTAGCTATCAATTTTATTGCCTGCGACCGGCTTAACCCGCGACTCCTTAAGTAAAATAGCTCTTGTTCATTCAGAGTCTGCGCCGTAACCCCGTGCGAGGCTTTAACATTATTGTTCTTTATTTCCAAAGCGGGTACTGTTAACGATTTGACCTTATGTCCCAACAACAAAGTCTTATCCGATAAGTAAGAATCAGCCGCCGTGGCGGATTTACTTATCTTTATCATACCGTAAAAAATAGAAGAAGAATTGGCTTGCAAAAGACGTCTCACTTCTACCCGGGCAAAAGTTTCAGCCGCGTAGTGATTAACGTCTAAAAAATATCTTGTCTCTGAATTACCCCAGCCCTGATGCACTATCTTGACAACCAACTGACCTTGCCGGCCCGACAAATCTGCGGTCAGGTGATAACGCTTAAGGCCGACTGATTGTTTAATATTAAAAATCAAATTTACCCTGGCCTGCCGACCAATAATAAAATGTAGATCTTGCGCGAACTTGGAATTGTTGAGTGACAGATATAAAACAGCTTTGGACTTTAATTTAAAAACAAAATTACTTTTAAAAAAATTAACCAAACTAACAGCCTGACCCGCTTTAATAATTATTAGTTTAGGTAATTTTTTTATTCGTTCTCTCCGCTGTGGCATATAATATCTTACGCTTATTTAACAATTTATCCCACACTGCCTTCCATTTCCAAATTTAAAAGTCGTTCCAACTCAATAGCAAATTCAGCTGGTAAGGCCTGACGGACCGGCGCTATAAAACTGTTAAGTACCAGCGCTGCCGCGTCGCTTTCGGACCAACCGCGGCTTTGTAAATACATTAGTTGCTCGTCACTTAACCGCGACACAGTAGCCTCGTGCTCCATTTGCACCTGCTGGTCTTTAACATCCAAACAAGGATAAGTGTCGGACTGTGCCGTAGCTGACAATAACATAGCATCACAGCGTACTTTAGTCTGACTGTGTCCGGCTCGCGGTACCACTTTTACCAAACCACGGTAACTGGTTCGACCGCTACCCCAGGCAATGGACTTGGAAATAATTTGCGAACTGGTGTAAGGCGCCAAGTGTATAGCTTTAGCGCCAGCGTCTATTAATTGTCCACTGCCAGCCACGGCCAAGGACACTACCTTACCCCGCGCCCCGGGTTGGCTTAAAATAACCGACGGGTATTTCATGGTAACTTTGCTGCCAAAATTACCGTCGATCCATTCCACATAAGCGTTACGTTTTACCAAGGCCCGTTTGGTGACCAAATTATAAACGCTGGTTGACCAATTTTGTACAGTAGTATAACGCACCTTAGCGCCTGGCTCGGCAATAATCTCCACTACCGCCGCGTGTAAGGAATCCACGTTAAAATAAGGGGCCGTACAACCTTCAATATACTCCACCTCGCTATTACGATCAGCAATTATTAAAGTCCGCTCAAATTGTCCCAAGTTACGGGCATTCAAACGAAAATAAGCATGCAAAGGCTTAACCAGTCTGACCCGAGGCGGTACATAAATAAAACTGCCACCCGACCACACCGCGCTATTCAAAGCTGCTAGTTTATTGTCGCTCGGCGGAATAACGCTGCCCAAATACTTTTTAACCAATTGAGGGTATTGGACTAGCCCCTGTTCCATGCTTAAAAAAATAACTCCACTTTTTTTAAGTTCCTCGCACAAAGAATGATACACCAGTTCCGAATCGTATTGCGCCCCGGCGCCAGCCAATATAACGGCTTCCCTTTGCGGCACACCCAAGCGGGCAAAAGTCCTTCTTACCAAAGGTGAAACTTTATCCCAGGCCAATTCTGTTTTTTTATTTACGCTAGAGTAATAACTAATCTTGTCAAAATTCAAAGACGACAGGTTAGGCCCCCAAACCGGATACGACTGCTGCTGAAATAATTTTAAAGATTTAAGCCGAAAGTTCCGCATCCAGAGGGGTTCTTTTTTTAAATCGGAAATTAATTCAACGGTACGCCGAGATAAACCAGGCGGCAGTTTAGTTAACGGTTTTACCCTATCCTCCCATTGACCCCGCCGGACGCTAATTTTTTTTATTGACAACATGGCAACTTAATCTTTTAGCCATGTTTTAAATCCACTACGGTTTAGGGTTTTTAACAAACGCGGACCGTCACTGGCCACTATTTTTCCCTTTACCAAAACGTTAATTTTTTGCGCTTTAACTTCCTGCAATAAACGCCCCTGGTGAGAAATAATTAAAAAAGCCGTGCCTTGACGATTTAACTCGCGAATCATTTTACCGACTGCCAACAAACTACCGATATCCAAACCGGAATCTATTTCATCCAACACGGCCAAACGCGGTCTAATAATTGTCATTTGCAATGCCTCCAGGCATTTTTTCTCACCGCCGGATAAACCATCGTTTAAATCGCGTGTCAGCAAACCAACTGACTTTAATTTTCTGGCCTGCCGCGCAACATCCTGCCTAATCTTAAGCAACGGCCAGTCTTTTTCTCTTTCCCGCCCGTGCAATTTAAAAAGTTTCAACAAGAATTCTTCCACCTTCAAACCGGGAATTATCACCGGGCTTTGCCAGGCCACGAATAAACCATTCTTAGAACGTTGGTCTGGCCTAAGTTTTAATAATTTTTTTCTATTAAAAATTATGTCACCTTTAGTTACCTGATAAGCCGGCTGCCCCATTAAAGCGGCAACCAAACTTGACTTACCAGAACCGTTTGGCCCAACCAATGCCTGAATCTCTCCGCTATTAATATTTAAACTGACATTCTTTAATATCGGCTGATCTTTAACCGACAAGGCTAAATTTTTAACCAGTAAAAGTGACATCGGTGCTTAGAGGGAAAGACGACGCGCCACCTCTGACCAATTAACCAGATTCCACCAAGCGGCTATATACTCCAGGCGGCGATTTTGAAACTTGAGATAATAAGCGTGTTCCCAAACATCCAAACCTAAAATCGGCTGTAGCCCCTGACTAATTGGAGTGTCTTGATTCGGTGTGGTAATTATAGACAATTGATTAGACTGATTTTTAACCAACCAGGCCCAACCGCTACCAAATAATCCGCCAGCCGCTTTGCTAAACTGTTCCTTAAAATTATCTAAACTGCCAAAACCCTGCGTTAACTGCGCCGTCAAATCGGCCGAAGGTTGAGACAGCTCAGGTGATAAACTAGTCCAAAATAAACTGTGATTATAATGACCACCGCCATGATTTCGGACAGCGGTACGCACCACCTCTGGTATAATTGACAAGTTAGTTAGAATTTCTTCAATAGACTTATTTTGCCAATCAGGCGCTTGTTCTAAAGCCTCATTTAACTTATTAACATAAGTCGCATGATGCTTGGCATGATGAATTTCCATGGTCCGTGCGTCAAAATGCGGCTCTAAAGCATCATAAGAATATGGTAAATCTGGTAATTTAAACATAATAGTATAATTAATAATTAATCAAGCTGGCCAATTTATAACGGCCAATAGTTTTTAATAAGTCGCGTTGCACTTTAAGCCAACCAGTTTTATTGGGACAAGCTGTCTGACGTTTGCAACAAGTACCATCGTGTTTACAAATAACCGGCTCTAAGGGTCCTTCCAGAACCTTTAAAACGGCTGCCAACGGGGTTTGGGCTGGATTAATCAACAAAGAGTACCCGCCACGCTTCCCGGGACGGCTAGAGATTAGTTTAGCTTTTACTAAATCCCGGGCCACCTGTTCTAGATATTTAATCGGCAATTTATAATCCTGCGCTACCTGGCCCAAACTAACTACCCGGTCTGACGGCAATTTAGCCAAATATTTCAACAACATTAATCCATATTCAGTCTTAGCGGATAATTGAAGAAGCATGGTATTCCTACTATAACATAATTCCTACTAATTTAGTAGATATTACCATTGCCTCATGGCCCTTTCGTGCGAAAGGGCCGATAGCTAGAAACCACTATTATAAAGTGGTAATGGGGCGAGATTGGGTAATATAAAACTTATTTTTAACCAAAGCCCATTCTATATCGCAGGAAAATTTATAATGCTTTTCAATGTTAAGACAAATTTTAGCCAGTTCTATTATCTGTTTACCGGTCAATTTTTGTTTACCGCCAAAATTTTTATAAACTGACAACCATTTATTACCACCTTTGGCCAAACCAATCAATTTTTTGCTTTGCTCGGCTATATTTACATCTAACAAAGATAAATCTTTTTTACCTATCACGTAAGAATCGGGCGTTATTTGGCCAGACACAATAGCTTCACCCAAACCATAACCCGCTTCAATAATCATTTGATTTTTGTCCTTAGTAACCGGATGAACCGTAAAAGCTATGCCAGAAATCTCCGACTGGACCATAGCCTGCACCACTACCGCCACCGCTACTTTAGATTTATGCAATTTTTTTTCATGACGATAAAAAATAGCTCGCGGGGTAAATAACGACGACCAACAACCCTTAACCCGCTTAAGCAAATCCCGATCCGTCGTATTTAAATAAGTTTCCAATTCCCCCGCCCAAGAGGCCAAACTGGAATCCTCAGCCGTAGCCGATGACCTAACTGCCACGTATTTAACTTTTAACTTTTTAAATTCTTTTACGATATCTTGTTGTAAATCCTGTGGCATCTTAGCTTTGGTAATTAAATTCCTGATTACATTAGAATACCGATCTACAGAATTTACCTCTTTATAATTAACTTTATCAAGTTGGGTCTGAATATCCTGCCCTAAATTAGCCTCCTGTAAAAACTTGTCAAAAGCCGTCGCCAACACTACAAACCCAGGCGGCACTGGAATACCAGCCTGAGACATTTCCCCTAAGCTAGCACCCTTACCGCCCGCTACACCAACGTCTTTTTTGCTTATTTTAGAAAAAGGCAGAATAAAAATTTCCGTCATAACACAACCATTAATTATTAAGCTATTTTTCATTTTAACTTAGCCACAAAATAAAAGCTACTCTTTACAAAACCGTTAAAATACCCTATTATTACCTGTTTTACAGTACCTTAATAAATAAGTTTAGAATTCATCCGAAGGCATAATAAAATGCGGTCGGACGAGTCTTAAACTTAATTAACAAAAAATAAGTCTAGCACCTGTATCTAACCTAGCGCTAGTTTTATTTTTTATTTAATTCTTTGACTTCTTTGACAAATAAAATTTATAGCAGAATAATTATAAAGTGAGGTTAATCTTAAATAAAAATATGACTTATAATAATGAACTTGCTGGTAATAAAATAAATGAAAGTAGTTTTATATCAGAAATTATTGAACGGGCCGGAGAACGTTCTTTTGAAGAATCAAAAATTATTCTAGAAAAACAATTATCATTTTTGCGCCAACAAAAAATCCGCAACGAGGGTAGAATATCCCGAGCCAAGGATATCACAGAAATAAATAAAACTAGAGGCGAAAAAGAAATAAGTAAAGTAACTGAAGGGGCTATTCTCTATCAAAAAATCGAAGACGATGCCACAATAATCGACATTAGTGACCTTCATGGTAATAAGAACGCCTTGGTCACGGCGGTTAATAGCTTTACTGATCTAGTAAACCACCAACCACATACTTACTTTAACTTCAGTGGCGATATAGGTAGCGGGCAACCCAATAAGATTGCTATCAACGAAATACTTGCTGAAATGCAAGTTAACTTTCCAAATAATACCATTTATGAGGTAGGTAACGGCGATAGGCGTGGCAATAGCTTATTTCATGGTCTCGGCGCGGAAATTGCTGAAAAATTTTCACCGGAATTATTTACAGCTCTATCCGCTAATGTCAAAAAAGTCTTACACAGATATCAAGAAAACCAAATTGTCGAAAATGCCGATAAAGAAATACAAAAGCGTGGCTGGCCCTTTAATGTAATTTTTGGAGCAGAACTACTTAAGGCAGCTAAAGAATCTGGTCTAGAAGGATTAGACGATAAAGAACTTAATCCAGAATTCATTTTTCAAATAATAAAAACGGCTGTTAGTAAAGATAATGCAGGATACTCCCCTACGTTAACTATAAGCTTACTTAAACCACTACGTGAAGCATTAGAATCGCCGACCTACTTTTCCGAAAAAACAAATCGTCAGAATTATCAACCAACTATCGAAAAATCATTACAGGGCGAAGCGTTAAAAATTTTTAATTACTGGCGTATACAAAATGCAATTTATAACGAAATACCAACACACACTTTTTTAGAATCATCCAATAAAATTATTATGGCCTCTCATACTGGCTATGTGAAAGGCGTTGATAAACTGTCGGAACTAGTACACGATCCTATTAAGGGTGGCCAAGCTGTTTGGAATAAATTTATAAAGCGCGAAGAAGAAAAGGGTTCCGTGGAAAAATACGGCCAATTTATTTCCTACAACCCTGAACAACTAGCTGAATTTATTAGTAAAATATCACCAAGTAAAAAAACGGTTATTGTTTTAGCAGGTCATAATCATAAAAATACAGCGGAATATTTGCCCACAGCGAGTGATCGCTCTATTTTACGCGTCGAAACAAGCTCTCGCTTTGACGGTAAAAAATTCATTGACGCTCGCTACTTAAAAATAAATATAAGCCAAGCTGGCGGCGATAAAAGTAATCCTGAACTAGGCTTAGAATTTATTAAAATTTAATATGTTTTCTCATAAAATCACTACGGCAACTAAGAAAAAAATATTCAGGCTAATGGTCACTGCACCTGGTTTTTATAACAATAACGGGCCATATATGACCACGAGTAATTGCTTAATGCCAATTTATCCTGATATGCGTACCTGTTTTACCGACCCAAAACGCCTTAAAAAAATATCCAGCGAAATGGCCAAATTAATAAATTCAAAACATTTAAAATGCAACTTGATTATAGGTGGAGCTACAGCCGGTATACCTTTGGGACTAAAGGTGGCTGAGATTCTTAATAAACCTTTTTGTTATGTTAGAAAGGACAAAAAACCTGGCGGCATGAGTAAGGCAGTAGAAGGATATTTTAAAAAAGGACAAACAGCCATACTAATAGATGATGCCGCCGCACACGGCGCTTCAAAATCTAAATTCGTTAAAAATATTCGTGAAGCAGGGTTGGTAATAAAAGATGTAGTAGTGATGTTGACAAGAAACTATAACAATAAAGATGATCAGGCCTGGATAAAAAAATCAAAAGTAAAACTACACGATTTCGGTGATCTAAATGAATTACAGACCTATGCTTATAAGCACGGTATAATAAGTAAAGAGGCTAAGCAACTACTTTACTGGTATTTTGAAAATCCACACAACTGGCAAAAAGATAAAACTAAGTGGCTATATTTTTTAAACTATCTAAAAAACAGAAAAAATATAAAAAGCCAAAGCGGTGTTTAAGATAAATATTTATCCAATTCCCGCTTAAATTGAGAATAATTTTTTACGAAAATGGTTTTTATACCCATTTTTTTAGCATCAATTAAATTGGCTTCTTGGTCATCAGCATAAATTACTTCTTGAGGTTGAACTTTAAATCTATTCAAGACTACCTGTAGTGTTTTCTGACTGGCCTTTGGTAAATTCAGTTCCCAAGTATTAATAACATGTTTAAATATTTTTTTTATCTTAAATCTTTGGCAATTATCCGCCAGCTGACTTCTGGTATTTTTAGATAAAACTAAAACAGTATAGCCCTTAGTTTCCAATCTCTGGTTAAGAGTAATTAGCCTTTTATCCAAGGTCATTAATTTGTAGTGGATAGCCCTGACTGTTTGCCAGGAAATTGGTAAATTTAATTCTTTAACAGCCAAAACCCAAGCTTGCTTTTGAGTAATTTTTCTAGTGGCGGCTAAATTAAAATACTTCTTATACAGGACGGCTTGATATTTTTCGGGTTGGCCGCCGTAGTGTTTAGCTAAATACCTAGAAGTGTCAGGATAACCTGAACTTAAAATTAAACCATACAAATCAAAAATTACTAATTTAATCATATACTTTTTATTAAAGTCACGTTGCCTTTTATGGCATCAACATCAACTATGTCGCCATCTTTAAAAATTTTAGTGACTATTTTGGTGCCGATAATACAGGGCTTTTTAAGTTCCTTGGCTAAGATAGCAGCATGTGAGGTTATGCCGCCCTCATCCGTCACAAAAGTCCCAGCTTTACGCATAACCGGCAATAAATCTAGATTAGTCTGGGTAGAAACTAAAACATCGCCCCGTTTAACTTTACCAATTTCCTTGGGGCTATTAACTATCTTTACCCGACCGCTAACTCTACCAATATAGGCGACACTGCCATGCAGTGTTTTAACATCACCTTTAATATCCTCTGGTTCAACATTATGTCGCAAATAAGATTTGGCCTGATTGGTAACTAAATGAACAATACCTCTACACTTAATTACCGTCAGACAAAACTTTTGCCTAGCCTTAATAGTTTTTAGTGGCACCATCTGTTTTTTATTCAAAGCTTTAATTATCTCCTCCGGTGACATAAATCTTAAGTCAGTCACCGAATATTTAGTCCGACTGGATATTTCCCTTAAAAGTAGATCTAGTACTAGCCACGTTTTAAGTAAAACATCAAACCGATAAACTTTATTTTCACTAAAGTCGCGAGCCGCTTTAAATAAATTAATCTCCTCCCTGTTAAGGTGAAATTCTTTATAATATTTATCTTGGAGTTTTAAAATTAAATCCAAATGTTTGTCTGATTCTAATATCTGTTTATTTAATCGGGAATTTTTAATTTCCATCTTAATATCCAATATATAAGAAACTAGATTTTGGGCGGGCCCTAATTGTCCACCTAATTGTCCAAAGGATGACCAATTATATTGTTTTTATAAATCACTTAAACTAACCAATATCTTTTGCAAATGATAATTTTTGTGCTTTAAAATATCTTTAGGCTTTAACTTTAACCAAATTTTTTAAGTTCCTTATTTTTCTGAATTAAAAGTGCCAGTTTTTGTATAGAATCTTTTTCTCTTTGCACCAAACTTTTAATAGTTGGCGTTATTAAAATAGAAAAATAATCATTAGTTTTTCTAACCAAGTGGTACTTTACAATTTTTTTTTATAATATTTTTTAGAAGCGTGGATAATTTATAATGCCGTAAATCAGTATAAACCGCTACTGCTCAGAGATCGTAAATATCGTAAGACAATTTAAATAGTTTATTTAACTCTAAAGTTAACTGGCGATTAGATAATTTACTTAAATTTTGTCTAATAATATAGCTATTTAAAAAGTCTATTCTGGCCGATTTTAATTAATTCCGCCAGCAAACGCTGACTAAATGTTTTATCATACTTTACATTATCAATAACTTTTTGGCCTAAGTCGCAGAAATTATCAATATCGCCATACCAATCAACTTTATAATTTTTATATACAATAATGCTATTTTTAAAATAATAAGGCTTGATGTATTTGGTATGTAAACGATGATGAAATCATCAGTGGTTCATACCCAAAATCAAAGGCGTGACAGAGGTTTCTTGGTGTAATAATTGATACTTCATATAATTAATTGATTTTCTTAATTTCACCGCGACTAGCATCAACTACCACCCGATCGCCGTCTTTTAAAGCCTTGGTAGCTACCTTGGTGCCTATAACACAAGGTAAACCCAGCTCTCGACTAACTATGGCCGCGTGACAAGTTATGCCACCCAAATCTGTCACAATAGCGGCGGCTTTTCGCATAGCTGGTACTAAATCTGGGTTAGTCTGAGTAGAAACTAAAATATCCCCTTTCTTCATTTTACCAATATCCTTAACTGAATTAATTATCCTAACTACGCCCTCTGCCTTACCTAAACAAGCTGTTTGCCCGTGAAAATAATTAATCTCGTGCAGATCTTCCCTTTTTAACAAATACTCCTTGGTATTTAAATAAAGATCATCCGTAAATACCCGACCGGGTAATTTTTGACTCAAGACTACAAATAAATGTCCTTCAATTCTTTCCGACAATTCCTTAGGGCGGGTCATTTTTCCTTGCAACATTAATTTAACTTCAGTTTGCAGGCTTACTCTAACCTCCTCCAAACTCAAGGACAATCTGTCAGCTATCTCTTTTAATAATTTCTCAACTTCATAATACGACTGAACAAAAGCCATTTTTCGATACTCTTTAGAATAAATAAGCTGCTTGGTAAGCTCCAGTAATTTATTATGCTTCTGATCGATACCTAAATCTTTTTTTATTTTGGTAGCCAAAGCGACGCTCTTTTTCTTGTTTAAATAAAATTCCTTAATTTTTACTTCTGGCACAATCTTATCCTTAATTAAAAACTCCAATCTTTTCCAAAAATAATAATCAGAAAAAGCTGGCCCTTCCCAATTATATCCTAAATAACGATATTTATCCGCATGCTTTTTAAACAGACTTAAGGCAAATTTAGGTAGTTGCGACAACTTTGGTAATTTATTTTTTTTAACAAACGGCTTAAGCTTAATGGCTAGTCTATATAAATCCAGTTCTTCAATTTGTACTCTTGATAACTCAGCCGGCATTGTTAAACTAACAAAACATTCACGAGCACTCATTTTATAGCCTTTAGCTAAAATTATTTTATCTAAATATTGTAATAAATATGTAGTTAAGTGGGGTTTATATAAGTCTAAATAAACGGGTATGGCCGCGTAATTATAAGCCACTACTTCATTATCTAAATATTCTTTGTATAAATGATACAGTTGCTGATTTGTTTTTTTTGATAAATCCGCCTTGTGTATTTTTTGACTGGAAAATTTAGTTAAAATATCAGACAAAATAATTATTTTCCGACTAATATAAAATCCCCAAGTAGGGTTTTTTAAAATTTTCCTTAAAGTAAATTTTCCCAACTCATTCCACTCTTGGTGGTCAATAAAAATAACACTCTTATCATAATGATTTAAATTTATGATATTGGTCTGCGGTTTACCCAAAATCTTACCAACGTCACGAACAATTCCGCTCCAACATGGGTATATAACTGGAAATAAATGAATGGGCTGATTTTCCTCCAGCACTCCCCATTTAACTCTTCTGATATTGGCAAAAGTATAATAATTTTGGTTATTTTTCATAAATTATTTCACTTTTTTAATTATACCCTTAGTAGCGTCAACTTCAACTTTATCCCCATCTTTAAAAACCTTAGTGGCAATCTTGGTACCAATTAAGCAGGGTATACCAAGCTCTCGGGAAACAATCGCCGCATGAGCAGTTACACCACCTTGGTCTGTTACAATCGCCGCGGCCAGCTTCATGGCCGGCACGATATCCGGATCAGTAGCTATAGAAATTAATATATCCCCCTTAGACATTTTAGAAATATCCCGTGACCGAAAAATAAGCCTAACCATACCAGTCGCCTTACCCAAATTACCACATTGACCATTAAGCTCGCTGACCAGTTTGTTATTATCCGTTGATACACTTTTGATTAATTTTTCAGCCTGACTACCAGTATATAAATATTCCCTACCTTTAACAGCCCAATAAACCGCTAAATGACTCTGTTTTTTTAACTTTTTCCTATTAACCTTATTTCTCAATAAAGCTTGCTTAACTTGGCTGTAAAGCATTAATCTAACCTGTAATAAAGACACCCGTAGTCTACGGGCGGTTTCTTTTAACAGTTGATTAAGTATGACCAAAGCTCTTATTTGCCCGTTCCTTCTATAAAACTTGGTCAGCATAAACTGCCCCCACAATTCAAACAAAGCCCGGTGTTTCTTGTCTGGTTTAATCTTAGCTAACAATTTTTGTTTGGCCCTAAACAATAACTCTCTTTTTTCTTCTTCTTGTCGCAATAAACTATATGGCTTAACACCGCTCAATAAAAGTTGTTGTATCTCCCGAGCATATTCCTCTAGCCTTGTAACCCGTGGGCCGATAAAATTATATTTTAAATGATACCACTTAGCCCAATGCCACTGTAATAAAATTTGTTCCGCCGCTGGCAAGTTTTCTATAAACTGCCGAGGTGTCAAATTAACAACTTTTTTAATATTTTTTAACTTTTGTATAATGGTCGCCAATCTTAAAAACTCTTCTCTCTCCTGATTGATAATACTCTTCTCAGTCGGGTTGGTTAAAGTAATTAAATACTCATTAACTAAATCTTCTGACACCCCCCTATTTTTTAAATAACTTTTTAGATAATTAGTAAAATTACCATGAAACATATCAGTTACGTTAGGTAACCAGCCCCAAGTATAAAGTTCCGTATGTAACTGATTGTGTCTATCCCATATTTGCCACAATTCTTTATTGGACATTTTTTTAAGATTCTTAAACCTAAGCTCTTCAGCCCAGGCCACCAAATTATCTGTGTGCAATTTAATCTGCTGATTGATCTTTTCGCCAAAATTCGGATTTTTTTTAATTAAATTAAAAACCTGGCGGGAAAAACGCTCTGAATCTTTTTGCCGATAATAAAACTTAATATTAGTACCCTTAAAAATACACAACACCTCACGGTAGTTGGTACCCACTGTTTTGGACATATCATTAACAAAAGCCTTAAGCCAAACCTGGGCAAAAAACAAATCCATATCCGGTATGTCCTCTGCCAACATCCATTTATCTTTAACTATTTTTTTAGTCATAGCTGTACTACCTAAATTTTGTTGCTGTTTTTATAATCTATGAAGTCTTAATAGAGCAAAATTACCCAACCCAAATCGACAATCGGTCTATGGTATTTAGACATACTAAATTTTCCGTATTAAACCTTTAGTAGCATCTACCTCAACTCTATCACCATCCTTTAAAACTCGCGTGGCAATCTTGGTACCTATTAAACAAGGAATTTTTAATTCACGACTAACTATAGCCGCATGACAAGTAATACCCCCCTCATCAGTTACTATAGCCGCCGCTTGCCTGATAGCCGCCATCAGATTAGGGCTGGTAGCCGTAGAAACTAAAATATCACCTGGTTTCATTTTCACCATGTCACTAGGCATATTAACCAACGTTACCCGACCGCTAATTTTACCAGGATAAGCAGTACTGCCTTTTAGTTCTCTAACCTTAGTAGAAACTTTTTCCTGTTTTACTGTCTTCCAAAACTTTTCAACCGCCCGGCCAACCAACAAACTCTTGCGACCATCTTTATTAATATAAACACACGATTTAATTCTTTCATTAAGAACAGCAACCGATCTTTTACCTCCATTCAAATAATATCTGACTTCCTCCGGCAACAAATAACGCGCTTGCCGTAATGTCAAATTTAAACGCCGACTTATTTCTCTAAGTACCGGTTCAAAATTATAATACGCCCGACTTTGTAATAATCGACGATATGGTTTAACAAAATAAACGTCCTGCGCAAATTTTATCAATAAACGTTCCCGGCTGGTTAAATTCAACTTATCTAATAATTTTTTCTGATCCTTAACCAATTGTAACTTATTTTTAAGATGTTTTTTCACTAGATTGTCGGGTTTAATATTTTTAATTAACCAATCTCTCATAACATCCACGTAAAAATCCAAGGCCACGGCCGGTCCCTCATAAACATAAGTTAAATAAGCATAAATATTACCATGCCTACTTAAACGTTGGTAGAGTTTTCTGTTATTTTTTAACAAACTATTCAAAAAATATTCATTGTTCATTTGTAACAAATTTTTCTTCAGGAATTTATCTTTTATAATTTCTGTATAAATTTTGACTAACGCTAATTCCTGTTTTTTATCTGGCCACCAGCGACGGGAGGTTGTCAACAAAGTAAAAGCTCCACCAACCTGTTTAGTTGTTAATTTTTTAGTTAATATTTCATTAACCAAATCGCTTATGTAAGTGCTACTCTGATAATCTAATAAAGGACAAACCAAAGCTATATTATATAGTTCAGTATTTTGCCGAACAAATTGCTTATAACGTTTAAATAATTCAGCGGCAGAAATTTTAGTTAAATCACCACTGGCCCAACTTTTGGCTAATTTACCCAAAGCAATACCCTTTTTTTCTATGACTCTCAATATTCGGCCCAACCATTTAGGATCACGGTTTATTCGCTTAACAACAGCGCGATGTCCTTTTAACCAACCAACTTCATTGGCTACCCACCATATAGAATGCTCTTGTAATATTCCTGAAAACTCACCTATATTCGTACCTATAGTTTTTTTAATGGAATCGCCCAAACTGTCCACCAACTGAAAAATCGGGAATAAACTTACCACATATTCCCGAGAGATAACAAATCTATTTTTATCCATAGAAATTCTACTTAAACTCCTTAAAAATTACCTAACGCTTTAATAATACCACCACCAAACTTAATTAAATCACGATAAGTTACAGCTACTATCAATAGCATTAATAAAGCAAAACCGATATTATGGACCACGGCCTCCACTTTTTGATTATTCGGCCGACGGCGGATTTTTTCTATAATTACAAACAGCAAACGGCCGCCATCCAAGGCCGGAAAAGGCAGTATATTCAAAATCGCCAAATTAATAGATAACAAAGCGGCAAATTGCAATACGTATATCCATCCCAAACCAACTACCTGACCGGTTAAAACTGCAATGCCAACCGGTCCAGCCACATCAGTCGGCACTCGACGCGAAAAGACTAAATCATGTAATAAACTACCAAATCCTTTTAAAATTCCCACTGTTAAAAAATAAGTCGCCTCGGCTCCACGCCCTACCGCCTGATACCAAGGATAAGATATTATACCAGTTTGTAATAAACTAACACCTAAAACTGGTTTTTCCGATTTATCAGATAACACTAACGGTGTAATATTTACTGTTACTTGATTTTGTCCACGGCTATAAACCAAATCAATAGACTGACCAGGGTGTTCACTTACGTATTTTTGTACCTGCTCAACTGCAGTAATAGGCTGTCCAGCTAAAAACTTAATAACGTCGCCAGCTTGTAACCCCGCTTTAAGGGCCGCTGAGGCTGGCTCCACGGTTACTATTTGCACCTGAACATCCCTGGCTTGTGAAATTTGATCACCCTCTAAGGCGGTAGGTAAACCAATCATCAAACCGGCCGTTAATAAAACAAAAGCCAAGACTATGTTCATAAATACACCGGCGCATAAAATTACTGCCCGCCGCCAAGCTGGCTGATAAGCAAAGCTGTCAGGCTGCTCCCGTTCCTCTCCCGTTTCACCTTTAATACGCACAAAACCGCCCAACGGCAGCCAATTAATTGACCACTCTATACCACGACGTTTAAAAGCGTAAAGTCGCGGCGGATAGCCAAAACCAAATTCTGTTACTTTAACCCCTAATTTACGCGCTGCCATAAAGTGGCCCCACTCATGAGCCAAAACTAACAAGCCAAAAATGGCAATAACAGCAATAATTGTAACTAACATGGGTAAATTATACTATAAAAATCTTAAATTCTAGATTCTAATCCGCTGACACCCCGCCAATTGACCAATAGCGAAGGGTAACCTAAATAAATTTCCCAGACCTTCAAATATTATAATTAGAAATTAAATTTTATAATTTTACTAATTAAATTGTCATTATTTCCTTTTCTTTTAAGGTGGCTACGGTTTTTAAATCTTCGTTATACTTATCTACTACTTTCTGCAACTCTTTTTGGATGCTAAAAAAAATATCTTCACTAATTATCCCCTCTGTTTTATCAGCCTTAAACTGTTTTAAAATTTCTTCCCTGGCATTACGTATGCCGACCTTAGCCTCTTCCATTTTAACATTTACTTGCTTTACCAACTCGCGTCGGCGTTCTTCGGACAAGGCCGGCCAATTCAAACGCAGGAGCGTTCCGTCTACCACAGGCGACACTCCTAAATTAGCTGCCTGTAAGCTTCGTTCTATATCCTTAATTATACCCTTGTCCCAAGGCTGTACAACTAATAACCTGGGTTCAGGCGCCGTAATAGATGCCAACTCAATAAGAGGAGTTAAAGTACCGTAAGCTTCCACCTTAACCTGCTCAATCAAAGATGGCGCAGCTCGACCGGAACGAATTAATTTTAACTCTTGGATAAAACGCTCCACTACTTTGGAAAATAAATCAAGATGCGGCTGTAAATAATCTGACATAAATAATAAAATTAATTTAAATAATTTAAAATAAATTATTGTTTAAA
>Ga0272446_1001175_pt1 | contig 38885 bp, 37 predicted proteins | sample YNPCB0061_FD_194587 | JGI IMG/M metagenome (GOLD analysis project Ga0272446, IMG submission 194587) | Hot spring microbial mat communities from Yellowstone National Park, WY, United States - YNP-CB-006-1 | ecosystem: Environmental > Aquatic > Thermal springs > Hot (42-90C) > Sediment | place...
CGAGTATCCGGGGGCGCTGCTCGGCGTGGCCGACCTCTCGCAGAAGGGCGGCGGCAAGAGCGTGCTGCACCACTCGCACCAGAACGGCCGTGACGCCGATCTGATCTTTTATGCGCTAGACGAAAAGGGGCGGCCGGTGGCGCCCGCCGACAGCATGCCCAAGTACCCGTCGGCGGACCTGCGCGCGCGCGACCCCGGGCCGCAGGAGCACGGAGTCGTCTACGGCCCGTTCTCGCCGCGCACCTTCGACGTCGCGCGCAACTGGGCGCTGGTGCGCGCGCTGCTCAGCGACGTCGAGGTCGAGATCCAATATCTGTTCATCAACAATCGGCTGAAGGAGCGGCTGATCACGCACGCCGAGGAGATCGGCGAGGACGAGTCGATCGTCGAGCGCGCGCGCGAGCTCCTGCACCAGCCGGGCGACTCGCTGCCGCACGACGACCACCTACACGTCCGCATCTTCTGTGCGTCGAACGATCGGCCGTACGGCTGCAGCGACCGCGGGCCGGTGCGCTGGTGGAAGAAGCGCTACAAGTACATGCCGCCGCGCATGGGCGCCGACGAGCTGGCGAACGCGCTGGCGCAGCTCATCGTGCCGCGCCTCTGGGGCGCGCGCGGGCTCATCCCGTAGCGACGGGAGCGCGACAGCCGGCGTAACTCCGCCGCGACCCTCGTATACTGTCGCGGGGAGGTCTGATGCGCCTCATCGGGCTCGGGCTCGCGTTCGTGTTCGCGTTGTCGGCTGGCGTGGCGTCGGCGCGTCCGGCGCGCGTGCTAGACAAAAAATCGGCCGCCGAGGAAGAGGCGGCGCGTGGGGACGCCTGGACGGTGGCGGGGCGCTGCGCCGAGGCGATCGCCGCCTATCGGAAGGCGCTCCAGGCGGCGCCCGACGCGGGGATGGTGAAGGTGCGGCTGGCGCACTGCCTCGACGTCATCGGCCAGCGCGCCGAGGCGCAGGCGCTGCTCGATGGTCTCGTCGATGCGGCGCCGCCCGTCGGGCCGGCGGCGCTGGCCGAGCGCGGCGATCGCGCGCTGGCGACGGGAGACATCGCGGGCGCGGTGGCGGCGTTCGAGAAGCTGGTGGCGCGCGCGCCGTCGCAGGTCGAGGCGAAGCTGGCGCTGCTCGAGGCGCTGCGCGCGCAGGTCGAGCGCGACCCGAGCGCGTCGAAGGAGCGCGCCATCGAGCTGGCGCGCCGGATCCTGAAGGACGCGCGCGCCGATCAGCCGACGCGCGAGCGCGCCGAGGAGATCGAGACGCTGCTGCGCTACGGCGCCGTCGCGGGCGAGGTGACCGAGGCGCGCGCGCGGCTGGCGCTCGGCGACGCGAAGGCGGCGGTGCCGCTGCTCGAGAAGGCGGTGGCGGCGCAGCCGGCGATGGAGGAGGCGGTCTATCTGTTGGGGCTGGCCTACGCGGCGCCCGAGGTGAACCGGCGCAACGACGCGCGCGCGGCGTGGCGGCGCGCGGCGCACGTGAAGGAGGCGCACTACCAGCTCGGGCTCGACGCGTACGAGGTCGGCGATCTCGACGAGGCGGAGCGGCGGCTCGTGGGCGCGGTCGACCTCGACGGGCGGTACCAGGCGGCGCTCTATCAGCTGGGGCTGGTGCTGCGCGAGGCGGGGAAGAGCGCCGAGGCGAAGCGCGCCTGGTCGCGCGCGGTGTCGTGCGATCCGAAGTCGGAGCACGGGCGCTGGGCGGCGACGAAGCTGGCGCTGCTCACCGGGCAGGTGAACGCGCTGGCGGAGGGGCAGGTGATCGATCCCTCGTCGGAGATCGGCATCGGGCAGGTGATCGCGTCGCGCCTCACCGAGCAGTTCGGGCGCTTCGAGGAGGGCGGGCTCGAGGCGCGGCTGAACGCGATCTTGAAGCGGCTGGCGGCGGTGAGCGATCGGCCCGAGCGCGAGCTGCGCTATCGGGTGGTGCTCGTCGATCTGGCGATGGTGAACGCCATCACGCTGCCGGGCGGGACGGTGCTGGTGTTCCGCGGGCTGCGCGATCTCGTCAAGCAGCATCTCGGCGACACCGACGACGCCTGGGCGGCCATCCTCGGGCACGAGTGCGCGCACGCGGCGCTGCGCCACGGGATGGGGATGATCCAGGTGGCTTCGTCGCTGGCGTCGGGAGGGAAGGCGCTCGACCCGATGGGCGAGCTGGCGGGGCTGCTCAACACCGTGTCGCGCGCGCACGAGTTCGAGGCCGATCAGTTCGGGACGCTGTACGCCTATCGCGCCGGGTACAACCCGGGCGCGACGCTGACGCTGCACGAGAAGATGATGGTGGCGAACGGCGAGATCCCGCGCGGGATGACGCACCCGACGCACCGCGAGCGCATCGAGCGGACGCGCGACTATCTGTTGGACCTGCGCGGGAAGGTGCGCGGGTTCGATCAGGCGGTGCGGCTCCTCGACGCGGGGGACTACGACGGGGCGGCGCAGCGGCTGGAGGTGTTCCTGGGGATCTTCCCCGACTCGACGGCGGCGCGGTCGAACCTGGGGGTGGCGCTGCACCGGAAGGCGCTCACGGCGCTGCCGCCGGCGACGCGCTTCCGGCGCGCCACCGACGTCGATCCGAATTCGCGGGCGCGGCCGATCCAGCTGCGCGCGGGCGTGGGGGAGGTGGCGGGGCTGAAGCCGGCGGCGAAGATCGACGAGCGGCTCCTGCGCGCGGCGGCGGCGGAGTACGAGGGGGCGCTCTCCGTCGACGCGGGGTATACGCGGGCGATGGTGAACCTGGGGGCGGCGCTCGACGATCTGCGCGACAAGAAGCAGGCGCGGACGGTGCTGGAGCGCGCGGTGCGGATGGCGCCGGCGTCGAAGGAGGCGTGGAACAACCTGGGGGCGGTGGCGGCCGACATGGGCGACGGGGCGCGGGCGCTGGAGGCGCTCAAGAAGGCGGTCGATCTCGACGGCGGGTACGCCGAGGCGTGGTTCAACCTGGCGCTCGTCTACGAGCAGGCGGACCGGAAGCGCGACGCGGCGCAGGCGTGGGAGCGGTATTTGTCGCTTGACGGAAAGAGCGGCTGGGCCGAGGTGGCGCGCGCGGCGCGGGCCAAGCTGGCGGCGGCCGGGCCGTCGACGCCGTGACGACGGGCGTCGACGAGGAGTCGTTCCTCGACGCCATCGCGCGCGAGCCGGAGGACGAGGCGCAGCGATTGGTGTACGCCGACTTCCTCGAGGATCGGGGCGAGCTGGCGCGGGCCGAATACGTGCGCAGCGAGGCGGCGTGGCATCGGCTGTCGCGGCGGTACGCGGAGCTGCGGGCGGCGGCCGATCCGGCGTGGCTGGCGGCGCTCGGGCGGCCGCGCGCGGTGGTGCTGGTCAGCGTCGGGCCGCGGGTGATCGAGGTCATCCGCGAGGTGCGGCGGGCGACGGGGTACGGGCTGGCGGCGGCGAAGGAGCTCGTCGACGGGGTGCGCGCGGGGACGCCGCGGGTCGTCGTCGAGGGCGTCGAGCCGGAGGAGGCGGCGCGGGTGGCGGCCTACTTCGATGGGCTGGCGGAGGCGGAGGTCATCGTCGGGACGCCGGCGCGATGGGGGCGCGGACGATGAGCGGCGCGGCGCCCGGCGACGGGAAGCGCAGCGCGGCGACGGCGGCGAGGCAGGCGGCTTCGTCGCTGGGCGTGGCAGGGCTGTCGTCGGCGAGGCGCGCGTCGGAGACGGTGCCGTCGGGGGCGATGACGAAGCGGACCGCGATGGTGGACGGGCCGCAGGGCGCGAGCGCGGCGCGGTGGCGACGGAGGACGCGCGCGACGACGGCGGCGGGGTACGCGGGGCCGACGGTGGGAGGGAGGACGCGGATGCGCGGCGGGCGGGCGTGGAGCGGCGCGGCGACGGTGAGCGCGATGGCGGCGACGAGGGAGACGAGGGCGCGATGAGCGGCGACGAAGAGGCGCGGCTGCTGGAGGCGATCCGCGCTGCGCCCGACGACGACGGCGCGCGGCTCGCGTACGCGGCGTTCCTCGACGGGCGCGGCGACCCGCGCGGCGAGCTGGTGCGCATCGAGGTCGAGCTGATGCGGCTGAAGCCGCGGCTCGCGGTGCTGCGGAAGACGCTCGATCCGGCGTGGCTCGCCGCCGTTGGGCGGCAGCTGGCGCTGGTGCTGGTCGTCGTCGATCCGGCGAAGAAGATCCAGACGGTTCGCTGGGTCCGCGAGGCGAGCGGGCTGGGGCTGCGCGAGTCCCTCGACGTCGTCGAGGCGGCGCTCGCGCGCGGGCCGCAGGTGGTGCGCGACCAGCTCGAGCCCGAGGAGGGCGAGCGGCTGCTGGCGCTGTTCGCGGGGACCGCCGAGGTGCGCCTCGAACGGCGGCCGCGCCCCCGTCGCTGAGGGGCCATGACCGAGGCGGCGGAGCGGGCGTTCCTCGACGCCATCGGGCGCGATCCCGACGACGAAGGGCAGCGGCTGGTGTACGCCGACTTCCTCGAAGAGCGGGGCGAGTTGGTGGTGGCGACGGTCGATCGTGCTTGGTGGGCGGCGGTCTCCCCGACCTGGACGGTTTGGCTCGTCGGGCGCGTGCGCGACGGGACGCCCTGCGCCGTCGCCGAGGCAGAGGGCCGATCCGGTGGGCAGGTGGAGATCAGGGCGACCGTGAGCTCCGCCGACGATCGGAGCGCAGACCTCGCAGGGGGCGATGCGGAAGCGCGGTTCTTCGAAGCGCTCCGCGCGGACCCCAATGACGCTCGCGCGCGCCGCGCGTACGCGGCGTTCCTCGACGGCCAGGGTGACCCGCGCGGGGAGCTCTTGCGCGTGACCTCGGAGCTGGTGCGGCTGCGGCCGAGCGTCGCCAGCGTCCGGCGGCTGATCGATCGCCCGTGGCTCGTTGCGGTTGGGCGCCTCCACGCGCTTGTGCTCGTGGCTCTGAGCGCGCGCTTTGCCGGCGTGGCGGAGGTGCGCGTCGAGCGGCGGCCGCGCCCGCGTCATTCGGCGGCTGGGCGCAGCGAGAAGGGGTAGGTCGCGACGAGGAGGTCGGCGCGCGCGGGGAGCTCGATCGTCGCGAGGACGCGGGTGAAGCAGGCGGCGACGTCGGCGCCGTCGCTGGCGAGGGCGCTCTCGACGACGGTGGGGGTGACGCGGCCGAGGCGATCGACGAGGAGCTGCACGACGAGCGCGCCGCGCAGCGTGGGGGGGTGCGCGAGCCCGAGCGCGTAGCAGTGGGAGAGGGCGGGGCGGCGCTGGCGGACGGCGCGGCGGAGGAGCGTGGCGTCGTCGGGGGCGCCGCGCTCGATGCGGGGGCAGGGCATTTCTGTCAAGCAGTCGATCAGCGGGCCGGCGACGAGGCGGCGGCGCGGGAGCGTCGGCGCGAGAGGGCCGCGTCCGTCGAGGCGACCGATGGTGCCGAGGCCGATGGTCCCCTCGCCAGGCCCGCCGCCGCCGCTGCCCTCGAGGAGGCCGCCGAGCGCGGGTACGTCGCGGCCACCGTCGTCGGCCGGCGTGCCGAGGCGGCGGAAGATCTCGTCGGTGTCGCCGAGCGCGCTGCCGTCGAGGAGCGCGCCGAGATCGACGCGCGGTGGGAGCCCCACGCCGGGCACTCCGCGGGCCGGACCGCGCGCGCGGCGCGGCGCGGCGGGACGCATGATCGGCGACGGCATCGGCGCGACGTCGGGGACGACGGGCGCGAGGAACGAGCGGCGCTCGATTGCGCGTCGGCGCCGTCGCGGCGGGCGCCGCCACCGGCGAGAGCCGCGCCCGCGCCACGATCGCCGGGCGCACCTCGAGATCGGCAAACTCCCGCCCGCGCGGCAGCAGCACGCAGGCGACGAGGAGCGCGAGCGTGATCTGCGACGCGGCCGTCGCCACGAGCGCGACGCGCCACCAGTCGCGCCGCGCGGCGAGACGTCGCAGGCGCGGCGAGCCGCCCGGATCGACGGCCACGGTGACCGCGCCGAACGTGACGCGCCCCGGCGCGTCGAGCGAGATCACCACGCCGTCGACGGGGACGGCGTCGTCGTCGAGCGCCAGATCGCCCGCCCCGACCGCGCGCGTCACGACGAACCTCCCGCGCACGCGCCGTATCTCGACGACGGCGCCGTCGAACTCGATCTGCACTTCCCCCATGCCCCTCGGACAACGCTGCGCGTGGGGAGTTCTGACCGGGGACACCGCGCGCGCTCGGGTCTCTTGACCCGAGCGGAGAGTGGGCACCGCAGCCGAAAGTCCGCGGATGTAGGCCCTCGTGCGATGGCATCGCAGGTGCAGAACGGGTCGGCATGGCCACTTCGCTCCGCGACCTCGTCTCCCACGCCCTCCGCGGCGCGGCGCTCGCCTCGGCGGTCTTCACGATCGCCTGCGGCGGCGCGGCGCCCCAGAAGCCGTCCGTCGAGGGAGACGTCACCGCTTCGCTCCACGCCGATCGCCAGATCACGCCGGCCCCGTACCGCGCGCTCGCGTCGAGCCGCTACACGGTGCACCCGGTCGTCGACTTCGCGACCACCAAGGCGAAGCTGGCCAGCGACCCGAAGCTCGCGCCCCTCAAGGAGGCGCTGGCCAACGCGGGCTGGAACGACGACGAGGTCGCCGGCATGGTCACCGTCGCCGCGGCCTACAACCAGGGCGGCGAAGCCGACCCGGCGCGCCAGCGCGGCCTCGAGCTGCGCACCGCCGTCGTCGACGGGGTGAACAAGCTCGAGACCGCCATCGCCGATCGCGAGAAGGCCACCGGCCGCCCCGTCGATCGCCGCGCTCTCGTCGAGACCGTCTACGCCGCCCCCAGCCCGGAGCCGATCCAGTGAAGCGCCGTCACCTCATCGCCGCCGTCGTCGTCGCTGCGTCCGTCGTCGGGTTCACCAGCGCGGCCCAGGCCGCCGCGCCGCGCTCGTGTCGCGATCTCCCGAAGGTGGCGTGGTACCAGCCGCCGTCGGTGACCGTGTCGCTGCTCGGGCTCGCCTCGGTGAGCGTCGAGTCGGTGCAGTCGGTCAAGCACCTCTACCTCCAGGCCATCTGCGGCCTCGTCCCCAACGAGGTCTGGGACGTCGTCGACAACGGTAAGGGCAAGACCTTCCACCTGCCGCCCGACGTCTCGGCGGCGCTCGACTACGCGACGCCCTACTTCCCGCGCGTCGACTCGATGTACGTCCGCGGCGGCGGCCCGAACCGCGAGATCGCCGTCATCCTCTTCGCCAACGGCTACGAGGGCTCGCTGTTCAAGGTCGATCAGGCCGTCGCCTGGACCGACGCCGAGACCGACCGCGTGGGCGCGATCTGGAACCTCCTCCCCTACGAGTTCATGCGCCGCGCGGCGACCTGGCTGCACGACATCGGTCGCTACAAGAGCTGCTACCACGTCGAGGTCGAGCTCGACCTCCTCTTCGGCCTCGTCGAGGTGAACATCCCGACCGGCACCAAGATGTGCGACCGCGCGCTCGCCAACCCGCTCGGCTCGATGCTGATGCCGTCGACGAACATCGATCGCCAGGCGGACGTCTGGGTGCACGAATTGTCGCATTACAACAATTGGTTCCTCTCCTCCCCGCTGGCGCTCGCCTTTACCGACGAGTTCGCCTCGATCTCGCGGGAGAACGAGAAGGTCCTGGGCGTCCCGGTGCCGATGCTGTTCAACGAGCGCTACGCTCGGAAGTGCGGCGAGTGCATGCCCTACGGCTACGTCTCGAACTACGCCGCGTGCGGCGAGGCGGTCGTCGAGGACTTCGGCGACTCGCTCTCGGTCGCGATCGGCGCGACGCAGGGCATCTGGAAGAACGATCACCGCACGACGGACCGCGTGGTCCTCGACAACTACAAGGCGAACCTCTGCAACGGCTACGACTACAACGTCGATCGCCTGTGGAACCGCACCGGCCCCGACGCGGCGGTGATGCAGAAGAAGGCCGACTACATCCGCGCGCACTACTCGTTCGCGCTGGCGCCCGCCATCGAGGACGCCGACGGCGACGGCATCGGCTACCGCCGCGGAGATCCGCGCGGCACCGGCGACTGCGACGACGGCAATCCCACCGTGGGGACCTGCGCGGCCGACAGCTGCGACACCGCCACCGACTGCGACGACGGGAACGCCTGCACGGTCGACTCGTGCGTCGCTGGGCGCTGCGTGCGCTCGACGGTGGACGCCGACGAGGACGGCCACGCGCCGACCGCCTGCGGCGGCGATGACTGCGACGACAACAACCGCTTCGTGCACCCGGGCGCGGCCGAGCTCTGCGGCGACGGCCTCGACAACGACTGCCAGAACGGCGCGGACGGCGCCGACGCCATCGACGCCACCAACTACTGGCGCGACGCCGACGGCGACGGCTACGGCACGGGCGCGCCGGTGAAGGCGTGCGCGCCGCCGGCGGCGACGGGCTGGACCATCCGCGGTGGCGACTGCCGCGACGACTCGGCGGCCTTCCACCCGGGCGCGCCCGAGAGCTGCACCTCGAACGTCGACTACAACTGCGACGGCTCGACGCAGTACGCGGACAAGGACGGCGACGGTGTGCCGGCCTGCCAGGACTGCAACGACAACAACCCGAGCTCGAAGCCGGGTGCGGCCGAGATCTGCGACGGCGAGGACAACGACTGCGACGGCCTCGTCGACGAGGGGAACCCGGGCGGCGGCGCGAGCTGCACGAGCGGGCTGCCGGGGGACTGCAGCGCGGGCACGACGGTGTGCACCAGCGGCCACGTGGTCTGCTCGGCGACGGTGCGGCCGGGGCAGCGCGCCGAGAGCTGCGACGGGCGGGACAACGACTGCGACGGCTTCGTCGACAACGGCGTGAAGCGCGCCTTCTTCCGCGACGCCGACGGCGACGGCTACGGCAACCCGGCGGCGCGCGTCGACGCCTGCACCGCGCCGGCGGGGTACGTGGCGAACTCGGCCGACTGCTACGACGCGAACGCCAACGCGCGGCCGGGGCAGACGGGCTGGTTCGACACCCACCGCGGCGACGGGTCGTTCGACTACGACTGCGACGGGTGGCAGCGGCCGCGCTACGTCGCCGTCGAGACGCGCAGCTGCGAGTTCGACGCCTGCCACTGGTCGCAGGGCTGGAAGGACCTCATCGCGGAGTGCGGGACGAACGGCCAGTGGCTGACCGGCTGCTGGGGCGGCGCCTGGATCTGCACCGACACCGACTGGGCGACGCGCCGCCAGGATTGCCGCTAGACGAAAATCTGCCTCAGCGCCGCGTCGAGGGCAGCTTCAGATCGACGCGGCGGTTCTGGCTCCAGCAGACCTCGTCGTGCGACTCGCAGATGGGGTTCCCCTTCCCATAGCTGACCGTCTTCAGCCGGACGCCGTCGACGCCGAGCGACTCGAGGTAGCGCTCGACGACGCGGGCGCGGCGCTCGCCGAGCGCGAGGTTGTACTCCTCGGTGCCGCGCTCGTCGGCGTTCCCCTCGAGCGCGAGCTGCTCGCCCTTCATGAGGCGCAGGCAGCGGGCGCTGGCGGCGAGGCGATCCCGATCCTCTTTGCTGAGATCGTCGGAGTTGAACGCGAAGTGGACGCGGGCGGCCCCGCTGTCGCACTCCCCCGCGGCGCGCTGGTGGTCGTCGTCGCTGTGGGCGGTGATCGTCGAGGTCGGTGGAGCGGCGCTCGACGACGACGACGCGTGGGCGGCGGCGGATTCTTGCTTGACATCTTTTTGATGGGCGCAGCCGGCGGCGAGCGACGAGGCGACGGCGGCGACGAGGAGCGTGGTGCGCATGCGGGGGCTGCCTCCTTCGACGGTGTGCGTCAGCGGATTGCAGCGCGGGTGCCACGCGTAACCCCGCGACGGGAGGCGCCCGACGGCGCGAGGCGATGGGAGATTCTCCACTCGGTGTGGAGATCCTCCGATCGGGCGAGCCGATCAGCGGCCTGGCTTGGCCAGCGCCTCGCGGGCGCGCTCGACGTCGCCCTCGTACTTGAGGACGAGGTTGAGCGTCTCCTCGACGATCGCCGGCGTCAGTGACGGCGCCTCGAGGAGGGTCAGCGCGCGCACCCAGTCGATGGTCTCGGACACGCTGGGCGTCTTCTTCAGATCGAGCGCGCGCAGCGAGCCGACGACGCGCACCACCTCGTCGGTGAGCGCGCGGCTGGCGCCGGGGAGGCGCGCCGAGACGATCTCGGCCTCGCGCGCGGCGTCGGGGTAGCCGATGTGGAGGTGGAGGCAGCGGCGCTTGAGCGCGTCGGTGAGCTCGCGCGTGGCGTTCGACGTGAGGAGCACGATCGGCTTCACGCGCGCGCGGATCGTGCCGAGCTCGGGGACCGACACCTGGTAATCGCTGAGGACCTCGAGGAGGAAGGCCTCGAACTCGGGGTCGGCGCGGTCGACCTCGTCGACGAGCAGCACCACCCGGCGCGGCGCGCGCAGCGCGGCGAGGAGCGGGCGCGCGAGGAGGAAGCGCTCGGAGAAGAAGGCGTCCTCCTGCGCGGCGAGGCGGTCGACCGCCTCGGTCAGCGTCGCGGCGCCGGAGAGGACCTCGCCGATCTTGTCGCGGAGGATCTGCGTGTAGAGGAGCTGCTTGGGGTACTCCCACTCGTAGAGGGCCTTCGCCTCGTCGAGCCCCTCGTAGCACTGGAGGCGGATGAGCTCGGTGTCGAGCGCGGTGGCGAGCGCCTTGGCGAGCTCGGTCTTGCCGACGCCGGCCGGCCCCTCGACGAGGATGGGCTTCTCCATGCGGTCGGCGAGGAAGACGGTGGTGGCGATGCGGCGATCGGAGACGTAGCGCGCGGCGCGGAGGCGCGCGGCGACGTCGTCGACGGAGTCAAAGGCGTGGGCGGACATGCGGGAGGGACGATAGCACTCAGTCGCCGAGCTGGAGCGAGCGGAGCGCGTCGTCGAGCTCGGCGGTCAGGCGATCGGCGATCGCGCCCGGGCCGACGACAGTGATCACGTAGGCGATCTGCGCCTCGACGGCGTAGAGCTGGCGCGCGACGCGGCGGCCGCCGTCGAGCACGGCCTCGAGGCGGATGCGGGTGCCGTCGGCGGTGGTGCGGATCTGCTGGAAGCCCTGGCGGGTGAGGCCGGCGCGCGCCTCCTCGACGAGCGCGGCGGGCGTCGTCGTCGACGGGACGCGCTGCGCCGACAGCGTCATGCGGGCGCCGCCCTCGCGCGTCCACGTCGCGAGCACGCGCGGGTAGGACGCCTGCGGCGCGAGCTCCCACGCGGGCGGCGGGGTGAAGGCGCGGACGCGCAGCTCGGCGTTCTTGTACGTCCGCGCGGCGTCGGCGCGCGCGCTCTGCGCCACGGCGCGGGAGGGCGCGGACACGAACGCGAGCGGGAGCGCGAGCGCGACGAGCGCAACCGCGGTGGCGAGCTTCACGACCCTTTCAGTCTAGCAGATTCGCGCCGCCCCCGTGTCCGCCACGAACAGCGACGGAGAGAAGCGCGATCGGGCGCGGGCACGGGCACGCGCACGGGCACGGGAGATCGGTTCGCACGGCCCACCATTTGTTCAGTGATTTTCAGTGTGACGACCGCGCATTTTCGCTTGAAGCGTTTCTATTGAATGGAATACATTGATTTCCGTGGCGAGGCCGGGGGGACGCCGAGGGGGAGGTGCCGACGATGACGATGCGTCGGGCTTCCTCGTCGAGCGGGACCTCGTCGACCTCGAGAAGACCTACCCGGAAGGAATGACGGCGGCGCAAGTGGTGGAGCTGTTCAAGGCACGCGGCATCAAGCTGAGCGAGGCGACGTTCCGGAAGTACGTCCAGCTCGGCCTCCTCCCGCGCAGCCGCCGCGTCGGGCGGAAGGGGAAGCACCGCGGCTCGATGGGGCTGTACCCAGCCACCGTCGTGCGCCGCGTGAACGACATCCGCCAGCTGATGGCGGGGGGCTACACGATCGAGGACATCCAGCGGTCGTTCCTGCGGTTCAAGGACGACCTCGAGTCACTCGAGCGCGGGCTCTCCCAGGTCTTCACTGGATTCGAACGAGAGTTGAAGGGAGCCGAGCTCGACGGGGCGCGACGACGCGCGCTCAACGCCGAGCTGACCGAGACGCGCCGGCTCGCGGATGACCTGCTCGCGCGTCTCGAGCATCTGGAGCGGCAGATCGTCTCGCCGCTCGAGCGCGCCGCACGCGCGCGCGCATTTTCGTCCGGCGCGTCAGGGGGCGCCGGCGACCTGCTTTAGCGCAGGGGAGGAGGGGTGCATGACCAATCGGAACCGTCCCGACGCTGACGACGAGCTCACCGCTGATTTCGATCTGACCGCGGACGACGCACCAGAGCTTGCCGCGCCGGCGGTCAGCCGAAAGGTCCGTCACAAGCGGCGCCTGCGCGCGCGCTCGAAGACGATCGCGCCCAAGCGCCTCACGAAGGAGGAGCTACGCCTGCGCGAGCTCTTCCCGATCCTCGACGACTTCGAGGCGGAGCGACCCGAGAGCCGCGGCGCGTGCCTGAGCGAGGTGCGCCCCTGCCCGTGGGTCTCGTGCAAGTACCACCTCTATCTCGACGTGAACCCCGAGACGGGCAGCATCAAGCTGAACTTCCCCGACCTCGAGGTCTGGGAGATGAAGGACACCTGCGCGCTCGACGTCGCCGACCGCGGGGGCATCACGCTCGAGGAGGTGGGGGAGATCCTAAACCTCACGCGCGAGCGCATTCGTCAGGTCGAGGTGCGAGGCCTCCTCAAGCTGAAGATGGTGGGCCCCGGCGAGGAGCCGATCCCGGGCGATCCGAACTGGGTACCGCCCGCCGGCTATCGCGCCGGCGACGACGACTAGCGCCCCGCGCTACTTCTTCCCCTTCGCCAGCCCGACGATCCCCATGATGACGAGGATCGGGCCGACGATGACCCCGATCACTCCGACGGCCAACCCCTTCGGCCGCCGCGACGTCGCCAGCAGCAGCGCCCCGATCGCACACAAGAAGAGCCCGAGCAGCAGGTTCTTGAGCGGCGAGTCGCCTCCGCTCGGCGCGGGCGGCCGCGGCGCGTTGCTCGGATCGCTCGACTGCTTGGGCATCGTCACGCTCATGTCCCGAGCTTACGACGGAAGCGCGATCTTCTCGCGCGCGGGCGTTGACCCGGTGCGGCACCGGTGATACGACGAGTGCCCCGCCAGCGACGGTGGGATGGAGGGCCAGATGGTCCGGATCCGGAGGGCGCTCGTCAGCGTCTCGGACAAGCGTGGCGTCGAAGAGCTCGCGCGAGGGCTCGCGCGTCATGGCGTGGAGATCCTGTCGACGGGAGGCACCGCGCGGCGGCTGCGTGACGCCGGTGCGCACGTGACGGAGGTCGCCGACTACACCGGCGCCCCCGAGATCCTCGACGGGCGCGTCAAGACGCTGCACCCGAAGATCCACGGCGGGCTGCTCGGGCGTCCGACGGCCGAGCACCAGGCCGAGATGAAGGCGCACGCGATCGAGAACATCGATCTCGTCGTCGTGAACCTCTATCCCTTCCGTGAGACGGTGGCGCGCGAGGGGGTGACGTTCGCCGAGGCGATCGAGAACATCGACATCGGCGGGCCGTCGATGGTGCGCTCGGCGGCGAAGAACCACGAGCGCGTGACCGTCGTCGTCGACCCCGACGACTACGCGGCGATCCTGTCGGAGATGGACGCCCACGATGGGCAGGTCTCCGCGGGGCTGCGTTTCCGTCTAGCGAGAAAGGCCTTCGCCTATACGGCGTCGTACGACGGCGCGATCGCCAACTTCCTCACGGCGCTGCCGGAGGGGGCCTTCGCGACGCCGGGAGCGCTCGAGCCGGCGCCCTTCCCGGAGACGCTCACGCTGCAGTTCAAGGAGGGGAGGATCCTCCGCTACGGCGAGAACCCGCACCAGAAGGCGGCCTTCTACATCGACGAGGCGACGCCGGTCGGCCCGTCGGTGGCGCGGGCGGCGGTGCTGCAGGGCAAGGAGCTCTCCTACAACAACATCGTCGACCTCGACGCGGCGGTGATGCTGGTGTCGGAGTTCTCGCGGCCGGCAGTGACCATCATCAAGCACACGAACCCGTGCGGGACGGCGGAGTCCGACGCGGGAGTCGCCGCTGCCTATCGCCTGGCGCGCGAGTGCGACCCGGTGTCGGCGTTCGGCGGCATCGTCGCCTGCAACCGCGTCGTCGACGACGAGCTCGGGCGCGAGCTGTCGGAGACCTTCCTCGAGTGCGTGATCGCGCCCGGCTTCACCGACGGGGCGCGCGGGCACCTGGCGAAGAAGAAGAATTTGCGTCTGCTCGCCTATCCGACGCCGACGCATGGGCGCCCGTCGCTGGCCATGCGCGCGGTGAACGGGGGCCTGCTGGTGCAGACGCCGGACGACCGCACGACGCTGGCCTCGGCGGGACGCGTGGTCACCAAGCGCCACCCGACGGGCGACGAGGTGCGCGCGCTCGACTTTGCGTGGCGCGTCTGTAAGCACGTGAAGTCGAACGCCATCGTCTACGCGACGCTCACCGACGACGGAGCGCGCACCGTCGGCGTCGGCGCGGGGCAGATGTCGCGCGTCGACTCGGTGAAGATCGCGCGCGCGAAGGCGCTGCTCCCGACGCAGGGATCGGTGCTGGCGTCCGACGCCTTCTTCCCCTTCCGCGACGGGCTCGACGCGGCGGCGGAGGCGGGCATCACCGCCGTCATCCAGCCGGGCGGCTCGGTGCGCGACGAGGAGGTCATCGCCGCCGCCGACGAGAAGGGGCTGGCGATGATCTTCACCGACATGCGCCACTTCCGGCACTAGGGGGCGACGACGCGTGCGGAAATCCGCTGCGTCGCTGACGTGACGAGGACGCACGAGATGACGATGACAGCAGCGGATCCCGCGCGCGGCGTGGGGGTTCGGGGGCGGAGCCCCCCATGACAATGAAGGTTCTCGTCGTCGGTGGCGGGGGGCGGGAGCACGCGCTGTGCTGGGGCCTTCAGCGGTCCCCGTCGGTGCGCGAGGTGATCTGCGCCCCCGGGAACGTGGGCATCGAGTCGGTCGCGCGGGTCGTGCCGGTGAAGGCGGACGATCTCGACGGGCTCGTCGCCCTCGCCGAGCGCGAGGCGGTCGGGCTGGTCGTCGTCGGGCCGGAGGCGCCGCTCGTCGCCGGGCTCGCCGATCGGCTGGTCGCGCGAGGCGTGCCGGTGTTCGGCTGCTCGGCGGCGGCGGCGGAGATCGAGGGATCGAAGGCGTTCTCGAAGCAGCTGATGGCGCGCCACGGGATCCCGACGGCGGCCTTCGGCGTCTTCGAGGAGGTCGCGGCGGCGGACGCGTTCGTCGACGGGATCGTGGCCGAGCGCGGGCACGACCTGCCGCTCGTGGTGAAGGCCGACGGCCTGGCGGCGGGCAAGGGCGTCACGATCTGCGCCGACGGCGCGACCGCCAAGCGCGAGGTGCGCCGCATGCTGGAGGCGCGCGCACTCGGGGCGGCGGGGGCGCGGGTGGTGATCGAGGAGTTCCTCGTCGGGCGCGAGGCCTCGCTGATGGCGCTCGTCGACGGCGAGCGCGTCACGCCGCTCGAGCCGGCCGAGGATCACAAGACGGTCGACGACGGCGATCGCGGCCCGATGACCGGCGGGATGGGCGTGATCTCGCCGACGCCGGTGATGACCGCGGCCGACGTCGCGCGCGCGGTGCGCGAGGTGCTGGTCCCGACGGCGCGGGCGATGGTCGCCGAGGGGCGGCCGTTCCGCGGCCTCCTCTACGCCGGGCTCATGCTGACCGCCGACGGGCCGCGCGTGCTGGAGTTCAACTGCCGCTTCGGCGATCCGGAGACGCAGGCCCTCGTGCCGCGGATCGTCGACGGCGGGGGGGACCTCGGCGCGCTGCTGCTGGCGGTGGCGCGCGGCGAGCTGCCCGAGACGGTGCGCTTCTCGTCGCGCGCGGCGGTGTGCGTGGTGGTGACGGCGCCCGGCTACCCGGGGAGCTATCCGACGGGCGCGCCCATCGAGGGGCTCGACGCGGCGGCGGCGCTCCCCGACGTCATCGTGTTCCACGCCGGGACCAAGCGCAGCGACGGGAAGGTCGTCACCGCCGGCGGACGCGTGCTGGGCGTCACCGCGACCGGCGCCGATCTGGCGGCTGCGCGCGCGGCGGCCTATCGCGCCGTCGCCGCCATCCGCTTCGAGGGGGCGCACCACCGCACCGACATCGGCGCGCGTTCTCGCTAGACAAAAAGGACCATCGACCCATGCCGGAGATCGCAGCCTTCCGCGGCCAGCTCTACGACCTCGCACGCGCCGGCACCGACGCGGCGAAGCTGATCACGCCGCCCTACGACGTCATCTCGCCCGAGGAGCGCGACCGCCTGGCGGCGCTCGACCCGCACAACTTCGTGCACCTCGATCTCCCCGAGGGCGAGGGCGATGCCAAGTACGAGCGCGCCGCGTCGCTGTACGACGCCTGGCTGAAGAGCGGCGTCCTCGGCCGCGACGAGCGCCCGGCGCTCTATCGCTATCACCAGATCTTCGACGTCGCCGGGCGCGAGGTCACGCGCAAGGGCTTCATCTGCCGCATGCGGCTGCATCGCTTCGACGAGAAGATCGTCCTCCCGCACGAGCGCACGCTCGCCGGGCCCAAGCTCGATCGCCTCAAGCTGACGCGCGCGACCAAGGCGCAGATGTCGCAGCCGTTCGGGATGTACTCCGATCCGACGCGCGCCACCGACGCGCCCTTCGAGGCCGTCGAGCGCGAGGCGCCGCCCATCGAGGCGCGCACCTCCGACGGCGTGCTGCAGCGGCTGTGGCGGCTGACCGACCCGGCGGCGATCGCCGAGGTGGTGCGGCTGGTCGCGCCGCTGCCGATCTACATCGCCGACGGGCACCACCGCTACGAGACGCTCATCGCCTACCGCGACGAGGTGCGGGCGGCGCACCCGGGGCTCTCGCCGCGCGCCTCGATGGAGTACGCGGCGATCTTCCTCTGCAACATGGACGACCCCGGGCTGGTGGTCTTCCCCACGCACCGCGTGGTGCACGGGCTGCCGGCCTTCCGCTTCGAGGACGTGGTGGCGCGCGCGCGCACCTGGTTCTCCGTCGAGGAGGCGCTGGCGGGCGACCCGCCGACGGTGCGCGCCGAGCTCGCGCGGCGCGGCGAGCGCGGCCCCAGCTTCGTGCTGCTCGACGGGACGCGGATGGCCTACCTCACGCTGAAGCCGGACGCGGATCTCTCGTCGGTGCCGCAGCTCGCGGGGCCGGCGGTGCTGCGGACGCTCGACGTGACGCTGCTGCACGCGCTGGTCATCGAGGCCACCCTCGGCGTCGACCGCGTGGCGCAGGAGCGCCAGACCAACCTGCGCTACGTGAAGGACTTCGCGCAGGCGATGGCGGCGGCGCGCGAGCCCGACGTGCAGGCGGTGCTGCTGATGAACCCGACGAAGGTCCACGAGGTGAAGGACGTCGCCGACGCGGGCGAGGTGATGCCGCAGAAGTCGACGTTCTTCTACCCGAAGATCGCCTCGGGGCTGGTGCTCAACCCGCTCGATCCCGACGAGATGGTGTGAGCGACGGCGGCGCGACCAGCGACGACGACCTGACGCTGACGCGGGATGGGATCCTGCGCGGCCGCCTGCAGCTCTGGCAGCCGAAGGTCGGGTATCGCTTCGCGGTCGACCCGCTGCTGCTCGTGCATTTTGTCAATCAGGAAAGGCGCGAGGCGGTCGCGCGCGCCGTCGACCTCGGGACCGGCTGCGGGGTGGCGGCGCTGGCGTTGGCGCTGGCGCTGCCGTCGGTGGAGGTGACCGCGGTCGAGCTCCAGCCGCGCCTCGCTGGCCTCGCGCGCCGCAACGCCGACGAGAACGGCCTCGGCGCGCGGGTGCGCGTCGTCGAGTGCGACCTCGCCGATCCGCGCGCGGCGTCGGCGGCGCTGCCGGGGGCGTCGGCGGCGCTGGTGATCTCGAACCCGCCGTTCCGCCCGCCCGGCGAGGGGGGACTCCCGCCCGTCGAGGAGGAGGCCATCGCCAAGCACGAGGTGCGGCTGCCGCTCGCATCGCTGGTGCGCGAGGCGCGGCGGGTGTTGATCCCGAACGGCCGCGCGGCGTTCGTCTATCCCGCCGATCGCCTCGCGCCGCTCCTGGCCGCGCTCGCCGTCGAGGGGCTGGCGCCGATCCGGCTGCGCTTCGTCCACGATCGGCTCGACCTCGACGCGAGCCGCGTCCTCGTCGAGGCGAAGAAGGCGCCGAAGGGGCGGCTGCGCGTCGAGCCGCCGTTCATCCTGCGCCACGCCGACCTGCGCTCGACCGACGAGGCGCGCGTCGCGCTTGGCGACGACGCGTGATCGGCTACGCTGCCGCCATGCGGTCCCGGATGGTGCCCTGCCTCCTCCTCGCGCTCGCCGTCGCTGGCGGCGCGTGCAACGACGACACCGCGCCGCCGTCGCGCGATCTCGGCCTCGACGGCTCGGCGGCCGCCTGCGTCGAGCCGCTCGCCGACCTCTGCGCGCGCGTCGACGGCGGCACCTGCCCGACCTACGACGCCGCGCTCGCCGCGCTGCGCGTGCGCGCGACGATGCGGCCCTGCTACCTCATCCGCGTCGGCACCTGCGGCAGCGCCTACCGCTTCACCGAGGAGAGCCTCGGCGGGCTGGGCCTCGAGCGCCGCTACTACTCCGCCTCCGACGGAGCGCTCGTCGCCGTCGAGACCGAGAGCGACGCCACCAGCTTCTGCGGCGGGACGTCGTTCTCGATCGCCTACGGCCCCGTCCCGACGTGCACCCTCGTCCAGACCGAGCTCCTCTGCCGCTGCCTGCCGGGCGCGCGCGACGCCGGCTCCTGCTGACGCGAAGCTACGGGCGCGGCTTGCCGCCGTTCACGTTGATGACCGAGACGGTGTCGGCGTAGATGTAGGCCTCGAACGCGCCCAGCGACGAGAGCGCGCCCCCGTCGGTGAGGACGCCGGCGGCGACCACCTTCACCTTGCCCGGCGGCATGCTCAGGCCGGCGTAGAGGCTGAGGCGATCGGTCGCCAGCCGCGTCGAGTCGGGGAGCGTGCGGTTCGGGTTGCCGTTGAAGTAGGTCGAGCGCTCGGGCTGCGGCGACACCTCGACGACGGCGCCCTCGATGCGGACGTTGTCGCAGTCGTGGATCTCGCCCGCCGCCGCGCCGCGCCCGACGGGGATGCCGCTCGAGAGGCCGGCGGTGACGGGGATGTTGGTGTAGTCGGACTTCGACAGCGCGTTCACGTTGAGGCGGAACGTCGGGTTGGCCGCGTCGCTGGTGTCGAGGCAGTCGTTGTCCTCGAGGTTCGCCGGGGGCGCCGCGCACGACCGCGCCGTCGACGAGAGATAGACGTTCCAGGTGACGAGGTTGGCCCAGGTCTGATCGGGCGCGCCGTTCGGCCCCGTCACGCGCACGACGAGCTGCTTGTTCGTCGGCAGCTTCACCGGCATCGTGTAGCGCGCCTCCCAGCGCAGGCGATCGTTGCAGCTGAACGAGCCGTCGCCGTTGGCGCGGCAGTACTTCGAGTTGTCCGGCCTCCCGTCGAGGCCGTCGCCGCACACCGGCAGCATGCACCCGGTGCGCGACGGCAGCGAGCAGCCATACTTGATCTCCTTGTCGCAGGCCCGCTGCGTCGTCGGGTCGAGCTGCACGTTGTCGAGCTTGGCGAGCGGGGTGACGCCGCCGATCGCCGCGCCGCCGAGGAGCTGGGCCGCGTCGTAGACGTACACCGACGCGCCGCTCGAGTTCGGCCCCGACGAGAAGACGTCGACGAAGCCGGTCAGCGTGACCTCCGTCGGGCCGCCGCTCGGGTTTGCAGGCGTCGCCAGGCAGGTGAGGTTCGGCGCCGGCTGGCTGGTCTTGTCGCAGAACTCGGTCACCTCGCCGCACCCGGTGCGCTTCGCCACCGTCGGGGTCACGGGAGGCTTCACGCACAGCCCCTCGATCATCGTGCAGGTCTGTCCGAGATCGTTGTTGTTGTTGGACGAGCCGCTCGAGCAGGCAGCGAGAGCGAGCACGGCGGCGAGCGCAGCGACGGGAACGCGGTGCATGCGAGGTCTCCTCAGGAGTAGGCTTCGACGCGGTTGCGGCCGCCGCGCTTGGCGCGATAGAGCGCGTCGTCGGCGCGGCGCAGGAGCAGCTCGGCGGTCCTTCCGTCCTCGGGGAAGGCGGCGACGCCGATCGACATCGTCGGGTGCACGACGATGCCCTCCTTCTCGAAGCGGTGGCCGAGGACGGCGGCGCGGATCGACTCGCCGACGTCGACGGCCGCGCGCTTGTTGGCGCCGGGGAGGAAGATGGCGAACTCGTCGCCGCCGAAGCGGCAGGCCGCGCCGCCCGTCGCTGGCGCGGAGACGATCTGCCCGAGCAGCCGGCCGACCTCGGCGATGGTGTAGGCGCCGACGGGGTGGCCGTGCGTGTCGTTGATCTGCTTCAGGTTGTCGAGATCCAGCATCAGGATCGCGAGCGGCCGCTTCACGGTGCGCGCGGTGTCGAGCGCGCGCACGTAGGCGGCGTCGAAGCGGCGCTTGGCGATGAGCCCTGTGAGGTCGTCGGTGCCGACGAGCGCGTCCATCCGCTCGTGGTAGTTGACCTCGAGCGCGTCGCTGTCGGTGAACTTGAGGACGCAGCCGCCGAGGAAGATGCGATCGCCCGCGCGCAGGCGGCGCGCGTCGGAGACCGGCTCGCCGTTGAGCAGCGTGCCGTTCGTCGAGCGCAGATCCTCGACGACGAAGCCGTCATCGGGGTTGTCGCTCGCCGGGCGCACGCGGCAGTGTCGGCGCGAGATCCCCTCGTCCTGCAGAGGGAGCTCGACGGACGGATCGCGACCGATGGTCACCGCGCCCTGGAGGACGATGTTGGTGCCCAGATCGGACTCGGGTCCGGCCAGGACGACGAGGGCCGCCCGCTTGTCCCGCGTGCGCGCGATCGTCTCGCGAACCTCGGCGACGTTGAGCTTGACGGTCTCGTGGCCCAGCGTCCGGCGGCGACGCTTCACGTCGGCATCGTACCACGAGCAACCGCTATACACGGACGTGTGAGTGACCCGACCGGGCCAGTCGAGGTCAGCCGCTCGATTCCAGCTCGAGGCCGAGCTTCTCCCACTCGCCCTCCCACGACCGCAGCTGCTGGGCGAGCTTCTCCTTGTCGGCGACGAGCCCGTGCAGCTTCTGCCAGTCGCCGCCGTGGTCGGAGGCCAGCCTCTCGTCGAGCGCCGCCATCTGCTTCTCGGCGTCGGCGATCTTCGTCTCCAGCTCGGCGAAGCGCTTCCGCTTGCGCTCGAGCTCGCGATCGGCGGCCTTCTTCTTCTCGCGCTCGGCGATGCGCGACTCCTTCGAGTCGTCCGCCGGGGCGGGCGCGGCCGCGGCCGCCGCCTTGGCGGCCTTCGGCGGCGCCTTCTCGGCGGGCTTCGGCGCCTTCGCCGCGCGCTCGGCCTCCTCGCGGCGCGTGCGCCAGTCGCTGTAGTTGCCGGCGTGCAGCTCGGCGCGCCCGTCGTGGACGTGGAGGATCTTGTCGACGACGCGATCGAGGAACCAGCGATCGTGCGAGACGATGAGCAGCGTCCCCTCGTAGTCGGCGAGCGCCTCCTCGAGCACCTCCACCGCCGGGATGTCGAGGTGGTTGGTCGGCTCGTCGAGCGCCAGGAGGTTGCGCGGCTCGAGCATCATCTTCGCCAGCGCCAGCCGGTTGCGCTCGCCGCCCGAGAGCCCCTTCACCTTGCGGAAGGGGTCGTCGCCCGAGAAGCGGAAGCGCCCGAGGAAGGCGCGCGCGCGATCCTCGTTGAAGTCGCCGCGGATCGAGCGCACCTCCTCGATGAGGGACTTCTCCTCGTCGAGATCCGACAGCTTCTGATCGAAGTAGCCGACGCGCACCTCGTGCCCGAGCGCGCACTCGCCGCCGAGCGGCGGGAGCTTGCCGAGGAGCGTCTTGAGGAGCGTCGACTTGCCGCAGCCGTTCGGCCCGACGAAGCCGACGCGATCGCCGCGGTAGACGACGAGGTCGAGGTCGCGCACGAGCGGCTTGCCCGGGTAGCCGGCGGTCAGCTTGGCGGTCTTGATCGCCTCCTTGCCACCCGCGTGATCCCCGACGGAGAACTGCAGCCCGATCTGCCCCGCCTTCTCGAACTCGTCCTCGACGCGCGCCAGCCGCTCGACCTTCTCCAGCATCTTGCGGCGCGACTTCGCCTGTTTCGTTTTCTGTCCAGCAATATTCCGCCGGATGAAGTCTTCCGTGCGGGCGATCTCCGCCTTCTGCCGCTCGTACGCCGCGTTGAGGCGCTCGTGGCGCTCCTCGCGCTCGACGATGTACTTGTCGTAGCCGCCGGTGAAGACGATCGCCTCGCCGTTCTCCACCTCGACGATGTCGCGGCAGACGGCGCGCAGGAACCAGCGGTCGTGCGAGACCAGCACGAACGCCTTCGGCCACTCCTTCAGGCGCGCCTCGAGGTGCTCGACGGCGTCCATGTCGAGGTGGTTGGTCGGCTCGTCGAGGAGCAGGAGGTCCGGCTCGGCGAGCAGCGTTTTTGTCAGCTCCAAACGGCCGCGCTCGCCGCCCGAGAGCGTGTCGACGGAGCGCCCGAGGTCGCGCGACGGGAAGCCGAGGTCGTCGGCCAGCTGCTTCACGCGGCTCTCGAGGGTGTAGCCGCCCTGGCGCGTGTACTCGTCCTGCAGCGTGCCGTAGCGCGCGAGGAGCCGCTCGGCCTCGTCGCCGGCCGCGCTCTCGAGGGCGCGCTCGAGCGCCCCGAGCTCCTCGTGGATCTGGAGGATGCGCGCGAACGGGCGGAGGAGGGCGTCGAGCACCGTGTGGTGCCCTTGGAACTCCTGCGACTGCTGGAGGTAGGCGATCGAGAGGCCGCGCGCGCGCGCCACGGTGCCGCGATCGGGCGTGAGCCGCCCGTCGAGGAGACGCAGCAGCGTGGACTTCCCGCAGCCGTTCGGCCCCACGAGGCCGAGGCGGTCCCCCGGGTTCACCTGGAAGGTCAGCCCCTCGAAGATCTCCGTCCCCGGGTAGCCGAAATGGACGTCGGCGAGCTGGACGAGCACGCGGCGCTTCTAGCACAATCGAGGTCAGAATGGCCTCGGACAGCCCCGTCACTCAGGTGTACGTCGCCCCTCGCGATGCCCTGCGCCGCCTCGGTTCGGAGGGGCTCGTGCGCGGGCTCGACGACGCGGCGCTCGATCGGCTGCGCGACGATTGCTGGGACGGGTCGGAGGAGCAGCTCGAGGACGCCGGGGTCCTCGGGATCCTCACCTTCTTCTACGAGACGCCCGACCGCGGCGCGAAGGACGGCTGGGTCTGGCACGCGACGGAGTTCTGGCACGACACCGACGACGCGGTGGCCGAGGTGGCGGCGGCGCTGCGCGACGATCGGCCGATCTTCAAGCAGCTCGCCGTCGAGCCGGTGAACGACGGCGAGCCGGCGGCGATCATCGAGCTCGAGCGCGACGACGGGGCGCGGTCGCGGGTGGCGGCGCGCTCGCTCGCCGACGTGGCGCGCGCCTTCAACGAGGAGCTGCGCGCGCGCGGGCGGCCCAAGCGCCTGATCGCGCTCGAGACCAACGGCGACTGGGAGATGTTCGTCGCCGTCGATCTGCGCCTCGCGCGGAAGCTCGTCGCCGAGGGCGTCCTGCCGGTCGCCTCCCTCGACGATCTCTCGGATTAGCCGCCGCTCGTCTCGCGAGTGTTGCCGCGCTGCGGCGTAGACGTTATCGTCCGTCGCATCATGGCGAGCCGCAGTGCCCGCGCCCGCGCCCCGAAGCGCGAGCCGGCGACGACGACGACGATGGTCCCGACGGCGCCCACCCAGGCGCCGAACCCGCCGCGCCTCCCGCCGGGCGCGCGCGACCATCTTCCGCGCGCCGCCGCCCGTCGCCGCGGGCTCGTCGCGCAGCTCGTCGGCGAGATCGAGCGCTGGGGGTACCAGGCGGTGATCACGCCCATCGTCGAGTACGACGAGGTGCTGCGGCGCGGCCTCGGCGGCGCCACGCGCGCGCTGCGGCTCGTCGAGCCGTCGACGGGCGAGGTGCTGGCGCTGCGCTCGGACCTGACGGCGCAGGTCGCGCGCCTCGTCGCCACCCGCCTCCGCGACGAGCCCGGGCCGCTGCGCCTCTCCTATCAGGGCAGCGTCATGCGCCTGCCCGACGTCGCCGGCGGGGCGCTTCGTGGAGAGATCTTCCAAGTCGGCGTCGAGCTGATCGACGCGCCGACGGAGGGCGGCGATCTCGAGGCCATCCTCCTCGCCGAGGCGGCGCTCGCGGCGGCCGGGCTGCCGGCGGTCAGCCGCGTCACCGTCGATCTCGGCCACGCCGAGTTCGTGCGCGCGGCCCTCGACGGGCTGCCGCTCTCGGTCGAGCAGCGCGACGCGCTCCACGCGGCGCTGCAGAAGCGCGACCCGGCGCGCGTCGCCGCGCTGGCCGCCGGCCTGTCGCTGCCGCCGGGGCGCCGCCTCCTCCTCGAGGCGCTGCCGACGCTGCACGGCGGCCCCGACACCATCGCCCGCGCTCGTGCGGTGCTCGGCGCCGCCGCCCGCGCCCCCGAGGAGCGCCGCCTCCGTCGCGCGCCCGCGCGAGGCCGCCGGGCTCCCGTCGCTGCGCCGCTCGTCGCCGTGCCGCCGCCGGCGGCCCCGCTCGACTTCGCCGCCGCGGGGCGCGCGCTCGACGAGCTCGACCTCCTCGTCGAGCGCCTGGGACGCCTCGGCCCGCGCGAGCGCCTGACGATCGATCTCGGCGACGTGCGCGGCTTCGACTACTACACCGGGACCCGCTTCGCGCTCTACGCCGACGGAGTCCCTGGCGCGGTCGTCTCGGGCGGTCGTTACGATCGGCTCGTCGAGCGCTTCGGCCGCCCGGCGCGCGCGACCGGCTTCGCCGTCGACGTCGATCGCGTGGCCGACGTCCTGCGCGAGCGCGGCGTTCCGGCGCCGCAGCCGTCGGGCGGCGTCCTCGTCGCTGGCGAGGCGGTGTCGGCTGCGCGGCTGGCCGCCCTCTTCCGCGCCCGCGGTGTCCGCGCGGTGCTCGATCTCGACGGCGGCGGTGACGATCTCGACGCCGCGCGCCTCGCGCGAGCCCGCCGCGCCGGCCTGAAGCGCGTGGTGGCGGTGCGGCGCGATCGGCTGCGCTGGCAGGACGTGCCGACCGACGGCGCGCCGTCCGACGCGGGCGCCATCACCGGGGCGGCGCTCAAGCGCCTGGTCGAGGGCGCCGATCCGGCAGCGCTCGACGCGCTCGCCTCCAGCGGGTAAGGTACCGCCCGGCATGAGCGCAGCACTTCGGAGCCGCAGGTAGATGGCCAACGTCGTCATCGTCGGAGCCCAGTGGGGCGACGAGGGCAAGGGCAAGGTCGTCGACCTCTACACCGAGTTCGCCGATCTGGTCGTTCGCTTCGGGGGCGGCGCCAACGCCGGCCACACCCTCGTCGTCGACGGCGAGAAGATCGTCACCCACCTCATCCCGTCGGGCGTGCTGCGCGGGCGCGGCAAGCGCTGCCTGCTCGGCGACGGGATGGTGATCGATCCCGCCACGCTCCTCGACGAGATCGCGCAGCTGAAGGCGCGCGGCCTCCTCGCCGACGATCGCGACCTCGTCGTCTCGACGCAGGCGCACGTCATCCTCCCGTGGCACAAGGAGATCGACCGTGCGCGCGAGGCGGGCAAGGGCGCCATCGGCACCACCAAGCGCGGCATCGGCCCGGCCTACGAGGCGAAGATGGCGCGGCGCGGGGTGCGCATGGCCGACCTCCTCGACGCCGCGCGCCTCCGTCCGCTCCTCGAGCTGAACCTCGACGAGCTCGGGCCCTACCTCACCGCCAAGGGCATCACGCTCGCGCCGATCGACCAGATCCTCGACGAGTCGCTGGCGCTCGGCGAGCGCCTCAAGCGCTACTTCGGCGAGACCTCGCGCCTCGTCCACGACGAGATGAAGCGCGGCCGCCACGTGCTGTTCGAAGGCGCGCAGGGCGCCCTCCTCGACGTCGACCGCGGCACCTACCCCTACGTCACCTCGTCGTCGACGATCGCCGGCGGCGCCTGCACCGGCGTCGGCGTCGGCCCGACGACGATCTCGCAGGTCGTCGGCATCGCCAAGGCCTACACCACGCGCGTCGGCGGCGGCCCCTTCCCGACCGAGCTCACCGACGAGCTCGGCGACGCGCTGCGCGAGGCGGGCGGCGAGTATGGCGCCACCACCGGTCGTCCCCGTCGCTGCGGCTGGCTCGACATCGCCGCGTTGCGCCTGGCCGTGCGCTGGAACGGCCTGTCGGGGATCGCGCTCACCAAGCTCGACGTCCTCCGCGGGATGAAGCGTATCAAGGTCTGCGTCGGCTACGCTGTCGACGGGCCGAACGGGCGCGAGGAGCGCGACGAGCTGCCCTGCGATCCCATCGAGATCGCCCGCGCCACCCCCATCTACGAGGAGCTCGACGGGTGGGATGCGGACACACGCGACGTGCGCGAGGTCGACGCGCTCCCCGCCGCGGCGCAGAAGTACGTGCGCCGCATCGAGGCGCTCCTCGGCGTCGACGTGGCGCTCATCTCGGTCGGCCCCGGCCGCGCCGAGACCATCATGCTGCGTAACCCGTTTCGCTAGGACGTGCGTTGGTTCCTGAGCAGGGGACGGACGGCCCCAGCGGTGGGTCGTAAGGCACTGACTCGCTTGCGAATTGGTGCCCGTCCCCCTAGAATTCCTTGTCACCGTCGAGAGAAGGAAAAGGCTGCATGAAGATCGTTTGCGACAACTGCGCGACCAAATACTCGATCGCCGACGAGAAGGTCCGCGGCAAAGTCTTCAAGATTCGTTGCAAGAAGTGCAGCCACATCATCGTGGTGCGCGGCAATGAGAACGGAGCCGAGGCGAACGGCGCGGCGGCCGGTGGCAACGGCGCCGGCGACGCGTTCGCCGAGGAGTCGCTGAGCGGTGTCGCCTCGTCGACGGCGGGCGCGCCCAGCGGCAACGCCGAGGCCGTGTGGCACCTGGTGATCGATCGCGAGCAGGTCGGCCCGATGACGCCCGCCGAGGTGCGGGCGAAGTTCGCGGCGGGCGAGATCGACGTCGAGACCTACGCGTGGCGCGAGGGCTTCGGCGACTGGCTCCGCCTCGGCAGCATCGAGGACTTCCGTGACCTCGAGGCCAAGGCGGCGGCGCCGGCCGAGGTCGAGGGCGCGACCCGTCGCACCGACGCGGCGGACCTCTTCGCGCGCGCGGCCGCCGACGAGGCCGAGTCGAATCAGGACGCGGGCGCCGATCTCTTCGGCGCGGCGGGTGCGTCTCCGGCGGCGGCTCCCGCTCCGGCGGCGAAGCCCGCGGCGGCGGACGTCTTCGCGCCGACCCCGGCGGCGAACCCCTTCGCCGGTGGTGGCGAGCCGGTGGCGGCTCCTGCGCGCAGCGCGCGCGCCTCGGCGCCGAAGCTGAACCCGGTGGGCAGTGATCTCGACGGGAACGGCGCCGCGGGCGCCGCTGGTGCGAGCGCGGCGTCGGAGCCGCGCATGGCGGGCCAGCGCAACGAGAACTCGGTGCTCTTCTCGCTGAACAACCTGCAGGCGCTCGCCTCGGGCAGCGGCGCGAAGGGCGGCGGTGGTGGCGCGGCGGCGACGGCGAAGCCGGGCGTCGACACGCGCCCCGGCTACGCCAACTCGCAGTCGGAGGGCTCGGGCCTCATCGACATCCGCGCGATGGCCGCCTCGACGCTGGCCTCGACGTCGACCTCGTCGTCGTCGTCCTCGGCGGCGAAGGAGGAGGCGCCCACGTTCGCGGCGCCGCCGATCTTCTCGCCGATGGCCGCGCCGATCATGATGCCGGCCGCGCCGACGGGGACGCCGAAGTGGGTGTTCGCGGTGCTCGGCGTCGGCGTGCTCGCCGTCGTCGGCATCATCGTCGTCGGCGTCCTGCTCCTCACGCGCAAGCCGGAGGCGCCGCCGATCGTGGCGGTCGCGCCGACGACGCCGCAGCCGACGACGCCGGTCGCCCAGCCGACCGCTCCGACGGTCGCGCCGACGACGCCGACGACCCCGCCGACGACGGCGACCCCCGCCGGCGAGGGGAAGACCGAGGCCAAGGCGGCCGAGCCCGCCGCGGAGAAGAAGGCCTCGTCGTCGTCCTCCTCGAAGAAGGACAAGAAGGAGAAGGCGGCGGCGAAGAACGACGCGCCCGGTGGCGTGGTGCCGCCGCCGTCGGAGACGCCGAAGGCCGCGCCGGCCGCGCCCGCCTCGTCGGGCAAGAAGCGCGACGCGATCGACGACCTCCTCGACGGGGCGTCGCCCGACAAGGGCAGCAAGAAGTCGGCTCCGGCCGCCGAGAAGTCGTCGGGCGGCGGCGGTGACGCGGATCTCCCCGATCAGCTCGACAAGGGCGCCATCGTCGGCGGCATGTCGAAGGTGAAGGGCAAGGTCGCGGCCTGCTACGACCAGTTCAAGGTGCCGGGCATGGCGAACGTGGCGGTCACGATCGCGAAGAGCGGCACGGTCCAGAGCGCGTCGGTGTCGGGCGCGTTCGCTGGGACGCCGACCGGCTCCTGCGTCGAGAAGGCGGTGAAGAGCGCCACCTTCCCGAAGTTCAAGGGCGCCGCGCAGAGCATCAACTACCCGTTCATCTTGCGGTAGCGCTGCGGCGCCTCCGTCGCAGCACCAGCAGCACCACCACTCCTCCCACCACGACGAAGCCTGCCACGCCCGCCGCGATGACCATCGCGAGCGGGCGCGGTGTGCTCGGCGCGCCCGCGGCGACGAAGCGCAGCGACACCGAGCGATCCTCGAGCGCCGAGCGCGGCGGCCCCGACCAGACGAAGCGCGTCTCCCGCTTGGCGGCGGGGTCCGCAGCGACGGGGAGGTCGCGCCCGCGGCCGCTCGCGAGCAGGCGCACCGACGGAGACTCCTCGATGCGCACCTCGGCCTCGCCGGGCGGCGCCAGCTCGACGGCGTCCTCGATGCGCAGTCGGTGCGGCGCCGCGCCGTCGCCGATCGGCAGCCGCGCGATCAGATCGACCGACAGCGGGCTCGGCGCGACCTCGGCGCCGGCCATCCCCACCGACGGCTCCTCGAACGCCGGCGTCACGCGCACGCCGTCGAGCTCGACGGTGAGCCCGGCCTCGACGGCGGCGCGCAGCCGCGAGGCCAGCGCGCGCGACTCCGCCTCGTCGATGCGCCCGTCGGCGTTGGCGTCCGCCAGCTTGCGCGTGGCCAGCGCGGGGTCGGCGCCGATCATGACGGTGTAGGCGAGGCGGATCGCGCGCGGCTCGACGAGCGTCAGCTTGCAGTAGCGGTTGACGGCAGACGGGCTGAACTCCGGGTGCGCCGTCGCGGCGCGCGGCGCGCTGACCCCTCCGACGACGGCGAGGCACGCACAGAGGAGGTGCAAACGATTGACGTCATTTCGTCGCGCTGCGATGCTGGCGCGGCCGTTCGCCGTGGAGGGCCCTCGCATGCCTAAGCGTTTCCTTATCGCGCTCGCTGGCCTCGTCATCGTCTCGTCGGGCTGTGGTAGCACGAAGACGAACCCGTTCGCGCCGGTCCCCGAGTGCAAAGGCGACGCGGTGTTGCCGCTCGGCGGCTCGCGCCAGCTGGTGTTCTCGTCGCTGGCGCTGGCCGACACGACCGAGGGCTTCGACCTCGACGGCAACGGCAGCGTCGACAACAAGCTCGGCCTGCTCGGCGCGCTCGCCAACCCGCAGCTCGTCATGTCGTTCAAGCAGTCGCGCGACGTGATCATCGCCGTCGAGGTGTTCGACTACACCGGCGCGGCGAGCGACATGTGCGTGAAGAGCGCGTTCTACCTCGGGTCGGTGAACAAGGACCGCGACGGCGACGGCAAGACGACCGCGCCGCGCAACAGCGACTGCCTCGACATCGACGCCAGCGTGCCGCGCGCCGAGATCCTCGACAACCGCCTCGACGACGACTGCGACGGCTACGCCGACAACGCCACCAAGGATCAGAAGCCGACGTCGAACACCGAGCCCGACGGCGACGGCGACCGCGTGACCATCGCGCAGGGCGACTGCGACGATCGCAACGACACCCCCGAGCACCTCGAGCTGGCGAAGTCGCGCTACCCCGGCGCGAAGGACCTCTGCGACGACGGCATCGACCAGAACTGCGACGGCATCGTCGACAACGATCCGAGCTGCGATCCCTTCGGCGACAACAACGTCCAGATCCAGATCGCCAAGGAGTCGTTCGTCGATCCGGCGGCGAGCCCGCTCGTCCCCTACATCGAGTTCAACGCCGGCACGGTCACGTCGAACCTCCTCAAGGATGGGCCGAGCCTCTTCCGCGTCACCATCCCGCTCGACAAGGAGCAGCTCGCGCTCGAGCTCACCGGCGCGCGCCTCGAGGCGACGCTGGCCGACGACGGGTCGAAGCTGAAGATGATGAGCGGGCGGCTCGGCGGCGTGCTCTCGGCGTCGACGCTGGCGCAGATCACCGGGCTCGAGCTGTCGAGCTTCGTGAAGAAGGAGCAGTCGCTGCTCGACGCGCTCTTCACGGGCGCGGGCACCAGCCTCCTCGGGCTCGAGGCCGACAAGGACGGGCACTATCAGCCGGACATCGACGTCGACGGCGACGGGCTCGAGTCCTTCTGGACCGAGAACCTCAGCGCGCCGACGACGTTCATCGACTTCTGCAAGGACGGCGACGGGACGGTGGTGAAGTCGGAGCCGGGGAAGCCGTGCGCGCTCGCCAAGGACGCGAAGGGGAACTACCGCTTCCTCGACGGGCTCTCGGTGGCGCTCAAGTGGACGGCGGTGCCGGCGCGGTTCGACACCAAGCTGGTCTCGCAGCAGAAGTAGCTCTCGATTGTCGTCAATCACGATCTCGAAAGGATAGAATCACGACATGGCCACCGAGGTTCGCGCCCACATCACCGGCACCGTCTGGAAGATCGAGAAGAAGGTCGGCGACAGCGTCTCCGAGGGGGAGACGGTCATCATCCTCGAGTCGATGAAGATGGAGATGCCCGTCGAGGCTCCGGCCAACGGCACGATCGCCTCGATCACCATCAAAGAGGGCGAGGCGGTCGACGAGGGCAAGGTCCTCGCCACGATCGACGAGTAGCGCGGTATGATGCGGGGATGCGCGCGCTGATTCTCTGCGGCGTTCTCGGGCTCGGCCTCGCGGGATGTGGCGGGGGCAAGCTCCTCGCCGAGGGCGAGATCTGCAGCTCGTCGGCGGAGTGCGACGTGGGCCTGTTGTGCGACCGCGGGCGGACGCCGGCGGTGTGCGCGAAGGACCCGACGCGGCGGGACCTGGCGGTGTCGATGACGGCGGAGGACATGTCCGTCGCGGTCGACCTCGCGTCGACGACGACGGACTGAGGGCGGTTCAGTTCGAGACCTTGTCGCCCCTCTTCAGCGGCGGAAGGAAGAAGCGGAGCGGCTCGTTCTTGATGATGCGGTGGGTGTCGTGGAAGTCGTCCCACAGCTCGCGATCCTGAAGCAGCGCGCCGATGGTGCCGTCGCCGCGCTGGATGCGCGCCCAGATGGCGGCGACGTCGGCGGCGAGGCGCTCGCCGGCGGTCGCGCTCTTGCGCAGCGACGCCAGCGCGCGTGAGAGCTCGTCGCCGCGCGGCCCGGTGAGGTCGCGCACGGTGGCGCGCAGGTCGGTGGCGTTGGCGATGGCGCGCTCGACGCGCTCGCCGAGCGCCGACAGCTCGGGGCGCAGCGCCGTCGCCGTCTGCGTGAGGCCGTCGAGGGCCGCGCGCGCCCGCTCGACGCCGCCCGCCTGGCGCAGCGTCGCGACCAGCGCCTCGGCGCGCGACACCGCCTCGCGCGTCTGCGCCGCAATTGTTGTCAAGCGCCCTTTCGGCAGCGGCCCCGCCAGATCGTCGAGCAGCTGATCGACGGCGCGGGTGAAGGCGCGCGCGTCGGGCGCCAGCTCGCGCCCGGTCTCCATCGCCGCGCGGATGCTGGCCTCGACGCGCACGAGGAGCTTGTCGAGATCGGGCGGGTCGGCCGCGTCGATCACCCCGCCCGCCTCGAGGCGCGGCCCCGGCGCGGCGCCGTCGCGCGGCGGGCCGATCTCCAGCCAGGGCTCGCCGAGCACCGACCCGTTCATCACGAACAGATCGCTGTTCACGCGGAGCGCGTCGTGGTGCGCGCGCAGCACGAAGAGGTCGAGCTCGACGCGATGGCCGTCGTCGGCGGCGCCGCGGAAGTGGATGTCGCGCACCTCGCCCGCGATCTCGCCGCCGACGCGCAGGCGGATGCCCGGCTTCAGCGCGCCGAGGTGGCGCATGCGGACGGTGACCACCACGCCGCGCCCGAGGATGCGATCGCCGACGAGGAGCGCGGTGGCGACGGCGCCGAGGACCAGCGCCAGCGTGATCGCCCCCGCGACGAGCTGGCGGCTCTGCGCGCCTACTCCTTCCAAAAGAACTTCCAGGGGTTCCGCTTGAGGTCGCGCACCAACTCTTTGAGATCGTCGTAGATCTGCGGATCGACGACGAGCGCGCCGGCGGTGCCCTTGCCCGCCTTCACCTGCGCGACCAGCGACTGGGCGTCGGCGGCGACCGCGTCGGCCTTTTTCGCGATAGACGACAAATCGTCGATGGCCTGGCCGATCTTCTTGCGCTCGGCGGGGCCGACGGCGCCCGCGAGGTCGTTGACGCCGTCGAGCGCCTTCTTGAGCCGCTGGAGCAGCGGCTCCACGTCGCGGCGGACCGCGGCGGTGAGCTGCTCGACGTTGGCCAGCGTCGCCGAGAGGCGCTGCGGGTCGCCGATCCCCTTCTGCACCGACCCGAGGAGGTCGCCCGCGCGCTTGGTCAGCTCGTCGACGTGGCCGACCAGGCGGTTGATCTCGCTCTTGTTCGCCTGCAGGAGCTCGTCGATGGTGCGCACCGCCGAGGCGCTCGACTTGAGGAGGTCGCGCACCAGCGTCTTGTCGTCGTGGAGCAGCGAGGTCACGCTGTCGAGGAACTCGTAGAGGCGCGCCACGATGAGGTCGGTGCGCGGCGGGTCCACGCCGGCGACAGGCTTCGTGATGTCGAGCGGCGGGCGGTCGAAGGTCCCCGGCTGCACCTCGAGGTACTGCTCGCCGAGCACGCCCTGCGTCGAGACGAAGAACTCGGCGTTCGAGCGCAGCGGCTGGCGCACGCGCTCCTCGAGCCAGGCGATGGCGCGCACGTAGACGCGCTTTCCCGTCGTCGGATCGAGCTCGCCGCCGAGGAAGCGCACCTCCTCGACCTTGCCGACCTTGATGCCGGAGAGCTTCACCGGCGCGCCCGCGTGGAGGTTGCCGCTGAAGTTGAAGTCGACGGTGACGCGGAACCCCTTGGCGAAGGAGACGTTGCCCAGCGCGACGACGAACGCGACGAGGAGGGCGATGGCGCCGAGGAGGAGCGCGCCGACTTTGAGCTCGAGGGAACGCACGTGGTTTGCCTGCCTATCCTAGCAAGATCAAAAGCCGGGGGTGTCCATCGGCCCGACGGAGGAGCCAGCGAAGAACTGACGCAGCACCGGGTCGTCGCTGGCGGCGAGCGCGGCGGGCGGTCCGACGGCGTGGGCGACGCCGCGGTAGACCAGCGCGACGCGGTCGGCGACGTTGTTGATGGACACCAAATCGTGCGAGACGACGACGGCCGTCACCGAGAGCGTGTCGGCCAGCTCGCGGATGAGGGCGTCGATGCGGCGCGCGCTCACCGGGTCGAGGCCGGTGGTGGGCTCGTCGAAGAGGATGGCCTCGGGGTCGAGGGTGAGCGCGCGGGCGATGGCGGCGCGCTTCTTGACGCCGTCGCCGACCTCGCTGGGGAGCCGGTCGGCGAACTCGTCGAGGTGGACCTGCGAGAGGCGGCGGCGCGCCTCGGCCTTGAGCTCGTCGCCGCGCAGGCGGCGGTGCTTGCGCAGGGGGAGGGCCACGTTCTCGACGAGGGTCATGGAGTCGAAGAGCGTCGCCGCCTGGAAGACCATGGCGCAGCGACGGCGGATCGGCGCGAGCGCGCGCTCGTCGAGGGTGTCGACCCGCTGGCCGTCGAACCAGACCTCGCCGCGGTCGGGGCGGAGGAGGCCGACGACGTGCTTGATGGTGACCGACTTGCCGACGCCGGAGGTGCCGACGATGAAGAGGACCTCGCCGCGGCCGGCCTCGAGTGTGAGGCCGCGCAGGACCGGCTGGGCCCCGAAGGACTTCCAGAGGTCGACGAAGCGGATCAGCGGGGCGGTCGATTTCGTGTCCATCAGAAATCCCCCGACTGCCAGGTGAGGATGGCCAGCGACGAGATGAGAAAGTCGAGGAGGATGACCACGAACGACGACGAGATGACCGCGCGGGTGGTGGCGGCGCCGACGCCGACCGAGCCGCCGCGCGCGCCCAGGCCCGAGGCGCCAGACATGATCGGGATGGCCGCGCCGTAGGCGAGCGACTTCACGGCGAAGGTGAGGAGGTCGCCGCCGCCGACGCGCGAGAGGTCGAAGAAGATCCGTGGGTTGACGCCGAAGCTCTGCCAGGCGGTGAGCGTGCCGATGACGAAGGCGACGGCGACGCCGTAGATGGCGAGGACCGGCGTCATGAGGATCGACGCGAGGAAGCGCGGGACGATGAGGTAGCGGACCGGGTCGACGTTCGACATGCGGAGCGCGTCGACCTGCTCGGTGACCGTCATCGAGCCGACCTCGGCGGCGATGCCGGCGCCGACGCGCGTGGCCAGCATCATCGCGGTCAGCGACGGGCCGAACTCGTGGACCAGGATCTTCACGAACTCGGCGCCGACCTGCGAGAGGTCGCCGGTGACGCGGTTCACTTGCAGGCAGGTCTGGAAGACGAGGACCATGCCGATGAAGCCGAGCGTCGTCGAGACGAAGAGGACCGAGCGGTTGCCGATCTCGAGGCACTGCCGACGCACGTCGCCGGGACGGCGCGCCCCGCGAGCGGCGAGGCCGCCGACGGTCCCGAGGAGGACCATCAGCGCCAGGCGGAGGTGGCGCAGCTCCTCGGTGAGGGTGGCGATCACTTCATCACCATCGTGAGGAGGTTGTCGCAGAGGACGATGGTGATGGCGGCGGCGACGACGGCGTCGTTCACCGCGCGCCCGACGCCGACGGCGCCGCCGCGCACCGAGAGGCCGAAGTGGCAGCTCGAGAGGCTGATGCAGACGCCGAAGGCGGCGGCCTTCACCAGGCCGGTCCAGAGATCGGCGAGCTTCACGTCGGTGGTGAGCGAGGCGATGAACGAGCCGGGCTCGACGCCCATGAGGAGCTTGCCGAAGAGGATGCCGCCGCCGAGCGCCACCGCGTCGCCGAATATCGTCAAGCAGAAAAGCGCGACGACCATGGCGACGACGCGCGGGGCGACGAGGAAGTCGATGGGGGAGAGGCCGAGGGCGCGCAGGCCGTCGACCTGCTCGGTGACGGTCATCGTGCCGAGCTCGGCGGCGTTGTTGGCGCCGACGCGCCCCGAGAACATGAGCCCGATGAGGATCGGGCCGACCTCGCGCAGCGTCGCGAAGCCGGCGCCGTAGCCGAGGAGGCCGTAGGCGCCGAAGCGGCGCACGAAGATGCCCGACTGGACGACCATGATGCCGCCGGTGAAGAAGGCGGTGAGGATGACGATGGGCAGCGAGTCGAAGCCCATGCGGCGGAGGTGGCGCAGGCCCTCGCGGTGATCGAGGCGGAGGGTGACGACCGAGCGTGCGACGCCAAGCCCGAGGAGCGCGATGCCGCCGGCGTCGCTGGCCAGGGAGAGCGCCGCGCGGCCGACGGCGGCGACGAGCGCGGTGAGCATGGCGATCACAGCGGCCCCTCGGTCTCGCCGCGCACGAGCTGGCGCACGACGGCGTCGGGCGAGTCGGGGGCGGCGGCGCTGGGGCCGTCGTAGCGGAGCTTGCCGTCGTGGAGCAGCGCCAGCCGCGGGGCGAAGGCGCGCACCATGTCGACGTCGGAGCTGACGACGACGAGCGCCGCGCCGCTCGCCTCGCGCTCGCGCCGGAGGAGGTCGAGGACCTTGGCGGTGGTCACCGGATCGAGGCCGGCGGTGGGCTCGTCGAAGAGGAGCAGCGGCGGGCGGGCGACGACGGCGCGGGCCAGCGCGGCGCGCTTCTTCATGCCGCCCGAGAGCTGGCTGGGGAGCTTGGCCTCGCTGCCGAGGAGGCCGACGCCGCGCAGCGTCTCGGCGACGCGCGCGCGGACGGCGTCGGCGTCGGTCACGCCGCTGCCGCGCTCGAGCGGGAAGGCGATGTTGGCCTCGACGGTGAGGAAGTCGAAGAGGGCGTTGTTCTGGAACAGCATGCCGACCTTGCCGCGCGCCTCGGCGCGCGCGCGATCGTCGCTGTCGGCGGCGAGGCGCACCCCGCCGACGGTGACCTCGCCGGAGTCGGCGGGGAGGAGCCCGCCGGCGATCTTGAGGAGCACGCTCTTGCCCGAGCCGGCGACGCCGACGACGCCGACGGTCTCGCCGGGGGCGATGGCCAGCGTGACGCCGTCGAGGACCGGCTTGCGGCGGCCGGGGAAGCGCTTGACGACGTTGTCGAGGGCCAGCGCGCTCATCGTCTCGGTTGCGTGCTCACCGTCGGGCGGCGGTCGGGGCAGCCGGTCTCGCGCTCGAGCGCCTCGGCGCGCCGGCGCTGATTGGAGTCGGGGAAGCGCAGGCGCAGCTCCCAGAGCACGTCGCAGGCGCGCCCGCGGGCGGCGGCGTCGGGCGCGCCGCGCAGCTCGGCGCGCGCCAGCCAGACCAGCGCGTCGTCGGAGAGGCGCGAGTCCTTGAAGTCGTCGGCGAGCAGCCGAAAGGCCTCCTTCGCCGCGCGCGCGTCGCCGATGTCGTCTAGCAGAATCTCGCCGACGAGGAGCTGCGCGTCGTCGAGGTGCTCGGAGTTGTAGCTGCCGGTGATGAGCGCGTCGCGCCGCGTGGCGAGGAGCGCGCGCAGGCGCCCGATGGCCTCCGTCGGGCGCCCGAGCTGCCGGAGGAGGCGCGCCGCCTCGACGAGCGCGTCGTCGCGCAGGCTCGAGCGCTTGTCCATCGCCGCCAGCCGGTCGTAGGCCTCGATGGCGGCGACGGCGTCGTGCGTGGCCAGCGATCCGGCGAGCGCGAAGAGGACGTTGTCGGCGAGGTCGCGCCGCTCGATCGCCGGGAGGAGCTCGAACAGGCGCCGCTCGAGGCCGCCGCGATCGCCGCGCGCGACCGCCAGCCGCACCGCCAGGCGCAGCGCGTCCTCGGCGGGGACGTCGTCGGGGTGCTCGCGCATGCAGCGCCACGCGAGCTGCTCGGCGCGCGCCCGATCGCCCCTGCGCTCGAGGAGCTCGGCCGCGCGGGTGAGCGCGCGCGCGATGGCCCGGCTCTCGACGGCGACGCGGGTGACCGCCAGCCACGCCTCGAGCGCCTCGCCGTCCCGGCCCGCGGCCTCGAGGAGCAGCGCGCGCCGCGTCGCCGCCTGGCCGCAGTCGTCCTTGGCCGCCGCCGCGCGCGCCTCGCGCGGCTGCCCGGCGCAGCGCTCGACGAGGAGCGTGTAGGCCGCCAGCGCGCCCGCGTCGTCGTGCGCCGCCTCGCGCTCGCCGCCGACGGCGAGCTCGTGCGCGAGCGGCGTCGCGCGGCACCCCGTGGCGACGACGACGAGCGCGAGCAGCCCGGTGCGCGCGCGATCGGTCATGCCCCGCGGTGCAGCGCGACCACGCGCGCCGCGGCCTCGGCGCAGGCGGCGTCGTCGACGTCGAGGTGGGTCACCGCGCGCACGCGCCGCGCCCCCATCGCGTTGAGCAGCACGCCCGCGTCGCGCGCCCGCGCCACGAAGGCCTGCGCGTCGAACGGCACCTCCGGCAGGAGGTCCCACACGACGATGTTGGTCTGCACGCCGTCGAGGTCGACGCGCACCCCCGGCAGCCCGGCGATCGCCTCGGCGAAGCGGCGCGCCCGGGCGTGATCGTCGACGAGCCGCGCCCGATGGTGGGCGATCGCGTGCAGCCCCGCCGCCGCCAGAATTCCTGCTTGACGCATTCCCCCGCCGAGCATCTTCCGCCGCCGCCGCGCGCGCGCCACGAAGGCCGCCGTCCCGGCGACCAGCGATCCGACCGGCGCGCCGAGGCCCTTCGACAGACAGACCGACACCGTGTCGAACGGCGCCGCCAGCACGCGCTCCTCGACGCCGCGCGCGACCGCCGCGTTCCACAGCCGCGCCCCATCGAGGTGCAGCCCGAGCCCGCGCGCCCGCGCCACCGCCGCGACCTCTTCGGCGACGCCGCTCGGCAGCACCCGCCCGCCCGCGCGGTTGTGGGTGTTCTCCATCGTGACGAGCGTCGTCTTCAGATAGTGGACGTTGTCGGGGAGGATCGCCGCCGCCACCTCCGGCCCGCGCAGGACGCCGTCGTCGTCGCCGACCTCGCGCAGCGTCAGCCCCGCCAGCGCCCCCGCGGCGCCGCTCTCGTAGAGGAGGCAGTGCGCGCCGAACGGCACCAGCACCTCGTCGCCGGGCGCCGTCTGCACCGCCAGCGCGATCTGGTTGGCCATCACCCCCGACGGGACGAACAGCGCCGCCTCCTTGCCGAGGAGCGCCGCCACCTCCTCCTCGAGGCGCCGCACCGTCGGGTCCTCGCCATAGACGTCGTCGCCCACCTCGGCGCGCGCGATCGCCTCGCGCATCGCCGGCGTCGGCCGGGTCACGGTGTCGGAGCGCAGATCGATGGCGGGTGCGGGCGTCGTCACCGACGAGACCATAGCACCGAATGACAAGGATCGGACCACCCGGCCGTATGCTCGGCGCGCCATGAAAAAGCTGATCATCGCGCTCGGGATCCTCGCGCCCCTCGTCGTCGTCTGGGTCGTCTGGGGGCGGTTCGCCGTCGAGGGCGGCAAGGCGACGTGGTCGATCATCAACGATCGCGACGACGTCCTCGAGGCCGCGTTGAGGTCGGGCGTCTCCGAGAAGGACAAAGAGGAGGCCTTCAGCCGCGCCGTCGCCAAGGGCAGCGAGAAGGCGGCGCGCCTCCTTCACGCGGCGGGCGCGCGGTTGAAGCCGCCGGCCCCGGGCGTCTGCCAGATCGGGAGCGCCGCGCGCTGGGGGCAACCGAAGGCGGTGCGGCTCTACCTCGACTTCGGCGCCGATCCGTCGCAGTGCTCCGACGAGAGCCGCAAGCCGATCATCGCCGACCTCATCCACTACGGCGGCGAGCGCGTCTCCGAGGGCGAGCTCCTCGAGACGCTGCGGCTCCTCAG
>Ga0272446_1001176_pt1 | contig 38879 bp, 33 predicted proteins | sample YNPCB0061_FD_194587 | JGI IMG/M metagenome (GOLD analysis project Ga0272446, IMG submission 194587) | Hot spring microbial mat communities from Yellowstone National Park, WY, United States - YNP-CB-006-1 | ecosystem: Environmental > Aquatic > Thermal springs > Hot (42-90C) > Sediment | place...
TGCTAGGGCGAAACGTGGCGATTTTAGTCAAAGGGCGACAAGCGGCAGGCGCGTATTCATACACGCTCAATGCCACACAACTTTCGCTTGCATCAGGAATCTACTTTTATCGATTGCAAGCGAATGGAGTAGTGCAAACGAAAAAATGGTGCTTCTGAAATAGTGGCATCAAAGCCCGAGCCGCTCCGATTGAAGCGATGCGAACACCTTATCCGCACCTATCGCCTTGCGCAGCTCGACAAACTTCTGCCAATTCGGATAGCCTGCTCGAAACATCTCCTTGCTCATCGTTGCGTCCTTTGTCAGATAAAGCCGTCCGCCTGCATCAAGCACGAGTGCGTCCAAGCGTTTGAACAACTCGAAAATGCCGTTCCGAATCGGAAAGTCAAGCGCGAGTGTGTAGCCTTCCTTCGGGAACGAGAGCCAGTTTTCATTTTCCTTACCAAAGAGTTTCAGCACAGCAAGAAACGACCCGCTTTTAGCCTTGGCGATTTCATCGAGAATTTTTCGCAGGGCAATCGTCTCTGACTTCGGAATCACGAATTGATATTGTGTAAAGCCTCGCTTGCCATACATCTTGTTCCAATAAAGAACAGCATCAAGCGGATAAAAATACGGGCGATACAACACACGATTTTGCGACTGCTTGTGAAAATTCTTGTTGTAGTAAAGCGTGTTGAACAAAGCGACACTCAAAGGGTTCAGAACAAAGTCGGGGAAATCTATCGGCAGGGATTTTTCGTTAGGTTCAGGAATTGAGAAATCGCCATCAGTGCTGTGTTCGCCGAGCATCAGAACAGAGCGACCCATGTGCTTGCCGCGTGCGAGTGTATCAATCCACGCAACGGAATAAGTGAAGCCGACGTGTTCATCGAAGAGCGCGAGAATTTCATCGAGGTCACGAGCTTTAATCGTTATCATATCAATAAACGCGCTTTGAATCGGCTTTAATCGAAATTCACCATCAAGAATAATGCCGGTGAGACCCATGCCGCCGTTGGTGGCGCGAAAGAGGTCGACGTTTTCGGTTGGCGAGCAAGTAACAACTTCGCCGCTCGGCAACATCAAGCGATACCAATTCACATAATCGCAAAATGAGCCTTCCTTGTGATGATTTTTGCCGTGAATGTCGGAAGCGATTGCGCCGCCAAATGTAACGAACTGCGTGCCGGGCGTAACCGGTAAAAACCAGCCTTTCGGCACAATCACATCGAGCATCTCTTTGAGCGTTGTGCCGGCTTGTACGCGAAGAAGTCCGTTCTTTGAATCAAAGTCAATGAAGTGATTGTAGGAGTGAGTAAAAACGACTTGCTCCGAGAGCGCGCTGTCGCCGTAACTTCTGCCCATTCCATAAGCAATGCCGCGAAACGACTTGCGCAGGGTCTCGGAGAGCGTTGCTGAATCTTTCAAAATAAGCGGCTTGGCTTGTGCAACGGGGAAGCGTCCCCACCCTGAAACTTCTATGGTCATTGTGCAATCGTGTGAATAAGGGTGGCAGTAAATATACCAGTGAGCACGCCTGCAAGAACTTCAACGGGCTTGTGTCCGACGCGCTCACGCAGTTTTGGAAAATCCGATGAAAGAAGATTAAGTCGCTCAGCGTGTTGACCGATTTTGCGGCGCAAATCCATCGCGTCCATCATCACCACAAAAGCCAGCGTGAGCGCAACCACAAACACACTGCTTTCAACGCCTTCACGAAACGCTGTCATTGCCGCCACACTGCACACAATCGCGCTGTGCGAACTCGGCATTCCGCCATAGCCGATTTGATGAAACGCTAATTGCCGACTCTTGATGGAATTGATGAGAAACTTCACACCGCCCGCAATCACCCACGCAGAGAACGGCGTTATGATGTAAATCCACTTCATTTAAGATTTCGGAAAAAATTCATAGACGACAAATGCCGACCACAACAGCACCACGATAATCATCGGAATATCTCTGTAAAGCACATCAACCGGCGACTCGCCTTGACTTTCAACATCAACCAAATACCAATACCGAAAAATCCCGAACAGCACAAGGGGAATCGTAACGATTAAGTTCGGGTGTTCAGAAAGACAATAAAGACTGTAAAACAAAATCGTGCTGACGGCGGCGACATCGGCATAACGGGAAACAACTTTAACGGAATACTTTCTCAAAACCACTCGCCCTTCTGAGCCTTGCAGTTGCAATTCTTGAAGCCGCTTGATAGAGGCTAAATACAGTGCGAGCGAGAGCGTGGTGATGAACATCCACGATGAGAGTTTGACATCAATCGCAACTGCGCCCGCATATACGCGAAGCACGAAGCCTGCTGAAACAGAAAAAATATCCAAGACAGGCTGATGTTTCAGAGAGGTGCTGTAGGCAACATTGAGTGCGATGTATGCAAGAAGCACGAAAAAAAACTGTTGCGAAAAGAAAACGCTTGAAAGCGACACAAGAAAAAGTATGGCAATAAGAATGAACGCTTCTTGCGTTGAGAGTGCGCCATAGGCAAGCGGACGCTTCAATCGCTTGATGGGGTGAAGCCTATCGCGCTCAACGTCAGCGAGGTCGTTGATGGCATAAACAAGCGAGGCGGCGAGTGAGAAAAAGAGGAATGCAACAAGTGAATGAAGTTGTGCCGTGAGATTCAACGCCTTACCGCTGAATACCATCGGCATAAAGACAATCACATTTTTAATCCAATGCGTAGGGCGAAGCAGTTGAATGATACCGCGAACTTTTGAAAGCATTAAGGTGAATGAAATTAAAAAGAAGCTGTGCAAAAGTAAGGCGATTTCGCTGTGCCGCAAAGCCTTAATCGTTGAGAGTGTGAGTTAAAAGTTAAAGGCATCGTTTAAATGATTTGAGCCTCGTGCGTAACTTTTGTCTCACAATAAACCAACATTGGAAGATGATAAATTTTGAGAACCACAACGAACTTTCAATGACCGTTTTAATGACACCCGATATGGCGAACTTTTCAGGAAAGGTTCACGGCGGCGCGATTATGAAACTCTTAGACCAAGTCGCCTATGCATGTGCCTCGCGCTATTCGGGAAGTTATGTCGTTACGCTCTCGGTCGACCAAGTGCTGTTCAAAGAGCCGATTCAAATCGGAGAACTCGTTACCTTTCTTGCCTCCATCAACTACACAGGCAGAACGTCAATGGAAGTTGGAATTAAAGTCATTGCCGAAAATGTGCAGATGAAATCCGTCCGACATACCAACACGAGTTACTTCACGATGGTTGCGGTCGATGAGCATGGAAAGCCGAAGCCTGTCCCGCAAGTTGAACCCAAAACGCCTACGGAAAAGCGACGCTACGAGATGGCAAAGGTGCGCCGACAAATGCTTGCGACTTATCGAGAGAAGCAAAACGAAATGCGCAAAACCTATCCCGATTATCACGAACAATCTTGATGAAAGCAAAAGCAGAGTATCTCGTTATTGGCTTAAAACTAAGCCGCTTTTGCCAGCAACTTCCAAAATCACTTTTCCATTTTTGCTTGCAAATGTTTTCTGTGTGAGCAAGCTAGTTAAATTGTTGGAAGAATTGAGTTCAACAGTTTGAGATATGTCGGAAGCGTTAATAAGCGTGATAATTTTATCGCTTTGATAAACTCGCTCAAACGCAATCAGATTTTTTTCATCGTCCGCAATCAAGAATTTGAACGAACCGTATTTGAGTGCAGGGTGGCGGTTGTGCAAGTCAATCAGTGTTTTGTAATCGCGATACACCTCCTCGTTGAAGGCAACTTTGAACGGTTCAGATTTGCCCGTGATGAGTTCTGCGTTTTCATCATCGTATTGAAATTCTTTCCAGAGCATTGGCTTTCGGCAGTCGGGGTCATCTGCGCCCCACATTCCCGCCTCCGTTCCGTAGTAAATCGTTGGCGAGCCGATGTAGGTGAATTGAAAAAGCATCAACAGTTTTTGAAGTCGGTATTCTTCTTGATTCGGCGGGCGAAGTTGGTATTCCTTATTGGCGCGAAGTCCTGCATAGTAATCAAAATGACGATTCGGATTAACAATGCGCGAGGGCAAGCGTTCGGTGTCGTGCGAATCGTAGAGGTTGAGCAGAGTGTAATTTGCGGAATCGGGATAAGAAGCGAGCAGTTCTTCAATTTTTAATTTGAACTCCGATGGCTTCAAGACTTTTTGCACAAAGAGTTGATGAGTGAAGACGGCGAATTGATAGTTCATCACGGCATCGAATTCATCGCCTTGCATCCAGTCTTTTGCGTTTTTCCAAATTTCTCCAACAAGAAAAGTATTGGGCTTAATCGACTTCACGAAGGTGCGCCATTCTTTCCAAAACGAATGTGGAAGGTCGTCGGCGGCGTCGAGTCGCCAGCCGTCAACGCCTTTGGAAGGGTCGCCGTTTGGGGCTGTCCATCGTTTGGTAATTGCAAAGATGTATTGCTTGGGCGCGTCGGCAAGACCGTTGAGCGAATCGCGTTTGAGTTCAGGAAGCGACTTGTGTCCCCACCAGCCTTTGTAATCAAACTTCTTTCCCGATGTTGAATCTTCAAAACTCACAATCTCAAACCAGTCTTTATAGCGCGAGCGTTCTTGATGCTTAACGACGTCTTGAAACGGCGGAAAAGTTGTGCCAACGTGATTAAACACGCCATCAATCACAATGCGAATGTTGCGCTTGTGTGCTTCTTCGATGAGTTTCAAAAAAAGCAAGTCAGCATTTGTCCATTTCCAAGTGTCAGGATTGCTGAAATCTTCTTGGGCTATCAGTTTCAAATCGTCTTCGGGAGCGTTTCCGAAATTGACATCAACATGGTGAAGCATGGTCGCGTCGTATTTGTGCGGTGATGGGGCTTCAAAAATTGGATTCAAGTAAATCGCGGTAATGCCAAGCGATTGCAGGTAATCTAATTTTTCCAAGATGCCTTGCAGGTCGCCGCCGTATCTGCGTCGGTAGATGTTTTGCCAAAAGTCAGGCGAGTAGGTTTTTTCTTCATCGGAGAGCGCATACCAGTTGCTTGTCCAACGGTGTGCTTTGGCGGTTGGTGTGGATTTGTCGGGCGAAGGGTCGTTGTTCGGGTTGCCGTTGTAGAAGCCTTCAGGAAAGATTTGATAGAAAATTGCGCCTCGTGTCCAGTCCATTTTTTTGTCAGTTAAAGAACAAGCGGAAGTAAGACATAAGCAGAGAAGAAAGGTATATCGCATGAAGCCAAAGATGTTTTCGAGTTAACTTTGCAAAAAATACACAATGGAGATTCAAAAACTTGCACAAGAAAAAATCAATCAAAAGACAAAGCCACTCGGCTCACTTGGGTTGCTCGAAGAAGTTGCTGTGCAGTTGTGCGTGCTTCAAAACACGCTCACGCCAACAATAGCGAAGAAACGAATGCTAATTTTTGCCGCTTCGCATGGGATTGCTGATGAAGGCGTGAGCGCGTATCCGAAGGAAGTAACAGGACAAATGGTGTTGAACTTTTTGCGTGGCGGTGCGGCAATCAATGTGCTGACGCGGCATGGCGGCATTGAACTGTGTGTGATTGATGTCGGTGTGGATATGGATTTCGGAGATAATATCGACTCGCATCTTTTTTTCAATCGTAAGGTGCGCTACGGCACGCGCAATTTTCTCAAAGAGCCAGCCATGACCTTTCCTGAATTTTCAAAGGCGATTGAAGCGGGCAGAGAGCAAGTGCGATTGGCGAAGTTCGCAAAGGTGTCGCTCTTGGGAATCGGCGAGATGGGCATCGGAAATACGACATCAGCATCGGCGGTTTTTTCAGCATTGTTAGGTTGGTCAGCGGAAGAAACGGTCGGGCGCGGCACAGGCGCGAATGATTTAACTTTAAAGCGAAAAGTTCAAGTTGTTGAGCAGGCGATTGCCAAGCATAAGATTGAAAACGCCGATGTGGCGCACTGGCTTTCGTGCGTCGGCGGCTTTGAAATCGTGGCAATGGTAGGGGTGTTGCTCGAAGCGGCGGAGCAGAGAATCCCCGTCGTGATTGATGGATTTATTGCCACAGCGGCGGCACTGGCGGCAATCAAGATGAATGAGAACGTTCGAGACATTTGTTTTTGGGGACATTGTTCAAACGAGAAGGCTCACAAGCGAATCTTGAATGACATCGGCGCAAAGCCGTTGCTTAATCTCAATATGCGGCTCGGTGAAGGCACTGGCGCGGCACTTGCGATGCACCTCGTTGAAGCCGCCGCAAAAATTATGTGCGACATGGCATCGTTTGAAGACGCAAAGGTCTCAAAAAGTAAGCCCTAACTCGAAAAAAAGATGACCATAGAAAATTCTCAAAAAATTAGACTCAATATACTTAGCGAAGTGGTATCAAGGATAGGCGAATTGGAGAAGAAAGCACTGCAAAATCCGAAAGCCACACTGGAAGAATTGGAACTCATACAGCACGAAAAGTTCACGGACGATGCAGAACAACGCCTTGCTTATGCGGTTGCACTCGAGATGCAAGCGCGATGCCTGAATATTCTTAACGACAATCTACGCGCACTTGAAAAACTGAAAGAAGCAGAAAAAGTATTAAACGCTCTGCCTCAAACCGATGAAAGAGTCAGATTGTGCTTAGGGAAAAAGTTTGAAATTAAAGCGATTGTCAAATGGGCAATGCGGGAAATAGAAGAAGCCCATTTAACCATAGAAGAAGCGTTGAAAATCTATAATGAAATTGATGATAAGAAAATCTACTACAACGCCCTAAATACCAAAGCTTGTGTATTTTTAACAACGAACAACTACTCCCAAGCGATTGAACTGCTCCTAAAAGCCGCTAACTACTTCGAAAAGAGTGCTGAAACTTACAAACTTGCGACAATTCTACACAACATTGGCGGCATCTACTACTCAAGCGGTGAATATGACTTAGCCAATAAAACCATTCAAAAAGCCTTAACAGCACTCGGCGATGAAAACACTCCAAAAGCATTAGAAATGCTGAATGCATTAGGATTAGTGAACATTCAGTTAAGAAAGATGTCAGAAGCCGAAGCCTATTTTCAAAAAGCACTGTTGCTAAGCAAAAAATTTGAAAATATGGATAATCAGGTAACGGCATTGGTCGGGTTGGGAGATATACATTTAGAAAAACAGGATATTGAAAAGGCTTTTGATAATTTTCTGCAAGCCTACGAACTGCATAAATTGGGAAGTGCGCGACACTCTGAAATGGATATTTTGAAGGGAATTGCAAAAGTCTATTTTCTAAAAAAGGAGTTAGAAAATGCTAAAACTTGGTATGAAAAACTGCTCGGAGTAGCGCAAAACTGTAATAATCATTACTATCTTACATCGGCTTATTTCGGGCTGTGCCAGTGCGCAGAAGCAGAGGAAAATTTCAAAATCGCATTAGAGCATCATAAATACTACCTATATCATCTTACAAAGCGACAAGAAGAACAGCAAAATGAGAAACTTTCAAACTTAAAGCAGACTTTTTCCTACAATCAAGCAAAGAAAGAATCAGAAAGTTTAGAGAAACTCAACCAGCAACTCTTCAAAGCGCATGATACGCTCTCGGAAATCGTCTCTGAACTGGAAATTCAAAAAGCAGATGTAGAACTTCAATATAGCCGCATCAAAGGACTCCTCTCGCTTCTTTCAGAAGGCATTTTAATTGAAGATGAGCACCGCAAGACAGACTTCGTTAATCAAAAGATTCTTGATTTGTTTGATATTCCTGGAACGCCGCAAGATTTTATTTCAAAAAGTGCCAATAGACTGCGCGTCTTTGTTCAACGAAAAGTTCAGAATAGCAATGAAGAGAGAAAATTTTTTGAGCAATGCTTCTACGAAAAGCGGCAAGTAATCAGAAGAGAAGTAAAACAAACAAGTGGCAAAATTTATCAATTTTCATTCGTGCCTCTCTTTAATAAGGAACGATATCGAGGGTGTCTCTGGATACTTGAAGATGTAACACTAATTAAAAACCAAGAAAAAGAACGCGAACTAATGATTGCAAAACTCAACGAAGCAAATACAAAACTCACGCAAGCCAATAAACTCAAAACAGACCTTGTAAGTATTGCAGTCCACGACCTCAAAAATCCCTTGAATGTCATTATCGGATTTTCTGAACTGATTAAAGCAGAAGACGAGGACTTGGAGACAGTAAAATTGTATGTTGAGACTATGGAGAACTCTGCGAAGCGAATGCTATCATTAGTGCAAGAATTACTCAATAGCAGTGATTCGGATAGAGATGCGCCGCTATTAAATTTAAAACTTACCGATATTAATGAAATCGTGCGTTATGTGGTCGCAAACCAAGAAATTTTAGCGCAAGAAAAAAATATTCTCTTGGAAATTGAAGAAAAAGCCTCGTGCAAAGTATATGCTGAAAGCAATAAACTCTATGAGGTTTTTGAAAATTTAGTCAGCAACGCGATTAAATACTCCCCACACGAAAAAAAGGTCATAGTTTCCATTGAAAAATTAGAACCTGCAAAAAGCCATCTGCGCCGCAAAAGCGATTTAGAACGAACTGCATTAGGCGTAGCCCGCATAAGCATTAAAGATGAAGGACAAGGTTTAACTGAAGAAGATAAACAGCGACTTTTCCAACCCTTCCAGAAACTTTCGGCACGACCGACAGGCAAAGAACACTCGTCAGGATTGGGGCTTTACATTGTCAAAAATTTGGTGGAAAAACACTACGGCAAAGTGTGGGCGGAGTCAGAGGGCAAAGGAAAAGGCGCGACATTTTTTGTTGAGTTACCACTGGCGGAATGAGAGACGAGTTCAACCGATTGTTAATCGCCGTGATGTTTCTAACGCGCTTGCCCGTCTCGCGTCTTGTAAAATATGACCTCGAACATTTATCAAAATCAACGGTTTATTTCCCGCTTGTAGGGGCAATCGTCGGAAGCGTTGGCGCATTAACGCTTTGGATTGCATCGCTGAAATTTCCTTCAACGCTTGCTGTTTTAATCTCAATGGCGGCGACGATTTTGCTCACTGGCGCGTTTCACGAAGATGGACTTGCCGATTCAGCCGACGGTTTCGGCGGTGGATACACCAAAGAGCGAATCTTGGAAATCATGAAGGATAGCCGCATCGGCACTTATGGTGCAATCGCTTTGTGGCTCTTTCTGACGGCGAAACTTCTACTCCTCTCGGAAATTTTCAAACAAGATGATTCACTTGCACTCGCAACGCTCATTGTAGCGCATTTGCTCGGACGCTATTCAAGCCTGCCGCTCATCTTCACGCTCGATTACGCCCGAAGCGAATCCACAAGTTCAAAGCCATTTGCGGAAAAAATGTCGGCGAAACGCCTGCTGGTTGCAAGTTTCTACACGATTTGCTTGTCAGCAATCTTGTTGGAGTGGAATACACTTGTTGTGATGGGCGCGATGCTTATCGTTACGCTTTTTTCGGGAATGTATTCCAAGAAGAGAATCGGCGGAATTACGGGCGATGCACTCGGCGCGGCAAATCAACTCTCCGAACTATGCGTTTATGTGGCAATTTATCTTTGCTTGTAAAACGACTTGTTGGAATGTCAGAAACTAATCCGAGAGTTTGTGTTCAAGCCACACGACAGGCAAGGTGTTATGATAATCGCGATGAGTTTCTTTGAAAGTGGATAAAGCATCTTTGAGCTTTTTAAGCAAAGAAAATTTCTTGGTGTTGGGCTGTGCTTGATAAAGACGAAGAAACTTCCGATAAAGCAAGGATAATTTTTGAACGCTTTGGCGCATTTTGTAGGGTTTGCGGCGTTGGAATCGTTTGAGAAGATTATCAACAGCACGTTCTGCCGCTAAAATCTCGCCTCGCTCAAAAAAAATAGCAATGTTTGCAAAGTGGAAATAGTATTGCGTGTCGGAGGGATAAGGCGCAAGAGAGCTTGGAATGAGCGATTTTGCCATGTCGGGCTCACCTAAAAATATGTGGCAGTAGCATCGCATCACTTCGGCGCGGTGCCGCGTCATCTCGCCTTTTGATAGAGCGTCCCACTTTGCGCGAAAAATTTCTATGGCATCTTTGTAACGAGCGCACTTCATCAGCACGCTGGCGTAATTAAACGCAAGTGACGCGCCAAACTCCATGTGGTGCGTTTGCGAGAACTCAAAAGCTTTTTGATAATACTTCAAAGCATTTTCGTGATTGTCATTGAGCATATAGGCTAATCCTAAATTGCCAAGTGCTGATAACTGCTCCACACAAATGCTTGGCGAAATACTTGGCAGTGAAAAAATGATGGTCATGGCTTTTTCCATTGAGGAAATATCTGCGTGAAGCGAGCGGGCAAACGCGAGCGATTTCTGCTCGTAGTATTCAGCAAGCGGAGAGCGGACATTGGTAAAATCAACTTGTTTCAAGACTTCCCACGATTTGCTCTGCTCATAGACTTGAAGGTAGTGCGCCGCCGCCGTGTAAATGAAGCCCCACTGCGCGTATGTCGTTGTATAGTGATGTTTCAAATGCGCTTTGCTCTCGTCAATGCTTGAAAGAAGCTCTTCTAATGAATCGAGCTTATGAGTGTGAGATTTCCAAAGGTGTTGAAAGTGAAGGTTATCAAGAACGAGAAGGGCTTCGAAATCGCAAGTGGAAAGGGCGGTTGCGCGTGCTTTGCGATAGTTCTCCTCGAACTCCTGCCATAAGCCTCTCTCCAACAAGGATTCTAACAAAAACCGGGCATTCAGTAGCGGATTTTTTTCAAGCCCGCTTAGGCATTGACGTTCTGCAAGAAAGTATTCAATCTGTTCAGATAAGCGTCGGCAGTCGTTGCGAAAGCGCGTGTCGGTTGTGGGCGTGTAGGGCTCGTGGTAAAGAGATTCAATGAGTTGGCGTTTGCATCGAGAGAGCCGCTTTTGTTGCGAGGTAAGTGCTTCAAGTGCATCATAAAGATTAAGCAACGGTTGGAAAGCATGTAGCCTCGTCCTGAATGCTTGACGCTCTTCCGAAGAGAGCGAAAGGAATAGCCGTTCAACTTTTAGTGTCGACATCTTATAGGGAAGGTTAAATCACAATTTTTAAAAATGTCCGTTCCGTTTAAGTCAAGTCTGCAAGTAGTTTAATAATAGCCAAAAATTCGGTTCAAGTCGTTGTTGAGCGAATTTTTGGCTCGTAGTTAAACAACTTAAACGTGATAAAGCAAATGACGAAAAAGAATCTCGTGATTAAATCGGTATCTGCTGTCGCGGTAATATACGCCGCATTTATGTTGGCAAGTTGTTCCAGCGACACTTCAAACCCAAACGATTCGGGTGGAGGTGGTGGAGCTCAAAGCGTTTGGACATTAGGGGGAAGCGTTACAGGGAGTGCCAGAGGGCTATGGGCGGATGGCGGAACGCTGTATTTGGCGACATCAAGCGGTGTGTTTCGTTCAACTGACACAGCGAAAACATGGACGCAACTCGTGACCCGAAGCCAATTAGGTATTGCAGGCGGATTTGAAGCAGGCATTGTCGCACGCGGTTCAATAATTTATGTTGGCTCTTCCGATTTCGCCTTTTTCAGTTCAAATTCAGGAACAACGTGGCAGCAAATTCGCTCGGGCTTGGGGCAAACCAATTATGTCTGCGAGGGCTTATACCTTTCAGGCAGTCGTGTGTTTTATGGAAGCAATGTCGGCGTGGGCTTTCGAGCTAACTTTGGCGACACGACTTGGACACGGGTGCTTGAAACCGGTGGTCTATACAACGTTCAAGCCTTTTTTAATCACAACGATACAATCTACGCAGGATACGATGTGGGAATGCAACGCTCATTTGATAACGGCGCGACTTGGAATCTCGCTCCAACAACAGGACTAACAACCACTGCGGCGCGTAATGTCTTTGCCTTCACAAGACGCGGCACGACGCTCTACATCGGCACGAATCAAGGTGTCTATGCGTCGGGCAACGGCGGAAACACTTGGTCGGCGGTAAGTGGCTTGCCAACTGATGACGATGATGTGCGTGCGCTGACAACCGTTGGCAATTCCGTCATTGTAGGAATGCGATTCAGAGGCGTATGGCGTTCAACTGATGGCGTGAATTTTGTGAACTATACACAAGGATTAGAGCAAGGCATAAACACCAATGTGCGAACATTTGCCGTAATGGGTAATGTGCTCATCATGGCAACCTCTGACACAAATCCAACGATTTGGATTCGCCGCGTGCAGTAAAAAATTTATGTTGTTGTCGCTGAACCGCCGTAGCCTCACGCTTTCCGAATTGGAGTGGGTGAAGAGGAAATACGGCGGTTATGTTTTTCCCGCCGGCGCAAGTTCTATCAATCAAACAACTTTGTAAAGTCTCTTTGTAAAAGGGCGTTGAAAACGTTATTCTCACAACCCTTTACACTTTTAACAACAGTTGGCTTTGTTTAACGGTATGATTAAAAAGCGAATCAACGCGCTCATTGAACAAAAGAAATCATTTCTCTGCGTTGGGTTAGACCCCGATGTGCAAAAAATTCCGACGCTCTTTTTGCGAATGCAAGACCCCATCACGGAATTCACGAAATCCATCGTCAATGCAACGTCCGATGTGGCGATTGCCTATAAGCCGAACTTTGCGTTCTATGAAGCTCTTGGACTCAAAGGCTTGCACGCGCTCGACGCGCTCATTCATCACTTGCCGAAAAATGTAGTTACGATTGCTGACGCAAAACGAGCCGATATTGGAAACACCTCTCGGCTCTACGCCACTGCATTTTTTGAAACTTGGGGATTTGATGCCGTAACCGTGCCGCCCTACATGGGCTACGATTCCATTGAGCCGTTCATCTCTTACAAAGAAAAACTTACCTTGATTTTATGCCTCACCTCGAACAGTGGCGCGCAAGATTTTGAAGAAAAGCGATTGGAAAACGGCAAACGCCTTTACGAAGCCGTGTTAGAAAAAGCGTTGGAGTGGAATCAATTTGAAAATGTGGGATTGGTCGTTGGTGCGAATCGCGCCGAAGAGTTGAAGCGATTGCGAGCAATGGCGCAAGGATTATGCTTTTTGATTCCGGGCGTGGGCGTGCAAGGCGGCACGATTGAAGAGTCGGTGCGATATGGTGCTGATGCGAATCAACAATCTGCGCTTATCAACATTGGGCGAGCGGTAATTTATCCCGATGGCGAGTTCAGTTCGCTGAATGACTTTGAAAAAACCGTTGCTAAGAAAGCCGAAGAATATGTTGCGATGATGCGTCAGGCGTTAGAGCAATCTGCCGTGTGAATGTGTGGAGAAAGCATTTTTTGAAAAACGGAAAAGCCGTATATTTGCGCCCTGTTTTTTGAAACAATCGTACGGCGCGAGAGTGGCGAAATTGGCAGACGCGCGGGTCTTAGAAGCCCGTGCCGCAAGGCGTGTGGGTTCAAGTCCCTCCTCTCGCACTCGACCGCGCTCAGAGAAATCTCTTGCCGAAGTGGCGGAATTGGTAGACGCGCTGGACTCAAAATCCAGTGTCCCATAAAGACGTGTCGGTTCGAGTCCGACCTTCGGTACAATCAGCACAAGGCGACTTTCAACAGTCGCTTTTGTGTTTTAAAGCCCTCTCCAACACAAATAAAAGAGCGAGTAAAATTTTATCGCGCTGACGTTCCAAAAAGTTGACTGATGAAAGTGAAATCATAAACTCGTAGAATCAACTCTCAACTCTTAACTATCAATTAAGAACTTTCCTCTTGCCATCAATCGCTCTGCCGCGCTCATAATCTCTTTTGCCATCAAATCTGCAAATGCCCCTGAATCGTTGATGCAAGGAATGTAGTGCGCGGTTTTGAAGCCTGCTTTCTTCAACTGCGATTGCGCATTGCCGTGCGTTTCGCTGTTATCGGCAAAGTAGCCTGCGGCGAAAAGGTAGGCGTGTTCAATACCAGTTTTCTTGAATGAGGAAATTGTTTGTGCAAGCGTCGGCTCTGTCCACTTGCCACCAACTTGGTGGTTGAGATAAGCCGGCTCAATCTGTTCAAACCGATTGCGTGAATCTTGTTCAATCGTTTGTTTTAAGCACGAGAACAAAGTTTGATTTTCCATCAAGCCGTTATGAAACGGAACGGGATTGCCTTTGGTATCTGAAATCACAGTGCCGTGAAGCGCGATAATGAGCCCACTTTTTTCAGAAGATAGTTTCACGTGTGAGAAAATGTGGTCGGCGTAAAGGCGCATCAACGCCTCATTTTTGTAAAGCCCTGTAACGACGCGCACTCGGCTGTATGCCTTCGCGCCAAGTTCTTTCAAGGCGAAGCGACAAATCGCACCACAACTGAACGCCGATTCCATCGGATTCATCACGAGTGCAATCACGCCATCGTAATCCTGTTCAGCATGCAAGATGCGATGAAGCAAATCGTGGGTGTAGGGCGGCGTGGTTTCAAAGGTGTTGAACACGCTGAATTGGAAATCATGTAAGTTGGCTTGTTGGAGTTTTTCTGAAATTAGTTCGGCTTGTCTTGCGCTGATGCGGTTCATCGGAGAGATGTAGCCTTCTGTTTTTGACTTTCGCGCCTGAATCACTGCGCCAATCGGTGGAATGAGCCATTGAGCGAGTTTAGGAATCGGCATAATTTCAGAGACGTGGGCGAAAATGTGCTTCATGTTGTCGTAATAGGCTCTGAAACTCGGCGAATCAACTTCGCCGTGAGAAGAAACAATAACAGCAATGTGCTTTTTCATGTTCGGCAAGGTTCAATTTTTCCAAAGTTACATAAAAGAATTAGGTCGTGTTGACAAAAGAATGAGCAAGTTCTGATTGTATCGTTCCGCGATGCTCTTTTGTTATTGTATCGCAAACAGGTGTCCGAGTATTGTCATTCTATCACATTCAGCACAGGTTCTCGGTCATTCCGAGCGTAGCGAGGAATCCATTGTGGATGCTTCACTTCGTTCAGCATGACGGTGCATCTACATGGTTTGGGAAATAAGACGAGCGTGCGTTCATTCAATCATTCTCAAAAACAACTGAGCAAGTTTAGGCGCAGGGCAATGCAATAAAGAATGTCGCGCCTTTGTCTTTGCCGTCCGATTCTGCCCAGACGCGCCCGCCGTGCTTTTCAACAATCTGCTTGACGATATACAGCCCCAATCCTGTTGAACTTTCGCCGCCTGTAGGCTTTGCCGAAAGTGTCTGAAAGGGCGCGAAGAGATTGGCTTTGTCCTCTTCGTTAAGTCCTTGTCCTTCGTCTTGAATTGCAATCTGAATGGTGCTTGAAACGCGCTGAACGCTAACGGTGATGCGCTTTCCAGTCGGGCTGTATTTAATCGCGTTTGAAATCAAATTGTCGAAGGCTTCGCCGAGATAGGCGACATCAACCTCAGCAACACAATCAGGCTCAATGTGTTTTGAGAGCGTGAGCGATTTACGCTCAATCTGTGGAAGGTTAGTTTCTATTGCTGATTCTAAAACATTGCCGATGTGGGTATGCTGAGGATTGAGCGTGAGCTGTGTGGCATCGTAGCGAAGATTTTTGAGAAGCGAAGAGACGATGTTAAACATTCGCTCCGAAGAGCGTTTGATAATGTTGATGAATGAAAGCACGGAGGCTTTATCATCTATCCGTTCAACAATTAAATCAGCAAAGCCCATAATGGATTGAAGGGGATTTTTGAGGTCGTGTGCGGCAATGCCTAAAAATTCGGTTTTGAGTTTGTTTGCTTCTTCGGCGCGTTCTTTTTGAAGTTGAACTTCGTTGAGCGCGTTGGCAAGTTCAACGGTTTTCAGTCGGAAGAGTTCGGCTTCTTTCTTTTGCAGTTCGCTGTCTTTGCGGGCTTGTTCGGTTTCAAAGCGCACTTGCAGGGTGGCTAATCGCTGTTCTTTTTCTTGATTGAAGACTTCTTCTTTGGCGGCGTGAAATTTCTTGTATGATTCAAAGGCGTTTTGAAAATCACCGGTTGCGGAGTAGAGCAGGGAGAGCGTTTCATAAACCGCATAGCGTTCTTCTTTCAGTCCGACCTCTTCGCAGAGCGCGAGTGCCTCTTGCAAATACTGCTCTGCCTCTGAAAAGGCGTTGAGGTGAATCGAGACTTTGCCCAAGCCGATGAGCGAATTGGCGATGCCGTATTTGTCGCCGATGCTTTGAAAGATGGATAGCCCCTCGTTGTAGAAGCGGAGTGCGTCTTGAAAGTGCGAGAGGACTTCGTGAATATGCCCAATGTTGTTGAGCGAATAAGCAATGCCTTGTTTGTCATTGATGTTTTTCTGAATCGCTAAACTTTCTTGATAATGTTCAAGGGCGCGGGAGTAATCACCCATTTTTTCATAGACATTGCCGAGATTGTTGAGCGATTGCGAAATGCCGTAGAGGTCGCCGATGTCGCGTTTGAGTTTCAAACTTTCAGTGTGAGCGGAAATCGCATTCGGGAAGTCGGAAAGTTTCTCATAAACCATGCCGATGTTATTGAGCGAAACCGACATACCGCGTTTATCACCGGCTTGTTCACGAAGCGAAAAACTTTCTTGATTGAGTTGAAGCGCATTGACATAATCGCCCAAACGCTCATAAATCAAGGCGAGATTGGCAAAGGTCGATGCAATGCCCGCATCGTCGTGAAGTGAAAGGTAAAGCGAGAGGCTTTCTTGATAGCATTGAAGGGCGCGAGCATAATCGGCAAAAGAATAAAACACATTGCCAAGATTGTTGAGAGCCATTGCTGTGCCGCTCAAATCGTTTAATGCACGAAAAATTGATAGCCCCTTTTCGTAGCACTCAATCGCATTTTGATAATCGGTCAAATACCGATACACGCTTCCAAGTTTGAGATAACAATCAGCGACGCTCCACGAATCGTTGAGCGAAAGAAAAATCGACTGCGCCTCTGAAAATTGTTGAATTGCTTTTTGTGCATTGCCGTCGAAGCGGTTACAGATGCCGAGCGTAGTGAGCGCATGAGCTTTTTCACGCGGAAACAAATCGCTTTCGCCGATAAGGGCTAAACAGGTCTCTGCCGACTCTCGCGCTTTGGAAAGGTTGCTCGATCGAAGCTCTTTAGCAAGCAAAGCAAGCGTGTGAATTTGACTGGATTGGTTCTGTGTTTCCACCACGAGTTGTTCAGGCAATTTCATCAAAGATTAAGGAACATCTGCTCCCGTTGAAGCGCGCAAGATACGAAACCAATGCTCGTCAGAAAGTATGAGTGAATCGGCGTTTGCCAAGTCTTTGAGCCGATCCAGTTTGCCTGAACCGAGAATTGGCATCGGCTTCGAAGGGTGCTTGATAATCCAAGCAATCGCAACTTGTTCGGGACTTGCGCCGAGTTCGTTTGCGATGGTGGAAAGTTCAGAACGTATGCGCCACGCCTGTTCCCCCTCGCCAAATAAGCGTCCGCCCGCCAGCGGCGACCACGCCATCGGCGGCATTGAGCGTTCTTGTGCTTGGTCTAATGTGCCGTCATACATCGGCGCAAGATGAAGCACCGAAAATTCAATTTGATTGGTGATAAGCTTGAACGGAAGGCGCGATTGCAACAGCGACACTTGCGACGGCGTGAAGTTTGATACCCCAAATTCTAAAACCTTTCCCGCAGTGCGAAGCAACGTGAAGGCTTCGGCGATTTCATCAGCGTTCATCAAGGGATTCGGGCGATGAAGCAACAGCGCATCAAGGTAATCCGTCTTCAAATTTTTGAGCGACATTTCAACCGAAGCAAGAATATGCGTTCTGCTTGTGTCGTAAGTTTTAAGCCGATGGTCAGGGCGATTGGGCGAGACGAGCTTAATGCCACATTTTGTGACGAGTTGCATGTTCTGTCGAAGCGAAGCAGGAACAATAGCACCGAAGCGGGCTTCGCACGTGTATCCGCCGTAAATGTCGGCGTGGTCAATCGTGGTGATGCCAAGTTCAACGGCAGTTTCAAACAGCACGAGCAGGTCGCCATCGTTCAAGTTCCATTGATTCATGCGCCACACGCCCAGCGAGAGCCGCGAAAGTGAGAGCCGTTCCGAAAGAGTTAATTTTGAGACCATTTGATAAAGCTTGATAAGTGAGTTAAGGCAAGAGCGTCCAACCGTCAATGTCGGAAAGTTCTTCGCAGAGCGCGGATTTCAGCGTGTCAAGAAACGAGAGCAGTTCAGCGAGTTGCTCTGCGTTGTAATTACGGTCAAAATCTTCAAGCGAATAAATGTCATGCTCATCTGACCAGAGATGCACAAGAAAGGCATTGCGCCAACGGCTTTCGCCTACGTCCCAATCGTAGCCCGTGAGCAATCTTGTTCGATTCGCTTCCAATGTCGTGCTGACGACCAGTTCCAATCGCTCATACAAATCCACTTTTTCATCAAGCACAATTTCAATCAGAACGCCGCGAATATCTTGGTGGCAGTAAGGCGCAAGTTTCGTGAGGAGTTCGGATTTAGTCATGGTTGGAAAAGAGAAGTTCGGCGATGCGATAAGGCGATTCGTGTTCAGCAAGTTTTTGCGATAGGAAGGCTTGGCGCGCGGGTGTCCAAAAGGTGCGTCGCCATGTTTCTTCAACAAGATGTTGAATGAACTCCTTATCGCGAGCGGTGCGCTTTTGTTCGAGCAAGCCTTTGGCGTGCAAGTAAGCGCGGTGCGATTCAATCGCGGCGTAAAGGTCGGCGATGCCGGTGCCTTTCATGGCAACGGTTTTGATAATCGGCACGAGCCACGAGTCGGCGGTGTGGTCGCGCAGTTGCAAGCTGCTTTCAAGGGCTTGAACGGCTTTATCGCTGTCGGTTCTATCGGCTTTGTTCATTACGAAAATATCGGCGATTTCCATTAAGCCTGCCTTCATGGCTTGAATACTATCGCCTGATTCAGGCACAAGCGCAACGATGGTGGTGTCGGCGGCTTTGACGATGTCGAGTTCGGATTGTCCAACGCCGACGGTCTCGAAGATGATGATGTCGTAGCCTGCGGCTTCGATGACGCGCGAAACTTCTGCCGCTTTGGTTGCCAAGCCACCCAAACTACCACGCGTTGCCATTGAGCGAATGAACACGCCCGAATCGAGCATCACGTCGTTCATTCGGATTCGGTCCCCCAAGAGCGCGCCGCCTGTAAATGGACTGGTTGGGTCAACGGCAATTACGGCGACTTTCTTTTCTCGTTTGCGATAGGCTTTCACGAGTTGATTCGTGAGCGTGCTTTTGCCCGCGCCCGGCGGACCTGTAACGCCAATGCGATACGCACGCCGATTGGCAGTCAGCAATTCGGAGAGAAGTGGCGAAAGCGATTCATCGTCGTTTTCAACTTGCGAGAGCAATCGCGCCAGTGCACGTTTGTCTCCTTGTTGGATTTTCTCAAAAAGCGATGTGGCTCGATTCATACCCTAAATTGAAAATTCGGAACTTTACGATTATTCAATTGTTTTCAAGCGTGCTTTCCAAATGAAAGCAACTGTTCATTGTTATTTCAACAATCATAAACTTTCATTTATGAAAAAGTCTCTGTTTTTGGTTCTGGTCTCTGCTGTTGCGTTATCGCTTGCAACGGGCTGTGGCGAAGATAATACATCATCACCGTCGCCAACGCCGCAGGCGCGTGTTTTAGTCGTGCATGCCTCTCCCAACGCGCCGGGCGTTGATTTGCTGGTTGATAACCAAAAAGTCAATCAACAGCCGCTTAACTTTCCACAAAACACGGGTTACCTTTCGGTCAATGCAGGCACGCGCAACGTGAAAGTAAATGTTGCAGGCACGACCACAACCGTTATCAATGCCGACCTTCCGCTTGAAGGAAATCGCAACTACTCTGTGTTTGCGATTGATTCGGTGAGCAAAATTTCAGCGTTAGTTACAAACGATGATTTAACAGCACCGGCCACAGGCAAAGCCCACGTGCGCTTCATTCACCTCTCGCCGAATGCGCCTGCAGTTGATGTGTCGGTTGTCGGACAAGCGGCAGGACAAGGCTTATTCACAAATCGCACCTTCAATAAAACGATTACTGCAACACAGCAAGCCTTTACGCCTGTTGATGCAGGTACGGTGAACTTGGAAGTGCGTGTCGCAGGCACAACGACTGTCGCTTTGAATCTTCCGAATGTCAGACTTGACGCAGGAAAAATTTACACCGTGTTCGCCAAAGGATTCTTGGGCGGAGAAGGTGCGCAAGCACTTGGCGCGGAAATCATTTTGCACAATCCCTAAGCGGCAAGCAACATAAAAATGCTAAAGCCTGAGCGTGTGAGCGTTCAGGCTTTTTTGTTAAAGCGAAAAGTCTGCAAGAAAAATCCAACAAGTTATTCAACAAGCAGTTGTCCATTCATCACCGTGATGGCGTAGCCGCTGATGCTGACGGATTCAATCGTGCCGTTTTTAATGACGAGTTCCGCCCATACTCTTCCACCGCGATTGATGATGTAGCCTTGTTCAAGCGTAACGGGAATTTTGCCATCAGTGCCTTCAATGCGTTTTTGTTGGTAGAGATAGCAAGCCAGTTCGCCTTGTGCCGAGCCTGTAACAGGGTCTTCATCAATGCCGACGGCAGGCGCGAAGAAGCGCGAGTGTGCCGCACTGGTTGGGTGCTTAGTTTCAGTCGTGAAGACGCAAACGCCGGTTAAGCCGCGTCGGAGCGAAAGTTGTTTGAGCGATTGAAAATCGGGCGACATTTTCAGAAGCGGCTCGCGATTGATGAACGGCAAATAAAGATAGCGCGATGATGAAATCAGAACAGGAAGCGATTTATCAAGTTGTTCGGTCGGAACAGAAAGCGTGTTAAAAAGGTCGGCGATTTGTCCATCGAATTTTTCAAAGGTCGGAACGGGAATACCGAACTTGACCATCACTTTGTCATTGCGCTGTTCAATGGAGACGGGCAAGATGCCGCTTCGGGTTTTGACGCGAAAGTGCTTGTTGGGATTTTCGCCAAGTCCAAATTGTTTTTCTTCGGCGAGTGCGTGAAAGGTTGCGATGGTCGCGTGTCCACAAAGATTGACTTCTTTGGTGGGCGTGAACCAACGCAGTTCAAGGTCGTGCGTGCTGTCAGTTGCGGGAAAGACAAAGGCGGTTTCGGAAAGGTTCATTTCGCGAGCGATGAGTTGCAGTTGCTTGTCGCTAAGTCCGCTGGCATTGAGCAAGACGGCGGCAGGGTTGCCGGTAAATGCGCGGTCGGTAAAGGCATCGACTTGTTTAATGGTGTATGCTTTCATGGTCATTTTTTTGAAATGTCGGTTAAGGCTTGAAAGTTAGGAATGTTTGCACGAAAAAGCGCATCATAACAATAAGGCGAAGTTGTATATTCGGCGCAAATAACGATGCAAATGGGAGAAACACGTTCAATGCCGATGGTCTACGCGCTCTTGGCGATTGTCTTTACAACGCTCTTGGCGCGGCTGTTCTATCTTCAAGTGATAGAGCGAAACTTCCTTAAAGAAGTTTCCTCGCAAAATTCGATTCGCAAAATTCCGATTGATGCACCACGCGGATTGATGTTTGACCGTAACGGCGTGGCAGTTGTGGATAATCAGCCGCTTTATACGCTTCAAATCACCCCATCAGAGTTTGACAGCAAATCGCTTCCGTTTTTGTCGGAATTGCTTGGCGTTACGATTACAGAGCTTGAAGCCAAAATTGCCGAAGGCAGAGCCTACAATCGCTTTGTGCCGACAAAAGTTGTCCGCGACTTAACGCCACTTCAATTAGCACGCCTTGAAGAAAATCTATGGCGATTGCCCGGCGTGAGTTTTGCGATGGAATCCAAACGCAAGTACTTGCCGAATGTCAGAGGCTCAAACATCTTCGGCTATGCGAAAGCCATTTCAAAAGCGATGTATGAAAAAGTGCCGAAAGAAATTTATGCGCGCGACGATATCATCGGCTATCGTGGATTAGAAAAGTATTACGAAGATGTTTTGCGTGGCATAAAAGGCACGCGATACGTGCTTGTCAATTCGCTTGGGCGACAGGTCGGCGATTGGGAAGGCGGCGCAAAGAACATTCCGTATCAAACGGGCAACGACCTTTACCTCACGATTGACGCAGAACTGCAAGGCGTTGCGGAAAGCCTTTTGACCGCAACAGGCAAATCGGGCGCGTTTATTGCGATGGACGTGCAGAACGGCGATATTTTTGCTTGCACCTCACAACCTGACTACGACCTCAACGTCTTGGGCGGATTTACCGAAGCAAGCGCGTGGCAAGCCATCATCAGCGACCCCCGAAACCCCTTATTTGACCGCACAATTCAGACGCGATATCCGCCCGGCTCCACTTACAAAATGATTTCCGCCATCGCCGCCTTAGAAGATAGTGTCGCAACGCCTTCAACCACCTTTTATTGCACCGGGCATTTCAAGTTTGGCAATAAAGATTTTCTCTGTCATCGCGGAAGCGGACACGGAAGCGTTGATATGACACGTGCGATTCAAGTCTCATGCAATTCTTACTTCTACAACCTCGTGCGCCGCATTGGCTTTGAGCGTTGGACGAAATACGGCAAAATGTTCGGCTTCGGTCAAAAAACCGGTGTCGATATTCCTGATGAACAAACCGCAACCATTCCTTCACCCGAATACTTCGACAAACTCTACGGCAAGCGCGGCTGGACCGAAGGCTACATCATTAGTTTAGGCATAGGACAAGGCGAAATGGGTGCCTCGCCCATGCAAATGGTCAGATACGCCGCCGCACTCGGCAACTTCGGAACGCTCTTACAGCCAAGATTTGTCAGAGCCTATCGCGATAAGAACAGCAATGCGATTGTTGAACTGCCCCCCGTTCAAGAAAAACTGCCAATCTCAAAATCAACCTTCGACCTTGTGCGGAATGGAATGCTCTTAGCCGTTGAAAATGGAACAGGCGGCAGGGCGCGTGTGCCTAATGTCAAAGTGGCAGGCAAAACAGGCACCGCACAAAATCCGCACGGCGAAGACCACGCATGGTTTATTTGTTTCGCGCCGTTTGAAAAGCCGACAGTCGCCATCGCTGTGTTGGTTGAAAATGCCGGCTTCGGCGGAACGATTGCCGCACCAATTGCAGGCGAATGGCTTAAACGCTACTTCCAAAAATATCCACCCATCGAAACCCAACTCGCAGAGCGAACGCCATGAAAATCACCGCGATTGAGCCACAAAAGCATCGTAAAGACCGCGTGTCTGTTTTCGTTGATGGTGAATTTGCATTTGGACTTTCGCTCGACGCACTCGCCTCACTCAATCTCAAAAAAGGGGATAGGCTCACCGAAGAGCAACTCGCCCAATGGCGAAACGCCGCGATTTATGACGAAGCCAAAACTGCCGCCTTCACGATGCTTGCCCGCCGAATCCACAGCGAGAAAGAAGTGCGCGATAAATTGCGCAAGAAAAAATTTCCGCCCGAAACGATTGAACAAGTCGTGGCGCGGCTTTACGAAATGAACTTGCTCAACGATGCTCACTTTGCAGGCGCGCTCGTGCGCGATAAACTAAAACGCACACCGATTGGAAAATCCGCCCTCAAATCCAAACTCTTTCAAAAAGGTATTGCAAAAGAAACCATTGATGAGGTGCTTGGCGAAACCGACCTCAACAGCGAAGAACTCTGCATGAAAGCCGCCGAAAAAAAACTTAAAACACTCGCCAAAGAACCTGACGCACGAAAGCGAAAACAAAAACTCTCGCAATTCCTCATGCGGCGCGGCTTCGACTGGGAAACGATTCGCACCACCTTCCGAATCCTGAACATTTAAAGTCAAGAGATGATATGAACACGATAGACACCACCTATTTAGAGCGTTGTATTCACACATTGGAAAGAGCCTATATGCTCTTGCAAGAAACAAATCCCCTTGAAATTGATTACGAGATGTATCGCTCGGCTTGCGTGAAAGAATTTGAAATTATTTTGGAGCAGTGTGGCAAACTCTTACGAAAATGCTTAAAACCGTATTTTCACTCTTCGCAAGCCGTAGATAAACTCTACTTCAAAGATGTTTTTCGGCAGGCAGTTTTGAGAAGTATCATCACGCTTGACCTGTGCGAACGCTTTTTGGAATACAGAGATAATAGAAACAACACCGCTCACGATTACGGCGTAAATTTTGCCGAAGAGGTCATCTTGATTTTGCCAAGTTTTAGATGCCAAAGAAATCGTCCAAGCCATTAAGCAACAAAACGATGCTACTACGCAATAAAGACAAACAAAGGCTTATCGCAATTTTTCAACCCATACCGAACATAGAAGTTTGGGCATATGGAAGTCGTGTGAACGGAACGGCTCACGATGGAAGCGACCTTGATTTAGTCATACGAACCGCTGACTTGCAGAAGCTGCCTTCAAGTCTTTTTTTAGAACTCAAACAAAAAATACAAGAGAGCAATATCCCTATTGTCGTAGAACTGTTTGATTGGGCAAGATTGCCACAAACTTTTAAGCAGAATATCTTACAACACTACGAAGTCCTTTTCAGCAATCTACCCAATGAAATACCCCATTCTGAAAAATGAGTAAGCGGATTGGCATAATAGAACTGATTTGAAGTAAATTATTCCGCTCAATTTCTAACGCAAATTCAACTCGATATGAACGATTCCACCTCGATGGCACAACCGATGGAGCAAGAAAACATGGCTCTTTACTACTTCGAGCGGGCGCGCGCACTCGCCGAAGAACTCGGCGCGAAAGATTTGCTCTATCAAGCCCATCAAGCCTTCGCAGAGGAATATGAACGCATTGGCGATATTGAAAAGGCCTATTATCACTTCAAGAAATTTCACGAAATCGAGCGGCAGGTGTTTAATGAAGAGTCGGATAAAAAGACGAAGAACTTGCAAATCATTCACCAAGTCGAGCAAACCAAGAAGGAAGCCGAAATTCAACGCTTGCGCAATGTCGAACTCGCCGAACTCAATGCGAACATCACCGCAAGCATTGCCTACGCACAAAAAATCCAACAAGCCATCTTACCAACAAGCGAAAAAATTGCGACTGCTTTTCGCGAACACTTCATCATCTACAAACCCAAAGACATCGTTTCAGGTGATTTCTACTGGTTTCATGATTTAGGCGAGGCGAAAATCGTTGCCGTCTGCGATTGCACGGGACACGGCGTTCCGGGAGCGTTCATGAGCATGATTGGCAACGCGCTTCTCAATCAAATCGTGATAGAAAAAAAATTCAATGAGCCTAATGTGATTTTAGAAGAACTTCACAAAGCCATTCGCGAGGCACTCCGACAAAGCGAAAACCCATCAGTAGAACTGCAAGACGGAATGGACATCTGTTTGGTGAAAGTTGAAAAAGAGCGGCTTATTTTTTCAGGGGCGAAGCGTCCGCTTTACATTTTCCAAAACGATGAACTTCTCGAACTCAAAGGCGACCGTTACAGCATCGGCGGCAGGCAACGCGAAGCCGAGCGCAAGTTCACCGCGCACGAAGTTCCCATTCAAGATGATACCATAATTTATCTCACAACCGACGGCTATGTCGACCAAGCCAATCCCCAACGCGAAAGTTTCGGCTCAAAACGATTCCGAGACTTGCTCAAAAGCATTGCGCAAATGACCGCGCAGGAGCAAAAAGAAAAATTGGAATCGGAATTACAAGCGCATCAACAAAATCAACCCCAACGCGATGACATCACCATGATGAGCCTTGTTATCAGCAAATAAAATCCGTTGAACTCACTGAATAATTGCGGAGCGGGAAAGTCGCTCCGTTTTCTTTCGAACACCAATTTCAATGGCACAACAACTTGCATACATCTTCATTGAGCAGTCGTTCAGCGATAGAGCCTATCCTTATCTTGTGCCGAGTGAATTTTCGGAACTTCTTTCTGTTGGCTCGCGTGTCTTGGTTGCGTTTGGAAAAGGAGAGCGAAAGAAAGAGCGATTAGGATTTGTCAAGGCGATTACGGAAGAGGGAAGCGAATCGGCACTTGGAGAAATTCTCGATGTTTTTGATGAGAGCAAACCTGCGCTCTCGCCTGTGTTGATGCGCCTTGCCGAGTGGGTTGCCGATTACTATATCGCTTATCCAACCGAAGCGATTATGGCGGCGTTGCCTGCCGCAATGCGAATCCGTCCGAAAGAAACCGTTGTGCTGTGTGAGTTTGCACTGCTAGCTCCCGATGAAAAAATCATCAAGACGGAACTTCGACGGAACATTATGCAAGTGCTTTTGCGCGAAAAGAAACTCACGGTAAAGCAGTTAGAGCGGCGTGTCGGCTCAAAACACTTGCGCCTTGCACTCTCGGAACTTTCACGCATCGGCTTGATTGAAATCAAAAAAACATTCGTTCAAAAAGGCAAGCCCAAACTCAAACCGTTATTTTTTCTCCAACAAGAATTTTCACAAGACACACAGGCGGAACTCTCCGCATCGCTCAAACGCTCGGCAAAACAGCGTCAAGTGTTGGAAAAAATCTTCGCGCTCAATCGCCAAAAATTTTTCGCTGATGAAATCGGCGCAACGCCAAAAAGCCTGCAACCCCTTGTCAGCAAAGGGATTTTAGCGATGGAAGTCGTTGAGACGACGACCCCATTTGCCGATGGCTTCGTGGAAGTTCAAAAACAAATTGCCTACACCGCCGAACAGCAACAAGCAATTTCAAAGGTTCAGCAAGCGATTCTTTCGCAATCATTCAAAACCTTTCTCTTGCACGGCATTACGGGAAGCGGCAAGACTTGGATTTACATCGAAGCCATTCGCAAGACGCTCGAACTTGGGAAAACAGCGATTGTGCTTGTGCCTGAAATTTCGCTTACGCCGCAGACCGCATCACGATTTCGGGCGCACTTCGGCGATAGCGTGCGCGTTCTGCACAGCGCGATGAACGATTCCGAAAAATTCGAAGCGTGGCAAAGTTTGAAACAAGGCAAGGCGAAAATCGCGCTTGGCGCACGCTCGGCAGTCTTCGCGCCGCTTGAAAATGTGGGGTTAATTGTGGTAGATGAAGAACACGAATCCACCTACAAGCAATACGACACCGCGCCGCGCTACAATGCCCGTGATGTTGCCATCATGCGCGCCAAGTTTGAAAACGCCGTTTGTCTTTTAGGCTCTGCAACGCCCTCGATTGAATCGTATCACAACGCAACCACAGGCAAATATGAGTTGCTCACGCTTTCCAAACGCGCTGACGGCGCAAGTTCGCCTGAAATCAAATTGATTTGGCTGGCAAGAGAAAAGAAAATCTCGCCCTCAATTTCTGAAACGCTCTTCTTTGAAATTCAAAAGCGACTTGAAAAAAACGAACAAGTGATTCTCTTTCAGAATCGACGCGGCTATGCGGGAAGCGTTCAGTGCAACAGTTGTGGCACAATTTACACTTGCCCTGCGTGCCAAGTAACGATGGTCTTTCATCTCAAAGAAAATCATTTGCGATGCCATTACTGCGGAAGAACCGAAGATGCACCGAAAACGTGCAAAACCTGTGGCTCTCCCGAACTGCTCTACAAATCCAGCGGAACAGAAAAAATCGAGCAAGAACTTCAACGCCTTTTTCCTAACGAAAAAATTTTGCGAATGGATTTAGACACAACGGGCAAGAAAGGCGCGCACGCCAAGTTTCTGCGTGAGTTTCAAGAAGGCAAGGCGCGCATCTTGCTCGGCACGCAAATGGTGGCGAAGGGTTTGGACTTTCCGAACGTAACGCTCGTAGGCGCAATGCTCGCCGATATTGGCTTATCGCTTCCTGACTTTCGTGCAGGTGAGCGGCTCTATTCACTTCTCTTGCAAGTCGCAGGCAGAGCAGGACGCTCACAAAAAAAAGGTGAAGTGTATTTGCAAGTCTTAAACCTTCAAAACGAGGTCTTCCGCTATGTCTTGCAAAATGATTACGCACATTTTTTTGAGTATGAAAAACACATTCGCCAACTTGTTGGCTATCCGCCGTTTGTGCGACTGACGAAAATTGAGTTTTCGGGAAAATCAGAATCAGAAGTGAGCGCGGGCGCGAAGCTCTTTCGTGAATTGCTCGAAGGCGTTTTGAACAAAGAACAATTTGAACTGCTTGGACCAGTGCCAGCGGTGATTGCAAAACTCAAACACAATTTTCGATATCAACTGCTCATCAAACAAAAGCAAGGCGCAAGGCTCACGAAGCAAGTGGTGCGCAGTGTGGAGTATCACTTCCGGCGGCGCGTTCCGCCAAGCCAAGTCAAAGTGGACATCGATGTCGACACGCAATCGATGATGTAACTTTACCGCAAGAACTTCATAACTTCGCAATCCAAACCTAAACCATAGCGGCATATCAATGTTAGAAAATCCGAAAATCAAACGCGCACTTATTTCCGTTTCCGACAAGACGGGCATTGTTGAATTTGCCCAAGCGTTAGAAAAAATGAAAGTGGAAATTTTCTCGACGGGAGGCACGCTCAAAACGCTTCTTGACGCAGGCGTAAAGGCGAAGTCGATTTCAAAAATCACAAAGTTCCCTGAAATCCTTGATGGGCGCGTCAAAACGCTTCACCCGAAAATTCATGGCGCACTGCTTGCACGGCGCAATGTCAAAGCCCACAAGAAAGAAATCAAAGAAAACAAAATTGAATACATCGATTTGGTCGTGGTGAATCTCTATCCCTTCGAACAAACGATTCAGAAAGAAGGCGTAACGCTTGACGAAGCGATTGAGAACATCGACATCGGCGGACCGTCAATGCTTCGCAGTGCGGCGAAAAATTATGAATCCGTAACGGTTGTAACCGATGCAGGCGATTACGCTTGTGTGCTTGATGAAATGAAGGCGAACAAAGGCAGAACCACGCTCAAAACGCGCGCCGTGCTTGCGCAAAAAGTCTTCGCGCTCACCAGCCGCTACGACGCAATGATTGCAGAGTATCTTCACAAGCAACTCAACGGAAAAGAGACGCAAGAAGAAGGATTGACGGCAACCTACACGCTTTCGCTGACAAAAGAAATCGATATGCGTTACGGCGAAAATCCGCATCAGAAAGCCGCCTTCTATGCACTCAAAACCGAACACGGCACAGTCTCGTTTGGCGAATACTTCGAGAAACTTCACGGCAAAGACCTTTCCTACAACAACATTCTTGACCTTACGGCGGCTGTTGGACTGTGCGATGAATTTGGGCGCGATAAGCCAACGGTGGTGATTGTTAAGCACACGAATCCGTGCGGTGTCGCGCAAGCCGATTCGCTTTACGAGGCGTATCGACGCGCCTTTGAAACCGATACCCAAGCCCCATTTGGCGGCATTATCGCCGTCAATCAACCACTCGATATGAACGCCGCCGAAGCGATGAACGAAATCTTTACCGAAATCATCATCGCGCCTGATTTTGAAGACGGCGTGTTGGAATACTTGATGAAAAAGAAAGACCGCCGACTCATTCGACAAAAGAAATCGACCAATCGAGGCGGCTTGGAAGTGCGCGGAACATCGTGCGGCGTGTTGGTGCAAGAGCGCGATGTCGCAATGGTCAAGGATAACGAACTGCGACTGGTAACCCAACGCAAACCGACCGAACAAGAACTCAACGATATGCTCTTTGCATGGCGCGTGGCGAAGCACGTGAAATCCAATGCGATTGTCTATGCGAAAGACTTGCGGACAATGGGTATTGGTGCGGGGCAAATGTCGCGCGTGGATTCGTCGCGCATTGCGCGTTGGAAAGCGGGCGAAGCAAAATTGGAACTTGCAGGTTCAGCCGTTGCGAGTGATGCTTTTTTTCCGTTTGCTGATGGACTCGTTGCCGCCGCCGAAGCTGGGGCAACAGCCGTCATTCAGCCCGGTGGTTCAATTCGCGATGAAGAAGTCATTAAAGCCGCCGATGAGCGCGGCATTGCAATGGTCTTCACAGGCACACGTCATTTCAGGCATTAAGCAGAGAGAAGAGACAGAGAGAAGAGAACACGGATTGTTTAGAGTTGAAAGTTAAGAGTGAAGAGTTGAGAGTTGTTTCTGTGTCTATCGGTTGAATCTGTTCCATCAGTGTTCCATCTTTCAAGAGAACACGGACAACACAGATTGAACGGATTTTGCACAGATGTCGGAGTGTGGAGGGGCGAAAAATGTTTCGCCCTTACAGAGGGAGGAGTGAAAGTCGTTTCCGTGTTCAATCCGTTGAATCCGTTTCATCGGTGTTCCAACTCGAAATTAGTTATTGATGCCTCGCGTGGGTGCTGGAATCCGTCCGCCGCGTTTGATGAACGCATCGGAACGGAATCGGCTCACAGGCATAATGATGGCTTGACCGAGTAAGCCGCCGTAGTCAATCACATCGCCGACTTTGGTATTTGGCGGCACGATAATGCGCACTGCTGTTGTTTTGTTATTCACAATGCCAATCGCACATTCATCGGCGAGAATGGCGGCAAGGGTTTCCGCGCTGGTATCGCCGGGAACAGCGACCATATCCAACCCCACGCAACAAACGCTCGTCATGGCTTCAAGTTTTTCAATCGTGAGTGAGCCACGCTCAACTCCGCGAATCATGCCCGCATCTTCCGAGACCGGAATAAACGCGCCCGACATACCGCCAACATAACACGAAGCCATCATGCCGCCTTTCTTGACGCTGTCGTTCAGAAGCATCAGTGCCGCGGTGCTTCCCGGCGCGCCAACGGATTCAACGCCGATGGCTTCTAAAATTTCCGCGATGCTATCGCCCCAAGCAGGTGTTGGTGCAAGCGAAATATCGACAATGCCAAAGGGCACGCCCGATTTTTGAGCAACCTTCCGACCGATGAGTTCGCCTGCTCGCGTAATTTTGAATGCCGTGCGCTTAATGACTTCGCAGAGCGTTCCGAAATCGCAGTCGCCAGCTTCGCGAACAGCGGCAAGCACCACGCCCGGTCCCGAAATTCCAACATTTAAACTCACGTCAGGCTCGCTAACGCCGTGAAACGCGCCCGCGACAAATGGATTATCTTCGGGAACATTACAAAACGCCACAAACTTGCAACAGCCTTCGGCACGAGGGGTTTTCGCGGCAAGTTGTTTAATCATTTTTCCGACAAGATAAACCGCGTCCATATTGATGCCGGCTTTGGTAGAAGCCACATTGATGCTCGAGCAAATATGCTTGGTTGCCGCCATCATATCGGGAACGGAGTTGATGAGGGCTTTTTCGCCGTCGGTCATGCCTTTTTCAACGAGGGCAGAGTAGCCGCCGATGAAGTCAATGCCGAGTTCTTTGGCGCATGCGTCGAGTGTGAGCGCAAGTTCAATGAGTTCGGCTTCGCGGAATTGGTCGAAGACAATGGAGAGCGGGGTAATTGAGATGCGTTTATTGGCAATGCGAAGCCCATACATCTGCTCGACCTCGCGTGCGGATTTCAGATGCACATCGCCGCGCTTCAAAATTTTTGAGCGAATTTTGCTTCTCGCAATTTCAAGGCTGTGTGAGGCGCAGTCGCGCAAACTGATGCCGAGCGTAACCGTGCGAATATCAAACTGCTCGACTTCCGTCATTCGCAACGTCTCGATGACTTCAGAAAACTCGTAGGACATATCTCAAAGTGAGTTAAGTGGTGACAGGAAGTTCTACAAAAAAGGTCGTGCCTTTGCCTTTGCCTTCCGATTCTGCCCAAATTCTGCCGCCGTGTTTTTCAACGAACTGTTTGGCAATCCATAAGCCCAAGCCGGTTGAGCTCTCGCCGCCTGTCGGACGTGCTGAGAGCCGTTGAAATTGCCCGAAGAGTTTTTTCTTATCTAAGTCGCTCAATCCTTGCCCTTCGTCTTTAACGGTAATCAAGACGCACTTTCTTTCTGAATCGGAGGTTGAATAGCCGTAACGAACGGTAATCGTTTTGCCGTGCGGACTGTATTTGATGGCATTTGAAATAAGGTTTGAAAAGACCTCACGCATACGCTCCACATCAAGGTTGAGAACGATTGCACCAGAAGGCTCAAAGATGAGCGTTTGATTTTTGGAAGCAAGGGCAGGACGAAAATTCTCAATGATGCCTTTTAGTAAATCGGAAAGCGAGCAAGTGGTAGGATTAAGATGAAAACTCCCCGCGTCAATTGCGGCAGTTTCAAGCAGCGATTTCACCAAATTGACCATGTGTGAAGCAGAACGAGTGATGATGGCAGCATGGGCTTTGGCATCATTAAGCGTTGTATCAGGTTCTTGAATAATTTCTGCGAAGCCTAAAATGGATTGAAGCGGATTTTTAAGGTCGTGCGCCGCAATGGAGAGAAACTCATTTTTCAGGCGATTGGCTTCCTGCAATTCTTGATTGGATTTAGAAAGTATCTCATTTTTCTCGCGCTCTTTTTTGGCTTCTTGTTCTTTTTGACGAAGGTCGTATTGAATGGAGAGCCGTTGAGCCGTTTTTTCGGCTTCAATGTTGAAGGCGGCTACGGAACTTTCGTGATACTTGCGGTAGAAATCGTAAGCACGTCGCAGGTCGCCACGTTTATCGTATATCTCTGACAAGCCAAGATAAATGTCGGGCAAAAGAGATTTGAAGGATTGTCTCTCGCAAATGGCGCATGCGTGCTCAAGGTAAAAGAGAGCGGTCTCAAACTCCTCTTCGGCGCGAAGCATCTTGGCAAGCGAAACGCAGTATCCGATATGGCGATGAGAATTTTCGAAATTTTTATGTTGGGAAAAATCAACCGCCTTTTTCAGATACGCAATCGCACCCTGAACATCTCCCGATTGGTAGAGCGATTGTCCTAAAATTGAATAAGCATCTAAAAGGAACTCTTTATTTGCGCTCTCTTCAAGGAGTGAAACAGCTTCTTTGCTGATGGAAGTGGCAAGGTCAGAGTGATGTTGATGAAGATAAATTTCTGCCAAAGTGAGCCGAGCGGCGGCGCAATTTTCTTCCTCTCCACTAAGCGATGAGAGGAGTTGAATCGCACGTTCGCAAAAATGGGCGGCACGTTCAAAATTGTGTATCATAAAGTAAGAGCGTCCGGTATTCAAACACTCAATACCGAGTAGCCGTTGGTTTCCGACTTGTTCATAATGCTCAATCAACCGATGGTGCGTGGTGAGCGACTGTTCAATATCGCCGATTGAAGCGAACAGCATGGCAAGATTTTGAAGCACAACGGCTTCAACATCGGAGTAACCATGAGATTGACTGATAAACTCTGCCCGCCGAAACTGTGAAAAGGCTTCCGAAGGGTTGCCTTGATAAGCATAAATGCTCCCCAAAGTGATACAAACCTGTGCGATTTTGAGCGGCGAGTTTAAAGTCTCGGCACAACGTAGCGCACGCTCGCAGCTTGCTAAACTGTGTTCGAAGTTAAGTTCCCGAAAGTAGATATTGCCTCTGTAATAATGTGCGGCAAAGTTAAACTCATCAACAGAGTCATCGCCTAAGGTCAAGATGTCTTGAAAGTATTGAAGGGCGAGCGGGTAGTTCTTTTTGTAATAGGCAATTTTGCCCAAAAGGAGTAGTGTTTGCCTTGTGCCATCTCGATCGCCTTCCGATTCAAAAAAGGGGAGAACTTGGTGCAGATGTGGTAAGGCACTCTCGTATTTTTGTTGCTTGACAAGGGTTTCAGCAAGAAGCAGACGTGCCTGTGCGCAAAGCAAGTCATGGGTTGAGCCTGCAAGTTGCTGAAGAGCAAGGGTTGCCAAAGATTCCGCGTCCGAAAATTTTTTTGCGGTTAAGGCTTCTTGGGCGCGAGTCATCAAGTCTTTCACCGATTCGCTAACGTCTGAAAGAGACAACATGTTGCTTATGGTGATGATGATTTGAAAATAACTGAAACTTCGGGTCTAATGCCTGTCGGCGTGTTGTTCAGCTCAATGATGTATTCCGTCGTCGTGCGTTCGAGCAAAACCGCCATGCTGTTGCCTGAAAACCCGTCGGCAGTCGTGTGCAAGGCTTGCGTGTTGTGAGAAGCAGAAATTTTGTAGATGGATTTCCCGCTCGGAATATCAAAATGGTATTCATGAGGTGAAGGCTGATTCTGAATGCTTCGGGTCGGAACGCCCGCAGGACTTTGGCAAACGATTTGCGACGAAAAATTAGAACCCTTTTCATCAAACAAGACAGCGGCGGAACACTGAACTGCTCCAATCCGCATTGCCAAGTCAAAGTCTTTTTGGGTAAGTGTGCCTGTGTCGTGTGTGGTGAGTGAAATCACGACGCGGTTGTAGGTGAAGGTAATATCGGGGTGATGATTGGCTTCTTCGGCAAGCGTCGCGATACGCTCTATAAATGCAAGCCCTTTCAAGAACGGACTTTTGCCGCCGAAGTCATCAAAAGAAAATGTTTTTTGAATGGTCTCGCCTTGTTTTGTCCAACCTTGTGCGGCGAGTTGCGAGAGTTGTGCGTCTGTGAGTGATGTAGGCATCGTTGGTGCGCAGTTTGGCAAATGCAGTTATGTTGATAGCGTCTCAAAAATGCAACATTCGACTCAAAGAAAAAATCATGCTTGAAAAGAAAATTGTTAAATTTTTTTAGAAAAGGAATTTTCGCGGAAATGAATGTGTTGCGCAATTTGTAAATCTGAACAAAAAAAACATTTTAGATAAGTCCATTTTTCAAACCGTAGTTCAAACCAAAATCAATCAATGGGACAAGAGATTTCAGAATTTGGTAAAGTTTTTCTCTTTCTCGCCGTTGGCGTTGTTTTTGTAGTTCTTGGGTTTGTTACTTCCCGTCTCATACGCCCGCACCGTCCATACACCGAAAAATTAACGACCTACGAATGCGGTGAAGAGCCGAAAGGAAGCGCGTGGGTTCAGTTCAACATACGCTTCTACGTGGTCGCACTCATCTTTATCATTTTTGATGTTGAGGTGCTTTTCCTTTACCCTTGGGCGACGATTTTCAAGCAAGTGGGTGGCTACGCGCTGGCCGTTGCAATGGTCTTTTTAGGCGTTTTGACACTTGGGCTGATTTATGAATGGAAGAAGGGCTATATCAACTGGGTGATTCCAACGCCGAACATTCCCAAAATGCCGACCAAGAAGTTCGAAAAGCCAAAGTCATTGGAAAAGTCCAAAGTTGCTGAGCCAGAAACAACGGCGTAAGAGACGAAAACGAGTTTCAATTTCATCAATCAAAATGAGAAACGATTATGCCAAGCCTTCTCGATGCAAAAATTTCTAACGGCGGAGCGATAGTTACCAAAGTTGAAGACCTGCTCAACTGGTCGCGCCTATCCTCGTTGTGGCCCATGTCGTTTGGTCTCGCCTGTTGCGCGATTGAAATGATGGCAACCAATGCGTCAAATTACGACCTCGAGCGATTCGGAATTTTCCCACGCTCGTCGCCACGCCAATCTGACCTAATGATTGTCGCAGGAACGGTAACCTTCAAAATGGCAGAGCGCGTGAAACGTCTTTACGACCAAATGTCGGAGCCGCGCTATGTGCTCTCAATGGGCAGTTGCGCGAACTGCGGCGGTCCGTATTGGGAGCATGGCTATCATGTCGTTAAAGGTGTCGACCGCGTCATTCCCGTTGATGTGTATGTCCCCGGCTGTCCGCCTCGTCCCGAAGCCTTAATCGGCGGCTTGATGAAAATTCAAGAGCTCATTCGCGAAGAGCGGTTGGGCTTATCGCGCAAAGAAGCCTTGCAAAAGATTGCGGCAAAATCTGCACCTGCCGAAGAAGTGATTATTGCGGCGCACCCCTTCAATGCGAATGTGAAGCCCGTTGCGGTCGAAAAACAAGAAAAAGAAACCGAAGAAGCCACTGTGTAATATGTCGAAACTAACGCCTGAACAAATTCACGCGATTATCAAAGAAGAGTTTGGCGCAGAATCCATCTCCGACCTTGATAACAGCCGCACAATGCCGAATTTCACGGTGCTTGACCACTCGCTCTGGCAACCGATTGCCTATTTCATGCGCACGGACGACCGATTGAAGTTTGACTACCTCGCCTGCCTTTCAGGGGTCGACTACAACGACGGAACGCTCGGCGTGGTCTATAATCTTGAATCGCTTGCGGCTTATCAGCATAAAATTGCGGTGAAACTCAAATGCACAAAAGAGAAAAATGTCATTCCAAGCGTGGCGGAAATTTGGCGCACGGCGGAGTGGCACGAGCGCGAGGCTTACGATTTAATCGGCATCGTCTTTGAAGGCAATCCCGATTTGCGCCGAATCCTTTGCCCCGAAGACTGGGAAGGACATCCGCTCCGAAAAGATTACAAAGTGCAAGAGTTCTATCACGGAATCAAAGTGCCGTATTGATAGGCTTTCTATACACGCAAGAAAGGTCGTTTCAAAGCGTTCAGCGTAGTAGTGAAGTTCCAAGAACGCCGAATTTCATTCTATCAAACGAAAGCTTTGAAACGATTTTGTTTTAATGGTTTAACCGTATTCAACGAAAATCAAATCAGTTCATCACATGGCGGAAACACTGGACTATACCCCGAAGACGCGCCTTTCGCAGGTAAGCTCAAACGAATATATCGTCGAGAAAGACCTCGAAACAGAATACATGACGCTCAACATGGGTCCGCAACACCCAGCAACGCACGGCGTTTTGCGCGTTGAGCTCGTTACCGACGGCGAAGTGGTGATGAAAGCTACGCCCTACATGGGCTACTTGCATCGCTGTTTTGAAAAGCACGCCGAAGCCCTCGATTACCAGCAAGTCATTCCCTACACCGATAGAATGGACTACCTTTCGGCGATGAACACCGAACACGCCTATGTGATGGCAGTTGAAAAACTCTTGAACATTGAAGTGCCACGCCGCGTGGAATTTATGCGCGTCATTGTTGCCGAACTGCAACGCATCGCCTCGCACCAAGTCGCGATTGCCACATATGGATTGGACATTGGCGCATTTACGCCATTCTTGCACATCATGCGCGACCGTGAGCATATTCTCACACTCTTGGAATGGCTGTGCGGCGCACGAATGCTCTACAACTACATCTGGGTTGGCGGTGTCTCACACAACTTCCCGCCGAAGTTCAAACAGCGCGTCGCCGAGTTTGTCAAGTATTACAAGCCGAAAGTTGACGAAATGATGGCTCTGCTTACCGAAAACGAACTCTTCATTGAGCGCACTCGCGGCATTGGAATACTTCCTGCTGATGTGGCTATCAACTATGGCTGTTCTGGTCCGATGCTTCGCGGTTCGGGCGTGAAATGGGATTTACGCAAGAACGACCCTTACTCGATTTATCCCGAACTTGAATTTAATGTGGTTGTGCCTGATGGGAAACTTTCCATCATCGGCGATAGCCTTTCACGGCACTTGGTTCGTTGCTATGAAATTTATGAGAGCCTGAAAATTATTCAGCAGTGCATTGACAAGATGCCCGAAGACCCAAATTTTGACCCGCACGCCGCTGTGCCAAAACGCATTAAGCCACCCGCAGGCGAAGTCTACGCTCGTGGCGAAAATCCAAGAGGCGAAGTTGGGTTTTATGTGATTGCGGACGGCAAAGGCACAAAACCGTTCCGATGCAAAGCACGCGCGGCTTGCTTTGTCAATCTTTCCGTCTTACCAGAACTCGCCAAAGGCAATTTGATTTCTGATGTCGTCGCCATTTTGGGAAGCATTGATATTGTTCTTGGTGAAGTTGACCGATAAAGAAGCAGTTTGATTCAAATCACTTAACTCAAACGAAATTCAGTTTTTGAGATGAAGCCATTTGCACTACTCACGCCTGACGCGCTTGCCGCCACTGCAACGCCGGTTCAAGCACAAAATTCTTGGGTCAAGGCACTTGAATCGATTGAAGTTTTTGGCATTCCTGTTGGCGTATTTGCCATTCCTGCAATTCCGCTCGTCTTCATTGCGCTTTACGCGCTTTATGTTGGCGTGTATGGAGAGCGCAAAATTTCAGCGTTTATACAAGACCGTATCGGACCGAACGAAACGGGCAAATGGGGCTTGCTTCAAACGATTGCCGATATTCTGAAGTTGATTCAAAAAGAAGACATTGTGCCAGCCGCCGCTGATAAGCCTCTCTTTGTTTTGGGACCGCTTATCATTTTCGTGGGGGCATTCGCGGCGTATGCGGTCTTGCCGTTCAGCAGTGAGTTCATTGGGGCGGATTTGAATGTGGGCGTGTTTTACGCGGTCTCCATTGTCTCGGTAGAAGCCGTCGGAATTTTGATGTGCGGCTGGGGCTCAAACAATAAGTGGTCGCTCTTTGGTGCCGTGCGAAGCGTGGCGCAAGTGGTGAGTTACGAAATTCCCGCAAGCATTGCGATTCTTGTGGGCGTGATGATGGCAGGCTCGCTCTCAATGCAGAAAATCGTGATGTCGCAAAGTGGCGAACTCGGAATTTTGCACTACGCCGTGTTTCAATCGCCGGTTGCGTGGATAGCTATGATTATCTATTTCATCGCCGCCCTTGCCGAATGTAATCGCGCGCCGTTTGACATTCCCGAAGCCGAATCGGAACTCGTTTCAGGCTATTTCACTGAATACGGCGGCATGAAATTCGCCATGATTTTTCTTGCCGAATACGCTTCAATGTTCATGACAAGCGTGATTCTCTCAGTGCTGTTCTTGGGCGGCTGGAACTCGCCACTTCCGAACATCGGCGGTCTCGCGCTCAACGATTGGACAAGCGGTCCTGTGTGGGGCGCGTTCTGGATTATCCTCAAAGGATTTTTCTTCGTGATTGTGATGATGTGGGTGCGATGGACCTTCCCAAGATTCCGAGTCGACCAACTGATGTATCTCTGTTGGAAGGTGCTAACGCCGATTGCCTTACTGGTTTTTGTATTCGCCGCGTTTTGGGAACTGTATGTGCGATAAACTACGGCAATCAAAAAGAGTGTAATCTTTCAAAACTTAAATCAATTACATTATGTCGGAGTATGTGGAATCCATAAAAAAAGGTGTCTCGTCCGTTGTCGGCGGATTAGGTATTACGCTCAAACACCTTGCAAAAGCAACCAAGTGGCGTGAAGAAACCGCGCTGATAGATGATGATAATTATTTCAATAAGCTCAACGAAGGCTTGGTAACGATTCAGTATCCGAGCGAAGCAATTCCAACACCTGACTTCGCCCGATACCGCTTGCATAACGATGCCGATGATTGCATCGCGTGCAACCAATGCGCAAATGCTTGCCCTGTGAATTGTATCACGATTGAATCCTTCAAAGCCACACCTGACGACATCGAGGAACTCGGCACCACGAGCGACGGAAGCAAGAAAAAACTGTGGCTCTCAAAGTT
>Ga0272446_1001177_pt1 | contig 38844 bp, 28 predicted proteins | sample YNPCB0061_FD_194587 | JGI IMG/M metagenome (GOLD analysis project Ga0272446, IMG submission 194587) | Hot spring microbial mat communities from Yellowstone National Park, WY, United States - YNP-CB-006-1 | ecosystem: Environmental > Aquatic > Thermal springs > Hot (42-90C) > Sediment | place...
TTTAAAGAAGTAGAAAAAACTGTTGAATCGGCGGAAGCAATGCTACAAATCGCGTTTATATCTTTTATTATCAATTATTTATAGTTCGCAAAACATTATCTTATTTATATCTTCTACTACCGAGTTAAAATCAATGGTAATTTCTTTCCTAATAAGTTTGTTTTTGAGTTCTTGGAATAAGTCAGTGATTTTAGTTTCTTCTATTTTGGTACGCCAAATATTAGTAAAAAGTGCAGCATAAATCGGTGTACTAAGTACAATTTGGGTAATTTGCTGTGGATAGATGCTTTGATTTTTAAGATGTTTAGGGAAAATAAGCACGATGTAGTTTTCTGTTTGTAGCGTTTGTGCATAGCTATATGCTTGCAAAGAAGCATCTACGGCTACTTCTCTATCGTCAAGTTTGACTTCTATGACAAAACTCATTCCCTCAAACTCAAAAATAATATCTGGTCTTTTATTACCCTGTATTTTTGTTTCGCCAATGGCAAGAAATCCCTCATGGCGAAGGTATTGGATAATTTCAGGATAAAGTGTACTTTCTTGGATTTGTAGCGTTTGTTCTGTCATAGATGGGTTTGATATTTCTATTTACACAAATGTAGCAAAAAAGCTCATATCAATAGTTTTTGGGTTTATCAAAACCTTTGGCAAAAGAATATTATTTTTTGGCTATTTGTATAGTTTGTAAGCTGTTATTTGCCTGATATTGAATGGTTAAAGTACGAATAATTTTATGAAACACATCGATATTAGGGTTTTTAGCTATATCGAGCAGGTAATAACCCAAAGAGCGAATGTGGTGCGATTGTGTCCAAAATGCTTGCATTTGTTCAAAACTTTTTTGGATTACCTCCTCGTAAGGAAGTTCGCTTCCGATGCCTTTTGCCAAAAGATTCGCTCCTGCGACAAAACTCTCTACTTGGGTAGCTGTATTAGGATTTAAGTGAATCAATCCTTGAAAATAATTGTACCCTCCGGGACTATTTCTTTGATAAGAGCCTTCGTAATTTGCCAAATCTCTGTACTGATTTCTTAGATGTGTCTGCGCTAAGTTTGCCCAATTGATATTTTCCTCATATTTAGACAGATAAGTTGCCCAAAGGGGAGCGTATAGTTCGGCTCGCTTCTCGGCTGCCTTGCGCGCATCAAAATAGCCTAAAAAGTTCATGCCAGCCCCTAATGCCTTGCCTATCAATCCATTAATTTTTCTTGAAAGTACGGGCAAGAGCATGATAAATGCCTCGTTAGGCACTTGGATTTGGAAGGCATAAGAGATATTTAAGGTATTTCCCAAAGTGTTTTCAAGTTCAAATGCGTATTTGTCAAACTCCTCTTCGCTAATGATGCCCCAAAGCACAGCTAAGTCTATGATTTGTAGTAGTTCTTCTTTATTGGTTTCACTTTCTACTTGTTCCCAAATCACTTGCAAACTATACTGAAACTCATGGGCTTTAGCGATATTTTCAAAGGAAAAACTGGGCATTTGCGCAGTAAAACTTACGCCCCAGTTGATTTTATTTTTCCACTCTGTTGCTCTGTAAATGCGCGTCCCCACAAAAGAAACTTGTTGTTTTTTCTGAACATTTTGACGTACCGACCATTCTATGTTCTTATTGTCCTTCCCTGCCAAAGCCCCCCAACGACCAAAATCCAAGCCCAAACCCCATGAAACTCTTTTTTGGTAACGAGTTTCGTGCAAGTATTTTTCTATATTAGCCTCTTTCTTATCTATTAAGTTGCTTATTAGGTTACTGATTCGGAAGAATAAAATATGCTGATGGTTTTGTTCTAAAATAGATTGGCTCAATACGGCTTGCAAAAAAGCCTCTTCGCTTTTAAGCCTTTGATATTCAAAAGAAAAACCTAATTGCACTTTTGTTTGGGCAATATTTTTGACCAATTCCAATACATTTTTCTCTGTTTCTGCTATTTTCTGTGGAATTTGTTTGATGTCCACCCCTTGAGAAAGTCCTAACCGCCTTATAATCACACCTACTGCCTGACGTTCAGCTTCGTCAAGCCATTGGTCAGCTTTGATTTTTTCTGCGATTTCTTTGAGTTTGTTCTCAGGCAAGTCAAAAATTCCCTCTATCATAGGGGCAATCATTCGTGTCAATTGGGCGGGATTTTGCAAACTTACTCCTATACTTAGGTTAGCTTTGGCGGAGATATTTTGAGATACAGCCTTTTTTAGGCTAATTCTGTATTGATTATCAGCGACTTTGCATATTACTAAGCTAAAATCATCTTTGACCTCTATGTTAAAATCAGCTTCTGCTGCTGCTCCTAATTGGATTTTAACACTTTCATTGCTACCTAAGAGTTTTCCTAATTCATTCAAACTTCCTGCAAAAATGTCAGCCCATCGGACTGTGGCAGAGGTTTTGAATTTTCCTGCTACTTGCATGGAAACCGCCTCATTGACTTGCAAGTTGTTCAGCAATTGGCTTTTAGAAAAAATTATTACAAAGTCTTTTAAGTCTTGAAAAATTGCTTGGGGAAGGGTTTGGCTGTCGCTGTGAACTTTATAGGAATTGAAAATTATTTTTTTATCTACATCAAAATTGATTCCTAACTGGCTGATTAACTTAGGATTATCAATATCTAACTTGCTTTCGGAGGAATATGCCAGCCATGCTTCTCCTTGTTTAGGAGTTAATAGATTGCGCACGTCGGCATCGCTTGGCAATACTGTTTTGTTATCCGCAAGGTCAAAAAGGCGGATTTGGAAGTTGCTTAGTGCTTTGATGGGCAGTATTTCATTTTCACCAAAAGTAAGTGGAGTGTCCAAAGAGGCTTTCTTTACCAGCGGAAGAGGCAAATCCTTGTCTTTGAAGGTCTTATTACTTAGTAATTGGTCTATTTCTTCTGCGTTGATATGGTGTAAGATATTCATGTTAGTTTTTAGTAGTTAAGCGTTTGATATTTATACTTAAAATAAAATGGTTTGCAAATGTTTATAAGGTTTCAAACCTTACAAACATTGATTTTCAATCAAAACCAATTTCGGTTGAGTATAGCATATTGCTCTTAGCAAATAGTTATACTTAATCAAAAGTTTATCAATCCTATAAAGTTTTAAAAAACCTTACAGGATTCTGTATAAAGTCCCTTACTTAAAGTAAATGTAAAAAAAAAATCACACCACATTATTCAATTGTTCTTTGATTTTTTCCAACTCGTCTTTCATCTGTACTACCAAGTGCTGAATTTGAGCATCATTGGCTTTTGAACCAATGGTATTAATTTCTCTACCCATTTCTTGGGTAATGAAACTAAGTTTTTTCCCATTAGAAATAGGCTCATTAAGGGTTTCCAAGAAATAATTGATATGGCTTCTGAGGCGCACCTTCTCCTCGTTGATGTCTAAGCGTTCTACGTAATAAATGAGTTCTTGCTCAAAACGGTTAGCATCAAAATGCTCACTGCTAATAAAATCTTTGACTTGTTGGTGCAGTTTCTCGCGAATAGTTATTAATCTTTGTGGGTCAAATTTTTCCACTTCTGTAAGTAACTCGCTGATTTTGTTTGTGCAATCTTTCATCATTTGGAGTAGTACTTCTCCTTCCATGCATCGAAACTCCTCACATTTTTTTAAAGCAAGCAAAAAGGCTTCATAAACTACCTGCCACTCCTCTTCGCTGATGGCAGCGACGGGTGAAACTGTATAGGCATCGGGCATCATCATTGCTAAGCGGAATAAGTCCTGTTCGTCAGCTCCTAACAATTGTGCGGTGGTTTTCAAATCTTTATAGTACTGGGCTACTAAGTCCTTGTTTACTACGGCTCTTTCTGCTGTATTTTTTTTATTAGTATAAATTACCAAGAGATTGACCTTGCCGCGTTCTAAGACTTTTCCGATGTGATTGCGTAGTTCTACTTCTTTTTCAGAAAGAGCATGGCTAACTTTTGAAGATATGTCTAAACCTTTGGAGTTTAAGGATTTAATTTCTATGAGTAGGTTCATGGATTCGTTGTCAATGCTGACTGAGCCGAACCCTGTCATGGATTTTAACATGATAAAGTTTTTAAAGTTGGTGTTGGGCTACAAAAAAATTAAACAAAACCCGCAAGGCTACTGAAAAAACCTTGCGGGTTAATAAAAATAAAAATACTGCTTATTGTAATAGTTTCATAATATCTTCGTAGGCTTTGGTGGAGCCGGGTCTGCTGGCATTAGGATTGACGATTTTCCCATTTTTGTCTATAAGTAAATATCTTGGGATGCCGTCTATTTGAAATTGATTAGCCATGATACGCTCTTGATTTTCAGTAGGATACCAATGATACCCTTCTAACTCAAAATTTTCTATGCCTTCTCTCCATCTTTCTTCGGAGTCATTAACTACTATGTATAGAAAAGCAACAGGTTGGTCTTTGAGTTTCTCATGCAATTTTTTAGAATGAGGGAATTGCGCTCTACAAGGTCCGCACCAAGTTGCCCAGAAATCTACATATACTACCTTTCCTTTGAACTCACTGATAACCTCAAAAAAAGATTTGTCTGTGCCGTCTGCTTTCTTTGGGTTGATATACACTATTTTTGCGTTTGAATCTGTGGGACTACTCTTGCTAATTTCAGAGTACGAACTCATGCTCACTAATCCAAAGCACACTGCTACTAAGGCAAGTGCAACAATTTTAATAAGATTCTTTCTCATACATCTATGAAAGTTTATACAATTAAACGAGAAAAATGCACCAAAGTTAGTTAAGAAAAATTAATGAGTCAAAATAGATTTTACTTCTTAAAATCAGGCAATTAGGTGTTTTTTTATCGCAAAACAAAAACAAATGTAAAAAAAAAAATCTATTTGTCAATAAAAATGTTAATTAGTTTTACTTGCCTTTGACTAATGGCTTGCTTTCTAATTTTGTGGCTTCCTCAAAAAGTGTCATTGCTTTCTGTACGACCACATCTTCTTGGTTCCACACTGCAAAAGCCGCTTCACTATCCCAGACCATTCTTCCTATAAAAGCTTTAATATTGTTTTTGATATATTTTTTGGATTTCTCGAAGCCTTTTTCGTGGTATCTTATGCTTTGTTTTTCGCACATTTTAATAAAATTTTTGAGCATCTCCTCGCTGACTTGAAAATCTCGTACATAATTTCTGATGCCCATATTGAGCAATTTACTTTTATGCTCGTTGGCATAGTCTAAGGCAAATTCTCTGATGATTTCATGCACTGTACCAATGGTCTGGACGGTTAAGAACTCGCTGATGTGGCTGGTATCCACTGCCACAAAATAATCGGGCATGATGCCCCCGCCGCCGTAAACGGTTCTTCCTTTGGTCGTTTTGTACTGTTTATTGCGGTCTATCCTGTTACTATCTGCGTAAAAGAGTTCTCCATTGACGTACCGTTTCTCTTCTTCTTGATAGTACTCTTCGCGATGCCCCATGATGTAGGGCTTTTGGATAGAGCGTCCACTTGGCGTATAATATCTTGAAATAGTTATTCTTAGTTCGGAGCCGTCGGAAAGCGAGATAGGACGCTGCACTAAACCTTTTCCAAAAGAACGTCTGCCTACTATCAGTGCGCGGTCGTTGTCTTGTAAAGCACCTGCTACGATTTCTGAGGCGGAGGCACTCTCTTCGTCTATCAGTAATATTACTCCCCCTTGCTCGAATATCCCCCTATTTTTAGTTTTGTATTTCTCGTCGTATTTATCTAACTTACCATCTGTATAGACTATGAGTTTTTCTCCGCCTATCAACTCATCTACAATATTTACCGCTCTATCCATGTATCCGCCTCCATTGTCGCGTAGGTCTATCATTACTTGCTTCATACCTTGCTTGAGGAGTTTTTCTAAGGCGCTTTTGAACTCATCGTAAGCGGTTGCTCCAAAGCGAGAAATTTTGATGTAGCCGGTTTTATTATCGAGCATGTATGCAACATCTATGCTGTGCTGAGGGATTTTGGCTCTGGTGATATTGAAAATGAGCGGGTTAGGTTCTCCTTTGCGAAGGACAGTAATTTTGACTTTCGTTCCTTTTTTCCCTCTTAGCCTGTCAAAAACTCCGCGATTGGTCAGCCCTACCCCTGCGATGTTTTCATCATTGACTTTAATGATTTTATCTCCTGAGCGAAGCCCTGCCTGCTCAGAGGGACCGCCTCCAATCACTGTTTCTATATGCAGAGTATCGTGGAAAATTTGAAAACTTACTCCAATACCTTCAAAATCACCATCTAATTGTGTTCCAAGATATTCCATGTCTTTGGCGGGAATGTAGGAGGTATGAGGGTCTAATTTTTGCAACATCTGTTGAATAGCATGGTCAGTAAGCGCATTAAGGTCAGTACTATCTACATATTCATTATTGATATGGGTAAGTACTTCCCTAATTCTACTTATATTAGCATTAACATCGCCTTTGGACTTCCCATCGCCAAACATTTTTGCTCCTACGAAAATACCTGCACATATTGCTATTGCCAAAATGATAGGCAATCTGACATAGAAATTATTATTACTCATTTTAGTTATGACAAAACTTTTAGTTGTAAAAAAGTAAACGATTTTATAATCCTTTTGGTTAGACTAAAATAACTTTTTTGTTGATATTTCCCAAAAATCCAAACGGTTTATTTTTCTATACTATCCATGCTTAGGATATTAGTTAGTGGCTAAGTCTTTGGCTAAGATTTCTTTTTTCCAAAGTTCCTTGCCTTTGGTGTCAAAAATAGTAATCATGAGTTGGCGATTATTTCTTTCTCCTGTAACTTCCAAAGTAGCAAAGTTTCTTTCCTTTATTAAAGTGTTTTCTACTCTATTGGTGTTGTTTTCTCTGGGATTGGCTGTGCCGGAGGTAAGAGGAGAAACGGTTAAGTCATACAAAGGATAGACTTTATCGTTTTCTTTGAGCATGCTCAGTTCAGTATGATGGCGGTCGCCAGAGAGAAAAAATACACCCTTTACGCCTGACTGACGAATCAAAGAAATCAGTTTTTCTCTTTCTTCGGGATAGGTAGAGTAGTTTTCAAAAACTTGGGCGGAGTTGATGACTTGTCCGCCAATGACGACAAACTTAAAAGTTGCTTGGCTATAAGTCAAAGCATCTATAAGCCACTGCATTTGCTGTTCTCCCAATATTTCTCTTTTGGCTACCCGATTGTCGTTAGGAGTGCGAAAATAGCGATTGTCCAAAAGGAAAAACTGCACGTCAGCCCAATAGAAAGTCCCACAGACTCCTTTGCCTTCTGTGCCTACGCCATAATTAGGATTTCCCCAAAAAAGTTTAAAGGCTTGGGCTGTTATATCTTTGAAAGCGTAACTTCTATCTGCATCATTAGGACCGAAGTCGTGGTCGTCCCAGATAGCGTAGTGATGCACAGCACCAAGCAAAGGCTGTAGTTCTGGTAAAGAGCGAGCATGGGTATGTCTGTGTAAAATTCCAGAGCGAGAGTCGTAATCTACTTCTCTTAGATAAATGTTATCTCCTCCCCAAAGCATAAAATCGGGCTTTTTTTCATAAATAGCATTAAAAATCTCATAACCTCCTCCATAAGGCGTACCGGGTCGGTCGTATTTCTCTTCGTTGATGTAAGCACAACTGCCAAAAGCAAACTTAAAATTAGGAGGCTCTTTTCGCCAATTCCACAGTTCTTGGGTTTGGAAAGCTAATGGATAGTTTCTCTCTATCTTCTTCTCATTGATGAACAACTCATATTCATACTTAGTACTTGGTTCTAAGTTGTCTATGGTGATTTTGGCTACATAAGCCTCTGCTTTTTTGGTAACAGCCTTGTCTGATTTCATGCGTTTTTGAGGCTGTCCTTTTTCCCAATATTCAAAGTGTACTGTGGCAGTTTCCGTCGTCTGTACCCAGAGCAATACCTCCCGCATAGCAGAATAACCTACCATAGGTCCTGACTGCAAGAGATTTTTTTGTGCAAAAACAAACTGAACGGATAGAAAAATGCTAAAAACAAGGAGAATGATGAGTTTGAAATAATAATTTTGTTTCATTTTAGTATAATTTTGTTTTTGAAAATTAAGATTCTTGTTTTTGTTGCAGGCTTCTTGTTAGCAAATTCATTAACAAGGCAACCCATTAAACTAATATGAATGATAAAAACATAGACTTTTACAAAAAGATAAACCTCGATAAGTTCAAGGAGTTTGCACGTTTGATAGGTTTAGATACAAAAATAGACATTGATTTTATTTATCCCTACATTCAATCAGCAAAAATCTTAGTAGAATTAGGCGCAGGTTACGGCAGAGTGATAGAAGCGCTTTTAGAAAAGGGTTTCCAAGGGCAAATTATTGCTTTTGAGCGAGTTCCAAAACTGATGGGCTACCTTAAAAGTCAATTTGATAACCCGAAATTTAACCAAAAGATAACACTGATAGAAGCCGACTTCAAGTACTATCCGTTTCCTGAAAAAGTAGATGCAGTGCTTTGGCTTTGGTCTGGTTTTTTAGAATACTCTAAGACGGAGCAGGCGGCAAATGTCAAACGCATTTATTCCAATCTGACTGATAAAGGGATACTGGTGATAGAGATTCCCGTAGAGGTCAGATACATAGGCAAGCATGAAGACAATCAAATCATCAAAGTAGAAACAGAGTGGGGTACCATCGAAGCCTACATGCCGCAGTACGAAGAGATTTTAGAATACGCCACCCAAGCTGGTTTTGTAGGGATAGAGCGTCTTAATTACGTTACGGCGACTAATTTAACGCGCTCCATTTATATTTTTAAAAAGTAGGCATTGGTACGTTGCCTTTTCTATATTTGTTTTTCATAGACTTATTTTCAATCATAAAATTTGCTACTAACTTTGCGGACTTTATAATTAGCAAAAAGTATTTTCTGGAAAAAACTTACTTATACATATATGTTACAGCTTTCATTTATCCGAGAGAACAAAGAATTGACTATCAAAGGACTATATAAGAAAAGAGTAAAAAATCCTGAGCAAATCATAGAGGACTTGCTTGCTTTGGACAACAAACGCAGAGAAACACAAGCAGAAAGAGACGGCGTATTGGCAAGGTCTAACTCGATTTCAAAAGAAATAGGAGGGCTAATGAAAGCAGGTAAAAAAGAAGAAGCTGAAGCACTCAAAGCAGAAACCCCCGTGCTAAAAGCCAGAGAAAAAGAACTTACCGAACTACTCAATGACTATGAGGAAAAACTGACACAAATGCTTTACCAAATTCCTAACCTGCCGCATGAGAGCGTTCCCGAAGGAGCAGGTGCTGAGGACAACGAAGTAGTTTTTGTGTCAAGCAATGCACAAAACCTGCCTGTTTTAGGAGAAAATGCGCTTCCTCATTGGGATTTGATAAAAAAATACGACATCATAGATTTTGATTTAGGAGTAAAAATCTCAGGAGCGGGTTTTCCAGTGTACAAAGGCAAGGGAGCGCGTCTGCAACGTGCTTTGGTCAATTTTTTCTTAGATGAGGCTATCAAAGCAGGCTATACAGAAATTCAACCTCCTATCGTAGTCAATGAAGACTCTGGATATGGCACGGGACAGCTCCCCGACAAAGAGGGACAGATGTATTTTATCAATGCAGATGGTTTGTATCTTATTCCTACTGCCGAGGTTCCTATTACCAATCTTTATCGCGATGTCATCGTAAAAAACGAAGACTTGCCTATCAAAAATGTAGGTTTTACACCATGTTTTAGGAGAGAGGCGGGTTCTTGGGGAGCGCATGTAAGGGGCTTGAATCGCTTGCATCAGTTTGACAAAGTAGAGATTGTACAAATCACTAAACCAGAAGAATCTTATCAGACGCATCAAGCTATGTGTGATTATGTAGCCAGCCTTTTAGAAAAATTAGAACTCCCTTATCGCATTTTGCGTCTTTGTGGGGGAGATATTAGCTTTAATGCCGCTCTTTGCCATGATTTTGAAGTATATTCTGCAGCACAGCAACGTTGGTTAGAAGTAAGTTCTGTGAGCAACTTTGAAACCTTCCAAGCGAATCGCTTAAAGCTAAGATACAAAGATGAAAGCGGGAAAACAGGTCTGCTTCACACTTTGAATGGGAGTGCTTTGGCATTACCGCGAATTTTGGCAGCTTTGTTAGAAAACAATCAAACCGCTATAGGTATTAAGCTACCAAAAATTATTCACCCTTATACAGGTTTTGAAATGATTAATTAATTCCTCAAATAATTTTATGATTCAATAATAATGTATATTTTTGTCATTTAAAATTGTAAAAATATGACGACTTGGTTCCTTTGTACTATCCAATATATCAAAATTTTAGAAAACGATAAGGCTAAAAATGTAAGTGAGCAGTATTTGGTAGATGCAGTTTCTTTTACAGATGCCGAAACTCGGCTTTATCGCAGTTTAAGTAGTGCGATTAAAGATTTTATAATTACTCGCGTAAGCAAGACTAACTACGTAGATGTATTTAATTATGAGGACTGCGAGACGTGGTACAAGTGCAAAATCTCCTACTTAGATGTAGATGAGCATAGTGGCAAGGAAAAACGAGTAAGTAAATATATGCTTGTTGCCGCTCCCAATCCAAAGGAGGCTTATGACCGCTTGCAAGCCCAACTCAGCACTTGGGTTATCCCCTTTGACATTACAGACATTAATCTTAGCCCCATTGTAGAGGTAATTCCATATATTTCAGGGGAGGAGTTATTAGAAAATACCACCCTGAAGCCTCTCCAACAAATTACAGGGGCTACTGAAGCCGATTATGAGAAAGCGGAGTTAGAAGCAGAAATAGAAGAAGAGGAAGTAATAGATGAAATTATAGACGAAGAAACAGGGGAAATCATAGAAGACAGCACCGAAGCCTAACATGTTATTTTATTGGGTTTTATTGATAAAAATTTGTATTTTAATGTGAATTTTTCAAAAGATTATTTCTATCTTGCGGAAAATATACCTTATTAAATTATTTGAATAGATTACAAAAGTCTATTCGTAATATAGTATCAATTTACCCCTTAGCAAATGAATGTTAGCAAAATAGTTATCTTTGGAATAACTATAATTTTTTGTTGTACTCTCTACGCTCCTCTTTTAGCACAAAACGAACGAGGTTTTGTTAGTGGAGCGGCAATGAATAACCCCTCAAACAATAAGAGTTTTGGAGAACTTATAGAGGGTGCTTACCAAAGTTTGCAGGTTAAAAACTACGAAAAAGCATACCTTGAATTTAAACTCGCTCTTCAAGATGTAAGTGCTTCTAAATATCGCAATGCTGATGAGGTCAATTGGCAGGCTATCAATAGCGATTTTGGAATGGTATGTGATACCTTAGGGACGCGACTGCTACATACAGGACGGCATGTAGAAGCGATTAGGTACTTTGTAGAAGCAACAATGCCATATCTCAAAGCAGATAATCAGGAAGCTGTGTTGGATATTACCAAAAAGATGGCACAGATAAGCCTTGCTACGAATCCTGCTCCTGAGAAATATGATAATGCTATCAAAAAGTACCAAGATTTTCTCACTTTCAGACGTATCAAAGATATAGACTTAATAGCCCAAGCACATTACGAAATTGCGGTTTTGTACGCAGAAAAAGGAGAAAGAGAAAAGGGGGTAAATTTTTTGCAAGAAAGTATTAAAAATTTTGACAAAGAGGAGGAGAAAATAGCTATTTATAGACAGTTAGCCAATTTTTATAAGTATTTACGAGAAAATAAAGGTTTCTCTGCGCTTATCTACGAAGAAGCCACCAACTTTCTTAAAGAAGAAATTGAAAAAACTTCTGACCATGAGTTAAAAGCAAATTTGTACCTTATTAAAGCAGATTTTGAACTCAAAAGGGGCAAGAGCGGGAGTTTTTATAAAGATTACACTTCTGCTATCAACCTTTTCCAAGAGGACAACAACCCTCTCGGCGCAGCCAATACGTGTATCAAAGCGGCGCAAACTCTTTATGAGGCGGCAGAGTATTCTAAAGCCAAAGCCTATTTGGAAGAAGGTAAAAAGCTCATTACCAGCATAAAAAGTAAGAATAATCCCGAAGTAAAGCATACGACTATGCTTCTCCAAGATATGCTTGCAGACATACAACGCAGGGAAAAGTTAGAAGCCATAGAAGGCAAGGCAGGTACGCTTGACGAGCAGTTAGAGGAACAGCAAAGGCAGTTCCTGATTATTATCTCTCTGGTACTGATGTCTGCCTTAGTATTTGTAGGAATTAGCTTCTATAATGCACGCAAAAACAATAAGTTATTACATAGGAAAAATATAGAAATTTACTTTCAAAAAGAGCAAATTTCCCAACAGCACAACAATATCGTCAAGCAAAAAGATGAGTTAGAAACTTCTTATAGGAACATTAGCTTGTTGAGCGAAATAGGTCAGAAGATTACAGCAACCTTAGAAATTGATTCAGTAGTGCATTTGGTACATGAATGTTTTAGTGGGTTGGTAAGCACAGATGTTTTTGCAGTAGGGGTATATAATCCAACCATAGAAAGAGTCAATTTTATTTATCATGTAGAAAATGGAGCAGAACTTAGCGAACATAGTATCAACTTGCAAAGACAAGAAAATCAATTTGTTGCTAAGTGCATTAAAAGTGGAAGAGAATTACTCCTTTCAGATGAAGAAAATGTAATGAAATCCCAACTATTCTTGCCACTTTCGGCTAATAATAAGGTTACAGGATTGATTATTGTAAAGAGCAAAAAAGCCAATGTTTATTCTAAGCGAGATTTGAACCTACTTAAAGCCTTAGCTTCCTACACCTCTGTTGCTCTTGCTAATGCTAATGCTTATCAAATCATTGAGAACAAAAATAAGCACATTACGGACAGCCTACGCTACGGAAAGACTATCCAACAGGCACTCCTTCCGAGCAAAGAAAAATTGGAAAGTGTGTTTAAAGAAAGTTTCATCTTCTTCCGTCCCAAAGATATTGTTTCAGGAGATTTCTATTGGTTTTCAACAGTTTATAATAAAAATATTGTAGCGGCAGTGGACTGCACAGGGCATGGCGTACCGGGGGCGTTTATGAGCATGATAGGGCATACCTTGCTCAATGAAATAGTCAATCAGAATAAAATCACTGACCCCGCCCAAATTTTAGGACTCCTGCATACTAATATCCGCAAAGCCCTGAATCAAAGTGCCGAGAGTGGCAGTGCCAATGACGACGGAATGGATGCTGCGATTTGTGTAGTAGAATCCATATCTGACGAGCAGAGCAAAATTACTTTTGCGGGTGCAAAGCGTCCTTTGGTATATATTCCCTACCCGCATACAGAAGTCAAGCATATCAGAGGCGATAGGAAATCCATAGGTGGTCTGCAAAAAGAAGAATACAGGGTATTCAATAACCATGAGTTGATTCTGAACAAAAATAGCCTGATTTATTTATTCACAGACGGCTACCCCGACCAAAATGGCATAGACAAGGGGAGTTTTAGCACCAAACGCTTTGAAAACCTACTGCTGCAACACGCCTCAGAGCCTTTGGCTACTCAAAAGGAAATACTACGAAGGGAGTTAGCCTTGCACCAGCAGGAGGCAGAGCAAAGAGATGACATCACGATTATTGGGATAAGGGTATAAGGAGCAGGGTATTTAATCAAAATACTCTGTACCTTCTTTATCTATATAACCGTACTGTTTATTAAAAACAACTTTTGCTAAGCCTTTTTGAAAATCGTAAATCAGTAAGTATTTAGCAGGGATAACTTCTATACCCTTGCTGTCTATACACCCCCATTTGCCGTTGATTTTGAAGGCAAATAGGTTTTCACCTACATATTTTAAGTCGTCGTAGCGGTATTCGGTCATTTCTTTGCCATTATTACTTAGCAAGCCCCATTTTTTACTCATTACTCCTGAAAAACCATTTTTAAATGAAGTTGCCATATTGAACTTAAATGGAATAAACAATCGTCCTGTTTTGTCTATGTACCCCCACTTGTCATTACTTTTGACGGCAGCGAAACCTTCGCTAAAATCCAACACTTCATTGTAAACAGGGGGGACTACTTCTTTGCCTTGCTTGTCTATAAACCCCCACATGCCTTCTAACTTTACTGCTGCCATTCCTTCACTAAAATTTCTTGCCTCTTCGTATTTAGGTTCTACTATTTCATTTCCTAACTTGTCAATGAAGCCCCACTTATCATTGTTTTTAATTGCGGCAGCCCCTTCTTTAAAATCTAAGGCGGCTTGGTAAAAATAGCCACTGCCAATCTCCCTGCCTTGTTTATTAAGGTAGCCCATTTTCCCACTGAAGTTTACCACTACCAATCCTTCATTACAATCTCCCACGTAGTCGTACTGATTTTCAGCCACTTCTACCCCTTGTGTATTAAGTATCCCCCACTTACCTTTGAGTTGGAAGGCGGCTAAACCTTCTTTGAAATCCCTGACCTTATCATATTTGATAGGGACAATGACCTTAGATTCTTTGTTGATGAAGCCTTCTTTCTGATTTTGCTTTACCTTGGCAAGACCATTACTGAAAGAGCTAACCGTATCGTAGCGCAGGGAAATCGTAGCGATACCTTGCTGATTGACAAAGCCCCATCGGTTATCTAATTTGACTGCCCCTCGCTCTTCTGAAAAAGGCTGTACCTCATCATACCCCCAGTGTACTATCCATTCTTTTTGCTTGTTCATATATCCCCATTCTTTACCTTTACGTGCAGGATAGAGGTCTGTATTTTTTACATTTTTTTGCGCTAATGAGCAAGGAGCGGTAAACTGAATGAGAGCAAGCAACAATATCAAAAAATAAATTGGTGAATAAGTCGAGAAAAAAAACAAAAAGTTAATAATTTTCGCCATGTTTTTTTTAATGTTTACATTTTTATATAAATTTAAAAGAAAATCAAGGAGGTATTGATTACTTTTATAGACTTTTACTTAAATCAACATGAAGATGCTACCCACGCAGTATTGTAAATTCACGATATTTTTTAGCTGTATTCTTTTTTTATTACCTCATGCACCTATCTTAGCACAAGGCGACCTGAGTGCTTTTACTGCCACAGGACGCGGTGTGGCTACTACTTTTACTACTGACTATCAGACTATTGGCATTAATCCCGCCAATTTAGGTTTTCGCCGTAGCTTCCGAGACCCCTTGCTGACGATAGGTTTTTTTGAGCAAAGTAGCTCTTTTTTCTCTGGTGCGCTCAATCGTGGAGATATAATTAAAACCGTATTGAATCCGTCTGATTTCAATTTCTCTTTGGAAGAGAAAGCAAGAGCCGTTCCAAAATTGCAAAATCAAGCACTCTCAGCAAGTATAGATTTTATGATAGTAGGCGTAGGGCTAAGCCTACCCAAAGTAGGGGGATTTGCATTTAGTATGCGAGATAAGGTTCAATTTTTTACTTTACTAAATCCTACGGCTACAGAAATTGCTTTCTTGGGGCATAATGCAAGTTATTTTCCAGAAGTAGAGCTATCCAATGGGAGAATTATACCTAACAGCCCTACTCTTCCTGAGAGAATAAGAGAACAAGTAGTAGGAGGTGGGTTTTACAACAATCCACAAAATGCTAAAAGTTATGGAGAGATACTCAATGATTCTCGCCTATCTGCCGCTTGGTACAGAGAATACAATTTTAGCTATGGCACGAAAATCATAGACCAATACAATTTAGCGGTTCATATTGGCGCAGGGGTAAAGTTGCTAAGGGGAATTGCTTTGATAGACCTTTTGGCAGAGAATAACCAACTGGTGCAAGATAACATTTCCCTCTCGCCTACTTTTGGGCTTACTTTTGGGGAAGACCCTGACAAACCTACTGCCCCGGGATTTATCAATCCTGAAATTGGAGCCTCAAGATTTAGAAGATACCTCGCCGCAAGACCTGTAGGAACGGGAGTAGGTTTTGACTTGGGGCTTAACTTTGTTATCAAGAAAAATCTTTACTTGGGAGCGGCTCTGACCAATATAGGCTCTATCAATTGGACGGGAAATGCCTACAAGTTGAGCAATGGAAGATTGGAGCAGATAGAAGGTTCTGGATTGAATACATATAATATCTTTGCCGCCTCAGAAGAAAATATCCGTTTTGGTGGAGATAAGTCGCTTTTCCAACTTAATGGGGTAAATGAGATACGTACCCAACTGCCAAGCACCTTACGCATTGGGGGAAGCTACGAGTACTTCCGTACTTTTCACATTGGTTTTGATGTGATTATTCCTTTGAACGATGTTTCAGGAAACTTTAACGAAGTTTGGTACGGCATAGGAGGCGACTGGCGCATCAATCGTTGGTTTAAGTTTTCTATGGGTTTCAATACAGGGGGGAATCAAGGAAACAAAGTCAATATTCCTATGGGAATTACCTACAATGGAAGCCGTCGTTGGTATGAAATGGGTATTGCTACACGCGATATTTCCTCTTATATCGCAAGTAACTTTGCAGGGGGAACAACTGTATCCTTTGCGTCTGGTTTTCTTAGGTTTAAAATCAATGAAATTAGGTTAAGCAAAGGAAAATAAATTTTCCAAAGTAAGAGTAAACTGTATAAGATTTGTTGATTCGGATTAGGTTACTTTTGCTTTTCTTAGTATTTTAGAGAAAAGGGTGGGAAGTAACCTTTTGAGATATACTGCATAGATTTCTCTGCCCCCGATATATACTTCTTCTTTATCTGCTACAATGGCTTTGATAATTTTCTCCGCACATTTGTCCGCACTCATGCCGTTAGCTTGGGCGTCGTCCATTTTGTTTTGTTTTTCGCCTTGGGCAGTGAGAGCATTAATAGAAACTTGCGTTTTGATGAATCCGGGGCAGACTATCAGCACTTTCAAGTTCTCTTGCCAACACTCTGCGCGCAAAGAATCAAAAAAACCATGTAAGGCATGTTTTGCAGCCGCATAAGCAGACCTCAGAGGAGTGCCAAATTTGCCTACCAAACTCGAGACGACTACTATTTTCCCTGCTTTCCTTTGGAGCATCAAGGGCAATACTGCCTTAGTAAGGGCAATAGTGCCGAAATAGTCTATTTCCATAATTCGTCTATCTACGGCTAAGTCCGTATCCTTTGCCAAAGAGCGTTGGCTGATTCCTCCATTATTTATCAAAATATCGATATGAGCAAAGTAAGCAACGGCTTGGGCAACTTTTTCAGGGAATTCTGCTTGCTTTTCCAAATCTAAGGGAAGTACCAAAATATCCTCCTCTGCCCTTTGGCAGGCACTTTTTACTCTATGCAGTTCCTCTTCTCTGCGAGCGGAGAGGATTAGCTTAGCCCCTCGTTTAGCCAAGCTATAAGCCAAGGCTTCCCCTATGCCCGAAGAAGCACCTGTAATCCATATCACCTGCCCTTGTATCATATTTTATTTGTTGCGAAGGTTAATCTCATCGCGAATTTTTGCCGCCTTTTCATAATTTTCTTCTGCTAAGGCTTCTTGTAGCATCTCCTCTAATTCTTCGGTAGTATAGTCTTTCAAACTTCCAGAGGAGGAGGTTTTTCTTTCACTTTTGCGTTTGGGAGCGTTCTCTTCCTCATCAGAAATCACAATACCTGCCTCAGAAAGAATGCTCTCGTAGGTATAAATAGGCACATTAAAGCGTAAACCAATGGCAATAGCATCTGAAGGGCGAGAATCGATTTCTATACGCCGATAAGAATTGTTGGAAGAGCAGATAATTTTGGCAAAAAATACGCCCTCGCGTAGGTCTGAAATAATAATCTCGTGAATATTGTAGTTAAAGGCTTCGGCAAATGACTTGAAAAGGTCATGTGTCATGGGGCGATTGGAGGTAATTTTTTCTAACTCAATCGCTATTGCCTGCGCTTCAAACATTCCTATGATAATAGGCAGGCGGCGATTCCTTCCCTCCTCGCCCAGTACCAAAGCAAAAGAGCCTTGTTGTGATTGACTCGATGAAAGTCCAAGTATTTCTAATCTAATTTTTTCCACAGCGATAATATGCTTATTCGTCTATTGACCTTAATAAAATGACAACAAAGTTATAAAAATTATTAAAATACAACAATTTTTTGAAATAGATACAAATAGTTCATCAAAAAACTGTAACTAAAAAATTTCAACAAATAATTTTTTAGTTAAAAAATATATTTTTATAGATTTAAAAAAATAAGCTACAATCCAACGGTTGTAGTTTGCCCGATAGCTTCTCAGTCAAGAAAATATCCAACAAGGATAAGTTTTGATTTGGAAGGATAGCAAAATTGGATAGTAATAGACCAAATGCGCACCATAGACAAAAGCCGAATAACGAAAACTATCGGACACTTGGACGATGACACCATTGGAAAGGTAAAAGATGTTATCAAAGAAACTTACGTGGACAAAGGAACTACGTGCTTAAAAGCGAACAGTCTGAAATAATTGGATTTTTCTCGCCAGAGCATAAAGCAATTTTTACACACCACGACGCTTATTTACACATGCACTTAATGACAACTGACCAACAGAAAATGGGGCATTTAGACGAAGCATTGTTTAAAAAAGGAACTATGAAACTTTACTTGCCAATAGAATGAAAGAAGAATAAAGAAAGCTTGACACAGATTTTACATCAGGCAAACTGATGTATCATTTTGAAAGTTTATGACTTTTTTTTACCTTAGTATGCATGGAAATGGTAGTGCTTGCCAAACTTTCTCTGCGCGAATCTTTTCCATTTACATGCTATTTTAAAAACAACAACTCAAAAACATAATTGCAAATGCAAAGACGAAAATTCATTAATGATACCCTAACAGGATTACCGCTACTCTTGATGTCGCCAACACTCTTAGCAAGTTGTGGCAAAGAAGAGGAGGTCAAGCCTAAAGACAAAACAGTAACAGTCATTGGGGCAGGTATAGCGGGACTTGCGGCTGCCAAAAAACTCAAAGAAAATGGTTTTACCGTTACTGTGTTGGAATCTCAAGAAAAAGTGGGGGGCAGATTGCGCACCGATAGAAGTTTGGGAGTGGCGTTTGACGAAGGAGCAAGTTGGATACACGGACCCAGAGGAAACCCCATCACCAATTTAGCCTCCCAGTCAGGGGCAAATACTTTTCTGACTGATGACGATAGCGTAAAAGTATTTGACATCAACGGAACGGCGTATTCGGATACTGTACTTACCAATACTGAAAAACAGTACGAAAGCGCCTTAGATGCAGTAGCACGTGCAGGAAACATCAATCAAAGTTTTCAACAAGTATTCAATTCGCTTTACCCCGCACAAGCCAATAATCGCCTTTGGAAGTATATGCTTTCAGCATTTTTGGAGTTTAATACGGCAGGAGATATTTCTAAACTTTCCTCAAAATATTTCTACGACGATGAGGAGTTTAGCGGTGCAGATGTAATTATTACCAATGGTTATGACAAAGTAACGGATTTTTTGGCACAGGGACTTGAGGTACGTCTGAACACAAAAGTTTCTGCGATTGACTACTCAACCCCCAAAGTGAAAGTTACTGCTAATGGAAATGTTCTTGAATCTGATTATGTGATAGTTTGCGTACCGTTGGGGGTACTAAAAAATGGAGCTATCGCTTTTTCCCCCACTTTACCCAACGACAAACTCACTGCCATCGCCAAAACTAATATGGGCAATGTCAATAAATTTTTATTGGTGTGGAATAACGCATTTTGGGATACAAACCTACAATACATCGGCTACACTCCCGAAACCAAAGGGAAGTTCAACTATTTTCTAAATGTTAAAAAGTTTGTACAAGCGAATGCCTTAATGACTTTTGCCTTTGGAGATTATGCCACAGTAACCGAAAATATGTCGGACAACGACATAATCAATGAGATAATGCTTCATCTGAAAACCATTTACGGCAGCAGCATACCCAATCCGACTCGTATGCTCAGAACCAAGTGGGGACAGAATGTTCATTCTTTTGGTGCGTATTCCTACGCTACCAACGGTACAACAACGGAAGACTTTGATACGCTCGCCAAAACAGTCAGTAACAAATTATTTTTTGCAGGCGAGCATACCAGCAAGGAGTATCGCGGAACTGTTCACGGGGCATATTTAAGCGGTATGAGAGAAGCCGACAAAATAATTGACTTATGAATGAAGATTAGCTCTTGAACGGACTCCAAACGTCAATCATAAATGAATTGCTTGAATAAAGCTAATGTCAGCATTTTTCCGTTATGTCTGAAGCAACAGCGCCGCCCAAAATGAAGCCTTTTAAGCCACAAAGTTTACCAAAGTCCCTATATGCTCTATACCGATACGAATTTCGTCTTGGCTTTGCAAGGTAAAATCAGAAGGCGGCACGATGCTCGTTCCCGTCATGAGAAAGCAACCATACGGGAAGCTACATTCTCTATACAAGTACTCTACTAACTCCTCAAAACTACGCTTAATTTGACGGAGGGTTGTTTTGCCTTCAAATACGACTTTCTGCTGACGGAGAATTTGTATTTCAATCAGGGTATCTTTGGACAGAGGCTCATCAGTGAGGTAAATACAAGGACCTAAACCTGCACATCGCTCATATACTTTGGCTTGCGGAAGATACAAGGGATTTTCTCCTTCTATACTTCTCGAACTCATATCATTGCCGATAGTATAGCCGACAATTTTGGCTCGTGGACTCACAAACAGAGTAAGCTCTGGTTCGGGAACGTTCCATGTAGAGTCTTTGCGGATATTTACATAGTCCCCTGAACCTACGGTTCTGGCGGCAGTTGCCTTAAAAAACAATTCGGGACGCTCCGCTTCATAGACCATGTCATAAAAAGTAGCCCCGCCCGACTTTTCCGATTCTTCCATGCGTGCTTGCTTGCTTCGGAAGTAAGTTACGCCTGATGCCCAAATTTCTTGCTTACCAATAGGAGGGAGCAGGGCGTTCTGTACAAGCCATTCTTTATTATGCACGGGAGTAAGGAAGGGGATTTCATGCTTTAACTCTTGCAGGAGATTTTCTCGCAAAATAAAAGTATCCCAATCTTTGTCTGTTATCAGATAACCTTGTTGGTTTTCTTCTATAAGAATACCGTTGCGAGTTTTATATATTTTCATAACAACAAAAGTTTTTTTGAGATGAAAAGTTTATCAAGGAGAGTAATAAGAATTACTTTGTCAAAGTGGCTGGACTTTGACAAAGTAAATAAAAAATTAATTTTTAGGTCTAAGGCTTCTAACCACTCTGCCTGTTTGCCACATTTCCGAATTGCGCAAGTCTGCCAATTCTTTTTCTAACTTTTCTCTATAATCTGGTTGAGAATTGGCTTTGATGGTAATTTCTGCTTCTTTGCCACTGGCTACGCTTTCGTATAACTCTCTGAAAACAGGGGCGGTAGCTTCTCTGAACTTATGCCTCCAATCCAAAGCCCCTCTTTGAGCAGTAGTAGAGCAGTTGGCATACATCCAATCCATGCCATTCTCGGCTACCAATTTGATAAGACTTTGTGTAAACTCTTCTACGGTTTCGTTGAATGCCTCGCTGGGGCTATGCCCTTTTTCTCTCAATAGTGCATACTGAGCCTCAAAAATCCCTTCGATTGCTCCCATTAATGTACCTCTTTCGCCTGTAAGGTCGCTGTACACCTCTTTTTGGAAAGTAGTTTCAAACAAGTAGCCCGAACCTACCCCTATGCCCAAAGCATGTACGCGTTCTTTGGCTCTGCCTGTGGCGTCTTGGTAGATAGCATAGCTGGAATTGAGTCCTTCTCCTGCTAAAAATAATCTCCTCAGACTTGTACCTGAGCCTTTGGGAGCTACCAAAATTACATCTATATCCGAAGGCGGAATGATGCCTGTTTGTTCTTTGAAAGTAATGCCAAAGCCGTGAGAAAAATACAAAGCCTTGCCTGCGGTGAGATATTTTTTTACCGTGTCCCAAAGTGCAATCTGTCCCGCATCAGAGAGTAAGTATTGGATAATTGTTCCTTTGTCGCAAGCCTCCTCGATTTCAAAAAGCGTTTTACCTTCTACCCAACCGTCAGCGACTGCTTTGTCCCATGTTTTGCTATTTTTTCGCTGCCCAATAATAACGTTAAAGCCGTTATCTCTTAGGTTAAGGGCTTGTCCAGGTCCTTGTACTCCGTAGCCAATAACAGCAATGGTTTCATTTTTGAGTACTTCTCTTGCTTTTGCCAGGGGGAACTCTTCTCGGGTTACTACGTTTTCTTCTACCCCTCCAAAATTGATTACTGCCATAGTTTTACTTAAATGGTTTGATTAATTGTTTGTTATGATTAGTTTCTTGTTTTTTTGAATAATTTGTAGTTCGTTGTTTATGGTTTTGATTTAGGTTGTATAAATCTTGCAAGTTGTAAAACAAGAAACTGATACTCTGCAAATATGATAAAAATACTTTTTCTGAATAGTATAATCAGTAAAAAACTTATTCTTATATTTTATAACTTATTGTTTATGAGCATGATAAATTTTAGTTATTTTCTGACTTGCAGTCATTTTTTCTTCAGACATGCCATATAAAATCCGTCAAAGCCACTCTGTGCAGGAGAGATTCGCCTCTCCTCTATAAGTTCGTACTCGCCTTTTTGCTCTGAAAGAAACCACTTGACTTGCTCTTCGCTTTCCGAAGGTAGAATACTACAAGTAGCATAGACCATTTTCCCCCCTTTTTTGAGCATAGTGGAATATTCTTGTAAAATTTCTCTTTGCGTTTTTTTGATATTCTCCACAAAGTCCAATTGCATTTTCCATTTTGCATCAGGATTGCGTTTGAGTACACCCAAGCCAGAGCATGGCACGTCCAAAAGCAATCGGTCAGCAGAGGCTTCTAAGCGTTTGATTACTTTATTGGAATCAATGAGTCTTGTTTCTACATTCTGGGCGCTGGCTCGCTTGGCTCTTTTCTGTAACTCATCTAACTTCCACTGCTCTACGTCCATAGCAATAATTTTTCCCTTGTTTTCCATAAGTGCTGCTAAGTGTAGCGTTTTTCCGCCTGCTCCTGCACAGGCATCTATGACACGCATCGCAGGCTCTACCTCGAGCATAGTAGCTACTTGTTGAGAAGAAGCATCTTGTATTTCAAAAAGTCCATTTTTGAAATATGGAGAGGAAAAAATATTCATTCGTTTCTGCAAAACCAAAGCCGTAGGGATATTTTTGACTTCCACAGCAGGAATATCGCTTTGTAATAAAAGATTTTGCAAACGCGAGGGCGTAGTCTTTAGGGTATTAGTGCGAATGACTACAGGAGCGGGCTGATTCAGGGCATGTATTTCTTTGTCCCAAGATTTGCCCAATTCCCTTTCTCCGATTTCATCTAACCAATCAGGAATAGATTGAAAAATTTTTCTAATTTTTTTGCTTTCTTCTATTTTTTCAAAAATTTTCTTTGGATAAATCCCTACAAACTCCTGCCAATCAGGAAGTTGAGTCCCTAAACTTGCCTGCCATATCCCTATGATTTTCCATAAATCATCTTTGGTAGGCAGGTAGGAGGGCGTATATTCTATTTCATTCAAGAATAAGAGCCATCGCCACCAACGTACTACTTCATAGGTATTCTCGGCAATAAATGCGCGGTCTCTGGCTCCCCATTTAGGGTTGGATTGGAGAATTTTCTCTATGACCTTATCTGCATATTTTTTTTCTACAAAAATCTGATGAAGTGCCTCTACTACTGCCGCTACTAAGTTCCGATGTAATCTCATAGTATTCAAGTTGTTTTAATGTAGGCTTGCATTTACTCTCTTTCCATTTGTCTTTTTACATCTCTTTCTTTGATAGTTTCGCGCTTGTCAAAAAGTTTTTTGCCCTTGGCAATTGCAATTTCTAATTTTGCTAAACCCTTTTCATTGATGAAAAGATGTGTAGGGACAGCGGTCAGCCCTACATTGTTGAGTTCGTTTTGGATGCGGCGAAGTTCTCTTTTTTTCAGTAAGAGTTTTCTATCCGCTTTGGGTTGGTGGTTGTAATATGCGCCTTTTTCGTATTCGGCAATGTTCATGTCCCTAACAAAAAATTCTCCATTCAGAAAAAGGCAATAGGCGGCATCGAGATTGACTTTCCCTAATCTAATAGACTTAATTTCTGAGCCTTTGAGTTGTATGCCTGCGATGTACTTGTCTAAAAACTGGTATTCGAAAGAGGCTTTCTTGTTGCGAATACTTACGTTTTTGATGATTTTGTCTTTTAGCTTTGCCATATTGAATGTGGTTGATGCTTAGACTTTGCAAGATTGCATGCTCTTAGCGACTTATTTTAGGGGTGCAAGTTACAATTTTTCCGAGATTTTATTTTGATTTTATCTTACTTATCGTGCTATCTTTACCAAAGTTTTCAAATTCGGTACTTGACTTTTTCTATTAACAAATAAAATTTTAGGCAATGAGAAAAAAAATAGTAGCAGGCAACTGGAAAATGAATATGACCAAAGAGGAAGGACAGGCACTTATCTCCGAGGTAGTAAATATGGTAAAAGATGAAGTAAACTCGCAAGTGGTAGTAGTGCTGTGTCCACCGTTCCCTCATTTGGGCTATGCCAAAAAGATGTTCCAATCGCAAGCAAATATTTTTTTGGGAGCGCAGAACTGTCATGAAAAAACCTCAGGAGCTTATACAGGAGAGGTTTCCGCCTCTATACTCAAATCTTTTGAAGTAGATTATGTCATCTTAGGGCATAGCGAACGCAGAGAATATTTCCAAGAAGGAGATGCCCTCCTCAGACTCAAAGTCGAGCAGGCATTGGCTCACCAACTTACACCTATTTTTTGCTGTGGAGAGTCTTTGGCACAAAGGCAAGCAGGGAGCGGCTTCATAGAATTTGTGTGCGGTCAGCTTACTCACAGCCTTTTTCACTTGCCTCCCGAACAGTTTGCCAAAGTAGTCATTGCCTATGAGCCTATTTGGGCTATTGGTACGGGACTAACAGCTACTTCGGAGCAAGCCCAAGAAATGCACGCCGCACTTAGAAAGCATATTGCTAGCCAATATGGACAAAAATTAGCCGACGAAATTTCTATCTTATACGGAGGCAGTGCCAAGCCAAGCAATACGCCAGAGTTATTTGCCTGTACTGATGTGGACGGTGGGTTGATAGGCGGGGCATCTTTGAAGTCAAGAGATTTCATAGACATAGCTAAGTCTTTTAAATGGTAAAGTCTATTGAGCAACTTAGGTAGAATCTTGTAAAAAATTAAGTCTAAGAAGATAGCAATACCCTCGTTTTGATGAGAAAGAATTTTGCATCCAAGACTAATTTTTAATGGCAAAGAAAGTTTCATGGATATTGTCATTTACTTCATTGATGATGGTTTGAAGGCGGTCTATGTATTCGTGCATACCAAACTTGATGATTTCTTTGACATTGGTATAGTAAAGTTCAGAACTCAACATGGCTAATTTTCTCATGGCTGGCGTTTTGATAGAAGCGCGGTGAGATTTGAGTATGCTTTTGAGAATATGCTGTGCATTAACCGTACAGTAATACACCGAACGCGGGAAGTACCTATCCAAAATAAGAAATTCTATGATTTTTTGGGGAAAAAGCTGTCCGTAGGTGCGCCTATACATCATAAAAGCACTTACGGATTTAAGCACAGATGACCACTGAATCATGTCTAATACAGAACCTACCTCTTCTACGGAAGGCAGGAGTAGAAAATACTTTACATCTAATATTCTCGCTGTTTTATCAGCACGTTCTATGTAGCGACCTAATTTGCCAAAATGCCAACCTTCTGTATGCGAAATGGTCGAGTCTTCTATACCCATCAGTAATTGGCTTCCTTGTACTACTTCTTTGAGAAAGTCTCTGGAACTGGGGAGAATATTGTGTCGGTTTTTTGAGGCGTTGCGTACCAAATAATAAAACCCGTTGATATGTTCCCACATCTCGATAGAAATATTCTCTCGAATGGTACGTGCGTTTTCACGCGCATTCATTACGCAGGAATAGACAGAGTTAAAATTTCTATCGTCAAAAATTAAGAAATTGAAAACATTTTCTTGGGAGGGTTCACCGTAAAGTTCCTTGAATAGCTCCTCGTCAGCAGTAGTAGCTACTAATGGCATCCACTGCATTGCATCAGGAATATTGGCAGTATCTAATGCTAAACTTGTATTTACTCCTACGAAGCGGGCATAGTTTTCGGCACGCTCTATGTACCTGTTTATCCAATAAATTGAGTTAGCAACTCTACTTAACATTGATTTAGGGATTTAACTAATAATTATTCAACTGTTTTTCAACTACTTACTTATATAGAACCCAAGTGTCTTTGCTTCCTCCGCCTTGTGAGGAATTAACTACTAAAGAACCTTTGCGTAAAGCAACTCGCGTAAGTCCACCGGGCGTAATGACAATTTCTTTCCCATACAAAATATAAGGTCTTAAGTCCACATGCCTCCCTTCTATCCGCTCTCCTGCCAAAGATGGGACTCTTGACAATTGAATAGTTGGTTGGGCTATATAATTTCTGGGATTAGCTTTGATTTTTTTGCGGAATAGTTCATGCTCTTCTGCGCTTGCCTTAGGTCCTATAAGCATGCCGTATCCTCCTGCCTCGTTGGCTTCTTTCACTACCAAATCGGCAATATTGTCCAATACATACTGCATATCTTCTGGATTCTCGCACAAGTAAGTAGGTACATTGGGAATAATCGCTTCCTGACCAAGATAATACTGAATAATTTTAGGAACGTAGGCATATATCACTTTGTCATCTGCGACTCCTGTACCCGGAGCATTGGCGAGGGCTACTTTGCCTTTTTTATATACCTCAAAAATGCCGGGAACGCCTAAGAGTGACTCGGGATTGAAGGTCAGAGGGTCTAAAAAAGTATCGTCTATGCGTCTGTAAATTACATCTACTCTTTTCAAGCCTCTGGTTGTTCGCATATATACGTACCCATTTTTTACTACTAAGTCAGAGTTTTGGACTAACTCTACGCCCATCTGCAAAGCTAAATAGGCGTGTTCGAAATATGCAGAGTTGTAAATACCGGGTGTCAAGACTACAATAGTAGGGGAGGGTTTGTCTGCGATATATTCTAACATTTCACGTAAACTAATCGCATAGTTATTAATAGGGCGTACTTGTGTGTCGTCAAGAGCTTTTGGAAAAGTACGCTTTAAAATTTCTCTATTTTCAAGCATATAAGAAACTCCTGAAGGGCATCGTAGATTATCTTCTAACACACGCATAATGCCATGCTGGTCCCTGATTAGGTCTGTGCCTGTGATATGGCACCAAATGCCTTGGGGAGGTTGCAAACCCAGACAGGGCTTTAAAAAGCATTTGCTTGATTCTATTAAGGACTTAGGCACTACGTTATCTTTGAAAATTCTCTGGGCATTATAGACATCGTCAATGAAAAGATTGAGTGCGGTAATGCGTTGCTTAAGCCCCTCCTCGAGTCTGTCCCACTCGCGACCTTCTATGATTCTTGGTATAATATCCAAAGGCATGATGCGTTCTGTCCCTCCCTCTGCATTATATACATTGAAAGTAATACCTAAAGCCATAAGCGAGCGCTCAGCCGCATGTTGCTTCTGCACAAGGTCATCTATACTCAAATTGGCTACAAATTTACTAAAAGGTATGTATCCCGGCTTAATTTGATGGTCGGGGGTAAACATTTCATCAAAAAAACCTTCAATGTCATAATCCTCGAATGTCATAGAAGAAAGCATGTTTTAATTTAAAAGAGTTTTTTTACACTACATAAGTTTAAAAATAAATAACAAACTTGAATAAAACAATACTTTTATTAAAAAAAGGAGAAAAAAAGGAGTATTTTTTAATAAATTTTTAAAATTTATGGCTTTGAAAATTAACGTTTATAAGGTTTTAAACTTTATTAAACGTTCACAAACCAACCTTGACCTATTGCGTAGCATTATATCTTTAATGCCACCCTCCAAGCAGTATTTTTACTATGTTGAAATTAAAATTAACATCTGGTAAAATTTTTAATTAAATATTGCTAATCTCATATCTTTTATTTATTTTTCCAATTCCAAAAATTTATTGCATCTAAAAACTGTGAATAATCTAACAAACATCTTCTCTATTTTTATTCACAATCTTTTATTCATCAACTTGTTATTTAAATTTTCCAAACTTTAATTAATACAATTTATGCAGAAAAGTTACCTTAAAAAGATGATTGCGGGCTTTTGTCTTGCTTTCTTTTTAACTTTAGCTACTCTTACTGCTTTTGCCCAAAAGAGGGTAACAGGTACAGTCAAAGACAATGAAACCAACACAGGTCTGCCCGGCGTTTCTATTTTAGTAAAAGGTACGACTCGAGGCACAGTTACTGATGCTGACGGCAAATACAGCATCGAGGCTAATGAAGGGGCTACGCTTGTTTTTTCAAGTGTAGGGTACGTAACTCAAGAAATTGCTGTGGGAAGTAGTAGTGTAATTGATATTATTTTGGTGGCAGATGTAAAAACCTTAGGGGAAATCATCGTAACAGGCTACGGCTCGCAATCTAAGCGAGATGTTACAGGGGCGGTAGCTACCATAGACTCCAAGCAGTTGCTTGCTGTTCCTGCGGCTAACGTAGCTCAAGCTATGCAGGGACGCATCGCAGGGGTAAACGTAAGCAATGATAACTCTCCCGGCGGCGGGGTAATGGTGCGTGTACGCGGTTTTGGAACGATTGGCGATAACTCTCCCTTATACGTAATAGACGGCGTTCCTACCAAAGGTAACTTAAATACCCTCAACCTGAATGATATAGAAAATATGCAGGTATTAAAAGATGCTTCTGCGGCTTCTATCTACGGAGCGCGTGCAGGAAACGGAGTCATCATTATTACTACCAAAAAAGGCAAAGCAGGCAAACCTAAGTTTACTTACGACATGTACTATGGTTCACAAAGCCCTTGGAGATTCTTAGACTTAATAACCAATAGCCAAGACTTTGCTAACCTTATTTGGAAATCTCGTATCAATGCAGGGCAAGTAGCACCTAACGGATTTCCTAGTCATGCCCAGTTCGGTAACGGTCCTACTCCTGTACTCCCTGATTACCTATTTCCTGCTGGAGCAATGGAAGGAGACCCAAGAGTAGCCCGCGACGCCAACGGGAATTATATCAACTACAACAATAACCCCAATACCTCCCCTGCAAGTAGATTTTTGATTACCCGAACCAACAAGCAAGGAACAGACTGGCAAAGAGAAATTTTTGGCTCTGCCCCTATACAAAATCACCAAATTGGCGTGTCTGGCGGTAATGAAATGGCTCGTTATGCCATGTCAGTAAACTACTTTGACCAACAGGGAATTATGAAATATACAAGCTATAAGCGCTACTCTATTCGCGCTAATACAGAATTTAATGTAACCAAGCGATTCAGGGTAGGAGAAAATTTCCAATTTGCTTATGGCGAAAGAGTAGGACAACCCAATGGTAATAACAGTGAAAGTAATCCTATTAGCTTCGCCTATCGTATCCAGCCTATTATTCCTGTGTATGATGTAGCGGGCTATTTTGCAGGTACGTCGGGAGCAGATTTAGACAATTCTCGCAATCCTTTGGCTGAGCTTTGGAGAAATAAAGACAATAAAAACATAGAACTGCGTTTCTTTGGTAGTGCGTATGCAGAGTACGATATTTTGCCTAACTTAACTTTCAAAACGCAGTATGGGGTAGATTACAATACCTTCAATTTGAGAAGCTTCCGTGCTAATGATATAGAGTCCTCCGAACAAGCCCTCGTGAATACGCTTAGAACTACCAATAGTTATGACTTCTCTTGGACTTGGTACAATACCCTGAACTATACTAAGACCTTTGCTGATGTACATAGAGTAAGTGTAATAGCTGGGACGGAAGCTATTAAAGCCTACGGAGAGAGTTTCTTTGGACAAAGACAGCGTTTTGCAGTTGATGATATAGTAAATCGCTATTTAGACAATGGTAGCTCTGGACAAATCAATGGAGGCGGGGTAACCGCTGATTGGCGTTTGGCTTCCGAATTTGCCAAAGCGAACTACTCTTTCAAAGATAAATACTTAGCAGATTTCACTGTTCGCCGTGACCGCTCTTCGCGATTCTCAGCCTCTAACCGTGCCGCTCTATTCACGGCCGCAAGTGCAGGTTGGAGAATTACAGAAGAAGACTTTGCCAAAGGTATCTCTTGGCTCAACGATGCTAAATTGCGTTTAGGTTATGGGCAAACAGGAAATCAAGAAATTGGAGACTACAACTTTGCTACTATTTTCAATAGTGTGATTGAGTCTTCCTATTATGATTTGAGAGGTTCTCGTACCTCTTCCTTGCAAGGCTATGACCTTGGACAGTTTGGTAATGCCAATGCAAAATGGGAAACTACCACTTCTATTAATGTGGGATTTGACGCTACGGTATTTAAAAACTTAGATGTTTCTTTTGACTGGTTCCAACGCCGTACTACTGATATGCTTTTCCCCGTAGAAGTACAATATACACAAGGCGTTGCCGTCAACCCATTCCAAAATATTGGGCAAATGACAAACAAAGGTATCGAACTTTCTTTGAATTATAATGGACAAATCGGCGATGAGTTGCAGTTTACCGTAGGAGGGAATATTGCTACTTATAGAAATATGGTGGATAGAACTACAGGTGACCCTCGCACTCAGTACTTTGGATTCACTACTCGCCTACCACCCGCTACGGTTACTCAACAAGGCTATCCTCTTTCTTCTTTCTTTGGATATATCATCGATGGTATTTTCCAAACCGATGAGGAAGCCAATAATCATGCAAGACAGTTTGGTGGGGGCATCAACAACAAAGCAGGTCAGTTCAAATTTAGAGATGTAAATGGTGATGGAGTAATTAATGCAGCGGATAGAACTATCATAGGTAATCCTCACCCTAAATTCACTTATGGCTTAAATATCGATGTACGTTATAAAAACTTTGGATTAAACATTTTTGGGGCTGGCGTTGCTGGGAATCAGATATTCAACTATACTCGTTATTGGACAGACTTCCCCACCTTCGGAGGAAACAGAAGCAATCGCATGCTTAACCAATCTTGGGAGCCTGGCAAGACTGATGCTGTGTTGCCTCAGCTGCGTTCCAATGACAATATTAGTTCCAACCCTTCTACTTATTATTTGGAAAAAGGAGGGTTCTTGCGTCTAAGAAATATTCAACTTTCTTATTCTCTGCCAAAAGTTTTATTGGAAAAAGTCAATGTAGCAAACTTTACTGCCTACATTCAGTTACAAAACTGGTTTACATTTACCAAGTACACAGGTTTAGACCCAGAAATCAACTTGCGTAATTCAAGTGCAAACTTCCAAGACCGCCAAATAGGTATTGACGAAGGAGCTTATCCTGCTTCAAGGTCTATTTTAGTAGGAGTAAATCTTAGTTTCTAACTGAAATAGTCGCTGAATAGCTGGATAGCTAAAAGAACATTCAACTATCAAACTATTAAAAAAGTAATTCATAATTTATAACTCATAATTGAATTTGTAGTATGAAAAAAATATTTTCAGTTTTATTCACACTTGTCATTGTAGGATTTTCAACATCTTGCAAAAACGATTTTTTGGAAGTAATTCCAAAAACAGGGCTGAGCGAAGCCACCCTTGCTAACAAAGCAGGTGTAAATTATTTGCTTATAGGGGCTTACTCATTGCTTGATGGTGTGCAAACTAACGTAGGTTCTCCTAATGCGGATTGGCATGGCTCAGCAGACAACTGGATTTACGGCGAAGTAAATGCGGACAATGCTTATAAAGGTTCTACTTCAGGCGACCAACCCGAAATCTCTTTTATCGAACAGAAACAAATTCAAGCAGACAATAACCATTTTCGCGGAAAGTGGAGAGCAGTATATGATGGAGTAGCACGCTCCAATGACGTGATTCAGATGACAGGCAAAGCCAAAGATATGACTGAAGCAGAGAAAACTTTGGTTATCGCTCAGGCTCGCTTTCTAAGAGGGCATTATCATTTTGAAGCAAAAAAAATGTGGAATATGACACCTTACGTTGATGATAAGACCTACAATTCCGCAGATGCAAATAGTACCAAAATTCCTAATGATAAAGATATTTGGCCTAATATAGAAGAAGACCTCAAATTTGCTTATGATAACCTACCCAATAGGTGGCCGGGCGAACCTGGACGTGCTACCAAATGGGCAGCGGCCGCAATGCTGGGCAAGGCTTATATGTTCCAAAAGAAATTTGCTCAGGCAAAAACTCTATTTGATGCCATCGTAGCAAGTGGGCAGTACAGGCTCATGGACAAGTACCACGATAATTTCAGAATTGCTACTAACAACAACGCAGAGTCAATCTTTGAAGTACAATACTCTGTGAATGACGGTGCGGCAATTTCTAACAATGGGAATAGAGGAGCTACTTTGAACTATCCTTATGGCGGGCAGACCACTTGTTGTGGATTTTTCCAGCCTTCTCAAAACTTGGTCAATGTTTTCAAAGTAGATGCGAATGGTTTGCCTCTTTTTGATACTTTTAATAATCCTCCTGATGTGGAAAGTACGACTACTTCTCCACTTGACCCTCGTTTAGATTGGACGGTAGGTCGCATCGGTTTACCGTACTTGGATTGGGGAACAATGACTCCTAACTACATTCGTGATATGTCTTATGCAGGACCTTATTCTCCTAAGAAAAATGTGCCTTACGCCTCCGATATTGCCGCAGGCTGGACTGGCAATGGTAATAATCCTCGCTATAATGCTAATAACTACCGTATGATTCGCTATGCACACGTACTGCTCATGTTAGCAGAGGCAGAGGCTGAATTAGGAAACTTGGAAAGGGCAAGGGAGTTGGTAAATCAAATCCGCAGACGCGCTGCTAACCCCGATGGCTTCGTGAAAACAGCCAGCGGAGCGCCCGCCGCTAATTATAGAGTAGGCACGTATGATTCTCCTTGGACAAGCAAAGAATTTGCTATCAATGCAGTTCGCTTTGAAACTCGATTAGAACTTGCTATGGAAGGGCATCGCTTCTTTGACTTAGTAAGATGGGGTATTGCTGCACCCACTTTAAACGCTTATTATGCCGTAGAGGGAACAAAACGTGCATACCTCAGAGGAGTACAGTTTACAGCAAACAAGCATGAGTATTTCCCCATACCTTTGCAAGAGATTGTTAATAGCCAATTAAAAGGACAACCTACGTTGAAGCAAAACCCCGGATATTAATTAGGGGAGTTTTTAGGAAAGAGTCTATATTAAAAAAAACCTGTCAGATTTTAAAAATTTGACAGGTTTAATTTTTTTATTATCAAACAGTTACTGATTTTTGTAAAAAATTTCTTAGGGAGTTTTTTATCAACGTCCTTTTTTCCTTATACAAAAGCCGCAATTCCTGTAATTTCCTTACCTAAAATAAGCAAGTGAATATCGTGTGTGCCTTCATAAGTAATCACAGACTCTAAGTTCATGGAGTGTCGCATGATAGGGTATTCGCCTGTAATGCCCATTCCTCCTAAAATCTGACGACTTTCTCGCGCAATTTCCAATGCCATAGCCACATTATTCCTTTTCGCCATAGAGATTTGGGCGGTAGTTGCCTTGCCTGCATTTTTTAACTGACCTAATCGCAAAGCTAACAACTGGGCTTTGGTGATTTCGGTAAGCATCTCTGCTAATTTTTTCTGTACTAACTGAAAAGAAGCGATGGGCTTCCCAAATTGGATACGCTCGCTGGCGTAGCGGCGTGCAGTTTCGTAGCAATCCATTGCCGCTCCTATTACTCCCCAAGCAATACCATAGCGAGCAGAGTCCAAGCAGCCAAGCGGCGCCCCTAAACCTGATTTATTGGGCAATAAGTTTTCTTTGGGAACTCTTACATTATCAAAAACTAACTCGCCTGTACAACTTGCTCGTAAAGACCACTTGTTATGGGTAGTAGGAGTACTAAATCCTTCCATTCCCCGCTCTACTATCAAGCCGTGAATGCGTCCCTCTTCGTTTTTTGCCCAAACTACTGCAATATCAGCTTCGGGAGAGTTAGAAATCCACATTTTGGCACCGTTGAGTAAATAATAATCGCCCATGTCTTTGAAGTTTGTTACCATTCCTGATGGATTGGAACCATGGTCAGGTTCGGTCAAGCCAAAGCAACCTAACATTTCCCCGCTTGCTAATTTGGGCAAGTATTTCCTTTTTTGAGCCTCAGAACCATAAGCATAGATGGGATACATCACTAAGGAACTTTGCACGGAAACCGTAGAACGCATGCCTGAGTCGCCTCTTTCTATTTCCTGCATGATAAGTCCATACGCGATATTGTCCAAACCACCCCCTCCATACTCTACGGGAATGGTGGGACCAAATGCTCCTATTTCACCAAATTTTTTAATGAGATGCTTTGGAAAAATGTTATTCTGACAACAATCTTCTATGATAGGACTAATTTCCTTTTTGACAAAATCGCGAACCGCAGAGCGAATCATGAGATGTTCCTCGCTGAGTAGGTCGTCTATCTGATAAAAATCCGGCGACTCAAATACATCAGCCTTGGCTGACTTATTGATTTTTTTTTCTATTTCTGCTAAGATGTCTGTCATTTTTTATATTCATTTAGAGATGTCTATTGGCAAATAACAAAATGTGCTATCTGTATTGTTACATTACCGCTATGCAAATTTCCATAATAAATTCCAATTTTAGAAAATGTAAGTATTGAATTATCAAAATTTATGGAGTGCTAAGCAGACTCTTTGGAATAGCTAACTACTACTGTGCGTTTTTTGACTTTTTTAGTCAATTCCTGAATAATGACCAGAGCCGCCATATAGAAAGGCATCATTTGGATTTTATAGCGTACCAAAGTACCAAAATTTCCAGAGGCAATCCCTACTGAAAAAGAAAAGGCAATGGCAAAAATTAAACTTACGAAGACTAAGTGTTCGCTAAAAACTACTGCCACTAATCTCTTCCACTTTACTTTATACAAAAGCCTGAGCGTAAGAAATAAAAACAAAGTCGCTTCTAAGGCGGCTATCAAACTGACAGGATTGCGAGCCTCCCACAAAAAAGGGCGAAAAAGAGCAGTCCCTGTGGCTTGTGGAAATAGCCTTATCATGCCTGACAGTGTACCATCATATTCCCCTAAATCATAGGCAGACCCTTGCCCTACCGCTTGCAAATAATTAGAGGTAATTTTAGTTTTATTTGCCAAATTATCAATATTATAAGCACTTTCTTCTGTGAGTTTGACTGCCGCAAAATAGCCCAAAATAGTGCCTATCACCAATAAAAACGGAGTTGCCACCGCTTTAAAGGTTCTTGACCTAATATTGTCCCTAAATTTGAGATATAGCCAAAGCATGAGTGCGGGGATAAGACAGTACAAATAATGCACCCGAATAGACATAATCATCAGTAATCCGATAGTTAAGAGTATGCCTCCTTTAGTAAGGTTCCTTTTCTTAACAAAAACGTAGTAAAATCCACAAAATATCAACCCAATAGCACAAAGCGTAATGCTATCCTTCATCATGCCAGAACCCCAAAAAACTACAGATGGGATAAATAAAATTGCCCAAGATAACTGTCTGGTGAGCTGAGGATATACATCTATAAAGACCAAGTACGTTGCCCAAGAGCCTATAAAACTCAAACTTGCAAAAAATAAGGCAGAAACGCTGTAAGTATTAAATGAAATGATATTGAACAAGGAAACAAAGCGAATAAAAAAATAAGTATCCGAGTCGCCTTTCATATAAAATAGATTTGCTCCTATATACCTATGCAAGGAGGTATCGTTTGTGTCAATCGGTAGAAAAATGAGTTTGTAAGTCGCACTTGGATTCTCAGAAAAACTGTTTGCTATGTATTTTGCCAAGTCAAAATACAAGGTGGTGTCCCCTCCATCGTAGTAAAAATAGTAGATAAGTCCCATAGCAATTGCTCCTGCAAACTTCGCATGGAGCAGTTGCATGAAATACTTGCGGGTTAGCTTATTGGTATATTTCCTTCGTTGCGAATAAAAAATAATATACAAAATAAAAGCATAGATAGGTGTAAGAATAAGGTCCTGTAAATTCATATTCTACGTGGTATATAGATTGATAAAAAGGCATTTTCCCATTACAACGCTAAATTATTTATAAGTATTCAAAAATAAAATAAAGTAAATATCAGTAATTTAGCGTATCTTTGTGGTTCGTATTTATTTTTTAATTAACTTATCTGCCAAAATTTATTCCAATATCTTGTTAAAAACAAGACAATTTGGCAGAAAATAAACATGAAAAGCTAAAAATATGGCAAAACAGTTTAACAACGTATTTCTACTTTGGGGGGGAGCGAACATTCTTAGTGGCAGCGACTCAGAAGAATTTATACCAATCATTTCGACAGATGAGGAAGATAGCAAAGATGCCAAATATCCAGAGGATTTGGCGATTCTTCCTATTCGCAATACTGTTTTGTTTCCAAGCATGGTGCTTCCTATCACCGTAGGTAGGCAAAAGTCTATTCGCTTAGTCAAAAAAGCATACAAAGGAGAAAGATTGATAGGGGTGGTCGCCCAACGCAACTCTGCTGCTGACGAGCCTACGTTGGACGACCTCTACTCCGTAGGCACGTTAGCGAGAATTTTAAAACTGCTTATCTTACCCGACGGCAATACGACTATTATTATTCAGGGAATCAAAAAGATAGAAATATCTCACCTCATCAAAGATACACCTTACCTTACAGCAAGGGTTAAATTCCCTGTGGATATACCTTTGGATACTTCCAAAAGAGAAACCAAAGCATTAACACAATCTTTGAAAGAAACCGCACAAAAGATTATTCGCTTAAATCCAGAAATACCCCAAGAAGCACAAATCGCTTTGGAGAATATAGAAAGCATCAACTTCTTAATTCACTTTCTATGCTCAAATATTAATGCGGAGTTGAAGGACAAGCAAGAATTACTTGAGTTTAACAACATCAAAGACCGCGCTACCAAACTCTTGGAGCACATGTGGAGGGACATTCAACTGTTAGAAATAAAAAAAGAAATCCACTCCAAAACCCACTCCGATATAGACCAGCAACAAAGAGATTACTTCTTGCGACAACAAATTAAAGTCTTACAAGACGAACTGGGAGATGATAGTTCCGAACAGGAAATAGAAAATCTCAAAGCAAGAGCCGCCAAAAAGCAGTGGTCAGAAGCGGTGGCTAAGCATTTTCAAAAAGAGGTGGACAGACTTGCCCGCATGAATCCTGCCGCCGCAGAATATCCTATGGCTGTAGGCTACTTGGAATTTCTCTTAGATTTGCCATGGAAAGAGTTTACCCAAGACAGTTTTGACTTGAAAAATGCTAAGAAAATTTTGGACAAAGACCATTATGGGCTAAAAAAAGTCAAAGAGCGTATATTAGAGTATTTAGCTGTCTTGAAATTGAAAAATGATATGAAAGGACCTATTTTGTGCTTCTACGGTCCTCCGGGTGTAGGGAAAACTTCCTTAGGCAAATCGATTGCAGAATCTTTGAAACGTAAGTACGTAAGAATGTCCTTAGGTGGTTTGCATGATGAGGCAGAGATTAGAGGACATCGTAAAACGTATGTTGGAGCGATGCCCGGACGTATTTTGCAAAACATTAAACGCGCTGGCTCATCTAATCCAGTGTTTATTTTAGATGAGATAGATAAAGTAGGCTCTGATTTTAGGGGAGATCCTTCCTCTGCTTTACTTGAAGTATTAGACCCTGAGCAGAACCACTCTTTCATGGATAATTATTTGGAGGTGGACTATGACCTCTCCAAAGTGCTTTTTATTGCTACGGCAAACTCCTTAGATACTATTCACCCAGCACTTAGGGACAGAATGGAGATTATAGAAATTAACGGCTATACTCAAGAAGAAAAGTTAGAAATTGCTAAAAAACATTTACTTCCAAAACTTAGAAAAGAACACGGCTTATCAAGTAAAGACTTTACTATTGATAATAAAGCTATTCTGAAAGTTATTAGTGAATATACGCATGAGTCTGGAGTACGAAATTTAGAGCAAAAATTAGCCGCAGTCGTTAGAAATATTGCCAAGTCTGTAGCAATGGCAGAAAATTATAATAAAGTTATCAAAGAAACAGATATAGAAAGAATTTTAGGTGCGCCTATCTTTGATAAAGAGATGTACCAAGACAATAGCGTAGCTGGTGTAGCTACAGGGCTGGCATGGACTCAGTCTGGAGGCGAAATTCTTTTTATCGAGTCAAGCCTAAGCAAAGGGAGAGGTACTTTTACGCTCTCAGGGCAATTAGGAGAGGTAATGCGTGAGTCTGCGATGGCAGCACTTTCCTACTTAAAAGCTCATGCAGAAGAATTAGGCATTGATTATCGCATCTTCAGCCACTATGACCTGCATATTCACGTTCCCGCAGGAGCAGTACCCAAAGACGGTCCCTCAGCAGGTATTACCATGTTTACCTCTTTGGCTTCGGTTTACACACAACAAAAAATCAAAGAGAAATTAGCTATGACAGGAGAAATCACCCTGAGAGGAAAGGTATTGCCCGTAGGAGGTATCAAAGAAAAAGTTTTAGCTGCTCGCAGAGCAGGTATAGAGGAAATCATTTTGTCTATAAAAAATAAGAAAGACATAGATGAAATAGAAAAAGAATACATCAAAAATTTGAAGTTTCATTTCGTAGAAACCGTGCAAGAAGTCCTTGATTTGGCTCTAACAAAGCAAAAAGTAGAAAAACCTCTTATCTTTAAGATAGAGGAAAATAACCCAATGATAAGCCAAAATTAAAGGAAAGTACTTAGGAATTTTTAACAGCATAAAGCAATCAAATTCCGTTCAAAATCGTTAATTTTGAAAAATGATAGATGTTCTGTTCGTTAGGTTATATAAAAACTTAAATGATTATGAAGCATGTGATTAAAACTTTTTTAATAGGTATTGTTGCGGGGTTTATTGGAGCATACATTTTTATTAGCGTTACTCCTCTACAGCAAGTACAAGAAGAACCACTGAGC
>Ga0272446_1001178_pt1 | contig 38838 bp, 20 predicted proteins | sample YNPCB0061_FD_194587 | JGI IMG/M metagenome (GOLD analysis project Ga0272446, IMG submission 194587) | Hot spring microbial mat communities from Yellowstone National Park, WY, United States - YNP-CB-006-1 | ecosystem: Environmental > Aquatic > Thermal springs > Hot (42-90C) > Sediment | place...
CGCGTCAGTGTCGGCGATCCTGCCATCTGCCCTCCTCAGCCCTCCAGCGGCGTGTAACGGAAGCGGCGGAACTTCGCCTTTCCGGACCCGTAAGCGAACAGCGCCGCCCGCAACGCGCCGCCTGCGGAAACCTCCATGCTAGGTTGCAAAATCCTCCAGCCGCTCTCGGCCGTTTGATAGTAGAAGCGCACGTCTTGCCGGTCATTTACGATCCGCAGCGCCGCAGCCGGTCTTCCGAGCGAGGGCTCATCGGTGCGGCCGTATCGCCGGTAGCCCTCCTGCACGCGCAGCAGCTTCCCTTCCGGCGTCAGCGCCAGTCCGATGTAGTCCGTGGGCGAGGCGAATAGCATGAGCCCTGCCGTCACGCCCGGAGCGCCTTCCACGGTGACCTGAATCTCATACGCCCGGTGCATGGGCATCACCGCCAAGGGACGCGAGGTACCCGCCGTGGTCCCATAGCCCGCCAAGGTGAGCGCTCCGTCTCCCAGGCTGAAACGGCTTTGGTCGAAATGCTCATAGAACTGCCACTGGATCCCCAGGCGCCGCTCTTGGAAATCGTCGCTCATCGGCATTTCCGCCTTCACCGGCCGTTCCCATCCGGACGGCCAACGCTCCGGCACTCGATACCAGCCGTCGGAGGTCCACTCGATCGGCTCCAGCAGCGTCGCGCGCCCCAGCGTCCGGAAGCCGTTCATGACCCCGTGGAGCACGCAATACCACTGCCTACCGGGTCCCTCGAAGATCGTTCCGTGGCCCTTGGACCACCAGGGCTCCTCCCGGCTCCAGGTTCGGATGATGGGGTTATAGGGGGAGTTCTCCCAGGGCCCGTTCGGCCCCCGCGATCTGGCCGCAATGACCATGTGACTGGTGGACGGTCCCAGCGTCCCGCCTTGGGCGCTGGTCAGGTAATACCATCCGTTGCGGAACAGCAATTTGGGCGACTCCAGGCAGACGCACTCGATGGCCCAGTCTTCCGGGATCGGCCAGCCGTTGTAGACTTGGCGCGGCTCGGTGATTGCTCGCAGGCCGTCATCGGACATTTCGACCATCCGGCCGCCAGACAGGTGGATATAGCGCTTGCCGTCCGGCCCCACCACATGACCGGGATCGATGTGTTTGGCGCCGATGGGCCGCGGCTCCGACCAAGGTCCATACGGAGACTCGGCCGTCACCACCCAATTTTCAGCCGCCCCCGAGACAACCGCCGGATAGTAGAGGAAATAACGCCCCTTATGCTTGATCAGCTCGGGCGCCCAGATCGAACCTTTCTGGTTCACGACCGCGCGGCTGATGGGGCGCCACGACTTCAAATCTTTCGAGCGCCAGATCAGCAACCCCGGCTGATAGGCGAAGCTCGAATGGGTCATGTAGTAATCGTCCCCATCCTTGAGAATCGTGGGGTCCGCCCAGTTGCCGGCGAGCAGCGGAATGGCCTTCGTCGGACGGGGTTGGGGCGCCGCTGCCCGGATCCACGCGGGGCAAGAAAGCGAGGCCAAGAGCCTGCGTCGGGAGATCATGTTCCTGGTCCTTCGTCTGGCCGTTTAACTGCGGACGTCCCACCAGGGATGAGCCGGCTCCTTCTGCGGCCGCGGCGGAACATGGTGGGCCATCATGGCGCGCTCGAGCTCCGCAACCAGTTCCGGCTTCGACGCCGCCAGGTCGCGCGTCTCTCCCGGATCCGCCTCGAGATCGTAAAGCTCCACCGGCCCGCCAGGTTTGGGGCGCACCGCCTTCCACTTGCCGCGCCGCAGCGCTTGCTGCGGAATCTCATCCACGAAGGCGCCGGTTTTGGCGTTATAGCGCGGAAACTCCCAGTACAACTCGGAGTGCGGTTTCTGCGTTCTTCCCAACAGAGTTGGGAGCACCGACATTCCATCGCAGGCGTGCGGCGGCGCGCCCGCCAGTTCCAGCGCCGTCGGCAGAAAGTCCTGAAACGCCCAGGCGAAAGAACTGACCTTGCCTGCCGGCACACGCCCCGGCCAGCGCACGATCATCGGCACGCGCAAGCCGCCTTCGTAGAGATTGCCTTTGTTGCCCCGAAACGGCCCGGTGTTGAGGAAGAAGTTGTCGCTGAAGCGAAGGCCGCCGTTATCGCTGGTAAAGAATACGATGGTGTCTTGCTCGAGCTTCAATTCCTTGAGAAGCGACAGCACCTGGCCGACATAACGGTCCAGCCGGGTCACCATCCCGGCGAAGGCCGCCCGCGGCTCCGGCTGCGGAGCGATCCGCCCGCCGGGTTGACCGAGCGGGGGCGCCTCGGGGAATTTCCCCCGGTATTCGGCCAGCGAGTCCTCCGGCACGTGATAGCCCCCGTGGGGAAGCGTCAGGGCCAGGTAGGCGAAGAACGGACGGTTTCGGTTCCGGCGGATGAACTCCAGCGCCTTCTCCGCCATGACGTCGTTAGCATAGGTCTTCTGAGCGGTGTCGCTGTTGCCCGCCAGCGGATACTCGCGGTCGTTGTGGTAGAGAAAGCGGGGATATTGGAAATGCGCGTGGGCTTGATGCAGGAATCCGAAATGCTCGTCAAAGCCCTTTTGGATGGCAGTGCTTGCGGTGCCGATATCGCCCAGGCCCCACTTGCCGAAGATGCCGTTGGCGTAGCCCGCCTTCTTCAGCAGTTGGGCGACGGTGACGTCGGATTCCAGCAGCGGCACGCCTCCGGGATTGGACCGCACGGAGGTGTGCCCCATGTGCATGCCGGTCATGAGCACGCTGCGCGAAGGGGCGCACACGGTGCAGCCGGCGTAGGCGTCAGTGAAACGCAGCCCCTCGGCGGCCATCCGGTCGATGTTGGGCGTGCGGATGTACTTCTGTCCGTAACAGCCGACGTCACCCCAACCGAGGTCGTCGGCCATGATCCAGATGATGTTCGGCTTTCGGCGCGCCGCCGCAGCCGCCGCCAGGGGCGGCACGTTAAGAAAGGTTCTGCGTGTGATCATTCCTGCTCCTGTTGATATTTCGTCGACTCCGCACTGGTTCTTGCCGTCTGTAAGACCAATTTACCTAAGATCTCCATCCTTGTCCGAAGGCCCTGTCCAAAGGTAGGTCGAATGCGCCGGCTCGGGCTCCGGGGCTGGTGAAAGCGCGTTTTCGCTGTTTTGTAAGGGCGTCTTGACGGGGAATTAACCGTGGACGATTAGGCTTGTGATTTATGGTGCGTAAGTTCATTGGCATTTCCCTCCTGGTTCCCATGGCCTTGTGGGCGCAATCCTATGGCGAGATCTCGGGCGCGGTCCGGGATGCGAGCGGAGCTTTCGTGTCCGCTGCCCAGATAAGGGTGGCGCACCTGAACACCGGGCGGGAATACCGCGTAGCCTCCTCCGAGTCGGGCGTTTACCGCGTGCCCTTTTTGCCTCCGGGCGCATATTCAGTGGAGGTATCGGCGACCGGCTTTCGAGCCGCTCGCGCCGAGCGCGTGGTGGTGCAGGTCGATAGTCCTGTGCGGGTGGACTTCACGCTGGAAGTCGGCGCGCAGTTGGAAAGCATCCAGGTTGTGGAAACGGTCCCGTTGATCAACAGCGAAAGCGCCAGTGTGGGCACGGTGATCGAGAACCGGAGAATCGTCGAACTGCCGCTGAACGGACGCAACTGGCTTCAAATGGTGGCCTTGGCGCCGAACGTCTCCGCCGAGATGCGCGCCAGCGGCCATGTGGATTCCCGGCAAGGGGGCGAACGAGGGCGGCAGCCGATTTCGGTGGCGGGGCAGCGCCAGTTCTTCAATCGGTTCACGCTCGACGGCGTCGACAACACCGATGTCAACTACAACACTTACGTCATCCGGCCATCGATTGATGCGCTGCAAGAGTTCAAGATCCAGACGGGCATTTACTCGGCCGAGTTCGGGCGCGCGACGGCGCAAATCAATGCCGCTACCAAGAGCGGCGGAAACAATTTCCACGGCGCTCTGTTTCATTTTCTGCGCAACGACAAGCTGGATGCCAAGGAGTGGCAGGCGCGGGGCGATAAAAGCCCGTTCCGGCGCAATCAGTTCGGAATGGTTTTCTCGGGCCGGATCCGACGCGACCGGCTTTTCTTTCTCTCCAACTACGAAGGGACGCGCGACGTGCGAACCTTGCAAGGCATCGCCAACGTAGCGCCCTCGAGTTGGCGCCGGGGGGACTTTTCCAACCAGCCGGTGGTGATCTTCGATCCCCAGACCCGCACTTACACGGCGGGGGCGGGCGGGGCCGAACGGGCCACGGGAGCACAGCCGTTTCCGGGCAACCGGGTTCCGGGCGTGCGCCTGCATCCGATCGCGTTGAAGCTGCTTGAGTTTTATCCCGAGCCCACGGTGGGAGGCGAGAACATCGTGGCCAACTATATTCGGCAGCGCAAGCGGGAAATGCCCGCCGACCAATACACCCAGCGGCTGGATTTCACCGAGTCGAGCCGGTCGAGCTGGTTCGGGCGCTTTAGTTGGTCCGATGAATTCGAGCGGCGCCTGGAAAGCTTTCCGCAGCAGGAGGGCGGCGTGGACGTCCAGGCGATGCAGGTGATGGTGGCCAACACGCGCACGCTTTCACCGACCGCCTTCAATGAGACCCGCATCGGCTATAACCGCTTCAATAGCGACCTGTTACTGCACTATGCCAACGTCCGCGATGTGACGCGGGAGCTTGGCATTGCCGGTCTGGTGTCACCGCCCCGGAATGCCTGGGGGACGCCCTCCATCTCGCTCGGCGGCGGGCTGACGTCTTTCGGTGAAAGCGGCAACGGTCCGTGGATCTATCGCAACCGCACTTTGCAGGCGCTCAACAACACCAGTCTGGTGCTGGGCCGCCACACCCTCCGGTTCGGCGGAGAGATGCGTCGCGACCGCTACAACGGAGAAGGTAACACCGTAGCGCGCGGCCGGTTTTACTTCAATGGGCTGTTGAGCATCAACCCGGCGCCGGGCTCGCCCCGGGCAGCGGCGCCGAACCTGTTTGCCGATTTGATGCTCGGTCTGCCGCAGCGAAGCGAACGGGCTCTCGGAGTGGCGACGGGGGATCTACGGGCCACCTCCTGGTACGGCTATGTGGAAGACAGCTGGCGGTTGATGCCGACCGTGACGGTGACGGCCGGGCTGCGCTACGAATATACCCCGCCGTGGTATGAGCCCAATCGCAAGATTATCAACATTCAGATGTTCGGCTGGGAGCCCGGGGCGCGGACGCCCATCATGACCCGGCCGGGTTCCGGGGATTTCTATGACGGTTTCCTGTTCCGTTTCGCCGACGTGATTCCAATACAAACCGGCGACGACAAAATGGGCCGCACCACCATTCGTCCGGATCGCAACGATTTCGCTCCTCGTTTGTCGATTGCGTGGGCGCCTGCGGCCAATTGGAGTTTGCGGACCGGCGCGGGCTTTTTCTACACCCAGGATCAGGGCAATCCGCGCTTCGATATGACGCGCAACATCGCTGGCCGCGGCGATTTCACGGCCAGCGACCAGCGGCCGAATTCGACCCTCGATGACCCCTGGCGCAACGAGCGCCAAACATTCACCTGCACTGGATGGGCCGGCCAGTGCGTGGGCCAGCCGTTTGTTCTGGGCAACGTCAACAACCGCAGGACGCCGTATGTCATCCAGTGGTTGTTCAATCTCCAGCGCCAGCTTACTCCGGACCTGATGCTCGAGCTTGGATACATGGGCAACATCGGGCGGAAGCTGGAGCGGCTGCGCTCGACCAATGAGCCGCGGTTGCGGACCGGGCCGGAGGACACTTCAAGCGTGCAGAGCCGGCGCCCGTTCCCGATTTACGGGATCATTCAGCAAGTAGACGGCGTAGTGAAGAGCAACTACAACGCATTTAACGCGAAATTGCAACACCGGTTTTCACGCGGGCTCACGCTGCTCGGCGCCTACACTTGGTCGAAGGCGATCGACGACGCCAGCGGCATCAGGGTCTCGAGTGGAGATCAGTCCATCGCCAAGTATGACTGGAACTTGCGCGATGAGCGCGGCCTGAGCCAGTTCCATGTCGCGCACCGGTTCGTGGCGAGCTGGATTTACGATCTGCCGCTGCCTGCGCCCGCGCCGCGCCTGATGCGGGCTACGCTCGGCGGCTGGCAGGTGGGTGGCATCCTCACCCGTTCAACCGGCAACCCTGTCCGCGTCGGCCCGATTGGCGACACCAACGCCATCGGCGGAGAAGGCAACTACCCGGACGCCACGGGCATAAGCCCGTTCACGGATGCCGGCTGGGCAGATAAATTCTGGAATATCGCCGCTTTCGACGCCTCCAAGCCGGAGCTGCGGTGGCGCTTCGGCAATGTGGGGCGCAATGTGTTGCGCGGACCGGGCTACTTGCAGTGGGACGCCTCGCTGTCGAAGAACTTCGCGCTGCCGCTGGAAGGCCACAGGCTCCAGTTCCGCTGGGAGGTTTTCAACACCACGAACAAGGCGAACTGGGACGTCCCGGCGGCGGACGTTCGTAGTCCCGCCAGCTTCGGGCGGGTGCTTTCGGCACGCAACATGCGCGAAATGCAGGTGGCGCTCAAGTACACTTTTTAAGAATGCGCATCCAAGCTTTGTTGTTTCTGGCGGCCGCCGCCTTTGCCGCCGACGTCGAGCCTCGAAAGCTGGTGGTCCTTTCAGTGGACGGGCTCGATCACCGGTACTTGGCCTCGCGGGCGCAGCTCGGCCTGCGTATTCCAAATATGAGCCGGATCGTTGAGGAGGGCTGGTGGGCCGAAGGTGGCATGGTAGGCGTCGTGCCCACGGTGACCTGGCCTTCGCACACCACGATGATTACCGGCGTGCGGCCCGCGCAGCACGGCATTCTGGCCAACCGCCGGCCGAGCGCCGAAGGCGGCGAGTATTACTGGAGCGCGAACCTGCTCAAGGCGAAAACCCTATGGCACGTCTTGGCAGAGCGGAGCCGGACGTCAGCCGCCATCACCTGGCCGGTTACCGTCGACGCGGCCATCACCTGGAACTTGCCGGAGTATTTCCGCGAGCGCAACGGCGGGGCGATGGATCTGAACAGCATTTTGGAGAGGGCCACGCCGGGTCTCGGAGACGCCATCGCAGCCGCCTACCCCAGCTTTCCGACCTACTGGATGGACGACCGGACGCGGGCGCTCGCGGCGGTTTGGCTGTTGCGCCACCGCAAGCCCGACCTGCTGCTTGTTCATTTCGTCGATCATGACTCCGACGCTCATGCTTACGGTCCCTTCGGCCGGGAAGCCAAGGCGCGGCTCGAGTACACGGACGAGCTCATTGGTATGGTGCTCAACTCTTTACCGCCAAACTCGGTGATCGCCTTGGTCGGAGACCACGGCTTTGAACGCGTCGAGCGGGACTTCAACCTTCCGGCTTGGTTGAAGGCGCGAGGCGTCACGGGCGAAGTGAATGTCCAAGGCGGATGGCTGGCGACCAAGGATTCCCGCGCCATCGCTGCTTTGGAGCAGGCCTCGCGCGAGCCGGGAAGCTGCGTCGGCCGGCGGGTTCCGGACGGCGAAGTGAGGCGCTTTCTGCCGGAGTTCGACCCGGCCGCGGCCGTTTGGGAGCCGGCTCCAGGCTGCTATTTCGTCTCACGTTCCGATGTGGGGGAGCTTTTCCTTAAGCCCGCCCAACTGGGCCGGCACGGCCACTGGCCGAACCGTTACCGGGCGGCTTTCGCCCTCTGGGGTGCGGGAGTCAGCCGCGGCCGCGGGGGCGAGCTCGACATGCTCGAGCTCGCGAGCCGCTTCGCCGCCCTCCTGGGGCTCGAGCGCGGGGAACTTGGCCGCCAGCCGTAGAGGGCCTTGGGCGTAGGAAAGTAGGTAGGAACGTTAATCCCGGCGAGACAAGACGCGGGTTATTGAATCCCGGCCCTGTTCACGGTGGCAGAAAGCGGCCTGTGGGTGAGGTATTCGACCTCCATCGGGTTGCCATTCAAATAGAGGACCCGAAAGACGACTTGAACCCCCTCCGAACCCCAGCCGGTCCCCGACTCACGGGCCATGCACGCTTGCAGTTTCCTCAAAAAGGACGGGTCCAGGAGACGCTGGAGCACGGGGTACGTGCTTGCGTAACGGTTACCGAATACGCTCAACACGCCGGCCCCAGCCGGTCTCGGCAACGAGGTGACCAGCACATAGTCCGGGCGACTCTCAGTGAGGATCTCGAGGTCGTTTTCGCCGACGCTGAGATACTCAGGCGGCTCCTCGTGGCGCGGTGAGCGGTTAACGATGCCTCGCACGGGTTCGGCCACCTTTGTGCGCCGAACATAGAAAGGCAGGTCGGCGAGCAGGTCAAACAGCGCCGGGCTTCCCCTGGGGTGGCCCAAGAATACAATCGGAGATTGCTGCAATTCGGCGGAAGTCACCTCCCGAGCGCTCTTCACCACGGGGCGGGAGCCGGATGCCGACAGCAACCGCTCCAACAGCACCGCACTCTGAAGGTCAGCGAGGCTGACGAACGTAGTCCAGGCGGGCCATGCGGGCTGGTTCTCGATCTGCGTGGGGGTATGAACGAGATCCTCCTGGAAATTCAGCCGAAAATCGCGCAAATACGACTCGCGTGTCCGGAAAAAGAGAGGGGTAGAGACGGCAATTACCGACTGCGCTTTGGATGGGATGATGCCTCTCCAGAAGGGCGACTTGGCGACCACCGGGTGGACCGCAACTGACTGCGTTTCCCCGCGGCGTGCCAGGAGAAAAGCTGCGGTCCCGAGCACAGCGAAGAGCGCCGAAGCAGCAGCGACTCCCCGCCAGAAGCTCCAACGATCTTGGACTTCCGGTTCGGGATGTGAGTGCGGTTCCGACGCCGCTGAAGCCGGCGCCGCATCGATTAAGCGGGGTATATAAGAATGCCGAGGAATTTCCAACCGGAGGGGGTCCAAGGCGCCCTCGGCCCGGTAGTATTCGTCGAGCTTGTTGCGCAGGCGGCGCATTTGCACGCGCACGATGGTGTCGGTTTCCGGGTCGAAGTGTTTGCGGTTTAGGATGCGCTCGCCAATCATGGCTTCGGTGATTTCGGATTCACGGCCCTTGGCCACCTCCGCGCACAAGGCAAGCAGCATGGTGCGCAATTGCTCACTCCGCTGGAAATGCCGGCTACGAGCAATGCGCTCCGCCACTTCCTGGATTTGCTCGGGGTTCATCCGCCAGACTCCCCTGTCTTCCGAGGATTTCAGGCTCGGTCGCCATGCAGCGTCATCAGAATCACCTCATTGCATGACTTTCGTCAAGGCCGGATCACGTCCCCCCTCGCCCTCGTACGGAGGGCGCTTGGTATCGACGCGCTGCGCCACTTTCTGTCGTTGTGCGACGCTGATTCTCTAGCACCCTCTAACTTGCAAAAAGATACAAACTTCACTATCAGGTTACAAGATTGTGCAGCTTCGGTCAAGGCGCGTTACTTCACGTGACCGTCACGGGATTTCTCTTGTGTTCCGCCGAGAACCGGACGTAGCGTCATGTCTGATGGGCATACACAAGTGTTCCGCGACGAACTTTTGGGGCGTCCCCACGGCACTGGCCACCGCCGTGATTCTCACCGTGGCATGCGCTCCATGTAGCTGGGGGCAGATCCTCTATGGATCTCTAGTCGGTAACGTCACCGACCCGAGCCAGGCGGCGGTTGCCGGCGCGTCCGTGACCATTACCAACCAAGGGACGGGAGCGAAAAGGAGCCTGATTACCAACAACGACGGCTCGTATGCTTTCGTCAACCTCGATCCCGGCGAATACAAGGTAGAGATTAGCAAAGACGGATTCCGGCAGCACACCGTGAACGATGTCGCGATTTCGATCAACGCCATTACTCGTGTGGATGCCACCTTACGGCTCGGCGCTGTCACCGAGACCATTGAGGTGAGCGGCGCGGCTCTGGCGCTGCAAACGGACCGTGCCGACATCCGATTCGACTTAAGCAGCAAGGCCTTGGCGAATTTGCCTTTGCCGCCCGGCAGGAACTACCAGCAGCTTTTCGTGACTCTGCCGGGTTTCGCACCGCCTGAAAACGCGCACTCCATCCCGGCCAACCCTTCGCGCGGCTTAAGAATGTACGTAAACGGGACGACTTCGAACACGGTGAACACGCGGATCGACGGCGCCTCTTCGACTAACATTTACATTCCCCACATTGCCGGCTATGTTCCGTCGCTGGAAGCGATAGAAACGGTGAACGTGGTGAGCAGTTCATTCGACGCCGAGCAAGGCTTGGCCGGAGGAGCCGCGATCAACGTGCAGATTAAATCGGGCACCAATGAATTCCACGGTTCCGTCTTCGCGTACCACAATAACAACCGCACCAAGGCCAAACCGTTTTTCCTGCCGCAAGGCGAGAGAAATCCAAAGCTTGTTTACAACCAGCTAGGCGGCACGCTGGGCGGGCCGATCCAGCGCAATAAGCTGTTCTTTTTTGGCGCCTATGAAGGAACCTTTGATCACAAGCTGGGCACCGGCATCGGCTCCATCCCGACGGCTGCCATGCGGGCCGGCGACCTTTCCGCGAGCCGAACCGCGATTTACGACCCGGCAACCGGCGCCCCAGACGGTGCGGGCCGTGTGCCCATCCCGGGAAACTTGATACCCGCTTCGCGCATCGATGCACGAGTCGCCAAGATCCTGCCGCTCTACCCGGCGCCGAACATCGCCGCCGCCACGCCACAGAGGAACTATTACGCTGCGGCTTCGTTCGCCTTCCACCGGCACACGTGGGACACCAAGCTGAACTGGAACATTAGCGACAAACTCACCACCTATGGCCGGGCCTCCGTTCTTCGCTTTTCCTCCGACAATCCGCAATGGTTCGGAGCGAAGTTGGGCGGGCCGCCCATCGTCAGCGGACAGCCCGGACATGCGACAGGACAAGTTTACAACACCACCGTGGCCGGCACGTACATCTTCTCTCCGGCCCTGGTCATGGACGCCTACTTTGGTTACTCTTACATGACAGTCGACTCTCGCCAGCCTCGTCTGGAGGAAAGAGTCGGCTTAGACTTTCTGGGGATTCCCGGCACCAATGGATCCAGACTGATTGAAGGAGGCTGGCCGCAGTTCGCGGTGGATAATTTCACCGCCATCGGCATCACCAACAACTTCATGCCGATGTTCCAGGATGACCCTCAGTATCAGTGGGTGGCCAACCTCAACTGGACCAAGAGCGCCCACAACATTCGCGCGGGTTTGGACATCTATCACCTGGCGCTCAACCAAGCTCAACCGGAACTGTCCGGCGCTCCTTTCGGCGCCGCCGGCGGCTTTGGATTCGCCCAGGGACAGACCCGGCTGCGCAACGGCCCGGTTGGCAGCGAGTTCAATTCCTTCGCCTCATTTTTGCTGGGCGTGACCAACCGGCTCGGCCGGACGGCCTTGATTCCTGACGAACTGAGAACGCGGAACTGGCAATATGCTGCTTACGTTCGCGACCGCTGGCAGGTGAACAGGAAACTGACGTTGTCTTACGGCGTCCGTTGGGAGTATTTTCCCCTGATCAGGCGCGACGACCGCGGAATCGAAATCTACGATTGGGACAAGAACAAGATGTTGATTTGCGGCGTTGGGTCTACGCCGCGCGACTGCGGCGTGCCGGAGAGCAAGAAGAGGTTTGTCCCGCGTTTCGGCCTCGCCTACCGCGCCAGCGACACGGTAGTGATCCGCTCCGGGTACGGCATCACCAACGACCCCTATACGCTGATCCGTGCTTTTCGGGGAAACTTCCCTGTCATCCTGGCGTCGGATTTGGTTTCACCAGACGGGTTCGCGCCCGCCAGCCAGTTGCGTGACGGAATTCCCATCATCCCGGCGCCGAATTTGAGCGGCGGCGTGGTCGATATTGACGGCCGCGTGGCGTTGTTTTCGTTAATGCGGGGCAACTGGAAGCGGGGTTACATTCAGAGTTGGAATCTCGTTGTTCAAAAACAATTCCGAGGCTGGCTTGGCGAACTGGGCTACGTGGGGACGCGTTCGGTGGATCAACCGGGGAACATCGACCGCAATGCGGGGTATCCCGGCGGAGGGAACGCATCGCGGCCTTTGAACCGCAAGTTCGGCCGGGTGGCTCGCACCTCCCAGGTTGCGCCGATCGGCACCAACACATACGACTCTCTCCAGGCGAAACTGGAACGTAGGTTTGCGGCGGGCATCCAGACGTCGGTGTCCTATACGTTTTCGAAGGCCATGGCGTGGGTGGGCAACGAGAACTCGGATGGCGTTCCTCGGATCAACTTGCCGGAGTACTTCTTTCTGAACAGGGGTCGAAGCAGCATCGATAGGCCTCATTCTTTTCACGCGACGGGGATTGCGGACTTGCCGTTCGGACGAGGCAAGCGATGGGTCTCCTCAGGCATTAGAGCAGCCATTCTCGGTGGCTGGCAGGTCAACGGAATTCTCTCGCTGTACAGCGGGCCGCCGTTCTCCGTCACCGCGCCAGGAGCGGACCTCAACGCTCCGGGCAACACCCAGCGGGCCGACCTGGTGAAGAGAGATGTCCAAAAATTCGGCCGCACCGGTCCCGGCCAAAAGTTCTATGATCCAACCGCTTTCGCGCAAGTGCGGGAACCGCGATTTGGAACGGCTGGCTTCAACCTGCTCCGCGGACCGGGCTGTGTGAACCTGGACGCCGGCATCTTCCGCCGCTTCCCGATCACGGAACGGTTCCATCTCCAGTTGCGTGTCGAAGCGTTCAACTCCACCAACACCCCAAAGTTTGGCGATCCAAATGGCGACGTCAGTTCGAGCCAGTTTATGGAAGTCACCTCGACACGCGGCCTCGGGCGGGAAGGCATCGACGAGCGCGTCTTTCGTTTCGGCCTGAGGCTAGGCTGGTAGAGAAGACTTGTGCTGGCGGATTAGAACTGACGGCGAGATGCGAATAAAACGCAGACGTTTTCTGACTACCGTCACCGCAACGCTGTCCGGGGGGCTGAGCGGATGCTCCGTACAGAAGCGCACCTGGAGGTTTTTCACGGAGAGCGAAATGGAAACGGTGCGGGCGGTAGCTGATTGCATCATTCCACCGGACGACTTTCCCGGAGGAGCTGAGGCGGGCGTGCCCATCTTTCTCGACCGCCAGTTGAGCAAGCACTACCGCAAATATCAGGAACTCTACCGGGAGGGCTTGTCCGCGCTCGACCGCGCTGCGGTGGAATCTTCCGGGAAAAGATTTCACCAATTAGAGCGTAACGAACAAACACTTTTGTTGCGGGCGATTGAGAAGGGTGAAACGCCGGCCGGTTGGGGCGCGCGTTGCGACGCGCGCCGGTTCTTTCTGACGGTGCTTGCGCACACGCATCAGGGCTTCTACGGTGACCCCAGGCACGGCGGCAACCGCGGCCAAGTGGGTTACCTGATGCTCGGAGTGCCGGCGACGAACGTGCGCGGGAGGTCACAACACGACTCGAGACTCATTCCAATCAGCGGCGTCTCGCCGACCGGAGGTAAGCGGTGAAGCTGCCGAAAGTAAATGCAGTCATTGTCGGGGCGGGGGCCGGCGGCGGCGTAGTGGCCCGGCAGCTGGCCGAGGGCGGGCTCGGCGTGGTCGTGCTGGAGCGCGGGAACTGGCCTTCCACGAGCGAGTGCCGCAAGGACGATCTTCGCAATCAGAGAACCTCCGTTCTAGGCCATCCGTTCGGCCCCGATGACAGGAAGAATCCGCGCGTGGTTGTCGGCCCAGGCGGTGAGCGCCGCGTCGTACTTCCCTCAGAACCCGGTTACCAGAACAATGCCGCCTGCGTCGGCTCAGGGACCGTCAGTTATGGAGCGATTGGATGCCGCTTTATGCCGCAGGATTTCAGGATGAAATCGACCTATGGGGCGGTGGAGGGTTCCACGCTCGAGGACTGGCCGATCGGCTATGACGAGATGGAGCCGTACTACGACCAAGCGGAATGGGAAATCGGTGTTTCCGGCGACGTCAGTCCTGATCCATTCAAGGGCCCGAGAAAGCGTGCTTTGCCAATGCCGCCCCTGCCGGGGAACAAGGAATGTGAAATCCTTCGGGCGGCCGCCAAGCGGTTGGGCTGGCACCCTTTCGACGTGCCGATGCTCCGAAACAGCGTGCCTTATAACGGCAGACAGCCCTGCATGCGGTGCCGCTGGTGCGTCGGCCACGCTTGCGAAGTGAACGCCAAGAACGGAACCCAGAACACCGTAATTCTACGCGCTCTGGCGACGGGCAATTGCCAGGTTCGGACGGGCTGCATGGTCCGTGAAATCTTGATAGACGAGCGCGGGCGAGCAACCGGCGTCGCCTATTACGACGAGCGGGACAGGCTCCACGAGCAGCCTGCCGATCTGGTCGTTTTGGCGGCGGGCGCCATCGAGACTGCCCGCCTGTTATTGTTGTCCAAGCACCGGCTCTTCCCCCAGGGCATTGGCAACCGGTACGACTGGGTGGGGCGGAATTTGCAGGGTCACTCGTACCCGCGCGTCGCCGGCGTGTTGGACGAAGTCGTCTACGACGATCTTGGACCGGGCTGCGGCGTGGCCGTCTGTGATTTTGCCCACAACAATCCCGGCATAGTGGGCGGCGCCATGCTGCTCAATGAGTTTCTCCGCAGTCCCATTCAGTACGTCGGCAAGACGCCCCCCGATGTCCCGCGTTGGGGCCTGGAGCACAAACAGTGGATGCGCCGGACTTACAGCCGCCACGTTTCAGTGGGCGGCCCGGTGCAGGAGATCCCGTTGTGGGAAATGCGGGTAGATCTCGATCCTGAGGTGAGGGACTATTGGGGCTTGCCGGTAATACGAATCTCGGGCAAAAAGCATCCGGCCACCATCGCGAGCGCAAAACAGATGGCGGCCAAGTGCGAAATTTGGCTCAAGGAAGCCGGCGCCCGGCGGATTTGGCCTAGCATTCCCGACGCCAGCGGACACTCCGGCGGACAACACCAGTCAGGGACTTGCCGCATGGGTGACGATCCGAAGACAAGCGTGGTGAATCGCTATTGCCAGCTTCATGAAGTCGACAACGTGTTCATCGCCGACGCCAGCGTTCACGTCACCAACGGGGCGTTCAATCCGGTATTGACCATCATGGCCAACGCCTATCGTGTCGGTGAGCACATCGTGAAGGTGTGGAAAGGGACGGGCCTCAAGTCATGAGCGGCCGGATACGGCTCGGCCTAGCCGGCTTCGCTGGGGTCACCGTACTGGCAGCGGTCGCCATTCGCGGCGCAGACTCCTATTATCGGTCTTCCCGAGGCGAAGGCTGCGCCAAGTGTCACGAGATCCGGCCTAACCATGAGGCGTGGCTCAGCTCGGCCCACCGCGGGGTGAACTGTGTGGACTGCCACACGAGTAGCCTCGCCAATAACGTTCGGCGTGTGGTCAAGCATTTTGCCGGCGACATACCCGAGCGAATTCGCCTTTCTTCGGCCGATGTGCAGACCATGGTACTTAAGTGCGCCAGTTGCCACCGGCAGGAGTTCGCTCAATGGCGCTCCGGCCCACACTCTACAACCTACGCGCGGCTCTTTCTCGATCCCGAACACAACGCCAAGCGCCTGCTAATGGACGATTGCCTTCGATGCCACGGGATGCACTTTGAAGGATCGATCGGCGACATTGTCACCCCTATCGACAACAAAGGGCCATGGAAACTTAAGGAGACGCAGTTCATCCAAAGATGGGCGATCCCTTGCCTCGCATGCCACGCCGTCCACGTCAAAGGCCAGCCAATGGCGAAGGGGAGCCGCACCGGACCGAATCAAGAGGTTTATCGTCCTTCGATCAGCCTTTTTGACCGGCGCAGCGGCTTGCCGATCGAGCTGGCGCACTTGGCTGCGCCCCAGATGTTGGAAGGCGCCCGTAAAGTGCGGACCAGTCCCGATCCACGCCAAGCGCTCTGCTATCAGTGCCATGCTCCGCTCGACTCCCGCCAGGTTGGTTCTGGCGACGACCGCACACCGATCGGTGTCCACGAAGGACTGAGCTGCCTCGCCTGCCATCAAAAACATGGACAGTTCACTCGCGCTTCTTGTGCCGGCTGCCACCCCAGACTCTCAAACTGCGGTCTGGATGTGGAGAAGATGGACACCACCTTCCGCGACCCCAAAAGTAGGTTCAACATTCACTTCGTCAAATGCGCCGACTGCCACGTCAAAGGTGTGCCGACCAAACGCGTCAGACAAGTGGGGGATTGAAGGCGTTTTGATGCTCCGTTTTCAATGCGGAGGATTCGCGCGGGCGTTGGATTCTGCCGGCTGTGCCGCCAAGTCGAAAACGGAAAACCCGGAAGCACGGGTCTTGCCCTTTTCCGGGGGAGAGTCTGGCGTCCACTGAGGACCGACAGCGTCTTGCATCACGCCATGAGCGAAGGAGCCGGACTGTAACGCGCGGCCGGCGCTCCGAATCGGAATTATTTGGCGGCGAAATCGCAGGGAGTCCGGTGGGTGAGTTGGTGCACGACTTCAAACAGTCTTTTATAAAACTGCAACAGTCTCCTCGATATCATCAACCATAATTCGTGGAGTTCCGGCAGCGTTGATTTGCCTCGGTCTGCTGGCCTATGTTGAGGCTGCGGCAGGGCAATCTTCATTTGGCATTTTGCGCGGTTTCGTTTTCGATGCCCAGGGAAAAGGGGCGCCCAAGGCGAAAGTCGCGATTACCAACCAAGAGACAGGCATCAGTCGGAGAGTAGTCAGTACCGAAGAGGGCTCGTACGAGGCGGGCTATCTGCAACCCGGGATGCACAGGTTGGCGGTCGAGGGAGATTATCGATAGGCGAGGTGGCCGTTTCTGTGGCGGTCACTCAAGATCCCACTACGGTCCCGGCTGAAACCGGTTCGGTGGCGGATGTGGCAGCTCGGCAGCAATACCTGAACACACCGATCAACACTGGCGGCAGTTGGGGCAGTTTCGTATGCAACTTCATGTCTTTGATTCCCGAAGCGCAGCCTTCCACGAGTCAATATACCGTGATGTTTTCAGGCGCCCGGACCGGCCACAACAACTCTACCGTCGAGGGCGTGAGCTCGAGGATGGTAACGCGCGGAGGCGCCAGCGATTTGTACGGCAGTGCTTTTTGGTGTGATTCCAGCGCCGGTTTGAACGCCCTTTTTTTCGCCTCACAATCCGTTCAGACTGCTTCAAAACGCCGGCGGAAGCTTTTCCGGTCCGGTGGTGCGGGACCGGACCTTCTTGTTCGGACCGTACGAGTATTTTGAGGGCCGCACGGCGGCCCAATTGAATCTCAATGTACCCAGCGAGCGCCTCTGCCGAGGCGATTTTCCCAGTTTCTGCCCTCAGTCGTGCGCGATACGCTGAACGGGCAGGCGTGCGCCGGCAACGTCATTCCACCCTCGCACCTGAATCCGGCAGCGCTGGGCATTCAAGAACGCTTTTAGCCCATTCCCAACTTCGGTTCCTTCACCGGACTGACAGGCCGCATCGCCGATGTGCCGGCCATCCCGCAATTCAACATTTCGGGTTTCACCTCCATCTCGATGAACCAGTACCGGTTAACCGGCGAAAGCATTTGGCGGTTACAGGATAACGTGAGTTGGTATCGCGGCGCGCACGCCATCAAATTCGGCGCCGAGATCTGGCGCAACTTCGGCGCCGATCATCCGACCTCGCCTTCCGCGGGTTATGGAAACATCAGCTTCACCAGTTCCTACTCGGGGCGCCCATAGCCCGATTTCTTGACAGGCATTCCGCGCCAGGGCAGCCGGGGCGCCGCAGGACTTTGGCGCAGTCGGCGCAGCAACTCTTCGACTGGCACCTGTTTTCGCGGGAGGACTGGAAAGCGTCCCCGCGCCTGACGGTTTCACTCGGGTTTCGCTACAGTGTGAACCTGCCGTTTCGCGAGGACGGAGACCGGATTTTCAATCGGAACCCTTTCACCAACCGGTTGGTGGTTCCCCGTCAGCGAAGCGTGAGCTACTTGAATTCCGCTCTTGTCGCCAACCGCGCCGTGGAGCTTCAATTTACCAGCGAGGCCGACCTTCCCGAGCGCAGGCTGGTGCGCACAGATTTCAATAATCCTCAGCCCGCGCGCCGGGTTCGCGCTCCGGCTCACCGGCGACGGGCGCACCATGTTTCGCGGCTGCTACGGTGTGTTCTATCGCCTGCACACGGCCCAGATGTGGAACGCGCTTGCTCACGAACCGTTCACCGAAAACGCGAAGAGCCCGATAATCCAGATTCAGGACGGTATCCCGATTTGGTAGCTTCCGCACCTATTCCCGCGTACGCTTACGCTGGGCGCCACGGCCACGATTGGAGGCATTTGCGCCCTCCTCCGTCAGGGCGCTCCGGCAACAGCGCTACGCACATCCTCGAGGGACCAAGCTCGAAGCTGTGGAACGCCGGGGTATTCCGCACTTTTCCAGTATGGGAGCGCGTACGGTTGCGCTTGGAGGCGAAGTTCACCAACGTCACGAAGACCCCGAACTTCGGGCAACCTGCGACCGATCTCGCCAATCGCGCGACGGCCGGCAGAATCAACAGCTTGCAGTTTGTCGATACCGCCGGCGCCCGAACCACGCGACTGGGCTTGCGCGTGGAATTCTGAGGGCGACGGGAAACCCGGCCGATCCGAGCTCCAACCCCGGTCGGCGCGGGGGACCGCAAGCTTGTGGCTCTGCGTTCAGCACAATTCCCGGCTAGGGAAACGTAGAGGGCGAACCGCCATCTTTGAGCAAGCGCGCAAGGATGGTGCGCCTTCAGGCGCGGGAGTCTCGGAGTGGGAGAGATCTGGGTTTACGATAAGCGAAATCCGTCAGCGCCTCAGTGATGTTGCGGATCAACGGGAGGGTTCGTGAGACGCCGCGAAGCCGCGGGCCGCTCGACTCGCTCCTCTCGTCTGAGCTCGTAAAAAGCGTAAGTGGCAAGCGCCAGGCGCCACGATTCCAACCCCCGCCCAGCTTGCGAGATGAATCGGAAAGGGACCGCGGGATCCTCAGTTTGGCTTCGCCTGTTTCCAAACTTGGTGACGCCGCCGCGCGGTTTTTTGAGCATAATGGATGGCGATGAGATCCGCTGTCCTTTTTGCTCTTTTCGCGGCGCTGCCATCGTGCTGGGGCGCCGATGCCGCTCAAGCGGAACGCTTGCGGCGGTTCAACGAGGCCAAATTCGGCATGTTCATCCACTGGGGGCCTTATTCGCTGGCTAGCGTCGAGGCTTCCTGGCCCATCATGCGGCCCGAGCGCCACCCCGGCATCACCGAAGCCGAGTACCGCGCCCTGCCGCAGCGCTTCAACCCTGTCCAGTTCGATCCCCGCGCGTGGGTCCGGCTGGCCAAAGCCGCCGGACAGCGCTATATGGTATTCACCTCCAAGCACCACGACGGCTTTTGCATGTTCGATTCGCTGTTCACCAGTTACAAGATCACTCGGACGCCGTTCAAGAAAGACATCGCCGCCATGCTCGCTTCCGCCGCCAGGGAGGAAAAACTGCCGTTCGGTTTTTACTATTCGCCGCCGGACATGAATCATCCCGGGTTCCGCGACACCTCGAAACCTTCTTCGGCCAATTGGGGTGGCGAACCAGAGCGGCCCGAGTGGCCCCTGTATCTGTCATACATGGAGCTGCAAATTCGCGAACTGTTGACCCGGTACGGCGACATCTTTGTGATATGGTTTGACGGCTTGTCCAACCGGGAGAAGTACGACGGACTGCGATTCCACCGGATAATCCACGAGATTCAGCCGCTGGCGCTTATTAACAACCGCATTGGGCCCATCGGCGACTTCGTTACGCCGGAGCAGCGGCTGCCGAAAGGCATTCCAGTGAAAGGCGCGCAGATTCTGGGCACCTCGGCGGCTCTGGACAAAGGTCTGTCGGCCACCGCGCCCAAACCCGAAGAGTTCCAGCCCTGGGAAACCTGCATGACCATCAACAACACTTGGGGCTACAACAAGAACGACCGCAAGTTTAAATCGTCGCGGGATCTGATTCGGGCCCTGATTGACGCCGCCTCCAAGGGCGGAAACTTTTTGCTGAATGTCGGACCCACGCCGGAGGGAACCATTCAGCCCGAGTTTGAAGAGCGCCTGCTGGCCATTGGGGCTTGGCTGAAAATTAACGGTGAGGCCATTTACGGAACCACCTACGGCCCGTTGCAGGACATTCCCTTCGGCCGCATGACGGCGAAAGGCAAGACGCTGTATCTTCACGTCTATGATTGGCCGAAAGAGGCCATTGTGTTGAAGGGGCTGGCGAGCAAGGTGGTGCGGGTGACCGCGCTCGACGGAAACAAACCGCTGAAGTTTACGCAAACCGGCGGCACGCTGCGGATACCGGTCGAGGGGCTGAAACCGGATCCGGCAACCACCGTTTTTTCCTTGCTCACCCGGTGAAACTGTGATATATAGAAACAAATAATCGTTAAGAGAAGACAAGAAAGGAGACAGCACATGTCCGCAAAGTGGTTCTCCGGACTAACGCTGACGATAGGTCTGGCCATAGCCATGCCGGCGCATGCCCAGATCGTTACCGGTTCTATCGCAGGCTCCGTCGTGGATCCGAGCGGCGGTTTGGTGTCGGAAGCGGCGGTGACGCTGGTGCACACCGCAACCGGGATGACTCGGAAGAGCGTGGCCGACGCCGCGGGGAATTTTGTTTTCCCGGGTTTGGAGGGCGGCGAGTACGAGCTCCGCATTACGAAGGCGGGCTTCAAGACGGCGGAAAGAAAAGGCATCGTGCTGGCCACCGGCGAGCGGATTTCCGTCGGCCAGGTGGTGATGGAATTGGGCGCACTCAGCGAGACCGTGTCGGTGACCGCCGACGCGTCCGCTGTGCAGGTGGTGGGTTCTGACCGTGGCGATCTGGTAACCGGACGGCAAGTCGAAGATCTGCTGGTGCGCGGCCGCAACGTCACCGACTTAGTCCAGCTCATCCCCGGAGTGGTGCTGGACTCCACCGAAGAGGAGATCGGAGGAGGGGCGAACTTCTACGTGCAAGGCAGCCGGCGCACGATGAACAACGTCGCCGTCGACGGCGTCCCGGCTGTCGATATGGGCAACGGCTACCAGTACAAGATGGTGGTGAGCCAGAGCGCGGTGGCTGAGGTCCGCATTCTGATTAGCAACTACCAGGCCGAATTCGGACGGATGGCCGGATCCAATATCCAGATCGTCACCAAGTCCGGAACGCGCGCCTTCCGCGGCGAAATGGCTTACTTCAAGCGGCACGAACAATTCAACGCCATGAATTTCTTCGATAACCAGCTTGGCGTAGCCAAACGGCCGTACCGTTTCAACACCATCACTTACAACCTGGGCGGACCGGTGTACATTCCAGGGCGTTTCAACCGCGACCGGAACAAGCTGTTCTTTTTCTGGCAGCAAGAGTACTGGCCTACTCGGCGCGCATCCAGCGGCCGCGTGACCACGCCCACCGAGCTGGAGCGGCGCGGCGATTTCTCGCAGACTCTCGATCTGAACAACCGCAACGTGACGGTGAACGATCCCTACAGCCGGACGCCGTTTCCGGGGCGCATCGTTCCGGCTTCGCGCTTCAACAGCGACGGACTGGCCCTGCTTAAGATATTCCCGCTGCCGAACTTCCTGGACCGCTCCATCAGCGCAGGGCGCTACAATTACGTTTTCGTCTCCGACAACGAAACGCCCAAATGGGCGCAGACCCTCAAGCTGGATTACAACATCAACTCCAGTAACACGCTGGCCGGCACGTTCTCTTATTTCCGTGAAGACCAGACCGGCGGGCACGGCGTCACCACGGCGACAGCCAACTGGCCCCAGATGCGCAAGACCTGGTGGAGCCATCCCACCAGCTTGGGCGCCCGTTACACCCGGGTGCTCCGGCCCACCTTGCTGAATGAATTCAGCTTTAGCTGGTTGAACCAGCCGGCGGAGAACTCCTATACCCAAGAAGAGTTGCGCAAGAATCAGCGCGACGCCGTGGGATTCAAAGCGGGTCAGATCGCGCCTTCGGCCAACCCACTGGGGATCATTCCCAACGCCACGTTCGGATCGGTGACCGGGGCGGCAAACCTCAACACCGAGGGACGCTTTCCCCTGTACAACCGCTATCACCTGCTGAACTGGTCCGACAATGTGACCTGGAGCCGCGGCGCCCACACTTTCAAAGCCGGCATCTACGTCGAATGGTTCTACCGGCATCAGAAAAAGGCAGTGAACTTCAACGGCACGCTGGATTTCAACACGAATGTGAACAATCCGCTCAACACCGGCTGGTCGTATGTCAACGCGCTCCTGGGAGTTTTCAACAGTTACTCGGAAGCCACCGCCGAAGCGTGGATGAAAGTGAATACTTCCGGCAGGGAGTTCTTCGTACAGGATTCCTGGCGGATCCGTAAGCGCCTCACGCTCGACTACGGAGTGCGCATCTACTGGATCTCCCCGATTACCGAACAGGAAGACAAGCTGGCGGCCTTCGCTCCCTGGCGCTACGACCCCAGCCAGGCGATGCAACTCATCCGCCCCGCCATGGTGGGTGGGCGGAGGGTCGGAGTTCATCCGGTGACCGGCCAGGTTTATCCGGATGCTTTGATTGGCGCCATCGCCCCCGGTGTAGGCAAGCTGTACAACGGCATGGTGGTGGCGTACCAGGACAAGACCTATCCGCGCGCCATGGTCCGCGGAACGGGGGCCAATCTGGGCCCGCGCGTGGGTTTTGCTTGGGATCTATTCGGCACAGGTTCCACCACCGTGCGCGGCGGCTATGGGATGTTCTACAACCGGTACTTCACCGAGGTGTTTTCAAACAATTTCATCGGCCAGCCGCCCGTGTTGCTTACGCCGGTCATCCCTTACGGCGAGATCGCGCAGATCACCAGCGCCGCCACGGCGGATTTCCCAGCTAACGTTTTTGCCGCGGATCCCAGCGGCAAGTTGTCGCGGGTAATGAACTTCAGCTTGTCGGTTCAACGCCGGCTGCCGGCCGGGACGATGCTGGATGTGGGATATTCGGGTTCCCTGGGGCGGAACCTGTTATGGCGGCGAGATTTGAATGCAGTGCCTCTGGGCACGACGTTCAAGCCGGAAGCCGCCGATCCCACGCAAGGGGGCAGACCCCTGGCCACTTCGTTTCTGCGGCCCATCCCTGGCTATAACAACATTCTGATCATCGAACCGGCAGGCAGTTCCAATTACCACTCCCTGCAAGTCAGCGCCAAGCGCCGGTTCGCCAAGCAGATGCAGTTCGGCGCCGCCTGGACCTGGTCCAAGACGATGAATTATAACGACAGCGACAACGACCAAGTCACGCCGCTGGTTCCGGTTCGCATTTGGAACTATGGCCTGGCGTCCTATGACCGGACGCACGTGTTCTCGCTGAATTATCTCGCCGAGATTCCCCGGCTCAAGGTCAACCACTGGCTGGCGCGCGGCGCGCTCCACGGTTGGCAAGTCTCCGGCATCACGCGGTTCGTCAGCGGGCAGCCGCTGGGCGTAAGCCTGTCCAGCGGATCGGGTTTGGACTACACCGGTACGCCCTCGCTGTCTCCGCGAGTGGACGTGGTGGGCAATCCGGTTCTTCCCAAAAGCGAGCGGACCTTCTCGCGCAACTTCCGGACCGAAGTGTTCCGCGTGCCCGAGCGCGGAACCATCGGCAACGCAGCGCGGACGGTGGTCCGCGGTCCGGGCATCAACAACTGGGACGCGGCGCTGTTCAAGAATTTCCGGCTAAAAGAACGGCTGCGGCTCCAATTCCGCTGGGAATTGTACAACGCCTTCAATCACACCCAGTTTTCAGCCATCGACACGGCGGCGCGTTTTGACGCCCAGGGCAACCAGATCAACACCCGGCTCAGCGAGTACACCGCAGCGCGCACACCCAGGCAAATGCAGCTCGCCCTGCGGCTGACGTTTTAGCGGCAGGAGGGACTAACCAAAGATCAGAAACGCCAAAATCAGCGTCCAGACGACGTTGGCCGCCTGGGCGCCCAGAAACGCCAGCAAGGGACGCCCACCCTCCATGGTGAGCAGAGAGGTGAACCTCGTCTCCAGGCCGATGGATGCGAAGGCCATGGCGAACCAGGCGGTCCGCAACGCGTTCAAAGGTTCCTTGGTGGCCTTCAAAGTTTGGGGGTCCACCAGAAAAGAGAAAGCCAGCGAAGCGGTGAAAAAGCCCAGCACAAACTTGGGGAACCGCTCCCAGATCACGCGGGCGCTAGGGCGCTGAGAGCCGTTCGGCCCGCCTTTCATCGCCCACCAAAGCGACAGCAGGAACGCCGCCACGCCAATGAGGACGTTCTGCGAGAACTTGACGATGGTTCCGGTCTTCATGGCGCGCTCGCTGATGAGCGCCCCGGCGGCCACCACGCTGCCTGTGGTGTCGAGCGTTCCTCCCAGCCAGGCGCCGCCGACCTCATCCGGGATGTGGAACGCTTTCACAGCCCAAGGCATGAGCACGATCATGGGGACGGCGACAATCAGAACCACGCTGGCGATGTAGCTTAAGCGCCGCCGGTCGCCCTGGATGGCGCCGCACGCCGCAATGGCGGCGCTCACGCCGCAGATGGACACCGCCGTGGAAAGCATGGCGGCGAACTCATCATCGAGCTTCAAACGCTTCGCTAGCCGGAAGCTGAACCCCCAGACCACGGAAACCACCAGCAGAGCCTGAAGCATGCCTCTGAAACCAGCCTGTAGGACGTCGCCGAACAGGATGGTGGCGCCCATGATGACGATGCCTGTCTTGATGAAGTATTCCGTGCGTGCAGCTTCCGTTATCCAGCCGGGGGCGCCAAACACGTTGCTGATCAGCAAGCCTGCGCCCAGGGCGAAGATGACGTACTCGATGCCCCAGTATGCCATCACGCCATTGCCGGCCAACCACTGGGATAGCCAGGCGACGGCGTAAACCGCTCCAAATCCGCACAGAAACCGCACCGGGCGGACGCCCAGCAGCAACGCGCCGGGCAGAGCCAGGGCGAACATGACGGCGGCTAGCAGGAGCGACGCCTTCAGGTTGCCCGCTGAGAAAGCCGCGCCTGCGCCGCCCACCCACTTGAAAACCGGCGCCGGCGGCCTCCAGCCGAAAACCACCAACAGCAGACAGGCGCCGCCGAGCCACACGGTGAGCCAGTCCTCCTGCGCCCACCACTTAGGACCACGTTGGGCCACTGGAACCGTCACCGTTGAGCTCCCAGCCACCTTCTTGCGCGTCAACCCGCTCATAAGAGTGCACGATACCACGATGCGATATGATTTCGTGTGATGCTCATCAACCGGCGGCAGTTTCTTTCTACGCTGGCGGCCGCGCCGTTGCGCGCGGCGGCCAGAAGGCCCAACATCGTTCTGATTATGGCCGACGATATGGGGTTCTCCGATATCGGGTGTTACGGATCGGAAATCGCCACGCCCAATCTCGACAGGCTGGCTAAAGGCGGCATCCGGTTCACGCAGTTCTACAACACGGCCCGGTGCTGCCCCACGCGCGCTTCGCTGCTGACGGGCTTGTACCCGCACCAGGCGGGCGTGGGCCACATGGTCGTGGACCGTGGCGCTCCCGCCTACCAAGGGTATCTCAACGACCGGTGCGCGACCATCGCCGAGGTGCTCCGTCCCGCCGGCTACCGCACCGCCATGTCGGGCAAGTGGCACGTCGGCGAGAACCGCCCGCACTGGCCCACCGACCGGGGCTTCGAAAAATACTTCGGCCTCATTAGCGGCGCCACCAATTACTGGCGTTTGGACGAGGGGCGGCAAATGGCCATGGACGACAAACCGTGGAAGCCCCCCGCCGAAGGCTTTTACATGACGGACGCCATCACGGATTATGCGGTGAAGTTTATCGATCAGTTGGGCCGCGGGCCGGCGCCGTTTTTCCTTTACACGGCTTATACGGCCCCACACTGGCCGCTGCATGCGCATCCTGCCGACATCGAAAAGTACCGCGGCAAATACATGAAGGGTTGGGATCAGTTGCGGAAAGAACGCCACCAGCGGCTGATCGAAATGGGCATCGTGGACAAGCGCTGGCCCTTGACGCCGCGCGATGAACGCGCGCCTGCCTGGGAGACCGTGCAGGACCGCAAGGAGCGCGATCTGGCCATGGCCGTGTATGCCGCTCAGATCGACCGCATGGACCAAGGCATCGGCCGTATCCTGGCCAAAATCCGCGAGATCGGGGCCGAAGACAACACCTTGGTGATGTTTTTGGCGGACAATGGCGGTTGCGCCGAAGAGGTGAACCGCGGAGTGAAAGGCGTGCCGCCCGGTCCACCCGATTCTTTCCTCTCCTATGGCTTACCCTGGGCCAACGCCAGCAACACTCCGTTCCGGCTTTATAAACATTGGGTCCACGAAGGCGGCATCGCCACGCCGTTTATCGCTTACTGTCCCGGCGTGGTGACCCAGCGGGGAAAGCTGACCCATCAAGTGGCGCATCTGGTGGATGTCATGTCTACTTGCGTCGAGCTCGCGGGCGCTAAATACCCGCAGACCAGGAACGGCAAGGCCATACAACCTATGGAAGGCCAGAGCCTGGTGCGCACCTTCCAGGGAGCGCCGCTGCAAAGCCGCAAACTCTTCTGGGAACACGAGGGGAACCGCGCCATCAGAGACGGCAAGTGGAAGCTGGTGTCCCGCCATCCAAACGCTTGGGAGCTTTACGACTTGGAAGCAGACCGCACCGAGATGAACGATCTCGCCGCAAAAATGCCCGAGCGGGTTAAGGCCATGACGAAGGAATACGAGGCTTGGGCGGCGCGCTGCGGAGTGGTTCCCTGGGATGAATTGGGTAAGAAGAGCAAGAAAAAAGGCTGAAAACTCCGGTCCGGACGGGCGCAAGAAATGCCCGTCCGGGAAACCGGATCCTCTCAACGGCCTACTGACTCAACGGCCAACCCAACGCCGCCCTCGGCGGCATTCCGTGGCCATATGGTGGAACACCACAACAGCGAGTGGTACGGCTATGACGGCCAATATAAAGATCTCCATACTAAGAACGCGTGGGTCAACCCCACACTTCCATTATCGCAACCTTGTGTTACAAAAGTGTGACTGAGAATCGGCAGTTTCAGTTCTTCTTGTATGTAATCCACATCGGGCTCACCCAGACGATCTCGCCGTCCTCCTGCTCTCCGCGTACATAGTAGTAGCTCTGTTTGCCCGGCACCGGCGCGTTGTCTCGCCATGTGAATTCGACGGAGGCCGTATTGGGCTGCGAGGTGTACACGTACTTGTTGTCCTTGATGATGTGAACCTTGGCGAAGGGCGCCGTGCCCACCAGCTTCACCCTGAGTTCTGGGGCGGATGACGTCGTGAACACATCGCCCATCATATAAGGGCCGCTGCGCACGTCCGCCAGGATGTTGTCCGTAGCCCCATACACGTGGCGCTTGCGGAAGGCGTCCATAATGGCCTCCCGGCTGGCGTCTTTCACATATAGGTTGCAATAGCTCATGTGCGTGGAAATATGGTCGGAACTGGCCTGGAATCCCAACTTGTAGCCCATTTCCAGAGCCAGGCTGACGAATCCCTTGGGGCGCCAGCCGCCGATAGAGTCTTTCTCGGAATTGGAGCGCGGCGCATCCGGCATCTCGTAGTTTTGCCGGTCGCCTTGATAAATCTCGACGACAGGTTCTACATTCGGGTCATTGTCCCGCCAATCCGTACCCATGTTGGTCGCCGAGGTGTGGGAGGCGGCAATGCCGTTGAAAGTACGCAGATAGTCGTACAGCATCAGCGTGTCCGGCGCCTTGCCGGGCTGATCTTCGCTGACCCGGGGCAGGCGGGGCAGAGGACGGATGCCGCGCTGGGCGAACACCACATTGCGGTGTCCCTCCGGATAGGTCACGCTGCGCTCATAGCTGAACATGGGGATGAACCTGCCGGGCGAGTGCAGGATGTCGGTCAGCTTCTGCGTGGTCCACCATGAATACTCGCGCCCTCCGCCATTGTCGTGATCGCAACATCCTACCCAGTCCATGTGCGCCGCGTCGATGGCGTAGCGGAACTGGTCCAAGATGGTCCCATCGCCGCCGCCGTCGCCGGAAATCTCACTGTGACGGTGAAATTCGCCGCTTAGGATGCGCAAAGTCCCCTCGCGCGGCGATTGCATGCGGTAATTTCGAATGGCGGCGATCGCAGCCTGTTCCTTTTGGTCCACCACGACTCCCGCCGGCTTGGGAAGCTCCGCGGCTTTGGCCTGCACCGGGCCGCGGGCGGGTTCCAGCACGATTGTGTTCATCCAGAGATCGTTTTGATACGGATCGCCCACTTCAGCCCTCGCGGCCGCTGCTCGCGGCGTGCGGGCGCGCACGGCAGGCTCGAACTGGCGCCGGTTGTCGGACGAGCCAATGACCACCGCCACGCCGGGTTTCGGCGTCACAATCGCCGGGCGGTTATCGAGCAAGTTATCCGTACGATGGAGGTAGACCGGGCCGGTGCACTCGGCGCCGGCGCAGGAGATCACATACTCGGTCCACACCGTGCCGATCGGGTTCCACCACACGGGGTGGGCGCTGCGGAACGCCAACCACAGGCGTCCCGAGGGGTCCACCGCCAGCCGTGGCATCGAATTTTTCGGGGCCAACGGAGGCCGCGGCGTTGCGCTGGGAGCACGATTTTTCGATGCCTCCGGGTCAGGCTCCAGCCAGCCTCGCACCTCGTCCTGCGCCCCGGTGTTCTCGACCTGCCGCTGGGGAGGGCCAGGCATCAGCATTCCAGGCCGGCCCACTGCCTCCACCGCGCCGCCGTTGGCGTCAAACGCCACCAAGCGGACCGCGCGGCCTTGATAAATGGCGATGCCGGTGGTCTCATAGGCCCCGAAGTCCTTACCCCAGTTCTCCGCGCCTTCTTCGTAAGCCAGCCACAAGCGGTTTTGATTGTCGTAAGCGATGGAGGGGTAAGCCTCATAGCGGCGGGAGTGCACCAAAGGCCTTTCCGGGCCCCACTTGCCCGGAGCGCTGGCCGTGCGCGCATAAATATCATAGTTGCCGTTGCGGTACGAGTCCCAGGCGACCGTTACGCGCCCTCCGGGGCCGGCGGCGATCGCGGGGTTCCACTCGTTGCCGGACGAGGCCGAAACAGCTACCGGAGCCGAAAACCGGGTCCCTTCCTGTACAGCCGCGAAAATGGCCGCCCTGCCGTTGCGCCAACCCTGCCAAGCCACCCACACACGCCCCGTGGTGTCGGTGGCAGCCACTGGGAACACGTCGGCGTCGGGCGCACTGGTCAGCCGCACCGGGACCCCCGCCTTACCGCCTTCTACCGGTCTGGCCCACAGATCGAAGTCGCCTTTCTGATTAGCCGACCAGAACACCCATACCTTACCGGCACCGTCCACAGCCACCGCCGGCCGGTAGACGTCTCCCCCAGGCTCGCTGATGGCGATAGGAGGATCGGGCGTCGCGCCTGCGATCCGCTGAACCAAGATTCGATCCCCTCCGGTGGGCGCCTTCAAATCGTCAAAATTCTTGGGCCGCTCCTGGTAATTGGCGCGGATGCGGTTGTGCTCCGGGTGGTGCTTGAACTCGACATAGGCCACCCAGATGGCGCCGGACTTGTCCACGGCCGCGGCTGGGTAATCTTGCTCTTCGCCGTCTCTGGTGAGCTGGGCAGCCGGGGGGACTCGATCCACAAATACGCGCCCGTCCAATGCGCGCACACTCTTGCCGTATGGGATGTCGGCGAGTGAGACGCGGAAGTTTCCCTGGGCGGTCTTGACCTCCAGCGTCGCGCGGTCTTCCGGGGCATCCACCCAAACAATGACGCCATTAGCGACCACAGGCGGCTGTCCTTTCTTGGCGGCTCCGAAGAGCCGAATCGAGCGGGTGGACATTTTCCACGAGTTGCCGCTGATTTCGTCGTTCGCCTCAAACCGCCAGCCGTCGATGCCCGTAATGCGCCCGCGGTCCACCGTCACCGAACCGTCCCAGCGGGCCGTTTGCCGGTCCGTGAGCCCCATAATCAGCCGCACGCCCACGGCCGCCTGGAGCTGGAGCGCAAGAAACAGAAACACTGCCAGGATTCTCGCCATACTCGTACCCTCGTCCCCATTGATTCTACTCCCTCTGAAACGCTTTGCAAGCCTTTGAAGTATCATGTCTTTAAAAGCTATGCTACGCAGGAAACTTGCCGCGTTAATGGTCTGTTCCCTAGGGTTGTGGGCGCAGTCCCCGCTCGGAACCGTAACGGGGGTCGCCACCGATGCCTCCGGGGCCGCCGTTCCAGATGTAAAAGTGACGTTAATTTCCGAAGAAACAGGCGTCAAACGTGAAGTGAAAACTAACGCCAGCGGCGTGTACACGATCCCCAACCTACAACCCGGGCGTTATAAGGTGAACGCCGAGATGAAAGGCTTCAAGACGCTGGAGAGCCCGGTTTTCCCGGTGGAAGCCTACCGCACGGTGCGGCAAGATCTAAAGCTTGAAGTCGCCGCCGCAGCCACAGAAGTGACTGTAGCCGAGACGATGTCGAGCGTCATTCAAGTGGAGTCGCCCTCCATTGGCGCCAGCCTGTCCACCCGGCAAATACTGGAGTTGCCCTCCAACTTGCGAAGCGTTTACAACAACGCGGGAGATTCGGGATTACTGGCTGTCATCGCCCCGTTGACCATTCCGGGCGTGATTCAAGTCGGCGCCGGCGCGACGTGGACCAGCCCCGGCGGCGTAGGCAACGCTTTTAAGACCAAGGTGGACGGCATCGACACCACGTTCGGCAATTTCGGCAGCCCCGACGTGGTTTCGCAGCCTTCGATGGAATCACTCCAGGAGTTCACCGCCAACATTTTGACCAACCGCGCCGAATTTGGCGGCATGGCCGTCATCACATCGGTCACCCGCAGCGGAGGGAACCAGTATCACGGCAGCCTTTTCTGGTATGTGCGGAACGCCGCCTTCGACGCCCGTAACACCTTCGCCACCACCAAACCATTTCAAAACATTCACAACTTCGGCGCTTCGTTCAGCGGTCCGCTGAAGAAGGACAAGACGTTTTTCCTTCTCACCTGGGACATGATCAAGGGCGTGCGTGCCTATTCCGGCGCGCCCAATGTTCCCACCCTGGCCTGGCGGAACGGGGATTTCACTGGATTGCCGCCGCTGCGCAACCCGTTCTCCGATATCAACCCCTTCAGCGGCAATGTGATTCTGCCGCAGTACATCAGCCCGCAAGCCAAAAGGATCCAGGAGTTGCTCTACCCGCTCCCCAATTTCGGTCCGCCCACGCTCACCACGGGCAACTATCGCTGGAACGCCAGCGGCGCCGAGATCCATGGCATCGGTGAAATCCGCCTGGATCACAATTTCGCCAGTGGTCATTCGGCGTTCGGACGCTACCAGTCCAAAGTGACTGATTACAATATTCCCGGCGTCCGCACCGACATGCCGCCTTCCAGCGTCGGAACTTCGGCGAATGTGCGCACGGTGAACTTTTTCACTGCCGGCGATACTTACGCCATACGGCCCAACATCTACAACGAATTCCGCGCGGGCGTGGTGGTGCTTTCTTCCAAATCCAGCTCGGAAGTGAAGGGGCAGGCGCTCATCGACCAGATCGGCATCCGCGGTTTGAGCCCGCGGCCGGGCGTGGGCGGCATACCGAACATCAACATCACCGGAATCAGCACCATCCGGCAGGTGCTGTTGAATCCGGTCAACGATGGCCACTGGCAGATTTCCGACAATCTTACCTGGACCCGCGGCAAGCACAGCATGAAGTTCGGTTTCGAGGCAGTCCGGTATTTCGTCAACCGTTACATGCCGGTGGAATCGGCCATCTTCGGCAACTTTAGTTTTACCAATCGGTTCACCGGTCACCCCTACGCCGACTTCCTGCTCGGATTGCCCACCTCAGTGACGCGCTTGGATCCCTATCCGCCCCAGATCACGCGTTGGACCGACTATGCGCTATACGGGCAAGACGATTTCAAAGTGACGCCGCGCCTGACGCTCGGCTATGGACTGCGCTACGAGTACAATCAGCCGCCGACCTTGCGGGACGACAATATCTATTCGTTCGATCTCGCGAGCGGCTCGATTGTGGTTCCTAGCGCCAAAGCGCGTGCTCTGTTCCGGGAAGGGTTTCCGGCAAATTTGCCGGTTATCACGGCGGACAAAATAGGGCTTGGGCGGTCCCTTCGCCACGGCGATAAGAACAATTTCGCTCCGCGCTTCGGTTTCTCCTACCAGCTCGGCAGCAGCGCCAGGACGGTGGTGCGCGGCGGTTGGGGAGTTTACTACGGCCATTTCTCGGGCGCCGTGACAGCGGCGGTGGCGGCAGGTCCGTACTCGCTGTCCACCGTGGCCAATAACAGCATTGTGAACGGCCGTCCGCTCTATACCATTCAGGATCCGTTCACCGCGCCGGGCGCCCCCGGCACTCTTATACTGAACAGCTTCAGTCCTAATCTGCGGAACGGGTATGTCCAGCAGTTCAGCATTTCGATGGAGCGTGAAGTGGTGCGCGATGTAGGCGTCCGCGTCAGTTACATCGGCTCGCGCGGCAGGCAACTGCCCTACTTCCGTAACGTGAACCAGCCGAGAGCCTCCACCACGCCATTCGCCCAGTCCCGCAGACCCTATCCGCTTTTCAACAACGTCAATTACTCGGAGAACGGCGCGGTCAGCTCTTATAACGGTTTGCAGACGCAGGTGCAGCGGCGCTTCTCTAAGGGATTGCTGTTCAGCTCAGCCTGGACTTGGGCGAAGAGCATGAGCGAAGTGGATGACACCGCCAACATCGAACTGGGAACCTCGATTGAAGATGCATATGACCGGCGGCGGGATTGGGGTCACACCTACGCCGTGCCGCGCCATCAGTGGATGAACCAGCTCATCTATGAGTTGCCGTTTAAGGGAATGCTGGCCGGAGGCTGGCAGTTGAATGCTCTCTTCAATGTCAGCACCGGCCACTGGCTCAATCCGCAGTTTTCCGGTTCGGATCCGTCGAATACGAACACTTTCGGCGGCCGCCCGGATAAGGTCGGCGATTCGATTCGGTATCCCAAAACTCTCACGGCTTGGTACGATCGCGCCAGCTTCGCCGTGCCGCCGGCGAACGCCGGCCGGTTCGGCGCCGCCGAACGCAACTCGGTGGAAGGGCCCGGTTATGTGATCTTCAATATGGGTGTCGCCAAGAACCTGCGGTTTGAAAAGTGGGGCTCGGCGCAAATCAGCGCCAGCTTTGTCAACATCCTGAACCACGTCAACTACGGCCAGCCCAATATGACCGTGAACAGCAGCGCCGGCGGCGTCATAACCTCGACGCATGTGTTTTCCCAGGCTGGCGCCGCCCGCAACGGCATGCTGAGCCTGCGCTGGAACTTCTGAGCCTCGGGCGCCGGCCCGGCTCGCGATAGAATTGAGAGTTCACTGTCTGTTTGACCCCGGCGGCGGGTGAACCCGCCGTGGTTCAGCATGCGAATTCTCCTGGCCAGCAATTCGCCTTACTATCCGTCTCTGGGCGGCGGCAATAAGTCGAACCGCCTGTTGATGGAGGCCCTGGCGCGCCAAGGCCACCGTGTACGTGTGGTCAGCCGCACGCGTGCATTTGGCGCTGAGGCTCGCCGCGAGTTGCTGAGCGAACTGGAGCGGCGAGGGGTTCCCTACCACGCAAGCCCGGAAGCGGTCCGTATGGAAGTGGGCGGGGTGGAAGTCTGCACCCTGAGCGGAACATCCGGAATACGAAGCTTTTTTGCAGCGCGGGCGGCTGAGTTTCGTCCGGATGTAATCCTGGCCTCCACCGACGATCCCGCTCATCTGATGCTCGATGCGGCTCTGGCTATGCCGGATGTGCGCGTGGTTTACTTGATTCGCGCCACGGTCGCTCTGCCTTTCGGGCCGGATAGCGCGTTGCCGTCGCCGGCGAAAACCGCCGAGCTGCGCCGCGTGGACGGAGCGGTCGGCGTCAGCGAATATGTGGCCGAGTACGCCCGGCGCTGGGGTGGAATGGAAGCTGTCCACGTGCCCATCTCCTTGCTGGAACCACGGGAGTGGCCATGCTTGGGGCGCTTCGAAAACCGCTACGTCACCATGATCAACCCGTGCGCGGTAAAAGGGATTTCGATTTTCCTAGCTTTGGCGGACCGGCTGCCCGGCGTCGAGTTCGCCGCCGCGCCCACCTGGGGCACATCGGAAACGGATCTGGCGGAACTCAAGGCTCGTCCGAATGTGACCATTTTGCCCCCGGCCGAAGACGTGGACCAAATCTTCGCTCTTACGCGCATCGCCTTGGTCCCTTCGCTGTGGGCAGAGGCGCGGTCGCGCGTAATTCTTGAAGCTATGGCGCGGGGCATTCCGGTGCTTGCCGGCAACGTAGGCGGGCTGGCGGAGGCGATGCTCGGAATGGATTATCTGCTGCCGGTGAATCCGGTCCGGAAGTTCAAACCCGCCGTGGACGATCTGATGGTGCCGGTAGCCGAGATTCCTCCACAGGACGCCGGTCCCTGGCAAGCGGCGTTGCAGCGGCTTATATCGGACCGCGCCCATTACGAGGATCTCTCCGCCCGGTCGCGAGGCGCCGCGCTGGCCTACGCCGCGACTCTGACCGTACACCCTTTCGAAGAGTATTTGAAAGAGATTTTGCGCGCGCCGCGTAAGCGGTCCGACCCCACGACTGAGTCGCAAAAGCCGGTTTTCGCCGCTGCGGCGGTATTGTCTCCCGAAAAGCAGAAGATCCTCGCGATGCGCCTCAAGCAGCGCCTGAGCGCAAAGACATCCTGGCTACCGGAGTCCTTGGCCGCGCGGCGCAACGAAGCCGGCGCGCGCACGGAGCTGGCGAAATTCGCCACCGAAAAGGCCCAACAAACGGTCGCAGACACGAATATTGAAATCCTGTGGGATGGAATGTGGATCTGCCGCGCCGGCGCCCACTTCTTTCCGATGCCCAGGTTGTTCGACGGCTTGCAGCCGGATTGGCGCAAACTCACGGACCGAGCCAAGCGGTGTCGGGACAACGCCGAAGACTACTGGTTCTACGTCTATAAGCCGCAGCCCGGCGACGTGATCGTAGATGTGGGCGCAGGCCAGGGCGAGGACGTGCTGGCGTTCTCGCTTGCCGTCGGCCCGGCAGGACGTGTGCTCGCTTTGGAACCGCATCCCGAATCCTTCGCCATCCTGGAAACCTTCTGCCGTTTGAACCGGCTGTCGAATGTCACCCCGCGGAACGTGGCTTGTATGGAGTCTCGCGGGGAGGTGGCAATGGAGACCATGGCCGTGTGGGAATCGAACTTCGTGCGTCGCGACGCGCCATCGGCTGTCAAGGTTTGCGCCATGCCGTTGGACGATGTCTGCGCAGAAGCCGGCGTCGCGGCAATCGATTTCTTGAAGATGAATATTGAAGGAGCTGAACGGTGGGCCTTGCCCGGCTGCCGTAAGGTGCTTCCTCACACGCGTTATGTCTGTGTGGCTGCGCACGATTTTCGCGCGGACCGGGGCGAAGGGGAACAGTTCCGGACCTTTCACTTTGTCTGCCGTTTTCTGCGCGAGGCAGGCTTTCAACTGGTGACGCGCGACACAGATCCGCGCTACTTTGTGCCGTACCACGTACACGGTTTTAGGTCAGACGAAGGAAAGGAGAAGAATGAGTCCGCCTGCTGACATGGCCCCCCTTGCGGATGGCGCGCAACGGGAGAGCATTTGCATCAGCGCCACGTTCACCGCCGAGCCGCTGCAAGAGTGCTTGGAGTTCTGGGCTGACGAACTGGGGTGGAACTGGCAAGTCCAATTCGCGCCATACAACCAGGTGTTTCAACAACTGCTCGATCCCGGCAGCCTGGCGGCGCAAAACCGGTCCGGCGTGAATATCGTCCTGGTGCGTCCGGAAGACTGGCTGCGCTACCGGGATTCGTCCGCCGCCGTGGACGAATTCTTAGAGGAAAATGCGCGCCAGTTGGTTCACAGCTTGCGAGACGCGGCAAAACGAGTTGCCTGTCCGTTTCTGGCGGCCCTTTGTCCAGCCTCGCCCGAGCGCGAAGCTTCCGTGCGGCGGGCTGAAGAGTTGATCCGCGCGGGCTTGTGCGATGCCGGGCCCCTCTACTGGCTGCGAACGGAGCAGCTCTTGTCTTTGTACCCGGTCGCCGCGATCCATGATCCGCAGTCCGATCAACTGGGTCACGTGCCATACACCAAAGAGTTCTTTGCCGCGCTGGGGGCCTTCTGCGTGCGCAAGATTCACGCACTTCGTAAGCCGGAATTCAAGGTGATCGTTTTGGATTGCGACAACACTTTGTGGCGCGGGATATGCGGGGAAGATGGCCCTGAAGGGGTCAGGCTTGACAGCCGCCGAAGGGCATTCCAAGAGTTCATGCTCGCCCAACGCGAGGCCGGAATGCTGCTTTGCCTGGCCAGCCGCAACAATGAAGGGGACGTGCTGGACACGTTTCGTATGCACCCGGAATTTCCCTTGCAGCCCGCCCATTTCGCCGCGCGGCGCATCAACTGGCGCTCGAAGTCCGAGAACCTGGCTTCGATGGCTCAGGAACTGGACCTGGGCCTGGATAGTTTCCTCTTCATCGACGACAGCCTGGAGGAGTGCGCCGAAGTGCAAGCCGCCCGGCCGGAGGTTTTGGTGCTGCCATTTTCCAGGCTGTTGGACGCTCTCCCGGCCGCGCTCGATCACCTATGGGTGTTCGACCGAGTGCGGTTGACCGAAGAGGACAGGCGGAGGAGCGCTTTTTACGAGCAGCAGGCGCAGCGCGCGCAGCTTCAGAAGGAGGCAGCCAGCCTTTCGGATTTTATCGCTTCCTTAAAGCTCGATGTGCGGATCACTCCGATGGCTGCCCATCAGATCCCCAGAGTCTCGCAGCTCACGCTGCGAACCAATCAGTTCAACTGCACCACCATCCGGCGGACGGAACGCGAAATCGAAGCTCTAGCCGAGCAGGGAGCCGAGTGCTTCGTCGTCGAGGTCTCGGACCGCTTCGGTAGCTACGGGTTGACCGGCGTGGTCGTCGTCGAGGGACGCGGCGCGGCGCTATGGGTGGAAACCTTCTTGCTCAGTTGCCGGGTGCTCGGGCGGGGAGTCGAACACAGGGTTCTGGCATTTCTTGGAGAATACGCCCGGCGGAAGGGACTGGCGCGCGTGGCCGTGCCGTTTTCGCCGACCCCGAGAAATTTGCCGGCGCTGCTGTTTCTTGAGTCTGTAGGGTTGGAATTCCAGAAGTCGGATGAGCAGAATGGAACGGTCTTTGAATTCCCCGCCGAATTCGCCCGCTGCATGGAATACCGGCCCGTGGCTCCGCCCGCCGCAACCAAGGCATGCTCGCCGGCGCCATCTACCCACCGGATAGCCCACGATTATGTCCGCATCGCCACCCAATTGCGCACCGTGGACCAGATGGTTGAGGCCATCCGCGCCAGGCGGGTGGGACAAGCCGGTCCGCCGACGCCGTTGGAACCGGCAGGCACAATCCTGGAGCAGCAGATCGCGGCCATCTGGACCGAACTGCTCGCCGCGCCCGCCGTCGGACTGCATCAAAGCTTCTTTGACCTCGGCGGCCATTCGCTGCTGGCTCTCGAGCTGCTGTCCCGCATCCGGCAGGTTTTTGGCGTGGAGCTGTCGCTCGAAGTGGTCTATGGCTCCGCCTTCACCGTGGCGGGTTTGGCCAAGGCGGTGGAGAGCGAACAAATCCGTCAGTTGGGCGCTTCCGAATACGAAGCTTTGTTGGAGGAGATCGAGGCGCTATCGGAGGACGAAGTGCGCGCCCTGCTGGATGCTGAAGTTGGGGACGGCGGCGACCGCGGGTGATACACTGTCTGTAAGTTTGAACCATGTGCCGGCTGTGCTGCCTCTGCCTGATCCTGGCGAGCGGGGTTGTTTTCGCAGGCATGGCTCAAACCGCCGCGCTCGAAGCCAAAGCAGAAAAGGCCCGCGCTGCGCTGGCTGAGGAGCGCTTTGAAGAGGCTGCTCGCCTGTATGCGGAGCTGGTTAAGTCCAGCCCGAACAGTCCGGCGCTGCGGCTGGCGCTGGCGGTGGCCGAGCAAGGCTGCGGGCGCTACGCCAAGGCTGTCGAGCAGCTCCGTATGGTGCTCCACCACGATCCGAAATTCCGGGGCGCCTGGAAACTCTTGGCGGAGAATTTGGAGAGGCTGGGCGACATGGGTAAGGCGGTGGACGCTTACGAGCAGGCGCTCAAACTGGAACCCTCGCGCCTGGACCTGCAACTGGCTCTCGCCTCGGCGTACCGCAAAGCCGGACGGCCGGAACAAGCGGCGGACCTGTTTTTGCACGCCGCACGCGTGGATCCCACCGAAGTCCGCATTTGGCACGGGCTGGGTCTCGCTTATATCGATCTTGCCCGCACAACCCGCGCTTCTTTGCCCCCCGGACCGCCCTGGAACCAGCGCTTTGCGCAGCCGCCCCCGGAGAAGCCGGATTGCCCTGGCGACAGCCTCGAATGCCGCTTCGCCCGGGGAGAACACTGGCAACTGCTAGACGCCTCCCGCAACGACCGGTCATCGGAGGCGCTGTACTGGCAAGTGCGGGCTTACCTGGCCCTGGCTCGGCGGGCTTTCGAGCAACTCGCCGATTTGCCCGCGTCTCCGGACACCCGCCCGCTGTTTCGCGAGGCCGAACATTTGTATTCCCAGAACGATCTGGCCCTTTTGGAGAAACCATAATGCTGATGACACGACGTAGCGCGATTCAAACGCTGGCCGCGCCCGCCATCTTGCGCGCCGCCCGCCACCCCGGCGACAAGCCGAACCTCCTGTTTCTGTGGACCGACCAACAGCGCGCCGACACGATGGCGGCTTACGGAAACCGCACGTACAAGGTGCCGGTGCTCAACCGCCTGGCCGCTGAATCGGTGGTGTTCGAGCGCGCCTATGTCACCCAGCCGGTGTGTACGCCCAGCCGGTCCAGCGTGATGACCGGCTTATGGCCTCACCAAAGCGGCTGTGTCAATAACAACATCCCCTTGCCCAGGGAAACCAAGACGCTGCCGGAACTGCTGGCGGATTCGGCCTACCGCACCGGGTACATGGGTAAATGGCATTTGGGCGACGAGATCTTTCCCCAGCATGGCTTTGAAGAGTGGAAGGCC
>Ga0272446_1001179_pt1 | contig 38792 bp, 40 predicted proteins | sample YNPCB0061_FD_194587 | JGI IMG/M metagenome (GOLD analysis project Ga0272446, IMG submission 194587) | Hot spring microbial mat communities from Yellowstone National Park, WY, United States - YNP-CB-006-1 | ecosystem: Environmental > Aquatic > Thermal springs > Hot (42-90C) > Sediment | place...
TACGCATGGGCGGCATTGTTGCCTGTCGCAAGGAGGGCAATAGCCGCATTTATTTTCTCGCCGATGCGAAATACTTGGGTTTGTGCGCCCAATCTTTAATTGAACTATCCACCGTTACCCCAGAGGTGATACCATCATGCGAAGAGTAGTAATTGTTTTGTTAGTTCTGACATCTTTAGTTGGGCTGAGTTTGCCTGCTGTAGCTGATATTGACCCCACAGAAATCGGTAAAGCTGTCACCGCAGTGGAACAGCTAGATCAAATGCGCACTGGTTTGGCGGATACTTTGTTAGAAGTGAAGTCTGAACCCACCATCGGCACTTTTAAGGAGGTGTGCGCCCCCGTAGGTAAGCAAGCACAGGCGATCGCCAAAGAAAATGGCTGGCAAGTGCGACAGGTTGCCCTGAAATATCGCAATCCCAAGCATCAACCCCAAAATCTCTCAGAAGAGAAGGCTCTAGCGGAATTTGTGGAACATCCCGATCTGACTGCCTTTTGGGAGCGAGATGAACAAGGGGTGCATTATTATCGTAGGATCAATGTGCAAGCCAGTTGTTTAGCCTGTCATGGAGCGAAAGACAGTCGTCCCAGTTTCGTAAAAGATAAATATCCCCAAGACCTCGCCTATGATTTTCAAGTGGGGGATTTGCGGGGGATGTATGCGGTAATAATTCCCGAACTGCAACAGGCTTTGAGTACCCATGAATAATTTTAGTCCTGTCTATGGAGCGGTGCGATCGTGGCGGTATGGAAATTCGCTGGGGATTGATCCCATTGGCATGGTTTCCACTTGCTCCTTTAATTGCGTTTATTGTCAGTTGGGAGAAATTGAGCGACCTTCCTTAGAACGGCAGATATTTATTCCCACTCAGGAAATTTTGCAGTTGATCGAGCAGAGGAAAAATGAAGCGATCGATGTGATTACCCTAAGCGGAAGCGGTGAGCCAACCTTAGCCCTGAATTTAGGAGAGATAATCGCAGGATTAAAGAGCATTACTTCTTTTCCTGTAGTTGTTTTAACTAACGGCAGTTTATTAGGAATGGAATCGGTGCGTGCAGAGTTAGCCCTTGCGGATGAAGTATCGGTGAAGCTGGATGGAGTTACTGCCCATCGCGTGAAACAGATTGATCGCCCCATATTTATTTGGGATTTAGAGAATCTATTTGTGAATTTGCTGAACTTCCGTCAAGAGTATCATGGCAGACTGACCATTCAAACCATGATCCTTTCCCCTTGGACAACGGAGGAAGAACACCTCTACATCGATCGCCTCAAAGCACTGCAACCCGATCACATTTATCTGAATAGTCCCCGCCGTCCCAAACCTAAACATAGGCTCATTGAAGGGAGAGAAAATCTAACAGTGGTCGATCGTGCCAGTTGGTTCAAGCCCATTAGTAGAGATTATTTATCTAAGTTTGTCCAAGCAATTAGACAACAATCAAATCTCACTGTTAGCTATGTGATGGAGCATGAGGAATGAGACATTTACTATTATTGTGTGTCTGTCTAGTAGTCTAGCTTGGTGGTATAGAAGTAAGGATTGAGTCGGGGTCTTGAGTGAAGTTCCCAAACCTGTTATCAATTTTTATCCTTATCTGTTTAGAACTTCTAAAAATTGACACGACTGACGCTAAGTAATAACTCCCCTCATCCCCCAACCCCTTCTCCCTCATGGGGAGCAGGGGAGTAAGATGATCCCCCTCCTGTTCGAGAGTCTGAGAAAATTGTGCCTAAGTCCTGATTGGTTGCCACTACTCAGAAGCGGCGAGTTGCGATCGCAAATTGATCAAGTTACCCCAGCGACTATCAACTTGCGTGGTGTTTGCATCATGGGGCAATGCCATGTCCACTCTAGCAGGGGCATCGGGGGCTATTTGCGGGAAAGGCATCGCCAAACAAAACTGCTCATAAAGCCAAGTGACAGGGTCAAAATAGCCGTTGGGGGGCAAGGTTTCGCTGAGATCATCGTCAGCACTATCGGGATCATCTGCCAGCCAGATTAGCTCTGTGGTATCCACTACCAAGCGATGGTTAAATTGCCTAAGGGTGCGATCGCAAGTGAGGGTGACAATCGCCCATGCCTGCGCCTTGACAGATAAATAGTTGCCGCAGTGCTGGATGGTAATCTGCCCTTGGGGAGGGGTTAGGGTAGCCAAGTCGGGAATCTCCTGCTTAAAATCAAGGACTTTGATGCAATTAGCCGCCTTGGCAATGCTGGGAATGTAGAGTTTTTCCATGTACCAACCCTCCAACTCGCTAGGGCACTGAATCACTGCACCTTAAATTTTAGGGCACATCTCACCCCACTGCCAGTTGTAGTCAGTATCAAGCTATACAACTTGATATAACAAGCTCTGGTTTAGTCATATATCAAAGATTAGCGTTTTTGAGGAAATAGGGGTAAAGCAATTATGAAACTATGGGGTAATAGTGAATATTGGGGTTTAGGCTATGACTTTGATCCGCAATGGGTGTTAACTGATGCGCAGAAGTTATTGCAAACCAAGCTGATCGAGGTGTGTGAAAGGGTATTGCGTCCTAATGCCATCGACAGTGATCGCACCATGACCTACCCGCGCAAAAACTTTGAAGCTCTGGCAGAATTAGGACTACTAGGGCTATTTGTCCCCAAAGAGTGGGGCGGCTTGGGGGAAAATCACACCTGTGCTGGTATGGTAGTAGAAACCATCGCCCGTTATGGCTGTCCCAGTACCGCCATGTGCTACACCATGCACCTCGGCGCAACGGCGGCGGCGCTGTTCCGTGCCCATGACAACCCCGAATTGCAAGCACTGCTGAAAAGATTGGATCAAGATGTCTGCATTGGTACTCTTTCCTATTCCGATCCCGAAACTGGTTCTCATTTTTGGTATCCTGTCTCCTCCAAAGCACAGGCGGCTGGGGATGGTTGGCAGGTGTTCAAAAAAGCCTCATGGACAACTTCCGCAGGTTTTGCCGACTGGTACATTGTGCAGACCTCCAGCCCTGATTTCAATGGCAACTATTCCGATCTCTCCTGCTTTTTGATCTACGCTGATGAGGTGCAGGCAGAGCCGCAAAAGTGGGACGCTCTGGGTTTGCGTGGCAACCAGTCTGGAACTTTGGTGGTGGATGGCGTAATCATTCCCAGCCAGCGCATGGTAGGACCTAAAGGGGATGGTGCTAGTTCCAATGATGAAATCGTCGATCCCTTCTTTCTGCTCTGTTCTTCCGCCTGTTGGAATGGCATTGCCTTGGGGGCGATCGACATCACCAAGCGGCACACTACCCGCAAAAAACATGTGGATGTGGGCATGCGGGTTGCGGACTACCCCACCATTCAAGACTATGTGGGTGAAGCGATTATGGATACCAATGCCTCGCGGATGTTTGTCTTTTCTATGGCGCAGTTGATGGATCAATTGACTAATAATTGCGACTGGTCAATGCACCAAGATTTATCGGCTATGCCCCGCTCTGCCTACCTGCACTGGTACTGGCAAATCAAGTTCAATGCCGCCAAAAATGTCGCCCATGTGTGCGATAAGATGCTCCATGCCTGCGGCGGCAGTGGATTCAAAAAAGATATGGAAATTGAACGCTATCTCCGCGATGGCAAAGCGGGCTGGGTGATGGGACCTACTAATGAGGTTCTGCGGCAGTTTGTGGGTAAGTTGGCGCTCTTGGGCATTGATGCTCTGGACTACTGGAACCAACGGGTAAATGAGCGGGTACTCCAGAATGAACTGAAGAAACTGACCCCCGAGCAAAAGCGGCAGTTGGCGGAAAGCCTCATTGCCCAAGCAGAAGAAGTGGCAGTAACCAGCAAGCCCCTAGCGGTGGTGTAGCTATGCCTGCTCTGCTGATTGATGATACCTTGCCCGCCCTGTGGGATTGCACCATTGCCCCGCGTACGGCGATCGCCTATACGGTGCGGGCGGGTCAATACATCCAAATTATTGATGTTAAAGGTCAGCAATGTTCTGATTTTCTTGCCTTCGCCCTAGATGATCTCACCGAAGAACTAGATAGCACTGTAACCCGCACCCTCAATGGTTTGGCTGTGCCACAGGTGGGCTTGCATGGTAAGTATTTTTCCAACAAGTTCCGTCCCTTGGTGGAAGTAATTCAGGATACCTGCGGCAAACACGACAGTTTCTTGCTGGCTTGCACTGCCAAATACTACGAAGATGCGGGCTACCCTGGGCATCCCAGTTGTAGTGAAAACTTCAACTTGGTGTTAGCAGAGTATGGCATTGCCCCACGCCGTGGCTGGTCGGCGATTAACTTCTTTTTCAACACCGCAGTCAGTGCCGATGGTACGGTAAGTTTGGGGGAATCTTGGTCACGGGCGGGGGATTATGTCCTCCTGCAAGCTAAGCAAGACCTGCTCTGTGCTAGTTCTGCCTGCCCCGATGACATTGACCCTGCCAACGGCTGGAAACCCACGGAAATTAGGGTGCGCATTTTTACCCCTGAACACCATTTCCCTAAGGCGATCGCCTATCGTCCTCTGCCCCATGCCCCCGCCAAACTAACCCAAGACAGCGCTTTTACCAGTTCCATCAGGCAATTGACCGATGATCTTGCCGAATACAACGGCTTCTGGGTGCCCCATAGCTTTGCCCACTTGGGAGTAGAGGCGGAATACTGGGCACTGCGGGAACGGGCTGTACTCATTGACCTAAGCGCCCTGCGGAAGTTTGACATCACAGGCAGAGATGCCTTTGACCTATTGCAGTATGCCTTCTCTCGGGACATCAGTAAGCTGGCGGTGGGGCAGTCTGCCTATGGCTGTCTGCTCAACTATCACGGCGGTATAGTGGATGATGGCATTGTGTTCTGTCTGGGAGAAAATACCTATCGCTATGTGGGCAACTGCGAGCGGGATCAGTGGTGGCTAGAAAAGTTAGCCCGTGAGCAGGGGTGGCAGGTGCATATCGCCGACATCAGCGATCGCCTGCACAATCTGGCACTGCAAGGTCCCTATTCCCGTGCCATCCTAGAGCAAGTGCTAGACCTTGACCCCCAATGGCAGACTAGTTTGCCAGAGTTGGGCTATTTCCGCTTTGCCACGGGCAAAATTAAACACATTCCTGTCCTAGTGTCCCGCACGGGCTACACAGGGGAGTTGGGCTATGAGCTGTTTATTGCCCCAGAATACGGCGCAGACCTCTGGCAAATTTTGACCGCCGTTGGCAAAAAGTTTGGACTTACTCCCATGGGAATGCTGGCGCTGGAGCGGGCACGCATTGAGGCGGGGTTACTCAGTGCAGGCAGAGAATTTGACGATCTCACCTCTCCCTATGAGGCGGGCATTGGCTGGACAGTCGCCCTAAAAAAAGAGCGTTTGATCGCTAAAGATAGCCTGCTGAAGCTCAAGGAACGCCCCCCCAAACTAACGGTAGGCTTGGTGCTAGAGAGCAATGACATTCCCTGCCACTGCCAGCCTGTCTATGCCCAAGGGGAAGCGTGGCGGGTGGGGGTGATCACCAGCGGCACTTTTTCCCCCTACTGCGATCGCCCCATCGCTCTGGCGCAGTTGAAGCCAGAATACGCTGTCCTCGGCACTAGGGTGGAGGTAGGGTTCATTGACGGCAAACAACGGCGCATTCCCGCCACCGTGGGGGTGATGTCCCCCTATGATCCTGAAAAGTTGAAAGTCAGAGGTTAGGATGCTGTGGGATTTTGCAGGGGTGGATGGTTTAGCAGTGGCTATGACCCTGTTTGGTCAGCCAGTGCAAAAATTAGCTGTATGGCGATCACTAGTTACCCCAGACTCCAACTACGCCATACTGCGGCTATGCCAAGGCAATTTCCGCATCCGTACCATCAACAACGATCTAGACTTTCCCCGCAAACTCGCCCAAGCCTGTAGCAACCAGCGAGTGTGGTATGACCAGCTAACCTATGTAGCAGAGATGTCCTGCCCCAGTGATGTCATGCTCCACCGATTAGAGCAGATAGCCCTACCCAAGCCTCCCTTTCGCCTACAAAATTTGCCCCTAAATGCCGCTCTACCCGCCCGCATCAACGGCACTGCCATGCTCATCTGGCGCTACTTTTGGCAAGGCACTGACCTAGTGCAACTGCATTGCGCCCAAGGAGATGTGCAGAAAATTAGGGTCTGTCTGCCAGATTTCAGTACAATGGCATAATAGTTTCCCAATCCGCTACAGCCATGCCAGCCGTTGTTGACAAACTCAGCGAATCACCAGCCCTCACCCCAGCAGAGACTCTCCGCCAAGCCGATCCCGAAAGACTACATCGCCTGCGGCACACCTGCTCCCATGTGATGGCAATGGCAGTGCAAAAACTTTTCCCCAATGCCAAGGTGACCATTGGTCCTAGCACGGAAACTGGCTTCTACTATGACTTCGATCACAAAGAACCCTTCACCCCTGCGGATTTGAAGGAAATTACTAAGGTGATGAAAAAAATTATCCGCCAAAACTTGCCAGTGGTGCGCCAAGAGATGAGCCGTGAAGCAATCAGAGCAGAGATTGAGCAGTTGCATGAACCCTACAAATTGGAACTATTGGATGCTATTCCAGAAGGGGAAGTGATTACCCGCTATACCATCGGCGACCCTGCCAGTGGGGACTTCTGGTGGGATTTGTGCGCTGGACCACACCTTAACTCCACAGGGGAATTGCACCCCGATGCCTTTGCCCTAGAGAGTGTGGCGGGGGCTTATTGGCGCGGGGATGAACGCAATCCCATGTTGCAACGCATCTACGGCACAGCGTGGGAAACCCCCGAGCAACTGCAAGCCTATCAGCAACTGCAAGAGGAAGCGAAGCGGCGCGACCACCGGAAAATTGGCAAAGATTTGCAGTTGTTTAGTATTCAGGAAGAGGCGGGCGGTGGCTTGGTGTTTTGGCATCCCAAGGGAGCCATCCTGCGGGGCATCATCGAGAATTTTTGGAAGCAGACCCACTGGGAACATGGCTATCAACCCGTAATCACCCCCCACATGGCGGATTTGGAACTGTGGAAAATTTCGGGACATAATGACTTCTATCGCGAAAGTATGTTCCAACCGATGGAAGTGGAAGAGCGCTTCTATCAATTGAAGCCCATGAACTGTCCCTTCCATGTGCTGATTTTCAAAGATGGATTACATTCCTACAAGGAGTTGCCCCTGCGCATGGCGGAATTAGGCACAGTATATCGCTATGAGCGATCGGGGACAATGCACGGACTGATGCGGGTACGGGGCTTTACCCAAGATGATGCCCATATCTTTTGCACGCAGGCGCAGATGGCAGAGGAAATTTTGGGAGTGCTCAACCTAGCAGAGTTAATTCTTTCCACCTTTGGTTTTCCGCATTATGAAGTGAATTTATCCACCCGCCCTGAGAAATATGTGGGTTCTGGTGACATCTGGGAAAAAGCTACTTCAGCTCTGCGAAATGCCCTAGAAACCAAGGGATGGCAGTACAAGATAGATGAGGGCGGTGGGGCTTTCTATGGTCCCAAGATTGATATTAAAATTGAAGATGCCATTGGGCGCAGATGGCAATGTTCCACTATTCAAGTGGATTTCAATTTACCCGAAAGATTTGATTTGACCTATGTAGGCGAAGATGGGGAGCGGCATCGCCCCATTATGATCCACAGGGCGTTGTTTGGCTCGCTGGAGCGGTTTATTGGCGTGTTGATTGAAAACTATGCGGGGGACTTTCCCTTGTGGTTGGCTCCTGTGCAGTTGCGCCTCATTCCTGTTACTGATCAGCAGTTGGATTTTTGTCTGTGCACAGCTAAGGAATTCAAAAATCATGGTTTGCGGGTGGAAGTGGATACCAGTGGCGATCGCATGCAAAAGCAAATTCGTAAGGCAGAACTAGAAAAAATTCCTCTGATGGCTGTGGTGGGGGCACGGGAAGTGGCAGGAAATGCCCTCAGTTTGCGCTCCCGTCGCCATGGCGATTTGGGGGTGATGCCAGTGGCTGTGGTGATAGAAAAGCTTCAGACAGCGATCGCCAATCGTGAAGTGTTGTAATGCTCTCCAAAGGTTTTGAGGTAGAGGTCTATACCGCCACTCCCCAAGGGGAAGCTGTGGGGTTATCTGATCGCATTGTCCGAGATTTACAAGGATTTGTGCGCGAGCCAGACAGCCGCAATGTGGAATACACCACTCCACCATGCACACGCTATGAACACCTGTTAGTGGCACTCCTGCAACCCCGCAGAAAACTGCGGGCATACCTGCAAGAATTAGGGAATTTTACGATCATGCCAGGTAGTACCATTCCCCTGTGGCATGAGGATCAGTTCTTTCGTTCTGACCCCCACAACCCCTACCATACCTACATTGAGCAGACCTATGGCACGAGGGTAGTGACTGCCAGTATTCACATCAACATCGGCATTCCCGACACCGAAACCTTGATGCGTGCCTGCCGCATTATTCGCCTAGAAGCACCGCTCTATCTCGCTTTGAGTGCTTCCTCTCCTTTCTTTAGAGGGGAAGTGACAGGTTTCCATTCCTCTCGCTGGCAGATGTTTCCCAAAACTCCGAGAATTGTTCCTCTATTCCGTTCCCATCAGCACTACATTGACTGGACCAATGAACAGTTAGCACTGGGAACTATGCAAAATGTGCGCCATCTCTGGTCAGCGGTGCGCCCCAATGGTGCCAATCGTCCCTATGATCTCAATCGCTTGGAATTGCGTATCTGCGATTTGGTAAGCGATCCCACCCACCTGTTGGCAATTACTGCCCTGTTGGAAGCGCGCATTCAGCAGATAATTGATTCCCACCTCGATATTGATTCCTGTTTCAGTATGGAAGAATTGGTGCAGATTAGCGATCGCAATGAGATTTTAGCCGCCAGTTCCAGTTTAGATGCTGAATTAGTGCACTGGCAGACTGGGGAAACTATTTTGGCGAGGGATTGGATTAAAAATCTCTATGAAACAGCCTATCCACTTCTAAAACAATCGGGTACGGTATGTTTTCTTGCTCCTCTTCTCAAAATTTTAGAGCAAGGGAATGAAGCCCAGCGCTGGTTACAGCAAATTGAACAGGGGCAGACGATTGATTCAGTGGTGCAGAAAAGTATTGCAGAAGTGGCAGTTCAAGAAGCGCAACTCATGGATTTACTGCTTTAATCTACTTTTCAGATTACCAGAAGATTTAACTTTGCTATGACTTGGCATTTTTCTTGATTGTTTTCTTGAGAGTTTCACTTTACTAATGATGGCGTAGGAGGAAATTGCTACAAAATCCTTGCCATAAGAGGACTTTAGTTGTTTAGCACAATAGAACATCATTACTTATTTGAGACTCTCGTTTTCTTTTAGGTGCGGAAGTTCTCACCTAAGTAATAACGGCGGACATCGACATTATTAGTTAGTTCAGCACTACTGCCTGAAGCCAGAATTTCCCCGTTGTGCATAATGTAGGCACGGTCAATGATGGCAAGGGTTTCCCGCACATTGTGATCGGTGATCAGCACCCCGATTTGGCGATCGCGCAAATTGGCAATGATCTGCTGAATGTCTTGCACAGCGATGGGATCAATTCCAGCAAATGGCTCATCCAGCAGGATAAATTTGGGTGGTTGCCGACCCACTGCCAATGCCCTAGCAATCTCTGCTCTGCGCCGTTCTCCCCCCGACACAGTGATCCCCATACTGTTGGCAACTTTGTGCAGGCGAAAATCCTCCAGCAATTCATGAATGCGAAAGGGAATTTCTGGCTCGGGAACATCGGTTTGCTCCATCACCAAGCGCAAATTGTCGCTAATGCTGAGGTGGCGAAAAATCGTAGGTTCTTGGGCAAGATAGGCAATTCCCAAGCGGGCACGTTGATGAATTGGCGATCGCGTGATTTCTCGATGGTTGAACCACACTGAGCCAGAATCAGGCTGGACTAAACCAGTGGCGATATAAAAAGTAGTGGTTTTGCCCGCCCCATTAGGTCCAAGCAGTCCCACCACTTCCCCCTGTTGTATCTGCAAGCTGACTCCACTCACCACTTGCCGCCGCCTATACTGCTTGCAAACTTCCTGAAGTTCCAGACTAGCAAGGGTCATGGCTTAGGAGCGACAGGGTTTTTGAAGGCGGGTTTGATTTGCTCAACAGGACTGGCGGTGGTGGCGGGGGTATTTGCCAAATCGCGATCTGGCACAATATAAACTGACTCTACCTGTTGCTCTTTGGGCGGCACAGCAATAAACTGCCCTGCGTTCACCAAATAAGTAATTGTCTCTGCGCGTATGCTGTTCACTCCCTGCTGGGTTACCACTACATTGCCCGAAAGCACTATTTTTTGCTCATTGGCAAAATACTGGGCTTGGCTGGCGGTGGCAACAATTTGGCGGGCGGGATAATCAATCCTGACATTGCCTCTGGCGGTAACTATCCCTGTGTTGGCGTTGGCTTCTTGCACATCGGCACGAATGGTCAGGGCAGTGTTGGCGGGCTGGGCGATCGCATAATTGGTACTAATTCCCAAAATTAACCCTACAAGACAGAGAACGGACAGGCGTAGAGGAAGGGACAGGAATTGTTGAGTCATTTGGCATGGGTCTGAGTGCGTTCTGCGTATAAATTTACAATGAAGGCAACCACTTCGGCTACCGTCATGCCGTCGGTCTCAATTCTAATCGCATCCTCCGCCTGACGCAGGGGTGATAGTTGGCGGGTGGAGTCTTGGAGGTCGCGCTCCTGAATGGCTTGTTTCAGGCTCTCTAGGTCGCTGACTTCTCCTTGCTGGGCTAGTTGCTGATAGCGGCGCATGGCTCGTTCCGCTACGGAAGCGGTGAGAAAAATTTTTAGTTCCGCTGAGGGGAAAATTTTGGTGCCGATGTCCCGCCCTTCCATGACGATCCCGCCCTTCTTACCCCATGACCTCTGTAGGGAGAGTAAAATCTGTCTTACTGCGGGCTGAGAGGCGATCGCTGCTACGCAGCTGGTAACTGCAGTGGAGCGAATCGCTTGGCTGACATCTACGCCATTCAGCAAAATTTGCAGAGGGTAGGCGTGACGAATGTCAATTTCGGCTTGGGCGGCGATTTCGGCTACGGCGATGCTGTCTTGGGGGTCGGCTCCCGCCTGCAGTACGGCAAGGGCGATCGCCCGATACATGGCTCCTGTATCTAGGTGCAATAAGCCCAATTCCTTGGCGACCAGACCTGTAACCGTAGATTTCCCTGCCCCTGCGGGTCCATCAATGGCAATGATCGGCAGGCGGCGGTGTAAACAGATATTGTCGATTAGACGGGTTTTGCCAATAAATACGGCGATCGCCAACAAAGCGGAAGTACCCAAGCTAATCTCTTGCAGTGGCTCCAAGCTGACGCTATCTACCAAGTCTAAGTAATCCAACTGGAGTTGGGGATACCGACTAATTTCCTCATGCACGGCATTGAGTAGACTGTGGCGATCGCCCACTCCTTGCTGAAATAAACTCTGTGCCCGCTGGAGTGCGCCATAGATATGGCTGGCAGACTGCCGTTCCTCATCCGTGAGGTAGAGGTTGCGGGAACTGCACGCCAGACCATTGGGTTCCCGCACTGTGGGACAGGCGATCACTTCTACAGGAAAGCAGAGGTCTTGCACTAATTTTTGGAGAATCGCTAACTGTTGCGCATCCTTCTGCCCCAGATAGAGGCGGTGCGGACGCACTATGTTCAACAGCTTGGTGATGATCGTGCATACCCCCGCAAAATGCCCCACCCGACTTTTGCCGCAGAGGACAGCGGTCAGGCTTTTATCGGGAACTACTTGGGTGATCTTCTGCTGGTTTAAGCCCAATTCCTCAGCACTGGGCGCAAAAATTACATCTACCCCCGCCCCCTCGCACAGAGCTTGATCCGCCGACAGGTTGCGGGGATAGCGGTCATAGTCTTCGCCCACAGCAAACTGCAATGGGTTGACAAAAATGCTGACCACCACGCAGGAATTTTCTGCCTTTGCCCGGTGCATCAGGCTGAGATGCCCTTGGTGCAGTGCGCCCATTGTCGGCACAAAGCCGATTTCCCGTTGATTGGCAAGCAGTTGGCGCAGGGCGGCGATGGTGGTTACTAGACGAGTTTTCAAGGCTTAGTTTGGACGACCCAGCACTTCTAGCTTAACAGGTGTAATGCCTGCGCCAGTCATACCGATGCGTTGGGCGGCGGCTTTGGAAATGTCGATCACCCGATTGCCCGTAAACGGACCACGATCATTGATCCGCACCACTACCGACTGCCCATTGCTTAAGTTGGTAACTCTGACCTGAGTGCCAAAAGGTAAGGTGAGGTGTGCCGCTGTCAGGGCATTTTGATCAAAAATTTCACCACTGGCACTGCGATTGCCATGCAAACCAGGTCCATACCATGAGGCAATGCCTGATATTACCCGCACCACACGGGCGATGATATTATCCGCTGGGGCATTGGGGGCATTAGCGATGGTAGATACAGGTTCCGCCCCTCCCAGCAGGCGGCGCAGGCGATTGCTAATCATCAGGGTATCTTGAGCAGGGTTTTGGCTAGATTCAGGGAATGTCATGCTTTGGTCTAAGACCCACTGGGTGCGATCGCCAAATTTGATCACATAGCGACCTTGTTCCCATGCGGGCTGAATGGTATCGGCTGACCAACCCTCTTGCACAGCTTGATTGAGCAGGCTGACAAATTGCTGAGACCTAGTAGCAATATCACTGCCTCTGAAGGTGATAACAGGGATGCCCCGCACATAGACAGTACGCGCATCTTCGCTGGCACTGGGGTGATCGTGAGTGGTGATCGGGCTATTAGCTTTTAATTGGGCAAAACTAACTAAATTGCAGTGGGGCAGAAACCATAGCACAGTCGCAGAGATTAGCCCCAAAATGGAGGAACGGAACAGATTCATAGTTAATACAGCCAACTAAACAATGTGTGAAGCGTTTTTCCCTGTTAAGTTAGCACTAGGAATACTGGAAGATAAAGCGAAACCGCTCAAATCAGGATATAGCAAGACTTTGAGGCAGATTTTTCGCATTTTTTAGCTGTTTTTGATAACTTTCAGTTATTTATCTTCTGCTAACTCCCTCCTCACAGCAGATTTAGCTGGTATATCTCTCCCTAGATAGATGTATTTGATTAGAAACAGAGAAACTTTTTAGCTGGCGATAGGCTGGTATTTAGCGATATAGCCGCTGCCGTTGCAGTGAGAACTGCTTCTCATTTAGGTTTTGCCACTATTGCCAACTAGGGGTTACGGCAGGCTGTTTTTTGGAGATTGACTATGCTTTTGGGTAGATGACGCAGAGGTCATGATTTATCCCCCCAGTGTGCGGGGAGTGGCGACTGGGCAAACCACAGGAAGAAACTAACAGCAAAATAAGGCTATATCTGGTTTGTGGGTGCATAGTATCCCAAAATCTGATTTTGCTGGGGATTGATTGTAAATTTTTATACTAAGGCTGTGGTAAATTAGCGGGTATGACTAATGCTGAATCTCTGCCCAAGGACGGGCATTTCTCTGCTTTTTTGGCAGTTTTTAGCCTGATAGTGATCGCCACCGCCAGCGAACTGTATCTGGGTATGCAGGGTTTTAGCCTGCGTGTTTTGCCTTGGTTGTTGGGCTGTTTTGCCACAGTAGGGCTGATGGGCAGACTGGTAGTACCGATCTTGCGTGCCATCAAGGCGGGGCAATTCATCCGGGAAGATGGTCCCCAAGCACATCTAAAAAAGTCGGGCACGCCGACGATGGGGGGGATTTATGTAGTGCCTGTGGGGATTGTGGCGGCTTTGCTGGGCACAGGGGCAATGAGTGCGGCGGTAGTTTCTGCTTGCGTGCTTACCATTGCGTTTGGATTTATCGGCTGGCTGGACGACTGGCAAATTTTGCGTAAACGCTCTAACAAAGGCATTTCGCCGCAGATGAAATTGGCTTTGCAGGGCATATGCGCTGGGGCGTTTTGTGCGTGGCTGTGTCTCTCCCAGTCGTGGCAGGAGGTTACCACCATTCATTTGCCTTGGGGGATCACTCTGCCTCTGGGTATCTGGTTTATTCCCCTTGCTCTGTTTGTGATTTTGGGTAGCACCAACGCCACCAACCTCACCGATGGTCTGGATGGTTTGGCGGGCGGCACAGGGGCGATCGCCCTGATGGGTATGGCTGTGCTGGTTTTCCCTAAGGATAGCCAGTTGGCGCTTTTTTGTATCTGTATGGCGGGCAGTTATTTGGGTTTCCTGTGGCACAATCGCCATCCTGCCCAAGTGTTCATGGGAGATACTGGCTCCTTGGCTTTGGGCGGAGCGTTGGCGGCGGTAGCGTTGGCAGGGGATATGCTCTGGGGCTTGTTGATTGTCGGTTTGTTGTTTGTCTGGGAATCCCTCAGCGTCATCGCTCAAGTGGGCTATTACAAGGCGACCAAAAATGAACAGGGGGTGGGGCAGAGGCTGTTTAAGATGGCTCCCTTTCACCACCATTTGGAACTGAGCGGCTGGCATGAAACCCAAGTGGTGCTGGTGTTTTATGCTGTGGCGATCGCCCTAGTGATTCTGGCGCTTTACCTAAGCCAGTTCTAGCCAAGCTGGATCGCTCCCTGACGCAAGATTACCCATCTCCCCTGCCACTCTGCCACAGTGGAAGGCGGTTGCGAACCCATCTCTGCGCCGCAGTCCCACACCAAAACCTCGGGAAAAGCCTCAGCAATGGCGCGCATATCCCGCAGAGGTTCTGTACCACTGAGGTTGGCACTGGTGGTCAATAGCGCTCCTGTCTGTTGCAAAACAGCGATCGCGCCGTGATGATGGGGAATACGGATACCCAGCTTGTCAAAGTTGGGATTGAGGTCTTTGCCTTGTTGATTGACTGGGAGGACAAGGGTCAAGGCTCCGGGGAGATACTGCTGTGCTGTGGCTCGCCAGATCGGGTAATCGGGGTGGCTGGTGTCGATGTAGGCAAATAACTGCTCTAGGTCAGAAGCCATAAGAATTAGGGGTTTTTGGGCAGGGCGCTGTTTGAGGCTATAAATTTTGTGGCGATCGCTGGGACGAACCGCCAGAGCAGGTACGGTATCCGTAGCAAAGGAGAGCACTGCGCCACTGCGCCCCCCTGCTACCAGACTTGCCATGCTCACCAAGCTCATAGAGATTCTTAAGAAATAGTTGAGGTGGTGTCCCTTAGCATAGCTGTTTTTGGGGCTGTGCAAATCACATTAACTAGACCGATCAGAGCCACCTCCCATGCTAAGCGAGACTGCACAAAATGCTGAAGGTGCTGTTTGGTCTGCTCAAAGATTTTAATCGGCGCAGGCAGGCAATATTTCTCCCAGAGCCAGTTCTGCCAGTAATCTGCCAACCACAACTGCGCTTCTGGATCAAGACTAGAGATGCTTTTGGCTAACTCCATGGCGGCGATCGCCGTTTGGGGTAAATTATCCGCACTGGGGAGAAGTTCTGGGGGAATAGTTTGCAAGTATCTGTGGGCTTGCAGGGCATTACCGATAGAGCCTTCAGCCTGCCACAGCAAAGTTTCAGGAAGCTCACTAGCCCTGTCTGGTGGCAAAACTTTTTGCAAAATCAACTGCATATCTGCCAGCGCCAGCCGAGAAAAAGGCACTTTTTGGCAACGGGACACAAGGGTAGGCAAGAGGCTGACCTCAGTGGGTGCAATCAAAATAATGGTGGCTCTCCCTGGTTCCTCGAGGGTCTTGAGTAGCGCATTGCCCGCACTCTCTGCCATAGTTTCCGCTGATGCAATCACCACCAGCGATCGCTCGCCAAACAGCGGCGGTCGACTCAAAAAATCTGCCACTTCCCGAATCTGCTCAATCCTGATCTGGGGGCTGGTTTTGCGCTTCAATCCTGCCGCCTCTGCCTCTTTGAGGGTGAGCAGTTTGCCCTTATCCATATAGGTCGGCTCTACCCATAGCACATCGGGATGGCGCACTTTACCAGTAATTGCCTGAATAAAAGCTCTAGCTGTGGTGCGTTTGCCCACACCCGCCATGCCAGTAAACAAGTAGGCGGGGGCTAGTTTTTGTTGGGCGATCGCCTGCGTCAGAATTTTTACTGCCTGCGGTTGTCCGATAATTTCGCTAAATGCTGTGCCAATCATTGCATCAGTGCAAGGAGATCGCCGCCACATAGATGGAAGAATTGGCGGCACGGGAACATGATTCACTGATATTCACTAGATGCCTTGATGAAAACAGGGAAAATTTGCCTTTGGTAACACCATAGTAGCAATAATGACATAAATCTTTGACTAGCTGTGTCAGTAAAATGCCCAGAAGTTGTTAGGATGACTATACTTTAGCCAAAGCGACTATGGGAATGTTTGTCAATGCTCAGGAGGACATAGTAGCCAATGAAACTACTAAGCTGATTCTGGCGCTAAATCCTGCGATCGCCGCCAAAGTTCGTCCTGCGGAAATTATTGCCTACACCCTAAACCGTGTGCCGCCCCGCTATGCCACCACCCAAGAAGGCATGGTATGGCAACGCCAGTCAGCCATAGCCGACCTAGCAGTCTCCCGTACTACCATCAGCCATGCTCTGCAAAATGTACTAATCAGCGATCCCCTGCACGATACCCAGCCCATTCATGAGGAATTTTTCCAGAACTTGCCCGGTATTCTCAACTCCCTCTGTGAGGTCTGCAAGCGGGATTATATGAACTGGCAAGATGTGGCGATCGCCGTGCAGTCCAGCGTCGGCAAGTTAATCGATCAGCACAACCGCCTCCCCGAGCTACACGGCAGTGATGATATGCCCAGCGGTTGGCATCCCATGATCCGCAGGCAGATGATCGGTCTAAAGCCATACATCAGCAAAGCGCGCCGTAATAAAGAGCAAGACCAACCCCTCGCTCCCGCTCCTAGCACCCACTTGTCTCCTCCAGAAGAACTAGCGGTCTATCTACTGCGCCCTCGTCTGCGCCTCATCAATGTCATGGAAGAACTGGTGCTATTGGCGATCGGCAAAATCTCCAATCCTGAAGTTCAAGAAGGCAACACCCCCACCGAAATCGCCGCCTATGCCCTCAACCGCTTGCCTACCCTATATGCCAGTAGTATGGTGGGCTACACCGCTCTAAGGAAAAAAGGCGTAAATGAACTGTCAAAAGAGATTGTTTTGGCTGTGCGGGACGCGGCACATCAAGTCCTGCAATATCCGCGCTATCAGATCAGCCGCCCCTTTGCCACTGACTTTGATCAGCAAGCCTATGAGACCCTAAACACTCTCCGCACTATCCTAGATCGGGAGGATGTGGATTTTGATAATCTAGTGGAAGTAATTAGGGAATTTATGTACGAACACTAAAATAGGTCAAAGATGGGCTTGAAGCAAGTTCTTATCGTTTGAGAAAGATAAAGCTACTATCGTAGGGTCCGTAATTAGAACTGGTTAAGCCATTGCGAGTAGTGCTTTTATAGACTGTTTCTCCTGGACGAATTCTAATTTTTACCCGTCCCCCATTCCTTGTCGTAATCAGTCCCGCATGGACAGCCGCCGTACAAATTGAAGAATCAGCAGTATAAATATCCGTTCCCCAGACATTAGCAATACTACCGTTGGCAGGACAAATGAAACTGAAGGTTTGTCCTAAATTATTGCGGTACTTATTGGCTGAGTTGCTCCATTCTAGCTTTACTTGAGCGGTAACCTGACTTGGTGTAAATGCTAAACCCAACGGCAAAGCAAACAATACACCAGCAGTGGCGCGGCAGGGTTTTAAGTGATGCATATTTCCTCACAATTTAGTTGACAGATTGGCAAGACTTTCCGCTGAGAGCGTGATTTGCACCTCTAGCCGTTGGTCTTCATCGCGCAAGAGGATTATGGCACTGCCGCTGGGCTGTTTCAGTACGCCGATCTGCGGGTCTGTCAGATTGATGTTTTGGAATACTACTTTGGGTGAGGTTATTTTGATCAGGTAGTTGCGCCCTGAGGAGGGGGTGGCGATCAGGGTTTGGTTAAGTAAATCTAGTGCTAGGGCACTAACGGTGAGGTTGCGATCGCTCTGATCCTGTGGTTGGTCTGGTTTGCGCCAGTAAAGGGTGATGCCTTTGAGAGTGGGGGATTGCAGGGCAAATTTTTCATCAAACTTTTGCGGTTGCCAATCCACATCGCTGGCAGTTTGGGTAGGTGTTATTTCTCGTTGTTGCCAGATCACCTCCTGCCCAGCTAGGTTTTGCCACCATTCGGCAATGCGCTGGAGTTTAGCTTCGGCATCGGGATCATTACTATTTGCCGACCACTGGATGAGGGTTTCCATAGTGTCTTTGCGGTATTTAGCTAGGGGTTGCCACCTAGTGTAACGGTTTGCTGGCTGATTGCCAAGTTGGGCAGACTCAGCTTAAACATCTCTCAATAACCTAATTTGCGCCAAAATGAAAATCACGGGGATAATGCGGCTGTAGTTAGTGGCGATCGCGCGCCAGCCCAGATCAGCCAAAAATATACCCCACAAAGTCGGGGTGAGAATCCCCAACACAGTGCGGACAGCGGCATACCGCCCCAGGGCTGATACCGCAGTTCGTTTGGCGATAGTTGCCGCTATTTGGGAACGCAGTTGGGTAAAGGCGATCGCTGTCCCGCCCTTAATCAATAGGCTGGCAGGATTGCTGGGGGGCAGATTGCCTTCGGCTGGTTTGGCAAAGGCTTCTTGCTCACTGGGAGTTAAATTGCGCCACGATCGCTCGATTAAGTGCAAAAATAATTCCGACTCGATTTCCTCGACGCTTTGACTGCGTTTATACTTCACCTTGAGGTACTGGCAAACTTGCTCTAGCACTCGGCGATAGGAGATTTTTTTGGCTTCGCCGCGCAACACCGTTAAGCCATCGGCGGCGAGAAACTTGAATCTTTGGGCGATCGCCTCAATCAATTCCGCTCTGGACTTACTCTGCACTTCGGCAACAGGGGGAGCAATCAGGTAATCTAGGGGGTTGAACTGCCGCTTGAACAGCACAGTGGCGATCTGATCCAACTCCTCATCGGTGGCTAAACTTAGTGCCTGATACAACTCGTCCTGTGCTTCGTCCTTTAGTCCGTCCATGATCAACAGCAACATCCTTTGGGGAAGTATTGTAGCCGAAGAACTCTATCTTGCGGGAGTGCGTTTGGTGTGTATCTCCCCTGGCAGTCGTTCCACTCCTTTGGTGTGGGGACTAGCCAAGTTACGCGAACAACAACCCGATTTGCAATTGACAGTGCATTTGGACGAACGAAGTGCTGGTTTTTTTGCGCTAGGTTTTGCCAAAAGGCACCAAGCTCTGGTGGCTCTGATTTGCACCTCAGGAACCGCACCTGCTCACTATTTCCCTGCGATTATGGAGGCGAATTTGAGTTTAGTTCCCCTGTTGGTTTTGACTGCCGATCGCCCGCCCAGCCTGCGAGATTGCGGCGCACCGCAAACCAGCGATCAAATTAAGCTCTATGGCGGACAGGTGCGCTACTTTGGCGATGTGGGTTTACCAAGCAGTAATGCTGAGCAGATTAGGGGTCTGCGCCAGACTATCAGACGGGCGATCGCCATTGCTCTGGGCAATCTCGGCACAGCATCGGGAGTTGTCCACCTCAACTTTCCCTTCTCTGAGCCGTTGATTGATGAACCAGATTTAGCGTATCCCTTTTGCCAGACACCCCAACCCAGCTACGCCTCATATGCAAATTACCCAGAAATAAGACAGGAACTGATAGCAGATATAGCCCAAAAAATCCAGCAATTCCCGCATGGGATCATCATTGTCGGCGTTGGTGATTTTCCTGAAGCAATGGCTGAGTTACTAGCCGAATTTAGCGATCGCACTGGTTATGTCGTCTTGGCAGAGGCGATCGGCTTGCGTTGGGCAAAATTTATTAGTCATTACGACAGCTTTTTGCGATCGCCCGCATTTTGTCAGGCAAATGTACCGCAGATGGTGATCAGATTTGGTGGCATGCCAACTTCCAAATACCTATCGCTGTGGCTTTCTCAACACCTTGATCAATGGCAAGAAATAGTAATTAGTCCAACCTTTAGCAATCCTTTGGGGGGCAACAGTTATCCGTTGAATTGCCAACCCGTTAGTTTCTTACAAAAGTTAAATCAGCAGATTGCTCAACTAAATCATAATTCCCTGTGGCGGCAAAATTTCCTTACTGCTGAAGCCACAGCCACAACCATCACCCATCAGTTTGTTCAAGAAGTTAGTTTTCCGTTTGAAGGGATCATTTATCAAACACTAGCTGATTACTTAACCGATGGCACTTGTTTGTATGTTGCCAACAGTATGCCTACCCGTGATTTAGATACTTTTTTTCATAGCCGCAATAGGATTAAAGTTCTTGCCAACAAAGGAGCTAATGGCATTGATGGCACAATTTCCTCAGCTTTGGGATCAGCCCTGCACTCGCCTAACCCTACAGTCTTGATCTGCGGCGATATAGCTTTTTATCACGATCTCAATAGCTTATTGACCGCCCAAAAATATCAGATCAATTTAACTATTATTCTGTTGAACAATGACGGCGGTGGGATTTTCCATTATTTAGCGATCGCCCAACATAATCCACCGTTTCAAGAGTTTTTTAGCACTCCTCACGGTTTGGATTTTGGCAAATTAGTTGGCGCTTTTGGTTGTGCCTACCGTCTAGTTACCAGCCAACAGGAACTAGAGCAGGAAATTCGGCAAATTTCGCATCACAGAGGCACTAAGGTCTTAGAAATTCAGATCGATCCAGAATACAGCTACACCCTGCACCACCAGCTTTGGCGCAGAATTGCAGAAATGCTATAATGCCCAAGACTTGGGGATGTAGCTCAGCAGGATAGAGCGACCGCCTCCTAAGCGGTAGGTCGAGGGTTCGAATCCCGCCATTCCCGTTTTACTGGTCTTTAGTTGAGTTTGATCAAACTTGCTCCCACACTGCGGATCAAAGAAGCATCAGCAAACCAGCCCAGCGCCATGCCGATCGCCGATACCGCACCCAAAGTCGCAAAGCTGGTAAATTTCTCTTTGGTAAATGCCTGTAGCTCAAGGCGGGCAATATACATCAAAAAAGCCCAAATCAGGAAGATGCCCAAAGAAAGCATAATTTGACTTTTTTGGCTGAAGACAATCACAACGGCGGCAACTGCCCAAGCAATAGCCGTAAACCAAGCGATCGCCAAGCTGATTGCCCCCGAAGGAATCCAAATGCGCCAGTCCTGACCATGAATAGACAACAGCCAACCAAAAAGACCATAGCTGGCAAGCAAAAGAAGCACTGATAATCCAGGTATTTTAGTAATCGCTTTCATTCAGCAGACTCCCAAAATCACTCTAGGCTAAACACCAATATTTAAAGTATTCCCCAATCACTGAGAGTAATCTGTCAATGGTGGTATAAATCTTGTTCAGTTAAGTGCTACAGATCGTTTAGGCATCAAGGAATACGATGTATAGGTGCACATTTCCCCTGAGTAACTGTAGCAACTTCAATCATCAGACCAGCATTCATTACCTACTAAATCACAAATGCGATCGCGCAAGAGGAACTGATTTAGCTCTAATTCCCGCTCAATGCACACCCACTCCCGATTGGGGAAAAACCGACACAGGGCATGAATGGGTTGATGCCGAGACAGCCTGCCATGTTCCACAAGACTGCGTGCCTCATCTTTAATGGCATTGATGCTGTAGGGTAAAGTCTGTAACATAACCATCACTGGCGAAGTTTCTGTTATTAAATATACAAAATATTTGTTGGCAGTGGGCGAATCGGACACTTCATTGCTAAGAATTGCGGCGAAAGACAAAGAACTATTAACCCCCCAAATCCCTGACACAGCAAGGGTTTGCCGACATTGCTAAGAAATTATGAAACTAAGATTAAGAAGAATTTAAGATTATTCAATCATGTTTATCAAAAAACCTAAAAAATCAATTTTTAACCAGATGACACTCCGCCAAAAATAAACATTCAGTTACACACCAAGCATGGCACAATCTAAACAGCAATAACCACAGATGAGGTGCATTATGACTTGGGCAATGGTTACGGTAAATGGCAATTTGGGGGCAAAGCCCGCCATCAAACATTTTGATTCTGGGGCAATGGTGTGCACCTTCACAGTCTATGTCAATCGCCAAAAGGGAGAGGACGATGCTCCCCTGAAATTTCGCACTGAGGTTTGGAGCAAGCAAGCCGAAACTTGCATGAACTTACTGGACAAAGGCTCCAGAGTTACCGTAACGGGTACTCTGGACGAAGAAACCTACGAAAATAAAGAGGGCAAATTGGTTAGCATGAATGTTATTCGTTTTGCCCAAGTTTTGGACTACGGTACTAAACCATCAGCCGTAGCAGAATCAGCTTTTTAGCACTAATCAACCTAGAAATAGGCAACTCGAGCATCAAAACCCTGTCCCCGCATGGTAGCACTCATAGTCTCAGCGCTTGCCCGATCTGGATAGCCCTGCACTTCGATGTAGGGTCCACGATTGGAGGACTTAAACTTGGCTGTAGGGGCGATCGCCCTAACTCTCTGCATGATGCTATTAGAAGTGGTAGGAATAATCACAAAATAGCGCAGTTCCTCTTGGGGAATAGTCTCGGCGGGAACGGCAGGAACTGGTACAGGAGCTACTGGCGGCGCTGGCGGCAAACTGCTAATGGGTTGAGGCGCAGTAGTGGGGCGGCTCACCTCAATGGGAGTAGGAGCGGAGGTGTCCACGGCTGAAGGCACTCCTGGCAGAGCGGGTGGCAAAGAAGGATTGGGACTGCTGACTGGAGCGGGTGCAGGATAGGGCTGAACAGGTATGGGAGGGGGCAGGGGCGGCACACTGGAAACTTTGGGAGCCACGGAGCGGATCTCGGCGGCAAAACCCGCCTGACGAAATTCTTGGACTCGTTTTTGGGCAAGGGGCAAATTATTGTAGCGCCCCACTTGAAGCACCCTCTGTCCCGACTCTAGCTGGGTGTAGAAAGCATCTGGGGCAATGGTTTTAACTTGTGCGGTCTGGGTGGTGGTCACCGAGGGCAAATAGACAATAAACTGATTGGCATAGGCAGATACAGACCACAACATACTGGAAAAGGCTGAACCCAAAGCCACCAATGAAAATCGTCTCAGCATAATCCTAGTCCATCACAAAAATCATGGGAGAGGCTACCACATTGGCGACTGAAAGCACCTCTAGAAAATGTTGGTAAATGCTGGCTATTTGACCTATTCCTGTCATATTTTGTCTGTTACGCACTATTTAGGGGAGTTTGTATCGGCTAAAAGTTGCCACACCGACTCAGAGTAGATTTCTGTCTATACACTGTATTCCTTGATGATTAAGCTAGCGCTAAATCTCATGGGGAAAGTTATCAATTTACTGCTTTTCTGCTCCGCTTAAGAAGCCTTTACTATCCTGATAACTTAGTTTGATTCTTCAATCCCTTGTCCATAAAATTCTTGGTTCTAGTGAGTAACCAATGACTCATGCACTTGGATCAATACTAGCAATCTGCCTTAAGGTGTGCCTTAAATAAGCATTCTTACCGACAAAATCCGTTTTGGGTCTCTGGAGAAATTTTCCCTTGCCCTTTGGGAAAGAAAATCTGAATATTTTACTGTGTTCTAAAAAGACTGTTCACCGTGGTTACGGCATTGATGGGGTAATAAAGTAATTGAAGCTAGGGCGCTGAAATTGCCCCCTAGCCTTCTCATAGTTTAGACTGCCTCTAGGTCTTTTTCACCCGTGCGAATCCGAATTACTTGGTCGACATCAGTGATGAAAATTTTGCCATCGCCAATCTCACCAGTGCGGGCGGCGGCAATCACTTTATCCACCACCATGTCCACTTGCTGATCTTCCACGACAATTTCCACTTTCAGTTTTTGCAAAAATTCCACAGTATATTCTGACCCGCGATAGCGTTCTGTTTGTCCTTTTTGCCGTCCAAACCCCCGCACTTCAGATACAGTCATGCCAACAATCCCCGCATTGACAAGGGCGATTTTGACCTCATCTAGCTTAAAGGGGCGAATGATTGCTTCGATCTTCTTCAAGGGAACTCCTCCAATTTGCTTCTGCTTTTTTGATTTATTTAGTCTTGAGCCTTATGCGTCTGTAAATGGTAGCTGATATTACAGTTTACTAGAATTAGGTAATAGCGATCGCAGAGCCATCAGAGCAAATACTAGTGCGGCAAGCATTTTGATCGGTTGGGTGGGTAGTGTGTGAGCCAAGCGATCGCCCAAAATCACACCTAGCAGGCTGGTAAACAGTAACGCCAGAGTAGCCCCAACAAAGACATAGCGGGGGGCATAGGAGGTACTGCTGAGGCTCATGGTAGCCAGTTGGCTTTTATCGCCAATTTCTGATAGAAAAACGGTAACAAGAGTGAGCAGTAAAATTTGCCAGTCCATTAGCCCACTGCCTCCCAGATCAAGCTCACCGCCAAGAGGAGAAAGCAAAAACCAGAGAGGGTATCCAGTAGTTCGGGGCTGAGGTGTTGCGCCAACCACTGTCCTGCCAACACCCCCAAAAAACTGGTGAGGATCAGGGCGATCGCCGCTCCCAAAAATACTTCCAAGCTGTGGTGAGATTCGGCGGCAATGGCGAAGGTGCTAAGTTGGGTTTTGTCGCCTAACTCTGCCAAAAAGATACTGGTAAAGGTGGAACTGATAATTTGCAGTGGTTTATTCATCTTTGGTATTTTGGCTGATGTCTTTAATCCATTTGCTGATCAGGGGATTGACCAGATCGGGTCGTTCATCATGAGGACAGTGCCCCGCCTGCAAAAAATGCTCGGTGAGATGCTGATAATGCTGGCGGAATTTGGCACTTCTCGCCCTCGCATTCATCCAAGGATCAGCTTCGCCCCAAAGCATCAACACAGGACAGACCATCTGCGACAGCAGATCATCTACTTTAGCCCCTTGCGGCGTAGAAAACACAGAGGCAAACACCTGACTTGCTCCCTGATCGCAGGAGGGGCGATAGATTTCCTCAACGAGGCGATCGGTAACGGCGGTTTTGTCCAGATAGACTTGCTCAAGGGTGCGACGGATGCGGGATTTTTGTCTGACAAATTGAAACAGTAAATAACTTGCCCACGATTGCTTGAGCAAGCCTTGCACTCCCTGCTGGAGTAGCTTCTGTAGTGGGTTGATTTTTTGCGCTCCTAGGGGATTGGTGTCGCTAAAAGGACCAGCACTATTTAGCAAAATCACGCCTGCGATTAGTTCAGGATATTCAGCCGCTACGGTCAAACTGGCGTAACCTCCCAAGGAATTGCCCGCAATCACTACAGGCTGACCAATTTTCTCGCTGATGAAATCCTTGATCTGCTCCCGCCACAGACTGCCGCTGTATTGCCAGTTGGGTTTTTGCGATCGCCCAAAGCCCAGCAAGTCAATAGCCCACACTTGAAACTCTCGCTGGAGATCGCTGATATTTTTGCGCCAGTGGTCGGTAGATGCCCCAAACCCATGCACTAGCAGAAGCGGGGGATAGCGGTTTGCTTCACCTGCTTGCACATAGTAAATTTTTTGCGATCGCCATTGCCAGTAATTGCCTTGAAACTCTTGGCGATCGGCAGGAGTGGTGATGGTCATGCTGGTTGTTACAGATAGTTACAATTTTTATCTTAACTTTAACTAAAAGTTTGGTAAATGCGGGGGGAGTGCAGAATTATTTCAGGGCACTGGCAGGTTTTGCAAAATGTTCTGAATTACACTCTGAGCTTTGCGCCTACTGGCCGTGATGATGCGGTGGGACAGTACATAGGGGGCGAGGAATTTAATATCATCGGGCAGGACATAATCGGACTTGCGCTCTGGATCGAGTTGCAGGCGCAGAAAAGCCAGACTTTGAGCAGTTTTTTGCAATGCTACAGTGCCGCGGGGGCTGGCTCCCAGCACAATATCAGGGTGTTCTCTGGTGGCGCGTACAATATCGACGATGTATTGATTGCTCTGGTCATTGACAGGCACTTCGGCGCACTGTTGCCGCAGGGCGAGCACTTCCTCGAGGGTAATGCAGGGGTCTAGTTGACGGGAGCCGATTTCCCCCATTTGCGATCGCTTCAGCATCTGTAGTTCTTCATCAGGCTGGGGATAACCCAAACTAAAAGAGAGGGCAAAGCGATCTAATTGCGCCTCTGGCAGAGGAAAAGTACCTTGATATTCAACGGGGTTTTGGGTAGCGATGGTAAAGAACGGCGTGGGTACAGAGCGGGACACCCCATCAACCGTCACCTGCACCTCCTCCATCACTTCCAGCAGAGCCGATTGGGTGCGGGGTGTTGCCCGATTGATCTCATCTGCCAAAAGGATATTGGTAAATACGGGACCTGGCAGGAACTGAAACTGTCCTGTTTGCGGATTCCAGACATTAGTGCCTGTGATGTCCGTAGGCAGAAGGTCAGGGGTGCATTGAATGCGTTGAAATTTGCCAGCAATGGATGCCGCAAGGGATTTAGCCAGCAGGGTTTTGCCCACCCCTGGCACATCCTCTAGTAGGGCATGACCGCCTGCAAACAGAGCCACCAAAACCAGCAAAATTGCCACATCTTTGCCCACGATCGCCTTAGACAGATTGTTTACTAATTGTTGAACTTTGTTACTCATTATTTCTCGCTATTTTTTGCTGTTTGCCATGAGCAGATGGGCAGTTATTTTAGGAGTAATTGGCATTACGAAATAAAAGCACAGTGCCAGTATAAACCGATTCATCCGCAGATTCACCTTCCATAAAAACTCCCATGCCTACCACAGATATGGGGCGATCATGAATCGAGATTTGCTCAGAAAAGACTTGATTAGGATTGTTTGCCGCATTTGCCACCAAACTGCTTAGCTGGCTACTGACTTTGCCTATAAATGCCTCAGAGATAAGACTACCCAACAAATCAAACTCAGTGGCTAATTGCAATAGGTCAGCCAAGGCACGATTGCACTGCACAATGCGATTCTCGGCATTAACCACAATTAGACCATCTGCCATCTGACTGGTAATGGCAGTGAGTTGCCCTTTGCTCTGGGAGATTTCCTGTTCCAGTGAACGGCTATACACTGCCAAGCGCTCCCCCGACTGCGCCATCTCTGCGGTCATTTTATTAAATGCGGTGGCTAAAGCACCGATCTCATCGTTGGTAACTACGGGCGCTTTACGATTCATCTGTCCTTTGGATACCAGCACCGCCGTATCAGCGATCGCCAAAATTGGTTGTGTAATGCGTCGGGACAACAGGTACACCGCCACCAATAACAAACCCGCCGCCGACAAACCCAACTGCAAAGTCTCTCTAGCAAGGCGATCGGCGGGGGCAAAGGCTTCAGCTTGGGTCATCTCGGCAATCAGCCCCAAGTTCAAGGCATCAATCCAGTTGTAAACGCCAATTACTGGAACATTACGGTAGTTGTTGTATAGCCGATTGGCTCTAGCTTCACGAATATTGCTGGTCTCAGTACCCTGATTGTCTGGGCTATCGGCATCAATGGCAATAAAGCTATCCTTACCTTGCATCACCTGCTCGATGGCAAAGCTGGTTACTCCATCCTTAAATTCATCATTTTTTTCGGGCTTGTCCTTATCCTCGCTCCTTGCCAAAAAAGTAACTTTGGTCTCCAAACTGCCGACCACATAGGTCTCACCCGTCCTACCCAAACCAGTCTTCTCCCGAATCAGGCGATCCACATCCTGCAAATTCAAATCCACCGCCACCACCGCCACCACTTGCTTATCCGCATTAAGGATGGGAGTAGCGAAAGTAATCGAGGGCTTACCATTGGGCGCAGAATAGAAGGTGGGCTTGTATAAATTGCGCTCTTCTTTAGTAAAGTAGGTTGTGGTATTGCCCAAAGATAGATATTTGCCCTCTTTCTGCCGATCTGTAGAGTAAAGCACATATCCCCCACGGTTGAGAATGGAAATCTGATCGATTTGCGGTTTGATAGAACGGATATTTTTGAAAGTTCTATCCAACCGCTCATAAGCATTGATATATGCCGTATTCTGTTTCAGCTTACCCACCAGTTCGGCATCAAAAGGACGGCGGTTTAAGCGCAAAATCACATTTACCTGATCCAGCACATCATTTAACTCGCTGAGCAGAATTACTTCCCGATACTGTCCATCGAACCACTGCACCAGTTGATATTCCTTGAGCGAACTAGCTACGCTAAGGCGATCAAATACGGATTCCTCCAAAGCATTTCTCCCCCGCACATTGGTACTGATGGTGATGATTAGCACTGTAAAACCCGCCAAGAGGAAGAATGAGCCAGCAATTTTAAACAGTAAGCTAGTACTGATGGTAATTTTGGGGAATTTCATACCTTACTCCAATTACTGAAAATAGTCTTAATTTCTGCGATCGCCTGTTCCGTCGCTTCTTGAGGCGTTTTCTTATTGGAAACAATACTATTAACCGCTTTGCCCCAGACATTCTGCGCCTGTACTTCACTGTATGCAGGGTTGAGTAATTGTCCTAAAGGTCGGCTTGTCTTTACTTGCTGGGCAACCACTGAAATGTGGGGGTCTTTTGGGTTAGTAAAAAATGGATCGGAGATTAAATTGCTAGTTACAGGGAAATACCTGCCCTGCGCTCCTTTGACAATTTCTGTCAAGTTTTCGGGCAAAAGCAAATACTTGAGAAATCTCTTAGCCAATTCCTTATTAGGCGAAGCCTCAAACAAACCCACCTGCTTCACAGAGACCAGAGAAGTGAGGGGCTTGCCATCGGGGCGATTGGGCCAAGGTATAGATGCCATAGCTTTGGTGTAGGTTTCGTCATCAAAACTCTGAGAGGCAGGAATTGATAAGGTGGGGTTAATCGTCATCAAACTTTCCCGACTCAAAAAAGAGCCATTATTACCAGGGTCTCCCCATTCCTTGGCATTGGGGGGTACACCACCCTTTGCATACATACTGGTATATTTGGTCAGGGCATGAAGAATTCCCTGCTTGACCTTAGGATCATTGAGTTTGAGGTTGCCCTGACTGTCCATGATCTCAACATCATAGGCGTCAAGAAATTGCTCAACGATGAGAAAGGTATCCGCCGCCGCAGGAGACATGGGCAAACCCAGCCCAAACAGACCACTGCGCTTTTGCTGTCTTTGACGGATTACTTGTTGAGCGGCTATCCAATAGTCCCAGAATGCATCCCAATTGTTAGGAATCGGTTGATTTTCCAGTCCTGCCTCTGCTAATAAATCCTGCCAGTAGTGAATGGAAATAGTGTTCAGCGAGAGGGGAATAGCATAGGAACCTTTTTTTTTCAAGAAATCGTTCTGATATTCCACTGACTTTAGAGCTTGAGCTGTAAATTGATAGCCATATTTGCGTTCTTTCTCTGGCTTTTGAGCATCGTCTTTGATTACGGCTAGCACATCAGATACATCGTGCAAATTACCTAGCCAAGCCAAGCGGGGGAATAGGTTAAAGTCCGCACCGTAGCTGTAAAGGATGTCGGGAACAGTGTTGTTGTCAATAGCAATATTGATGGCTTGAGAAAGTCCGCGTTCACTAAAAATAGTCAGAGCAACCCGCCGATAATCCCTTGGGTCTTTTATATCTTTGTTGATTTCTTTTTCAAAGGTAGTGGCAATTTTGCGAATGGCGGCAGTTTCTTCAGGAAAGTAACCTTCACTCCACCAGATAGTAAAAGTAGGGTCTTTGCGTAAGGCTTTTTCTTTGACAGGGGCACTGCCAGTGCAATTTATTAAGCCGAAGGTAACTAGACAGATCAGCAACAAACTAACCAGACGGCGGGGCATGGGTCATTCCTGTAGCAGTTTTTGCATCATACTACAGATCACAACTAATTAGAATTAAATAGACTTAATGCTTGTTTGAGAGAAGCTATGAGATTTTTCCACAGCAAAAAGTCTTACAGCCTATCTAGTTGGATTTGAAACCCCTACTCAGAAAAGATTGCTGTCTATACACTGTATGCCTTGATGATTAAGCGATTTGTACTATTTCTGTAGGAATATGCAATTGCATTAAATTGCAGTGTACTAAATCCCCTCCTCTAGTTCAGGTGAGGGCATCAGGAGGTTCAATGCTTCTAGTTTGAGAGTGGTGAAAGAGTAGATAGAAGTTTTAGTTCAGCGTTTGTAATCAGCATGATGATTATTCTGCCGTTAGGCTAAATGCATTCTTAGGACACTTTGGGGGGCACGCCTCACCCGGCATTTGATGGTTTGATGTCCCAAGCGCTGACAAGCCTCAAAGCGATGACACCCTGAGAAGCCATAAATCTGACCCTCTACCTCCAGTACATCGATGGGTTCTAGCAAGCCGACCGCAGAGATGGAACGCATTAAATCCTGCACTTTTTCTGGATCATTAGTGCGGGGCAGGGGGCGGCGAATTTGCGCAAGGGGAATTTCTCTGATTTCCATAAAGCCATACTCGTAATGGTTATGAGTTAATTGTAAGTCTAGTTTAGTTTTTTGGCAAGTGGGCTGTTTGCTTTGGTTTTGAGGGGCGGCAGGCTGGGTATTATGGTCTATTTTGTCTGTTAAACCGCATCAATCTCCCCTGCTAAAAAATAAACTTACCCCTCTCTTGCCTCAGGAGGGGAAAAACTGCGAGCGTCTGTCCGCAAAAGCCAATCTTTATCATTAACTAAAACCTGGCAGGCTGTTTCTTGTGATTTTGTCTGATGGGGGTGGGTGTTAGTTGGGGTAAATCAGAGTGGCACAGGATAAAATGAATGGGAAATTGGCATATAACATTGCATCATGTCCACCAACCTAAATTCTGCTTTGGCTTGTATTTCTCTGTCTGCTGACTGGATTGGACTGCGGGAGGTGAAAGAAACTGACACCACTTGTTATGTGCGAGATGGCAAGCCCCAAACCAATGGCAGAAGTTGTAGTCATGGGGTGATGGTTGAGGTGTTGGTGGATCATCAATTTGGCTATTGTAGTACCACAGATTTGAGTATTGCAGGCATTCAGTTGGCGGCAGACTTGGCATACAAACAAGCGATCGCCGCTAAAGAGTGGTCTATTTTCCCGTTTACTAGCGCTCAACGACCCGTCCATCAGGGAACTTATACTTCTCCTCAGCCTCAGCGCATTTTTAGTTTGGGGGAGTTGAATGATCTGCTGAGGCAAATCTGCGCCCATCTGCAATGCTCGGAACATATTGTGCAGACCAGTGCCTATGCCACGATTACTGAGGCTGAGTCTCACTATGTCAGTAGCAGTGGTGCGGACATCCATCAGCATTTTTATCTGGTTGCCACCGACTACAGTGCGATCGCGCAGTCGGGAAGTATGACGCAAAGGCGGGGGGATCACGGACAGCTTGCCCAGTGCTATCAGGGTGGCATAGCTTTGACCGATTTAGCGCAGGTACTCCAGCAAGCTACGCGAATCGGTGAGCAGGCGGTGGAACTGCTGTTTGCCCCAGAGTGCCCCAATATCACTACCAATCTGGTACTGGCTCCCGACCAGATGCTTCTGCAAATTCACGAGAGTATTGGACATCCCCTGGAACTGGATCGGATTTTGGGGGATGAGCGCAATTATGCGGGCTGTAGCTTTGTCAAGCTGGAGGATTTTGGGCATTTAGCCTATGGCTCTCCCCTGCTCAATGTCACTTTTGATCCCCACGCTCAAGGCGAGTTTGCCAGCTATGGCTTTGATGACTTGGGTGTGCCCGCAGAAAAGCAGTATTTAATTAAAGATGGCATTTTGCTCAGGGGCTTGGGCAGTGTGGAAAGTCAAGCTAGGGCAGGGGTAGCAGGGGTAGCCAATGCTCGCGCCTGTTCTTGGAATCGCCCGCCTATTGATCGCATGGCTAATATCAACCTAGAAAGCGGCACTAGCTCGTTTGCGGACATCATTGCCCAAATTGAGTACGGCGTTTATATGGAGGCAAATCGTTCTTGGTCTATTGATGACTATCGCCAGAAATTTCAATTTGGCTGTGAGTATGCCAAGCTGATCGAGGATGGCAGGCTGACTAAGACTGTGCGTAATCCCAACTATCGTGGGACTACTATTCCTTTTTGGCACAGTCTCAAGGCGGTGGGCGACTCCAAGAGCGTTGGCACTTTTGGTTCGCCCTATTGTGGCAAGGGTGAACCTAATCAGGCGATCAGGGTGGGTCATGCTTCCCCCGTATGCTGGTTTGCCAATGTGGCAGTTTTTGGTGGTGTTTGAGGTAATATGTCTGTGTGGTTTTGGGGGTAAACGATGAAGCGATTCCTAGCTTTGGTACCGGGGGGTGTGGGGGATCAACTGCTGTTTTTCCCAACTTTGACTACGCTCAAGCTGTCCTTCCCTGATGCGGTGATTGATGTGGTGGTGGAGCCTCGCTCTGCAGGCGCTTATCGGGTGTGTGGTGCGGTCAGTAGTGTACTCAAGTTTGACTTCAAGGCACAAAATAGCCTTGCTGACATTGGCAACTTATTAGGCACTATCCGCGATCGCAACTATGATGCGGTGATTTCTCTCGGCACTAGGTTTGCGGTACGCTTCCTGTTGTGGCTGACGGGGATTCCTGTGCGGGTTGGCTATAGGGGGCAGGGAAATTGGCTGTTGACTAACACTGTCCCCCTCAATCAAGAGCAGTATGCCAGCCGTATGTACCATGATCTGCTACAGGGCTTGGGGATTAACGCTGACTGCCCGCCGATTAAACTGAACCTGCCTAAGTCGGATTTGGAGTGGGCGAGCCATACGCAAAAGCAGTTGAATTTGACTAATGGCTACATCCTATTGCATGGCGGTTCCAGTAGTTTGGCGGTGAGTAAGGGGATCAATAAAATTTATCCTCCAGAGAAGTGGGTAGAGGTATTGCGCACAATTCAGCCCAAAGTGGGGGGCATACCTATTGTTTTGGTGCAGGGACCTGAGGACAAGGAATTTGTAGGGGCGATCGCCAAAAAATTGCCCCAACTACCCATCATCTCGCCCCCTGACATTGGTAAACTCTCTGCCCTGATTGCGGGAGCTAATTTATTACTGTGTACCGATAGTGCCCCCATGCACATTGGCGTTGCGGTGGGGACGGCTATGGTGGCATTATTTGGACCTACCGATCCTGCCAAGCTCCTGCCCTCCCTCTCTGATCCGCGTATTCGTTTTGTCAAGGGGGAGACCATTGATGCCATTCCCCCCAGCGAAGTCATTGACAAGATTTTGGGTTAACCCCTCCTACACTGAAGCGGGGTAATCAAGAGAATTAGGCTTGGCAGTAGTTACTATAAACGCCATCGAGGAGCAGATTTAGCCCATTGACTGCTTGTTGTGTCCAATCTAGCACCTGCTCATGGTCTTGGGGGCTGGCTAACTGGTTGATGGCAGACTGGGTCATCTGCGAGTGGACGACATCAGCCTGTTCGTGCACCTTAAAGAAAGCTAAACTGCGATCGCTGGTGATGCCATAAAATTCTCGCAAAGCTGCAATTTTGGTGGTGGATACTTCAGGGATTTGCGACTCGTAGGCATAGAGGGCGGTCAGACCACAGAGGGGATTGTCATAGCGGGCGAGTGCTTGCAGTTTTTGTACTGAGGCGGTGGTGGTGGGGAGGGGTGCGTGGTTCAGCACGGCACTGCGCTCTAGTCCCAATCCTTCGGCAAAGCGCAACCACAGTTCGGGGTGGTTAGCTTGCCCCTTTTCCTCCTCGATCAAATTGTCCAACAGCATCTGGCGGATGGCTAAATCACTGCACACCGCATGGGTGGCGCTGACATAGGTGGGGAAATAATGTACTTGCCAGTAGTATTCTTTGGCGTAGGCTTGGAGCATGGCTAGGGTCAGTTTGCCCTCATTCCACATTTGGTAGAAGGGGTGCTTGAGTAGGTGCGATCGCTCGATCACAGCATCAACTTGGTTGATCAAAGATACATCGGTCATAGATTCAAGTCATCCTTAACGGTAAAGCTGATTATAGGGCTAAAATCTAAATCTATCTGCTATTTGAGGAAGAATTAAAGATATATGTACCGCCGCTGGACTGCTTACTTATTCCTTTTGCCAGCGATCGCCTGTTTGCTGTTGATTGCGTTTTTGCCCACCGTTCAGGCAATTTATTTTAGCTTTACCAATTACGACCTGATTGGCAGTGCCCAGTGGATTGGCTGGCGCAACTATAGCCAGCTACTACGGGATCAAACTTTTTGGCAAGTTTTGGGCAATACCCTAATTTATTTGGGCTGTGCTGTTCCCCTCTTGGTGACCCTACCTTTGGGAATGGCAATTCTAGTCAATCAACAACTACGAGGGGTGCAGTTTTTCCGTATGGTATATTACCTGCCCGTCATTGTGTCGGTGGTGGTGTCTAGTGTGGCGTGGAAGTGGGTCTATGCCGAACATGGGGTGCTCAACGGTCTAGCCCAGTGGTTCGCTGGCGAGAATGTCAAAATTCCTTGGCTGACTGATCCCCGCTTTGCCATCTATGCAGTAATTGCCGTGATCGTGTGGCGGGGCTTGGGCTATTACATGGTGATCTATTTGGCAGGTCTGCAAGCGATCCCCCAAGACCTGTATGAGGCGGGTGCGATTGATGGCTCTGATGGCTGGCAAAAACACTGGGATATTACCCTCCCGCTGATGCGCCCGTACATTGTATTAGTAGCCGTGATCTCAGGCATTGCTGGCATGAAAATTTTTGAGGAAGTTTACATCATGACTAAGGGCGACCCTGCCAACAGTACCAAGACCGCAGTTTATTACCTGTACGAGCAGGGATTTAACAGTTTGCAGATGGGCTATGCTTCGGCGATCGGGGTGATTTTATTCCTCGCCATCTTGTTAATTTCTTTAATTACCGTGCGATTTATTACTCCAGCAAGCAGTTAAAATAACCACAGCACAGGGTAAGTCAAGTGGCACAGGCAAAGCAACTAATAATTGGTTCACACCGCTCCAGCAGTGGTAAGTCAGCTACAGTTCTGGGGATCGCCCTCAACTTACAGGCACAGGGATTGACAATTGCTTACGGCAAGCCCTTGGGGACATTTACCACGCTTACCCTGCCCGATTCGGCAGAGCCGTTGGAGGCTGATGTGGCATTCATCACCCAAACCCTAGGCTTGAGCAAGGAGTTAATCTGCCCCACATTGGTCAATTTAGATAAAACTTCCGTGCAAAAACGCCTGTTGGGAGAGGATCGGCGCAATTACGGGGCAGAGCTACAGAGCTACTGGTCTTACACTAACGCTGATGTGGTGCTGGTGGAGGCTCCTGCCAACACAGCGGAAGGGGCTTTATTTGGCTTGTCTTTGCGGCAGATGTCTGAAGCACTGGATGCGCCGATCTTGTTGGTGGCTCGCTATCAATCTCTGTTGGTGGTAGACCACATTCTGATTGCCAAAAAACGCCTCGGCGATCGCCTGATTGGTACGGTCATCAACGACATTCCCCAGCAGGAATACGACGATGCAGTACGCCTCATCCCCCCCTACCTCAAGGCTGAGGGCATTCCTGTATTTGCCATCCTGCCCGAAAACCGCACTCTCCGCAGTGTCAGTGTTTCTGAGTTAGTGAATTTATTGGAAGCTACGGTTCTGCTCTGCCCTGATTACATCAATCTGGCAGAGGTGATGATTGAAGACCTGAAAATTGGGGCGATGGATGTCAATTCGGCGCTGTTATTTTTCCGCCAATCCCACAACAAAGCGGTAATTACGGGGAGCAATCGGGTGGACCTCCAGCTTGCCGCGCTGGAAACCTCGACCAACTGCCTATTTTTGACGGGTACGCCCTATGTCAGCGAAGAGGTGAAGCACCGTGCCCAAGAATTGGGTGTGCCTGTGGTGGCGGTCAATAAGGATACTTTGACTACGGTGGGGATCATTGAAAGCTCACTGGGTCATGTGCGCCTGCAGGAGGGGATCAAGGTGGATATTATCCGCTTGATGATGAAAGAGTATTTTGACTTTGAGTTGTTAAGACAGATTTTGGAATTGCAACCCAAATCATGAACTTGAGTATAAGCCGCTTAACTCTCTAGTCAACTAGAGGGTTTATAGTCTAAGCATGATTAGTGCGACTACAAAACTGCTAAAAATTGGCGAGCTGTCTGCCCAAAGCGGAGTATCTATCCAAACTATCCGCTATTACGAGGAATTGGGGCTATTGCACAGTAGCGATCGCACGGAGGGCAACTATCGCCTATTTGCGCCCCAGACAGTACAGCGCCTTGCTTTTATTAAGCGTTTGCAGGCAATGGGGTTGAGTCTGCAAGCAGTCAAAGAATGCTTAGCAATCCACAATTGTGGCAATTTGCCCTGTGCCGTCATTCAGCAACAATTGCAAGAGCGGGTGCGGGGAATTGAGCAAGAAATGATGGCAGTTTTTGGCACAGCGGGACTAGTCACCCTAGCAACTGCAAGCGGGTTTATGGGCATGATGGGCTTTTCTCTGGCAATGCTGGCTTCTCTGAAGTTAATGGATATTGAGAGTTTTGCTGAAAGTTATGCCAATTATGATCTGGTTACCCAAAGGTACAAGCCCTATGGCAAAATCTATCCCTTTGCAGAATTGGCGATCGCTTTGGGTTTTCTCTCTGGTGTTGCCTCTGGTGTAGTAGGCATTGCTTCGATGTTGATTGGCATAGTTGGTGGGATTTCCGTTTTCAAAGCAGTTTATATAGACAAGAAATCCCTGAACTGTGCCTGCATTGGCGGTAATTCCCAAGCACCTCTACAGATAGTCAGCTTCAGCGAAAACCTGATCATGGCAGTTATGGGAGCCTATCTCTCTGCCACTACCGTAACTGGTGCAGTGCCAACCAAACCTGTCGGGGAAATCCTACAGCCTCAGGTACAGATTAGCCAAGTTAAAAGCCATACTGTTCCCTAAACATTCAGCTTAATCGGGGTACGCAGAGGACGCACCTCGTATTCTGCACTGGCAATGAGGCTGACTCCAGTCATTTCGGGCGGTTGAGGAATTTGTAGGATGTCCAAAATGGTCGGTGCAATGTCGGCTAACCTGCCACCTTCCCTGAGCTTGACTGCTCCCCCATGTCCCACTATTTTGCGCCCTTCCCCTTCTACAAGAATGAAGGGTACGGGGTTGCTGGTGTGCGCTGTCCAAGGCTGATGGTTTTCGTCCCACATCACTTCGGCATTGCCGTGATCGGCGGTGATTAGCGCTGTGCCTCCTGCCTGCGAAATGGCACTGAGCAATAGACCCAGACAGAGATCCACCTCAGCGATCGCTCTGGTGGTGGCTTCATAGTTGCCCGTGTGCCCCACCATGTCAGGATTGGCATAGTTGATCACAATTAGAGAATAAATGCCTTTTTGGATAGCGGCGATCGCCACCTCGGTAACCTGACGGGCAGACATAGCGGGGGCTTGGTCGTAGGTGGGCACCATGGGGCTATTGACCAACTGTCGATCATCGCCTTCGTTGGGTTCTTCCTGTCCCCCGTCAAAAAAGTAGGTTACATGGGCATATTTCTCTGTTTCGGCGGTGCGAAATTGCTTGAGTCCGTGCTGGGCAATTACCTGTCCCAACATATTGGTCAGGCTTTGCGGCGGAAAAGCTACCAGCACTGGCAGGGTGGGATCGTATTGGGTAAAAGTTGCCATGCACAGGTTGGGGATCGCCTTGCGGGGGAATGCCTGAAAATGGGGATCAACTAGGGCTTGGGTCAACTGGCGGGAGCGGTCAGGGCGAAAGTTAAAGCAGATAATGCCGTCATTGGCACTGATGGTTCCTGCTGTTAGTCGTGTGGGGGGAATAAATTCATCGCTGATATTTTGCGCATAGTAATTTTGCAAAACTGTGGTGGCTGACAGGGGGGAAGCAGGTACGGCATCACTGGTCAAAACATCATAGGCTTTTTGTAGTCGCTCCCAGCGGCGATCGCGATCCATGGCATAGTAGCGCCCAGAGATAGTAGCAATATGCCCAATGCCAATGCGGTGCATGTGTTCCTCAATGCGAGCAATATAGGACAGGGCAGACATGGGGTTGGTGTCTCGCCCATCGGTAATGGCGTGCACATAGACCTGCCCAATGCCCTGCACTTTAGCTAGGTCGAGCAGACCCAACAGGTGATCGATGTGGGCATGCACACCGCCATCGGAACACAGTCCAATCAGGTGCAGTTGGCTGTTGGCTTGAGTGACTTGCTCACACACCTCCAGGAGCGCCGAGTTAGATAAAATACTGCCATCTTCTACCGCATCGCTGATCCGCACTAACTCTTGGGGCACAATCCGCCCCGCGCCAATATTTAGATGCCCTACTTCCGAGTTGCCCATCTGCTCTCTGGGTAAACCCACATCCTTACCTGATGCTTGGAGAAGGGTGAAGGGGTAAGCTTGCATTAGGCTGTCCATGACTGGAGTGTTGGCTCCAGCGATCGCATTCCCATCAGTTTCTTGACGGTATCCCCAGCCATCAAGAATTACTAGAACTACGGGAGCTACACACTCAGAAGACATAGGCGACATCCTTCTTGCTGATGGGAATCAGTTAATTGAGGCAAATAATACCATTTAACCGTTTTGTCATCAATTCTACAAAATTTTTAGGAAATATCTATAAATCTTGTCCAGAGAGCCATATTTTCGGCACTGGATTGAGCAAGGCGTGTGCCAGAACTGGTGCAGTCCCGCAGACAAGGCACAAACTAGAAGGGTTTGGCGGATAGGCGGAATTGGCGTTAGTGGGCGGAGCCGTTGCCGTGATATTTGTCGGTGTCGTAAAAACCGTTGCGGGTGCCGAAAAACAGACTGGAGACAATGAATACACCAGTGAGGGCAATCAAAACCACTTTGAAGTCAAGGACGAGTTCCATAGCTAGTGCGTGAACAACGCTTACATTTTACGCCATAGCGGAGAGTTGCATCAGCGATCGCCGAATTGCTTAGCTATTGGCTGACTGGACAAAGCTCTGTAGTGTTTTTGGTCAGTAAAACAGTT
>Ga0272446_1001180_pt1 | contig 38784 bp, 39 predicted proteins | sample YNPCB0061_FD_194587 | JGI IMG/M metagenome (GOLD analysis project Ga0272446, IMG submission 194587) | Hot spring microbial mat communities from Yellowstone National Park, WY, United States - YNP-CB-006-1 | ecosystem: Environmental > Aquatic > Thermal springs > Hot (42-90C) > Sediment | place...
GAAGCTCCCAATGTTTTAATTTTAGATGAACCAACTAACGATCTCGATGTCCAAACCTTGAGTGTGTTAGAAGAATATTTGGAAGATTTTAATGGCTGTGTGATTACTGTTTCCCACGATCGGTATTTTTTAGACCGCACGGTAGACTTTATTTTTGCGATTGAGAAAGAAGGGAACGTTAAACAATATCCAGGTAACTATTCTGTTTATTTAGATGCCAAACGATCGGAGTTACCAGAAACACCAAAAGTAGAAGTTTCTCCCGTTAAAACAAGCTCCAAACCGCCAACTAAGCCACGCCGATTAACCAATTACCAGCGCAAAGAATTAGAGCAACTAGAGCAACAAATTAGTATCTTAGAGACAGAAAAAGCTGAATTAGAAAACCGTCTCTATAATCATCCACCAAGTGGATATAGCCAAATTCAAGCCATGACCATTGAGCTAGAAAAACTTAATCAGGCAATTGAAACCGCGACAGAAAGGTGGCTAGAATTAGCTGAACTAGCCGAATAGTGCTTTTACTATTTTTGAGATTCTGGTAAATTGAAAACACCTAAATTTAGTCGTTAACATTTTCCTTTCTCTAAAGAAATTTTTTAGGAGTGTCAAGCCCTGAATATGTTACAGTAGTAGCCCCTATACGACATGGTGTTATGAGTCTCGATTTTCCTGAAACCGCCCCTGTAGCCTATCCTGTGTTTTATCGCACCTATAGTCGTGTTTCACCGGAAGGATATAGAGAAAGTTGGTCAGATGTTTGCACTAGGACAGTTAGGGGACTGAAAAAATTAGGCAATTTAACCGAAAAAGAAGCAGAACTAATCGATCGGATGCAGAGAGAACTAAAATGTCTTTCTTCTGGTAGATGGTTGTGGGTAGGCGGTACTAATTGGATCGAGAATCCAGCCAACTTTTCTGGGGGCTACAATTGCACTTCTACTAATATTATTGACTGGCGTAGTTTCGGTCTACTGATGGATTTAGCCATGCAAGGATCGGGCACAGGCGCAGTTTTAGAACCTAAATATATCAATCAGTTACCAGTTATTCGGAATAGGTTAATTGTCGAAGTGATTGGCACGATCGGTTCTACACCAAAAGAACAAAGACGGGAAGATACAGAAGTAATAATTAACGACCACAGAGTTGAGATTTTAGTTGGTGATAGCCGCAGAGGTTGGGTGAAATCCTATCAAACAATTTTAGAGTTATCATCAGACGATCGGTTTTCTGGTGATGTAACAGTTGTAGTTGATATTAGCGATATTCGTCCATCGGGGGAAACCCTCAAGGGCTTTGGTGGTGTGGCTAATCCGATTAAATTGCCGACTTTATATCAGCGTTGTGCTAACATTTTGAATAAAGCGATCGGGCGTAAATTAACTTCCGTAGAATGCTGTTTATTGATCGATGAAGCCGCCGTTTGTGTGGTTGCTGGCAACATTAGACGCTGTCTTCCTGAAGATGCCCTTGTCCATACAACTAAAGGACTCATTCCTATCAAAGATGTAGAGGTGGGCGACTTAGTGCAAACACCCTTGGGCTTTCGTAGAGTTGTCCAAAAATTTGATCAGGGGATGCAAGAAGTTCAAGTAATTGAAACTAATGGGACTTTCCCCAGAGCTACGTTGAACCATAGAGTAGCTGTACTTGCTGATGCTAGGGGTAATATCCGTTGGAAATATGTTGCTGCTTTAGCAGAAACCGATCGGCTTCTGCATAACACTCACGTTCTTTCAGGCACCGTTACTGCCTTACCTCCAGATGACACAGAAGACCGCCCCCCTCAAAGCCGAAACGCAAAGCCAATTATTATTCCTCCCCTGACTCCTGATGTGGCTTGGTTAATTGGTTTTACCCAAGGAGATGGTTATGTTGCTCTGGGTCGCAATAAATACGGCAAGCCCTACGGCAGAGTAGAATGGGCAATGAATGCCAATCAAGCAGGGCTATCTCAGAAATTGCAAGCCAAAATCGATCGGGCTTTAGCTTTATTTGGCTTAACAGCTAATCACAGTGCTGTCAAAGGTGAAAACACAAATAAAACAGTTTGTTCTTCTATTCGTTTAGCAGAGTACTTTTACAAACATATCAAACAACCTAATAAACCATTACAAGTTCCTTCTTTTATTTTGCAAGGTTCGATCGATGTTCGTTCTGCCTTTCTAGCAGGACTGATGGATAGTGATGGTGCTGTTGATAATCGTCCTCCTTGTCTAGTTACTTCTGTCTATCAAGGGTTTGTGCGGCAAGTAGGAGCTGTTCTTTCTAGTCTCGGTATTGCTGGTCGCGTTAAGATTACCGTCCCGAATATTGAAAGTTGGCAAATAAAATATAACCTCACTATCCCTGCTCTGAAAGACCGGTACAACGCTCTAATTGCTCCCCACTCGGTTAAGGGAGAAATTCACCAAGGTCTTAAAATGAATGGCTTCACAATTCCTGGTGAGATGATGTGCGAGACCTATGCCTATAGTGAAATGCGCGCTATGGGTTTCCAAGGCTCCCGCTCCGTTGATTCCAATTATGAACGATATATCTGTGAATCCGATGTGAGTATAGATATTCCTGTTAGTGTCAAGGGCTTGGGTAGTCAAGACTATGTACAGACCTATGATATTGAAGTTGAAGAAACACACTGCTTTTATTGCGATGGATTTTTAACCCATAACTCAGCGGGTATGAGACAGGGAGAGCGTTTCGATGAACAATTCTCCTCAGCAAAAGATAACCTCTGGCAACAGGATGAACATGGTAATTGGCGCATCGATCCAGAAAGAGATGCCCTAAGAATGGCAAATCATACTAGAGTTTTTCATCAGAAGCCGACTTTAGAGGAAACGATCGATGCGGTTAGAAAACAATACTATTCTGGGGAAGGAGCAATTCAATGGGCGGGGGAAGCAATCGCCCGATCGAATGCTGATATTCTATCTGATACTGCAATTAGACAAGAGTTCCTGCAAACATTCAATGAAGATAAAACAAAAGATTGGTTATTTGAAAAATATCCAGAGCTATCTGATCAAGAGATTGAACATCGTCTGCAAAGGTATGGTCTGAACCCTTGCGGGGAAATTTTGGGTAGTAATTTTCATTGTAATCTGGCAGAAGTTCATCTTAATCGTCTTGATCCCCACGATCGTTCTGGGCAAGAAGCAGCATTTACCGCAGGAGCTTTATCGGTTGCCAGTTTGTTAAATCATCGTTTTGTGGAAGACCGTTATCGCATTTCTAGGGAATTAGACCCGATCGTGGGTGTCTCTTTTACGGGGTTGTTTGACTTTTTTGTTCATGCTTTTGGCATAGACTGGTTAAACTGGTGGTCAGAAGGCAGACCGGAAGATGAAAAAGGTAAAGCATTTAAGACGAAAGAAGCTGAATATCTAAACTTTTGGCGGGAAATTGCCCATCGTGTAGTGTGGGATTACTGCGATCGTCACGGTTTGAAGCGCCCGAACCGTTGTACCACAGTGCAGCCCGCCGGCACCAAGTCTCTACTCACAAATGCTTCCCCTGGTTGGCATCCACCCAAGGCAGCCCGTTATATTCGACGTATCACTTGTCGTAAAAATGACCCCGTAGCAATGGCTTGTTTTGATTATGGTTACAACATTGTACCTTCTCAGTCTGATAAAGATGAAAACGGTAATTTGTTGAACGATCCTTTTGATCCTCGTTGTACTGAATGGTTGATCGAAATTCCAGTAGAAGTATCTTGGGCAAGCCTGCCTGGTGCTGACCGAATCGATATTTCTAAATTTTCGGCTTTAGCCCAGTTTGATTTTTATATGCAGGTGCAAAAGCATTACACCAGGCACAATACCTCTGCCACGATCGAATTGAGAGAATCTGAGATTGAACCATTAGCCAACCGAATTTATGAAGCAATAAAAAATGATGAAGGCTATATTTCTGCGGCTTTGTTAGCCAGGTTTGATGATTTGCAGACTTTTCCCCGTCTACCTTTTGAACCGATCGATAAAGATACTTACGATCGTTTAATTGAAGCAGTAAAACAAAGAAGAAAGATCGACAATTTCCATGAAGCCATAGCCCGATACGATCGGGGGGAAAGAGAAGAATCTGGACCAGCCGGTTGTGACTCTGATAAGTGTATGCTACCGGAAGAAAAAAACTAATCCATCTTCTACTAAGGACTTTCTAAGAAAGACCAACTTAATTCCCCATTAACCCGGCAGTGAGTCTTTTGATGGCTGCCCCTGCCACATCCCGATACCGATCGTTGCCGCAGAGGATTTGCCCCATCCGCCTTGTTGCGGCTGGTCGCTTGACCCCGATCCGGTAGGCTACCCCCGGAATGCGATAGAACACGGCAGCAATCTTTTGTGCCCAGGACATATCTTCCCCCCATTCTTCTTGAACCCGCTGACTATAGTGGGCAAGGGCGTTTTGATCCCCTCCTAAAGCCCGATCGATCGCTTCGGCGGCTAACATCCCAGTCAAGAGGGCGGGGCGAATCCCCTCAGCAGTGAAGGGATCGACCACACAGGCGGCTTCTCCGGCTAAAAGGGCATTTTGGCTATGGAGTTTTTGATGTCCGTCCCACAGGCAGAGGGGATGACCATATTTTTTAATTTTGCTAATATCTACCCCAAAGCTATGGGCATAGGCTTCAGCAATTTCCTTGAGATTTTGTTTTTCATCGGTGCCCCGAAAAGTACCCGCCCCGATCGAGTAGCCATCAATTTTCGGAAAATTCCACAGATAGCCATTCACAACGGAACCAAAGTCGAAGTGGGCTGCTACCCGATCGGGTTCTGCCAGGGGAGCTTCTACTTCTAGGGCTGCCCCCAGACGGCGCTTGCGTTCCTTAAAACCCAGCATTTTTGCCATCGTCCCCTTTGCCCCATCTGCCCCAATCAGGTAGAGGGCTTCAAACTCCCCCCGATCGGTATAGACTTGCCACCGGTCTTTCTGCCAGGTAATGCCCGTCACCGTAGTTTCAGTTTGCAGAACCGCCCCTTGCTTTTGTGCCTGTTGCACCAAAAAATGGTCAAAAATGTCCCTCCTCACCATCCATACCGCTTCTGAGGTATCAAGGGGCGCAATGAAGGCATCCTCCATCTGCCAGGTATAGCGAATTTGGCTAATTTTGGTGGAAATGCCCGGGCTGAAGTCAAAATCAAACCAATTCTGCACGAAGGGAGAAACACCACCGCCGCAGGGCTTATAGCGGGGTAGGGCTTCTTTTTCTAAAACTAAAACCCCCCTGCCCCGTTTTGCTAGATGGTAAGCCGCCGAACCGCCCGCCGGTCCCGCCCCCACCACAATACATTCCATCATCAACTACTTACCTAAAATGCAATCAATCATAACCTGGGGTTCAATGTCCCCGATCGATTTACTGGCAGATTGGACTGCCTTAAATTTGCTGGATTGGGGCAATAATTTTTGCCCATCCGTCGGACCAAATAAAGCCACGATCGCTGTCCCTACTGCCACGCCCAGGTGCATGGGGGCGCTATCGGTACATAAAAATAGGTTGGCAGCCGCTATCATTGCCGCCGTCTTGCCCAAGTCTTTGGGGCTGGTTACCTTGAGGTCGACCATAGACTGGAGTTTTGCGACAAATTCCTGGTCTTCTGGTCCCTGGAGCAAAAGAATAGGGAATTGGGGAATTGCCTCTTGGAGTTTTTTTAGCACCACGCTCCATTTTTCGGGGGGATAGATTTTATTGATTCCCTTTTGCAGCGCCAATTCACTGGAGCCGCCATGGACTAGGATATAGCCGCTCTCTTTCACCCCCAAGCGGTTCTGCTCTGCTTCTGCCCAGTCTAGGTCTGCCTTTGGCAGTTGAATTTTGATGGGGGGGCATTGCCCACTAATACCCAGTCCCTGCAATAGGTCATGGTACATTTCCGCAGCATATTGCTCTGATTTGAGGGGGATTGCCTGGGTGAGCCAGAGGTTGCCCTCCCCTTGGTAGGAAATGCGTTGGGGTATGCCCGTCAGCCAGAGGAAAAAACCTACCCCCCAAGTCCTGCCCAAGGAAATGACCGCACTATATTCCTGCTCCCTTAAATTGCCGAGTAAATTACCCCAGTCCGCCAAGCTGTTTCTGCCCTTAAAGTCGAAAGACCATACCCGATCGACTAGCGTAGTGAGGCGATAGGCACCCACCGATCGGGGTTCTGCCACCACATCAATCCGCACCTCTGGATATTTCGTCTTGAGGCTCTCCAGGGTGGGGAAAAACAGTAACTGGTCGCCAATACCGCCGGGAACCAGAGCAAGGACACGCATCATAGGTATTTACCGCTTCAACCTCTGTCATCCTACCCTGTTTTAGGTTTCCTGGAGCGGTGAAATTAACAAGCTATCTGGTTTGCCCGTATTACCTTCGAGGTTAATGCGAAAATTAGCATCAAGATGGCGGACAATTTGATAAATAGTCTCAATATCCCCGCCGGTCCGCTGTGCCAACTCTTCTAAAGCCATAGGGCGATTTTCCTTGGCTAGGAGGTCCAACAGGTCGGTCTGGAGTTTGAGGATGGAGTTGGCTGCCTTCTTGCCCGCCTCTACCCCCGGCTGGTCGTAGGCATTGATGTTAACCAGGCTGGCATAGAAGCCTACCGCCCGATCGTAGAGCGCAATCAAAGCCCCTACACTGACTGGTGTCACATCAGCGATCGTGATGGTAATGGAATCGCGGTTATTTTCGTAGAGGGCTTTCCGGGTACCAAGTAATGCCCCATTGAGGTAGTCGCCGCTGTAAATGCCAGGCTCTACTTCTGGTTGGGGGTTATCGATCTCTCTGGGGGGACGATCGTTTAGCACTTCAATAAAGGTAGCGAAAAAGTTATTGATCCCGTCCCGCAACTGTTGGACATAGGCGTGCTGATCCGTGGTGCCCTTATTGCCATAGACCGCAATACCCTGCTCCACAATTTGACCATTCCTGTCCTTAGCCTTGCCCAGGGATTCCATCACTAATTGTTGCAGGTAACGGCTAAATAAAAGTAGGCGGTCCTTGTAGGGCAGAATCACCATATCCTTTGCCCCCTTGCCCTGGGTTGCCCAGTACCAAGCCATACTGAGGAGGGCAGCGGGGTTATGGCGCAAATTCGGTACCCTGGTGGCGCTGTCCATCGTTCTTGCCCCTTCTAAAATACCGAGAATATCTATCCCTTCCAGGGCGGCTGGTAACAAGCCCACCGCCGACATTTCGGAAGTCCTGCCCCCGATCCAGTCATACATGGGGAAAGTCTCGAGCCAACTTTCTTGCCTTGCCTGTAAATCTAGCTTGCTGGCTTCACTGGTAATAGCTACCGCATGGGGCGGAAATTCTAGCCCTGCTTGTTTGTAGGCATAGCGCACTTCCTTCATGGCGTTGGCAGTTTCGGGAGTGCCCCCAGACTTAGAAGTCACGATCGTGAGGGTGGTTTTGAGCTTGTCCCCTAATTGGGCGAGTAACCGATCGATGCCATCGGGGTCCGTATTGTCGATGAAGTGCAATTTTAAGGGGGGGAAGATGGGGGCTAAAGCCTGGGAAATAAACTGGGGACCAAGGGCGGAGCCGCCGATCCCAATACAAATTACATCGGTGAAGTGACTAGCTTCCGGGTCTGGGGGAGAAATCAGCCCATTGATTATATCCTGGCTAAAGGACAACACCCGCTTTAGGGTATCGTTAATGTCATTGCGGATAGTGTCATTGGGTGCTAGTTCAGGGGCACGGAGCCAATAATGTCCCACCATACGGCGTTCATCAGGATTGGCAATTTCTCCCGCTTCTAGGGCTTTCATTTCTTTGAAGGCATTCTCGAAGCGTACTTCCATCTGGTCAACAAATTCGCTCGTAAACCGGATGCGACTTATATCTACATAAAAATTTAGTTCCGGATGGTAGTAAAGCCAATCTTTATATCGCTGCCACATGGATTCACCTCAGTTACCTTGGCTTTAGCTTACCACTATGGGTTTCCCTTCGATCGTTAAAGAGAATATTACCAGATGTTAACCTTTTGTTAAGATCATCTTAGTATTCGATCGGGGCGTAGGTGGTGGTGATAGTGTGAAAGCAGAACCGATCGTTATTCTCAATCTCTAAAACATTCCCGATCGGTGTTTTCAGGAGGTAAACATATGAAGTTAGTCATTCAGGGTAAAAACATCGACATTACGGCAGCATTGCGGGAATATGTCAGTCAGAAGATCGACAAAGCCGTGAGCCATTACCAAGCAATCACCCAAGAAGTAGATGTGCATTTGTCCGTAGCCCGTAATCCCCGCATCAGCGACCGGCAGGCAGCCGAAGTAACGATTTATGCCAACGGAGCCGTGATTCGCGCAGAGGAAAAGAGTGACAACCTCTATGCCAGCATTGATTTAGTGGCAGACAAAATTGCCCGCAAGTTGCGGAAATTCAAAGAACGGAAGACCAGCCGAACTCCAGAAAAAACCTCCATTGCGGTCGAAAATATCGCTCTGCCCCTCCCCACTAACGGCAAGGCTCCCGCTTTACCCCCGCCGGTTATTCGCAACAAATTCTTTTCTATGCCTCCTATGGCGGTAGAAGAGGCATTAGAGCAGTTGGAATTAGTAGACCATGATTTCTTTGTCTTTCGGAATAAAGCCACCGGCGAAATCAATGTGATCTATGAACGTAATCATGGGGGCTATGGTTTGATTCAGCCCCACGAAGCTAGAGGCTGAGTAAGCCCCGCTTGGGTCCATGAATGGGGTCTTCGATGATGATCGTCTGCCCCCGATTTGCGCCCAAAGACACGATCGCAATAGGGATTTCCATCAAATCAGCCAGGAATTTGAGGTAGTCCCTTGCCTCTGTGGGTAGTTCACTGAGGGCGCGGCAATGGTGGGTGGGAGTCCGCCAGCCGGGCAGGGTTTCATAGATGGGTTTTGCCTTAGCGAAGGCGCGGCTATTGCCAGGGAATTCCCGCACTACTTTGCCCTCAATTTCGTAAGCAATACAGACTTTGATCTCTGGCAGTTCGTCTAATACATCTAATTTGGTGACGGCGAGACAGTCTAACCCATTTATCCGCACAGCATAGCGCCCAATCACCCCGTCAAACCAACCACAACGGCGCTTTCTGCCCGTGGTGGTGCCATACTCCGAACCCCGATCGCAGAGATGTTCCCCGATATGATCCTTCAATTCCGTCGGGAAGGGACCTTCCCCTACCCTGGTGACATAGGCTTTAGCCACACCAATAATCCGGTCGATCATGGTGGGTCCTACCCCAGCCCCGATACAGGCTCCCCCCGCCACAGGATTAGAGGAAGTGACATAGGGATAGGTGCCGTGGTCTAGGTCTAAAAGGGTGCCCTGCGCCCCTTCAAATAGGATGTTCCGCCGTTTTTGGATAGCTTCGCCAATTTTGAGGGAAGCATCGATGACATGGGGGCGGAGGCGTTCCCCGTAGGATAGGTATTGCTCTACGACCTGGTCGGGGTCTAGGGGATTGAGTCCATACATCCGCTCTAGGACTAGGTTTTTGTGCTCTACTGCCCAGCGTAAATGTTGCGCGCCGGTCTGCCGATCGAGGAGGTCGATAATGCGGACACCCACCCGTTCCGATTTATCAGCATAGGTTGGTCCAATGCCCCTCCCCGTTGTGCCGATGCGATGCTCTGCCCTCTGTTGTTCGGCGGCTTGGTCGATGAGGCGGTGATAGGGCATGGTCACATGGGCGGTCTCTGCCACATATAACCGATCGGTGGATATGCCAAGTTCATGTAACCGATCGATTTCTTCTAAAAAGATTTCCGGGTCTACTACCGTGCCGCCAGCAATGATACAGTCCTTGTTGGGGTATAAAATGCCCGAAGGAATGAGATGTAACTTAAAAACTTGATCGTTAACCACGATCGTGTGACCTGCATTGATCCCCCCCTGATAGCGGACAATCACATCCGCCGATCGGCTCAATAGGTCTGTAATTTTGCCCTTCCCTTCGTCCCCCCACTGGGTACCAATTACAATTACGTTTGCCAAGGCTCTTACCAAAGTCCACAAAGTGATAATTTTTAACGTCTTTTAGAAGATTGTCAAGCGAAGTGTTTACATTCTGTTACATCTTTGGCGGTATTGCTACAAAACTTCGATCGTATTTTTTTAGGGAAAACTGGCGGAATAGTAAAGTTTTCGATTTTCTGTCGGGTTATCGAAAATTTTTCCAAAAGCCTATTTAACCGTTGGTTAGGGATATATTTAGGGGCATTTTTGATTAGTGTATTAATTAATAAAGTGCCTATTTACAGCAAGTTCTCCCACGATCGGCTCAAGCAAGTTTTGCAACAAAATTACTCCAAATCTGCCCAACAAATTCGATCGAGTATTATTGACGATCTCCAAGCCTTCATCAATGGCTATAAAATATTTGATGATATTACTTTGGTAGTAATTAAACGTAAAGCTACTATTGCCTAGCTCAATTAACTAGACTAAAATAAGTAAGACTTAAAGTAAACCGATCGTGGCTCAACGCACAACTAGGCAGTGGATTACTGCTATCGTCTCAGTCCTTATTTCCCTAGCATTTTTAGGTGCTTCCTTCGCTCCTTTAATTACTGGGTTGCTCTCCCCTCCAGCCCCTAAACCCCAGCCCCAGGAAGCAAACCTGAGCGCGGATGAACGAATTAAAATAGAGATTGCCAGTTTTGAAAAAGTTTTAGCAAAGGAACCAACTAACCAATTTGCCCTCCAAAATATTATTAAATTACGGAATGAGATTGGCGATACAAAGGGCACAATTGAACCTCTTAAAACCCTTGCCAATAGCTACCCCGACCAGACCGTTTACCGCTTAACATTGGCACGCACCTATCAAAAATTACAGGACACCGAAAAAGCTGTTACGGAATATCGAAATGTGCTAGCGATCGAGCCTGGTAATCTTGATGCTCTAAGACGATTAGTTGATATTGAATTGTCCCTCGATCGTCCTAATAGTGCAATTGATTTGATCCTTGAGGCAATTGATAAATCAGAAGAAGCCAACAAGATCAAACCAAATACTGTGGATGTTGCCAGTGTCAGGCTGTTTTTAGGGGATACATACCTCGAGTTAAAACGATTTGATGAAGCCGAGGCTACCTATAGACAAGTAAAAGAAGCTGATCCAAAGGACTTCCGACCAATTTTGGGAGAGGCATTTATTAGAAGGGAACAAAAAGAAGAAGAGGTAGCCCAAAAGTTATTTGCCCAAGCCAAAGAGCTAGCCCCCGAAGCCTTCAAGTCCCGAATCGAGGAAATTGCGAAGCCACCAACTCAAACTCCAAACCCCGAACCACCTACTGCCCTGCCGCCCCAATGACCTATTCCCTCCGTATTAAGGATATTACTGCCTCCGATCGTCCGAGGGAGAGGCTCTTAAACCAGGGTTGTAGCGCCCTTTCCAATGCGGAGTTGTTAGCAATTCTATTAGGTACGGGTACCGGTAAGCTATCGGCAGTAGGCTTAGGACAACTGATCTTACAAACCCTTGGGGAGGGAGAAAGGGACCCTATCGCCAGCCTCCAGGGCATAGCCCCAGAAACTTTGATGCAAATTGCTGGCGTAGGACCAGCCAAGGCGACCACCATCCTGGCAGCGATCGAGTTAGGGAAGCGGGTATTTTTTGCCAAACCCCCCGATCGGACTGAAGTGACAGACCCTAGTATTGCCGCAGCTGCCCTCAGTCAGAGTTTGATGTGGCAGTCTCAGGAGCGTTTAGCGGTTTTATTCCTCGACCAGCGCAATCGCATCATGGGACAAAAAGTGATCACGATCGGGACAGTGAACGAAACGATCGCCCATCCCAGAGACATATTTGGGGAAGTTTTGCGCCAGGGAGCGGTCAAGTTAATTTTGGGACATAATCATCCCACTGGTAGCACCGACCCCAGCCCTGAAGACATTAAATTGACCAAACAATTACTAGAAGCCTCTAAATTACTTGACATTCCCCTCCTCGACCACCTCATTTTAGGCAACGGCACCTTTACCAGTATGCGATCGGTGACAGACCTATGGAGTTAGATTGAGATAAAAAAATAAAGATACAAAGACAATCAAGCAATAGTTTGAAAGAGATAAAACGGATTCAATTACCATTTATTCCAGAATTCAAATGAAAAAAGTACAAGTAACAAGATGTGATTCAAGAATAGTTAGTAGTAATGTCCATCGCTGAATCGTACTATGCAATATTGCCCCATGCGAGCGAGAAAGGGAAAGTAATTAGTTCGTAATCGTCATTTAATAGGACTGATTGTCCATCTTTTACGTGAATTGTGCAATAGCTTGCCAAAAAGTCGTCTTAACTTTGCTCAGACAAAAGGACTAGAAAAACTCATCGACTAGGGAAGAGAATGCCCTATTCTGGTAATTCCACCGATCGGTTGATTTACCCCTAAGCGCTAGACCCCGTCCCTCGCTTTTTTAGGAAATAGTTATCCCCCGTACTCTATCATTCAAAATAGATTATGGTAAAGTTAAAGAGATGAAAACTTGAGTTAAGTTCAATGGTCGTATCTTTGGATAAAAATTCTTCTTTAAGAAAAGAGTATTTAAGACGAAAATCATTGGTCTTATTTCAAGGAGATTCAACATTACCTGATCTGTTTGATCAAGAATTTGCAGATTTAATAGTAACATCTCCTCCATACAATGTAGGAATTGAATATAACTCTAATAGTGATGAATTAGGTTATGCTCATTATTTAGAATTTACTCAAAAATGGCTCTCCAATTGCTATCTTTGGAGTAAGACCCAAGCTAGGCTACTTCTAAATGTACCTCTCGATAAAAATAAGGGAGGAAATAAAAGCGTAGGAGCAGATATTACTAGAATAGCTCAAGATGTTGGCTGGAAATATCACTCTACTATTGTTTGGAATGAAGGCAATATTTCCAGACGAACTGCCTGGGGATCATGGCTATCTGCCTCGGCTCCCTATGTGATAGCTCCTGTTGAATTAATTGTAATCCTATTCAAAGATCAGTGGAAAAAAACTAATGGGACAAAAATTTCAGACATTAAAAAAGAGGAATTTATGGAGTGGACTAATGGTTTATGGACTTTTAACGGAGAGAGTAAAAAGAGAATAGGGCATCCTGCACCATTCCCAAGAGAACTACCCTATAGATGTATTAAGTTATTTAGTTTTGTTGATGATTTAGTTTTTGATCCATTTTGCGGTAGTGGCACCACACTTATTGAAGCCTATAATAACCAAAGAAGAGCAGTTGGGGTTGAACTAGATACCACTTATTGTGAACTAGCACGTGCCAGAATTACTAATGAGATTGGTAGTCTTTTTCCCTGAAGTTATGGAACAAGAAATTACTCAAGAAGAACTGGTCAAAGAATTCTACATGAAGAATCCCAATAGGGAAATTCAGCATCAAGAAGCTGTGGATTGGCTGACTCATGAATTTAAAAGACGAACAGGAAAGGTATTTCGTGATCCCGATAGAGCAATTCGTAAGCTTTCTCAAATCGGCTTTTTGATCAAGATTAAAAAAGGAGTTTACAAGTATGATCCTAATCATGTTGAGAATAGAAGTTTAGAAGACTTTACCCCTAGTCAAAAAGAAGAAATATTTAGAAGAGATGGATACAAATGCGTTATTTGCGGACTAGGAAGAGAAAGCGGGCTAGAGCTTCATGCAGATCATATTAAACCTAAAGACCTTGGTGGCAAAGCAGAAATATCTAATGGACAGACCTTGTGTTCAATTCATAATTTCAGAAAGAAAAATTTTGGTCAAACCGAAACAGGGAAAAAGATGTTTATCAGACTACATGAAGCTGCAGAGACGATAGGAGATGAGAAAACAAAAGATTTTTGTCAAGCCGTCTTGAAAATTTATGAGGAGTTTGGAATTAACGGTCATATTCATTGGAATCCATAAAAGCGATAAACCTGTTGCTCTATAGTATGATTAAGTAAAGTAATTCGTTAATCAACTTATGCTAAACGTATTGTAATTTGGTTATGTTTCATGTCTCAATCGATCGTTTTTGATATTCCGTCAGTCAGAAATAAAAGAAAACTATCTAAATTTAATCAATCAACTAAAGCATAATCTAGGGCATTGTCTTCTATAAAAGACTCCAAAGCATTTTCCCGTTTTTTGTCATTATCTAACACAGAAGACATTAACCAAACTTGCTCTGCACCCGATCGGACATACATACATAAAAACCTACATGAAGTTTTGAGAGTTTAGCTTCTTTAGAATTAGTTATACAACCATCTATGAAAGTAGAACGAACATTCAAAGAATAAATCCCTGGTCTAGCATAGAGCATAACATCAAATAAACTAGGCTAAATCTAATGTGGTTGAACAACACGATCGTTTTGATAGTCGCTTATTATTCTGTTTTTTTATTTTGGTTAATTTGCTTGATGGTCAGTAAGACTAAACCTAATGCCACTACCCCAAAGATCATAGTTGCTCCCGTACCCACTGCTAACAAGGCACTGCGGACTACTACACTCAATCGAGTCGCTAGGCTACCGCCTTCTAGGGGAGTGAGGGCTAACTTTGCCCCGATCGTGGTTGTGAGTAAATAGAGCAGAGTTGCCACCCCAGCCGAAATAGCAGCGCCAGCCAAATTATTCAGGGGTTTAGGGGACTCTTCCATAATTTTTTAACCTCAGAATAACCTTAGAATAACTCAGATTTGATCATCAAGAAATATCCCCAAAATGGGGTATGGTAAACCTATGTATTCCCCATACCACCATGAGTACTTCAAGGACAAAAAAACAAAGTAATCTCCTCTGGCAATTAGGATTAGTTGGTTTGATTCTTTTATTGTTGTTGGGCGGCGCTGCTTTCCTCTTCTTCAGACCCCAAACTAAACACACTAAACTAAAGTCCCTCCTGCCCCCCCTGCCCCAACATCCCCAAGTGCAGGTCTATATGAATCAACAACAAGCTAATAGTTTTGTTGATCCAAGGGGCATCGATCGTTATGGCGATGATCATGAAAGTCTGATTTTAGAATTTGTTAACAGTGCTAATCGTAGTATTGATATTGCTGTGCAAGAATTTCGCCTACCTAGAGTGGCAAAGGCAGTAATTGCCAAACAACGATCGGGGGTAAAAGTAAGGGTCGTAATTGAAAATACCTATAGCAAGGGCTGGTCAGAATATAGCGATGCGGAAGGGGCAAAATTAGACTCCCACCGCCGTCCTAGATTTGAAGAATATAAAATCTATGCCGATGAAAATAAAGATGGTATTTTATCCACGCAAGAAGCCCGTAATAATGATGCTCTTTATCTGATGAAACAGGCAAATATACCAATGCTTGATGATACGGCGGATGGTTCTAGGGGTTCGGGTTTAATGCACCATAAATATGTGGTAGTTGATGGTCAGAAAGTTTTATTGACCTCTACTAACTTTACTTGGAGTGATGCCTACGGCGACTATGACAACCTCGAAACTAGAGGTAATAGTAACAATATGATGATCATTGATAGTAGGGCGGTCGCTGATTTGTTCTTGGAAGAATTTAACATCATGTGGGGGGATGGACCAGGGGGTAAAGTTGATAGCAAGTTCGGTATTAACAAACCCCATCGTCCTGCTAGAAAAGTGCAGGTAGGAGATGCAGAAGTATGGGTAAAATTTTCCCCTGATAGCAAGTCCCGTGTGGCTTGGGAAGCTACTAGCAATGGGGTAATTGCCGAAAATATCCGCAAGGCAAGAAAATCGATCGATATGGCTTTGTTTGTGTTCGCTGAACCCCGCTTGGGTAACATCCTGGAGGAAAAACAAAAACAGGGGGTAGAAATTGCGGCTCTGGTTGATTCTAGTTTTGCCTATCGCCCCTATGCCACTACCCTCGATATGTGGGGTTATGTTTCTACCCAAGACTGCAAAGACGGTAACCGCAGACCTTGGGCAAAGCCGATTCCTGGTAGGGTAGGCATTGCTTCTATTGCCAAGGGAGACAAACTCCACCACAAATTTGGACTGATTGATGATGAGATAGTGGTGACAGGCTCCCATAACTGGTCTGCTTCTGCTAATCATTTGAATGATGAAACATTGGTTGTCGTTAAACATCAAACCGTGGCTGCCCACTATCGCCGTGAATTCGATCGGTTGTTTGAAAATGCCCGCCTTGGTCCTTCTAAAAAGGTGCAGTCTACTGGTCAAAAGGTTTGTAGTGCAACTTCTTCTAAAAAACGGGTAACCAGGAAGAGTAAAAGGTCATCATCCAAATCGATCGAAGACCAAGCTGAAACCGAATCGATCGAAGACCAAGCTGAAACCGAAAACTAGAAAAAAGGTCTTTCTTCCTTTACAATTAAATCATCGTAAAACAACATTCACCTATGGTTCAAACTAAAGAGATCATCAATTCCCAAGTGGCGATCATCAACTGGTTACAGAGGCAGGCTACTCAGCAAAACAACTCTCTTCATCAAACTAAAGACCTGGTCATGGTGATCAAACAAGCGATCGATTGTTATGAAATTCTGCTCAATACAGAAGAACGAAAACAACCTAGTCGCTCTACCGATCGGGTTAATATTCCGACTTTTGCGCCGAAGGAAGAAGTAACAACAGCAACTCCTGCTAAAGATACGACCTTTTATGCCCTGGATGAAGCTTACAACGATGCGGTGGCAAACGGTTGTTTGATTTCTCAGGGTGTGTTTCGGAAGAGATTGTCGGAGGGGGCTAGTCTCTACGGTTGGCGTAAAGATGACAGTCGTGGCAACAGACCTAGTTATTACAAGGTGTTTTAGTTGTCCAGCAATGTTGATAAAAGAAGCAGTCTGCGCAGCTCTTGAGGTTTTCCGTTTTGGGAAAGTTTTCTGCTTCGATCTGATTTAGGGCTTGGTCTAGTAGGGCTTGGTCGGTCTGTTTTTGGGCATCGCTATAGGGGAAGGCAATTTCCCCCTGGTTAAGGTACCAAAAATGAACGGAGATTAGGTCGGGGGGAATTTTTAACTGCCAATGGAGTAAGAGGGGATAGAGGAGGCGCTGCCACGATCGGTTTTGCACTTTGCCGGTCTTCCAGTCCCAGATTTGATAGCGCCCTTGGTGCAGGACTAACCGATCGAAACGGGCGTAGAATTGCCAGCCCCTGTATGCCAGTTCCACTCTATATTCGCTATAAACTTCACCTTCTACTTGGTCTAAGCCTGCCTGACAAAATGCTTCCCACCAGGCTTTAACTTGGGGTTCCAACCGATCGAGCCAGATTTGACGTTCACCAACAGTCAGGGGAGTCAGGAGTTCTACTACCCGATGGAATTGTGTGCCCAGCTTACCCCGATCGGGGTTTGGCAAATAGAGCTTTTCTTGGTCTAGGTAGCGATAGAAGAAGAGTCTGGGGCATTTCTGGAAGGCTTCGAGGCTATTAGCAGAAAGGGTTAATTTCATCGACTGTAGAGGCGGGTGAGGTGGAGGAGCCGGGGGGGAATTGTTTCTGGAATTTGGCTATAGCGCCAAGCCCAATTGCCCGCCCCTAGACCAGGACGATTCATGCGGGCACTATTGTCTAGCCCTAAAACATCCTGGAGCGGCAAAATACAGAGGCGGGCGACAGAAGCCAAAGCCGATCGGGCTAAAATCCAGGGTACATCCTCTGCTAGAGGGGGCTGGGCTAAACCGTAGTAGTCCATCAGGCGGGAACGCTCATGGTTCGATGCCTTCAGCCACCAGCCCAAAACCGTGTCGTTATCATGGGTGCCCGTATAGACGATGGCATTTTCGGGATAGTGGTGGGGCAAATGGGGGTTATGGCTATCGCCGCCAAAGCCAAACACTAGGACACGCATTCCTGGAAAACCAAATTTTTCCCTTAAAATGGTTACTTCCGGGCGGATTTCTCCTAAATCTTCCGCCAGAATCGGCAGACTACCTAATTTCTCCCCTAATAGGTTAAAAAACTTCTCTCCTGGCGCTTCCTGCCATTCGCCGTTAATTGCAGTCGTTTCACCGGCGGGCACCTGCCAATATGTATCAAAACCGCGGAAATGGTCGATGCGAATCCAATCTACCAGTTTGGTGAGGCGCTCAAACCGATCGACCCACCACCTAAAGTTATCCTGCTCCATATATGCCCAGTTATAGATGGGATTGCCCCAGAGTTGCCCAGTGGCGCTAAAGTAGTCCGGCGGTACGCCTGCCATTAGTGCCACTGCTTTGGTTTCTGGATCGAGGGCAAAATTTTGGGGGTTAGCCCACACGTCGGCGCTATGGTGGGAAACATAGATGGGAATATCGCCAATAATTTCAATTCCCCTTTCGTTGGCGTAGGTGCGGAGGTAATGCCACTGGCGGAAAAAGTAAAACTGCTGGAATTGATGAAACCCGATCGAGTCTGCCAACTTTTCTTGGGCATCAGCCAGGGCTTTGGGGTCACGGTGGGCAAGGTCTTTGTCCCATTGGTTCCAGGACTGGTGGGGATAGGTATGAGCGATCGCCATAAATAGGGCGTAGTCCTTGAGCCAATCCCCCTGAGTGGTGCAAAACTCCTCAAACTCATCATGGAGATGGTCTTGGCTTAAAAAATTGCTGTAGGCATGGGCTAAAAGCTCAGTTTTATAGGGAATGACCTGATCGAAATCCACTACATCACTAGGGAAAGAACGCTCAAACCGATCGGTGGTAATCAGACCTTCCTTGTGCAATAATTCGGGGCTAATTAACAAGGGATTACCAGCAATCGCACTAAAACTCATGTAGGGAGAATTGCCGTAACCCGTGGGGGTGAGGGGTAACACCTGCCAAAACCGTTGCCCACTCTTCTCCAAAAAATCAATAAAATGATAGGCGCTCGTTCCTAAGTCACCAATACCGTAGGGACTGGGTAGGGAAGTAGGGTGTAACAAAATACCACTAGAACGGGGGAGTATCATAATATTTACGGCAAATTTCATCCATACCCTAACCTAGAGGATAAACTTAAAAGCAAATCCTCCAGATATTTTTAGGATCATTCCGATCCTCTGTATGTCTAAAACAACTTTATTCTTTGATCCCCAAATAGTCGGGACATTAAAGTTTAGTAGAAAAACGATCGAATCTATCATAAACTAAAAGAATTCATTACCAAAGTAAATAGTAAGTTAATTCAGACTAATAAATCCTTGCTCATTAAAAATTTCACTACCCTCTTTAGTTTTTAATAGCTTGATGTAGGTAGTACCAGCCTCCAACGATCGGGGGTCATTCTTGTTGTAAACTACCCACATAAAGCTGGTAACAGCATAATCGCCTTTTTTAATTGAATCAGCATTAATTGCATGGGGGCATTTTGTTGTTTTAACAGGAGAGATGAGGCGGTCTTTACTTAAACCGATCGGGATAATTTTGACATTACATTCTTTGCTCATAATACCTAAGGAAGACCAAAAAATTCCCCCTGGTGTCTGTTCTAGTAACTTAATTCCCTCTGCGGGAGTTTTCACCCTAATCATAGTTTTGGGTAGATTATTACTCCTAACTCCCTCACCAAGAATAGATTTTGCACCGCTATCTAATACAGAAGGACGAAAGATCGGTTTGATCGGCAAGTTATTACCTCCCAACTGTTGCCAATTATTGACTTTACCTAAATAAATATCTCTAATTTGTTGGAGAGTCAAACCTTTAATTTCAACCTTAGAATTAACAGCAACTGCAAGGGCACCGATCGCTATCTTTTCTTGATGTAATTCTATCCCCCTTGCCTTAGCTTCATCATAGGCTTCTTGCTCTAAAGGGCGAGAAATTAGGGCAAAATCAACCTCACCATCCCTTAACATTTCAATGCTCTTGCCGCTGCTAGGTTGACCATCGAGGGGAGTAATAAAAGAAAAAATTAATTTTGAATGGGATTTTTTCAATTCTTTCTCTAAGTTTTGCCAAATAGGATTCCAACTAGTACCACCACTAAATCGAAACGTTCCTTGGGGAAGCCTAGAACAATTACTCAATTTTGTACAGGAACTAGAATTAAGTTTAGGCACAATAAAAATAGTACCTAAAAGAGTAGCAAAACCGATCGAAATTAGTCCTATTTTAACAGGTAACAAAACATTATTTGTTATAGGGGGTAATAGATTTTTCCAGCTTGGTTTTAATACTTGTGGTGCGCTATGAACAAAAATTTCTAGGGTACTGAGATTTAAGTCCCTTAGCACTTCCTCAGCCCTGGCATATCTTTGCAAATAATCCCGACGTACCATTTTTTCTAAAACATCAATTAAATTGGGACTAACTAAATTCAAATCAACACATATTTGCCATTGAATTTCCCCTGTTTCATCTTCGCTAAAATGACTGGCGGGTACCCCTGTAAGGGCTTGAATTGCTAACATTCCGAGGGCATAAATATCACTAGCAAATCTGGGTTTACCTCGCGCTTGTTCGGGGGAAATAAAACCACAAGTTCCGATCGCCACTGAGAAATTACTTCTGCCTGAATCTTGAAATACCTGTTTGACTGCGCCAAAATCAATTAATACTAACTTTCCATCGGATTTACGGCGAATAATATTATCAGGTTTAATATCGCGGTGAATTACCCCCTTACCGTGGACTACAACTAAAATTGATAAAATGCTCTGCAATAAATGAATTACTTTGGTTTCTTCCCAAGGTTGATTTATTCCCATTTCCTGACTGAGGGGATGACCATCGATAAATTCTTGCACTAAATAAAACTCTTTTTCTTCCTCAAAATAGGCGTAGAGAGTAGGAACCTGATCGAGGTCGCTTAATTTTTCTAGGATTTCTGCTTCTTTGGCAAAAAGGCGGCGGGCAACACTTAAAAATTCTGGATCATTACTCTGGGGTTTAAGATGTTTAACTACGCAGGGGGGATTACTTGGTTTTTTCATGTCTTCGGCAAGGTAAGTATGCCCAAAACCACCTTTACCCAATAATTCTTTGATGCGATACCGGTTGTCTAGTAGTTTCCCGATCATGGATTTATTACCCTAGTATCTTCATTTTTATTATGCCAGTAAAATATATGATAGTTCAATTATATTTTTCCCACCGATCGGAATTTGTCATTCTTTCATTCCTCAAGTAGAGTGAACGAATGCAATCGATCGATATTTTAAGCTACAGACGCAAAGAGAAAAATGACAACAGATTACTTTGAAATCGAAAAAATTTGATAAATTAATAAAATTAGCAAGTTGGAGTTAATAGGTAATCTATCCCTAGAAATAGCAATTAAGGTAATGTTAGAATTAGTATAAAAAAGCATCTATTTATTTTAATGAATCTGCCATCTAGGTAGCACTGAATCTAATAATTACATTGCCAAGTAAGTAAAATAACAGAAGATTTAGATAACATTCATTTTGATCTATTTGAAATGTTTACATCAAGGTAATCCCCTGGTTAATCCAGAAATTGAATCGTTATCATAGGAAAAAGACGAGGTAATGCAGTGACTAATATTGCTTTTTTGGGAATGGGGGTAATGGGCAGTGGAATGGCGGGAAACCTCGCTCAGTCAGGCATTCCCGTCAAAATCTGGAATCGTAGCCCCGATCGGTTGGAAATTAAACGGGCGACCGATCGGGGTGCCTTGCGGTGTGAAACGATTAAGGAGGCGGTAGACCAAGCCGAAATTGTTTTTACTTGTCTCGGCAACGGGGATGATGTAGAGAATGTTTTGTTTGCCGAAGCTGGGGTAGTGCATTTTATGGCACCGGCTGGGGTGGTGGTAGACTGTAGCACGATCGGGGTGGGGGCAGCCCAAGCTATTGCCACTAAATTGAAGCCCCACGGGATTGATTTTTGCGATGCGCCCATTTCAGGGGGGGACATTGGTGCCCAACGGGGAACCCTTACTTTTATGGTAGGGGGAGAGCCTGCTACCTACGATCGGATTTTGCCCTTCCTGCAAAAGATGGGTAAGTACATTTTTTACTGTGGATCGATCGGGAGTGGACAAGCCGTCAAGCTCTGCAATCAAATTTTGGTGTCCCACTACATGATGGGCATTTGTGAAGCCATGACCCTCGCCCAACATCTGGGGATTGCCCCCCAATTAGTGGTAGATGTGTGCGGGAGCGGGGCGGCTGCCTCTTGGGCGCTAACAAACTTGGGCATGAAGGTAGCAGGGGGGGACTTTGCCCCTGGCTTTATGATCAAACATATGGTCAAGGACCTAAACCTAGTCGCCGATGCTCAGGGAAAACTAGACTTAAAGGGGACAAAATTAGTGACCGAAATATTTACCGCCGTCAGTGAATTGCCGGAGGGGGCAGAGCAGGGAACTCAAGCTATGGTGCGCTTCTATGGAAAATAACCCAAGGGGCATTCAGTTTGCCAACATCAACCAAATTCCTGTTTTGGTCGATCCTAGTTGGATTTTTATCATTCTATTTTTTGCTTTAGGAATACGCCAGACCTATCAAGAATTACTCCCCCAATGGTCCTGGCTGATTGGCTTTGGGGTGGGTATTTTATATTTTGGTTCGATTTTGTTACATGAGTTGGCACATAGTTTAGTCGCCCAACGATCGGGCATCAAGGTTAATTTTGTTGTCCTTCATTTTTTTGGCGGTTTAGCTTCCCTCGATCGGGAGCCGCCTACGGCAGGTATAGAAGCTAGGGTGGCGGGAGCAGGTCCCCTAATTAACTTTTTGATTGGTCTAGCCTGCTTGTTGTTGGTTTACCCGATCGTGGGGGACAATATGCTTCAGCTTGCCGATGCCGATGGGATCAAATCCCTTTTAGTTAATAGAAATTCCCTGGCGATTGCGATTGCGATCGTGTTGTATCGGGTTTCGGCTTTGAACTTATTTGTTGCGGTGGTCAATTTATTACCAGGTCTACCCTTAGATGGGGGCAGACTATTTAGGGCATTGATGTGGCAAATTTCCCGCAATCGTTACCGGGGAACGGTAGTAGCAGCCCGATCGGGGCAGATTTTAGGCTGTTTTGTCATTAGTTATGGCACACTTATTTTATTTTTTTTAGGGAGTTTAGGCGGGCTATTTTTTGTTTTAATCGGTTTGATGTTTTTCTCTCAAGCCTCCCAATCTCTTAGGTTAGCGGAAATGCAGTCTGCCCTAATGAAAGTTAATGCAGAAATAACCATGACCAGGGATTTTCGCTTAGTAGAAGGGGAAACTACTCTAAGGGATTTTGCCGATCATTTTTTGTTACAAGAACAAGGTAAACTTAAACCCATTTATTTTGCTAGCAGTAATGGCAGGGACAGGGGTTGGATTGATCCCCAAAAATTGAGTCAGATCAAATCCGATCGGTGGCAACAGGAACTGGTAGAACTAATTACCACGCCCCTCAATTCTTTAACAACTGTTAAACTAACTAGCCCCCTCAAAGAGATCATTACTGTCCTCGAAAATGGTCAGTTGACTTGGGTGGCTGTCCTTTCCCCCGTAGGCTCCGTGGCTGGGGTCATCGATCGGGGGGATGTTGTGCGGGCATTGAGCAAAACCTTGGGCTGGCAGTTACCGGAGGAATTCATCCAGCGGATCAAGCAAGACGGGGTGTTTCCTCCTACCCTACCCTTAGGGGCAATCAGCGCCCAACTCCAAGAGAATTAAACCTCCAGAGTCATAAAGTCCTGAGCCAGGTAGGTTTCTGCAAAAATCATCCTTGCTTCTGTGAGTAAGTCTTCTAGGAGAATGTCATTGCCAGGGGCATAGCGGGGACTAAAGTGAGTCATCACCAATTTTTTTACTTGGGCACCCAACGCTACCTGAGCCGCCATCGTGCTGGTGGAATGGAGTCGCTGGTATGCCATGTCAGCGTCCTGGTGGGCAAAGGTAGCCTCATGGATTAACAAATCCGCTTGGTGAGCCAGTTCCACCGCACTATCACAGTAAATTGTATCGGTGCAATAGACTACCTTCCGACCCAATTTGGGCGCTCCGACAAACTCCTTGCCATCAAAGGTTCTGCCATCAGGTAGGACGATCGTTTCCCCCTGTTTGAGCTTGCCATAGAGAGGACCAAAGGGAATCCCCTCTGCCTGCGCCTTAGCTACATCAAAAGTGCCGAGCCGGTCTTTTTCCACGACCCGATAGCCATAGGCAGTCACCCGATGTTTGAGGGGAGCGCAGTAGACGGCAAATTCCTGATCTTCGGTCACTAAGCCTGGTTTCACCCGATGCACTGCGATCGTGTAGGCAAGTCGGGTTTCACTATATTTCAAACAGGCATCGATATAACCCTCTAAGCCGCTGGGTCCATAGAGGTCAATATGTTTGACACTCCCCGACATACCGCAGGTGGCAAGTAGTCCAGGAATACCAAAAATATGATCGCCATGGAGGTGGGTAATAAAAATTTTGGTAATTTGGCTCAAACGGAGTTCACTCCGCATGACCTGATGTTGGGTACTTTCGCCGCAGTCTAGTAACCATACCTCCGATCGTTGGGGCAACCGCACCGCCACACTCGACACATTCCGAAATCGGGTGGGGACACCAGAGCTAGTTCCTAAAAAGGTAATTTGCATAGGCTTATTTTACTCGATTTTCTCCCCTTGTACCTATCTGATTTAGGCTTATACTAATAGATAAAATTACAAGATTGGGATATAACAAATGAGTAAAAAAGAAGAACTCCTCTATAAAATTATTCCCCTACAACGTGGTCGAAAAATAAAAGCAAATCAATTGCAGGAATTATTAACCCTAATTAGTGAACTTGAGCAACAAAATCCCTACCCTAAACCTACTACTGTACCCGCTGTTTTAGGGGGAAATTGGGAAATGCTTTTTACTACTAGCAAATCAATTCTGGGGTTTGAAAATTTACCCTTCACTACTTTGGGTGGAATTTATCAGTATATTGATCCAGACTGTTCTAAAGTATATAACATCGCTGAATTACAAAGTCTGCCCTGGTTGAGTAGCGTAGTCAGTGTAGTTGCCGATATTACGATCGTTTCTGAGCAACGAATAGGCGTAAAATTCACCCGATCGGTAATTGGTTTCCAGACTTTATTACAGTATGAAAATCCACTACAAATGATCGAGAAATTATCTAAAGGAGATAAATTGACTGCCCTCGATACGCCAATTCAAAGCCGTAGGGATGCTTGGGTTGATATTACCTACCTCGATGAAAATCTGCGTATCACTAGGGGTAACGAAGGAAATATATTTATTCTGCGGAAGTAGTTTTCTGAGCCGATCGGTTATATTTTACTTCTACTACGGTATGAACATTTCCTCGGGGATTATAGTCCCCTTTGATATGCACATAGAGGGGGTCAGCAGCCGCTACAAAATCATCTAAAATTTGATTGATTGCCCCTTCATGGGAAATATAGCGTTCGCGATAGCTATTGATATAAAGTTTAATTGCCTTAAGTTCTACTAACAATTCATTGGGAATATAAGTAAGGTAAATTGTGGCAAAGTCAGGATAACCAGAAAAAGGACATTTGCAAGTATATTCAGGCAAGGTAATATGAATTTCATACTCCCGCCCTGGACGGGGATTAGGGAAAGTAGTAAGGGAGACAGTTTCGATTTCAACTTCGCCGTATTTCATAACAATTAGGATTCAACTTCAGGTACGGGGTCATATCCTCCCGGATGGAAGGGATGGCATCGCAAAATGCGTTTTAGAGTTAACCAGCTCCCCTTTCTTGCCCCAAACCGATCGATGGCAGTGAGGGCATATTGGGAGCAAGTAGGTTGATAGCGACAGTTCGTCCCCAACAAAGGAGAAATAAAAAGCCGATAGATACGAATTAAGAAAATTAAAATCAACTTCATTTATATTTTTTATTTTACAAATTGGTATTTCTATCGAGAAATATGAATAATTTAACTATCAACTACAAAACAACTAAATTATATTACAAATAGCATTTATCGAGACAGGCGCTATGGTTAAGTTCCAGATTCAGCCCAATAGTGACATCCCGATCGCTACTCAACTCTATGACCAGTTAAGTTTTGCCATCACCTCTGGGCAATATGCGCCAGGCACCCAACTACCAAGCACCCGTCAGTTAGCCCTTTGGACTGGTGCCCACCGTAACACGGTCAGCAAGGTCTATCAACAACTCAAAGATGCGGGGTTAGTGGAAAGTCAAGCGGGGGCAGGGGTATTTGTCAAGCCCCAAGGGGATATGCCTTCCCTCGGTGAATTGCATCAACTAGCGCGCCAAGCCATCGATCGGTTTGTGCGGTCTGGCTATGGGCTAGAGCAAATTAAACAGACATTGATGGAGGAGTTAAACTGGCGGCTCCGTTGCGCTGCCCTGCTCTGGGTTGCTTGCCATGCCCACGATCCAGGCGCAGGGGAAATTATGGCAAACCAAATCCGTCAGTCTTTGTCCGTACCCCTCCAAGTCGTAACGATCGAGGATTTACCCTACCTCCTAGACCAGGAAAACAGTGCCACCACGATCGTGACAAACCCCTATCTCTACGAAGCCACCAAACAGGCAGTCCAGGGCTTTTCTATCCCGGTCATTCCTCTGCAAATTTACCATTACCAGCAGGAGATGGAACGGGTGCAACGCTTGCCACCCAATAGCTATGTCGGTATTGTTTCTTCCAGTAGTGGCATTTTAAGAGTTGCCGAAAATATCATCCGCAGTGCCAAGGGAGACGACATCATCCTCCTTTCCTGTATGCCCCAACAGAGGGAAGAACTGCACAACCTTACCCGCTTTGCCCATGTACTATTTGCTGCCGACTCCCCCGAATTAGTGAAGGAAGCCATCCGAGCCACCCAACCCCAGCGCATCCGCCCCCTCGAAGTGATTTATTGCCAAAGTTATATTGCCCGTGAATCTTTGGAACGTCTCAAGTTAGAATTGGGCATAGTTTAGAGGACAATTTTATGTCTGGTTCTGTTGCTCCCCCCCCCGCTCCAGTGTTTGACACTACAATCCCAAGCATAAAACGCATCCACAATCTGATTAAAGACAAACAGGAAATCGAAATCAAACTAATCTCTGGGGATAACCTCAAAGGCACCTTGAGATGGATAGATACCCAATGCCTCTGTATAGATGGCTTAGGGGAAGAGCGGGGCAATAGCATGGTAATTTGGCTTACGGGCATTGCCTTCATCAAATACCGCAGCATCTAGCCCCAGTTGAATATTTTTTCCTCCCTTTGCGCCAGGGAGGTCTTTACTAATGGCTCTGGAGAACAATCCGCCTGTTGCCGTCTCCTACTAAGCCAATGTTGGTGATTACCTGATTTTTTCTGAGTTCTTCTAAACGGGCTAGTTCCTGTTCATTCACCCACGCAATACAGTCTACGGGACAGGTATCGATCGCTTCTTGAATTAGCCCCAGCCTATCCCCAGTCTGGTTGATGACCCTCGCCCTACCATATTCCTCTTCCAGGAAAAATGTGTTACGGGCAACATAGGCGCAATGCCCGCAACCAATACAGGTGGTCTCATCGACATAAACTGAATTCTGCCGCAGAGTGCCACCTAATTCTGGTTCAAAGCCCGTTCTATCCATGCCAGCGTTGGAGGACTAAGCGCACAGCACCGTTTTCTAGGGTATTTTGCTCAGCTAGGGCAAAACCTTGTTTTTCCCCTTCAGTTTTGACGGTCTGTATAGCGTAGGATTGAGTTACTTTTTGTAAAAAACTTTCAACCGTCCAGGGTTGTTGCCAAAACTGCATATCCGCTACCAGGGCGTATTCCTGCCCATTCCACTGGAACCCAATGTCGTAGCCGTTGGCTTGGGGGATCACAACTTCCGCCCGATCGGTAGCGCCCTGATAGCCCCGCAAACTATCGTTACCCTTCCACTCGATACCAAGACTGGTGAGGGCTTGCTGGAGGGGTTCTAGCTGTCGAATTTGTGTTTTAACTTGACTAAAGTGGGACATAATCAATTTCCTATAGAATTTTTACCAGGTTGTAATGGACTGCACTTCTGCCACGGTTGCCCGATCGGCGAAATGCTCTGCAGTAAGCTCTCTGGCTGTGACCATGCCTAGTTTTTCCTCGATCGCTGCGGTTACAGCAGCACAGGTAGAACCAATAATGCCCGTCACTTTTTCTTCAACCCTACCATCAGGATGAATAATAAATTCCAGAGTTTCCATTACTTTAGTAGATGCTCAATTATTTAGTAGTTTCTCTTAACAATCCCTCTGCCGTCAAGAAATTTACAAAACTATAGAAAAAGCCACCGATCGGTAGGTTTCTATCGACTAAAACCCTAGATTAAAACTAATTTATGCCGCCCCGTTTACAAGTAAAACTAGAAGATTGCTCCCCTCTAGGGAAATATATTTTGCAATATTTAGAAAGTAATAATATGAGCATGAATCGTCTGGCGGAACTAGCGGGCATACCCCAACCCCGATTGCGGGGAGCTTGTTTTAAGGGGACTTGCCCTACTCCAGAAACTTTACAAAAGTTAGCCAAGGCAATGAATAAACAGCATTTGGAGCTTTATACCCTAGCCTACGAAGGCAGAATTGCCCCGATCGATAGTAATCTGCTAGACCTGATTTTAAGGGAGATTTTGGCGACTGTCAGGGAAATGGAACTAGAACCGCCCAGAGAAGTCCCTCCCCGATCGAGTTTGTACCGATTTTTGCTGGAATTAGGTTTTAGACCAAAATAAAAAAGTTCCCTTCGACAAGCTCAGGGAACTGTGGGCTGAGCCTGTCGAAGCCCGAAACCCTATTTTTTACGGGGCACTAAACGTTCGTAGTCTAGGTTAGTAGCAGAAATGCGCTGGGGCGGGTTGGACTTGGGATTGATCGCCCTTGCCATGCCCAAGAAGGCAGCGGGGTTGCCGGGACGGATTTGTCTTTCTTGGGGCACAAAGCTCTTGACGGGCACTTGCCAAATAAATTGCGGGAAGCCAAACTTAGCACGATAGTAGGCATCATAGCGGGGCGACTTGAGGTTAAAGGGCATTTCTCCCTGGTTGCGCCCTGGTAGCACTCGACGACGCTGGAAAGGTACCTTATCGTAGCCAAAATTCTCGATATACTCATCGCTATTGAGGAGGTCATCCACAAAGCCTTTGATACCCTTTTGTGCCACCACGATCGACCAAGCCAATTTTTCGGCATTGTTGTAAATATCCCTACCCAATACCCGTTGGACAGTCTGCTCTACAAAACGATAGTTGTTGTTCAGATCATAGAAACTACGACGGTAGGTATTAGAAAGCACTAAACCACGAATAAAATCTCTTACCGTAATTTGTCCACTCCTTAATTGAGATTCTAAAAAACGCTCCCGATCGGCGGCAAAGGCATGGAAAAAGATTTGACGATAGGCAGCTTCAATCAAATCATCCATATCGGTAGGAGAGAGGAGATTTTCAGAGGAATAAATACGTTGTTGTTCATCTCCAGGTACCTCAAAGCCCTTAACCCGTTGGTTTTGGCTAGAGGGAGAGTATTGTAAAAGAGGTAATACCACGCTTAAAAAACTCCTAAATATTATTAAAACTTGATTATCCCTAATCATAGGGCATTATACGCCTTGGTTTGATCCAATTTTGGTTAACAAGACTGAAATATTTTGCAATAAAACTTAATAAACAAGTAAAATCTACTGCTTGACTAAAGCCCTTGCATCTTCAAATAAAAATTCATAGAGGAAGCGTTCTGCCCATTCATGCCCAAAATAACTACTAAATAAACCAGAGGCGGGGTCCCGATCGGCGCTGTATTGGTCGTAATCTTTTTGAGCCTGTCTAATAACTTCCGGATTGTCTACTATTTCCGCCCGATCGAGTAATTCCCAATAGAGGGCTAAATATTCTTGAAATGCCTGAAAAACCCTTGTAGATACGGTTTCCCGATCGGTTTTAGCAAATAATAAATACTTAGAGAAATATTGATTAGCATCGTAGAATTTCATCTCTAAATTTTGGCAGAGGTCGGGATAACGATCCTTTAAGCCCTTGAGGGGAAAGATATACTTTTGTAGGTATTCTTCTGTTTGAAATAGGGGCTGGAAGTCCATCACAATTAAGTTTTTTACCTGCCCAAAAGACAGAAAATCAATTCCTAATAGGGGCAATTCATAGCGGGGCTGGGGATAAATTACGCTATTAAAAATTTGGGCACTCTCCCCCGCATCAATATAGGTGTAGCGGATTTTACGGAATTGGTCGCACTCATAACACCAACTCTTGATGGTGGCTGGATGTCTGCCCCTCTCGCTCGTTTTTGACTCCAAACCAGCAGGAATAGGACGACTACGGAGGTCGAACCGCTCAAATAGGGACTGCTCTAAATAGGCTAAAAAAGGCTGATACATAATAAAAATTTTTACTATGCACCTAGCTTAAGGGAATTAAATTAACCCGATCGTTAAGAAACTTTAACGTCCCTGGCAGGGCTCGAACCTGCAACCGTTCGCTTAGAAGGCGAATGCTCTATCCAATTGAGCTACAGGGACTTAATTTCGGTCTACTATCATAGCAAAAACTAGGATAATTTACCGCTCTAGGGCTTACCTAAGAAGTCAAGTTTGCCCAACTCCACCCCGTTGTGACGCAGAATGCCGTAGCTAGTTGTCACATGAAAATAAACATTAGGGATCACAAAATATAAAAGAAAGTTGATGCCACTAAACTTCAAAGTCATATCTCTTATTGGCAGAGTAATCTCTTTTTCTTCTGTGCCATCAATTTGTTCGGCTGAAAGAGACTCTATAAAGCTAATGGTCCTCTGAATCCGATCGATAAGTTCGGCAAAAGTCGTTTCATTGTCTTCCATTGCCGGTGCCTCTACCCCTGCTAAACGAGCTGCTCCCCGCCGGGAAATGTCTGACACAATCTGTACTTGTTTAACCAAAGGAAACATATCAGGATAAAGCCGACTGTTTAGCAAAACACTAGGCTCTATATTTTTGGCAACGGCATGGGCAGACCCCTTTTCTAAAATGTTGACCAGGTTTTGGAGGGAACGCACCAGGGAAAACAGGACCGCCGACATCGAAATTGTCATAAGTTAAATTAATTCAACAACCCTATTTTCTATGTTGGGGTATGGAGCAAAAATAAAGTTTTGTTACAACCCGATCGGGCGGGGATTATTGCACAATTCAATAGTAACCTCCATCCCTGAATCGCTCTAGGCAATATCAATCAAGTTCTATTTTAGACAGACTCGATCGGGAATGAGCCTGTCCTAGTTCTTTAAGCTGTTAAAAGACTAATATTGTCCAGAGAAAAGATGACAGCCCCTTGTTCATCTTCAATTCTGCGACTCTTGAGAATTTGATAGCCTCCTACATCTTGATATTCGTCGGTGAAGTGTTGACGGGGTTTAATTTGTTCCCCTGTTTGAGGGTTGTGGTAAACCGAAGTATAACGATTAGCTAAATAGCCAGCCCCTGTATCATGGACAGAGAGAGTATCGATCGTGACGACTGTACCATGAATATGACGATGGACAAGGGTGACAACGTTATCTTTGATCTTGTAACGATCCCCTTCCGATGCACCGCCGACAATAATTTCTTGGGTGCCATCTTCGGCTTTTGTGCCAAAACTAAAGGTGTTTTTGCCGTGGGTGCTTTCAAAACTGCGGCGCACACGGTGGATGGTAATTTCCCAAATTTGCTCCTTGACTGCGTTTAATACTTCTTCGTTGTCAAGACCAGTAATCTCCGGTTTGAGGTTTGCCCCCACAGTGACGTGACCGGTAAAAGATTGACCATCTTTAGTCATGGTGACATCGGCTTGGAAGCCAGGAAAGTTGCTATCCCATGTATAGCGGTTTTCGTAGGCGGCGCGGAATAGGTCTTGGGCGTTCAGAGTAGTTGCTGTCATAAAATTTGCCTAATGAGCTTTATTAGCAATAATATACCAATTTAGAGGAATCAGCATTTTGCGTTCCCGATCGGATTCTGGTTCTAGCCAACCATAGACAAAATGACTCACACAGTTAATTTTAGGGGTAGTCTTTCTGATTTCTGCCATTTGCAATTCTAGGGGGGCATGACCATTAAAGTCCTTTCCCCAGATGCCCGCTAGCACCGGACAGACAAGGGTTTGGGGATTTGACTGTTGCAACACGGCAGCTACTTCTTGGGCGACACATTTACCATCTAAGCAGAGTCCGTAGGTCATAGGATGGCGTTGCCACTGGGTGGGGAATTGATGCCAGGGCTGCATTCTACTATCAAGTTTCTGTCCATCACGGTGATTGCCGCCAGGAAAGAAAACAGTCCCGATCGGGATAGTCGTAGGAATAGGACGAGTAATGGCAAGGCTAAATTCTAAGACCCCCCTATAGGCATGGTCTGTTACTTGTTGCCAAAGTTGGGGATTGGTTCCCCCTTGGTCTAAATAGTTTTGTAAAGCCTGGCGGTTTTCAGGGCTTTGGGCGCTTTCTAGGAGGGTGCGGCGGGAGGCTTCACCATAAATCCAAAGGTTTTCGACCCGATCGTTCATTGTCGGTTGGGTGCGGGGATAGCGGATATAGTCGAACAACATACCATCGGGTTTTGCTTCTAAAAATGCCGAGACAATTTGGCGGGCATCTTCCCTGGCTTGGGGATGATAGGGATCAATAAAAAGATGTTCTGTCTCGGAAAGGGGGAGATAAAAAGATTTACCATCCTTGGCTGCCTCCCGATCGAATTTAGCATTTTGAGTGCTGGTTTCCCCTCTGCCATTCCGGGCTAGGACTGCCTGCCGATCGGGGTTTTCGCCGTAGCCGTAACCAAAATTCAAGGTAAACATCCAGCCATAGACCTTCAAGCCCCGCGCTCTGCCCTTTTGCACTGCCATTTGCCATAGGTCGGTATCTGCTCGCAATTTACCGGACTGGACTGCCTCTAAAGTCACCGATCGCCAGGGGCTTTTATTTTGAGCCACCGGTAGCAGTACCCTACCATCGTAAAAGACTTCCACAAACACATGACTATAACCGAGGTCGACAATCCGATCGAGTACCTCATCTAATACCCCTGGCAGGGCATCACCAGGATAGAGCCTAAGCCAAACCCCCTGAGTTTTAAGCCAACTATTTTGGCGACAGCGTTGTAATTCGCTGCCGTCTCTTTTGATTTGTGCCTGATAAGCGATCGGATTTTGACTCCTCAGTTTCTTTTTCTTTTCCATTGCCTCTGGACTTTTTTGACAATCTGCCCATAGAGGACTACAACAGAATAAAACCCCTAAAATTCCCAGTAGTCGTTTCATTTGTAATCTACTTCTTTCTGCAAAGTTTATCCTACATTAGGGCGGTTCTTTATGGTTGTGGGCAGAATGAATAAACCAATTACCGATCGTTTTTCGGTCTGTCGATCGTCTTGTCAAAAATGAATGAGCTTTGTTTTTTTGTTATCTTTTTCTTTTTATGAAAGACCGATCGGGTACAAACAAAAGTTAGCAATCGCTAAGATTAGGATGACTGAATAGACAGTTTCTCAAGTGGATGATTACTACTTAAAATTACAATACTAAACAAAGGGTCTTTGATTATTGAATTCCGACCAGATTTGGCAGAGCATTAAAACCTTGGCAACTTTTTGTGGATAATTTTAGACCGTAAGTTAAGATTTTGGGAAACGATCGGGCGGTCTACATGGCAAATTGGGAGTTTTTACTACAAAAGAAAGGAGATAAATCTTGGCTACCCCTAGAGTCTCCCACGATCGAGATTTTGGCTGGGGAATACCGCCTGGCAGCCCGATCGGGTTTTAAGGATAGGATTGTCGATATTGCATGGCGTTATGCGCCCGATGGGGAGGAATATCAACCCCTAGAGCAGTCCCTCCAGCAAAAAGTAAGCAAAGAAGGGCTTTTATTGGTCATGCCCTTTACCAACTTTACCCCTGGTGTTTGGCAAATTACCTGTCAGATGGGCACCGAACTAAGTGCCAGGTTAGAAGTCGTAATTTTAGAATCCCAAACCGAAACTACGACTGAAGAACCGCCCCAAATTACCATCAATACTACCCACTTTTTGCTAGACCAAGAAACAACCCTGGAAATTACCGGCACTGCCAACCAAAGCGGCACTATGACGGTTCTGGTCATGCACCCCCAAAATTTAAGCCCTATATTTGAAAATAGCTTTAGCGTGCCCGTGGGTAAGTTCTCCCTCCCGATCGAATTACCTGAATTAGTCGATTTTTTGGTTCTGCTAGGGGAAGTGCGTTGGCAGGATCAAACCATTGCTACCCTGACTTTTACCTTCCCGATCGAGCGGCTGCGCCCCAAACCCAAAGAAGCTCCCAAGCCAGAAACAAAGCCCGACATTAAACTGCCCCCCGTCAAAACTACCACCATGCAACCCCTTGCTCCCCCCAAAGACCAAGCCACCAACGGCAAAGTAACGGTAGTAGAGCCTGATGACTTATTTGAAGAACTAGATGATATTTTTACCCCCATAGATGACATCCTGGAGCAACCCGCCCCCCCTCCCAAACCAGAAGAATTTATTCCCCCCCCTGTGCCCAAAATTGAACTACAAACCAAGGACACCAGAGCCTATGAGCCTGGTAGCCCCCTAGTCCTCCGGGGCACAATTCCCAAACAACCAGGCAACTGGGCAATCAAACTTTGGGTAAAAGATTGTCAGACCCGCACCATTGTAGATGGTCCCCGCTGGCTCCTAGACTGGCAAACCCAAGGAGAGGTGTTGCAAACCGAAACCTATTTGTCTTTTCCCCTTGGTTATATCACGGTCACGATCGAGGCAATTACTGTAGAATTGTCCTCCAATGCCCAGAGCCGCAAATTCCACCTGGATTGTCCCCTCAATCTGGTGCGCCGATCGACGTAGGATAGAGGGACTGTGAAACAACATTTTTATGACCCAAACAATCACGATCGGTTCCCGTAAAAGTCAGTTAGCCCTAGTGCAAAGCGAATGGATACAGAGTGAGCTATGCCAAGCACACCCAGACTGCTCCTTCCCCATCGAAACCATGAGCACCCAAGGGGACAAAATTTTAGATGTTGCCCTTGCCAAAATTGGCGACAAGGGTCTATTTACCAAAGAGCTAGAAGATGCCATCCTCAGTGGGAAAATTGATTTTGCCGTCCATAGCCTCAAGGACTTACCTACTCATCTCCCTCAAGGACTAATGCTAGGAGCAATTACCAAGCGGGAAAACCCCGCCGATGCCCTAGTCCTAAATGCCAAACATCAAGGCAAAACAATTGCCGAATTACCGCCAGGCTCCGTGATCGGCACCTCTTCCCTCCGCCGTCTCGCCCAGTTGCGCCATCATTTCCCCGAATTAGAATTCAAAGATGTGCGGGGCAATGTCAACACCCGTTTGGCAAAGCTAGACAACGGCGAATACGATGGCTTGATTTTGGCAGCCGCTGGTCTAAACCGGCTGGGATTTAACGACCGCATTGGCGAAATTCTATCCCCCGAAGTTTCTCTCCATGCCGTGGGACAGGGGGCGCTGGGCATAGAGTGCAGGGAGGGGGATGAAATGGTTTTGCCGCTATTTCAACCGATCGTTGATTTTGCCACTACCCAATGTTGTTTGGCAGAACGATCGTTTTTACGGGAACTAGAGGGGGGTTGCCAAGTACCGATCGGGGTCAACTCCAGCCTAGAGGGGGAGAGCTTAATTCTCAGGGGCATGGTAGCTAGCTTAGATGGCAAAACCCTAATCAAAGGGGAATGGCAAGGGGACATCAATGAACCGGAAGCAATAGGGATTGAACTTGCCCGCCACCTCAAAGAACAGGGGGCACAGGCAATTCTCGACCAGATTTTTGCCGAATTTAGGTAAGCCCCTCCCGATCGGGCTTGATTTCCACCACTTACTGCTAAAATTTGGGAACAGTAATATACCTGCACAATGGCAAATTCAGAAGGTTGGCTCGATCACACCGTCCAAGTCACCATAGAGCGTCCGATCGCGGAAGTGTGGCAACTGTGGTCAGACCTAGAGCAAATGCCCAACTGGATGAAGTGGATTGAATCGGTGCAGATTTCCGACCGCCAGCCCGGGCTATCCAGTTGGAAACTAGGTACAGAAACTTTTAACTTTACCTGGCGCTCCCGCATTGTTAAACAAGTCCATCATCAAATTATCCAATGGGAATCGATCGATGGGCTACCGAACCGCGGGGCAATTCGGTTTTATGACCAAGCCCCCGACACGATCGTAAAACTATCCGTAGCGTACGCAATCCCTGGTATCATCGGACAAGTAATGGATCGTTTATTTCTAGGTCGGTTAGTAGAGTCTACCCTCCAAGCAGACCTCGATCGGTTCCGTGACTACGCCCTCAGCAAATCATAGAAGAGTTCTGGAGATATAGTGTGTCAATTTTGCGCGGTTTTACCAAAGACATCGGCATCGACCTGGGCACTGCCAATACCCTCATCTATGTAGCTGGGGAAGGGATAGTCCTGCAAGAACCCTCCGTAGTGGCAATTGATGAGCGGGACGGTACTGCCTACGCAGTGGGACACGAAGCCAACAAAATGATCGGGCGTACCCCCAAGGATATTAAAACTGTCCGCCCCCTCAGGGATGGAGTAATTGCCGACTTCGATGCTGCCGAAATGATGCTCCGGGCTTTTATTCAGCGCGTAAGAAGGGGACTATTTAACCCCCGAATAGCGATCGGCATTCCCAGTGGCGTTACTTTAGTGGAATGGCGGGCAGTGATGGATGCTACCCGCCGAGCCGGTGCAAGGGAAGTCTATCCCATCGACGAACCCCTAGCCGCAGCGATCGGGGCGGGACTACCAGTCACCGAACCCACAGGGAACATGATTGTAGATATTGGAGGCGGCACTACAGAAGTAGCGGTATTGAGTCTGCAGGGCTTGGTATTGAGTGAATCAGTGCGGGTAGCTGGGGATGAACTAACCAACGCCATTATGACCTACCTCAAACGGGTACATAACCTTGTGGTAGGAGAAAGAACTTCCGAGGAAATTAAAATTCGGATCGGTTCCGCCTATCCCGTAGGGGAAGAAGAAAGTATGGAAGTAAGGGGGCTTCATTTACCCTCCGGCTTACCCCGCACGGTAACTGTCAAAACTTCCGAAATCAGGGAAAGTATGGCAGAACCCCTCTCGGTCATCGTTGAAGCAGTGAAGCGCACCCTAGAAAATACCCCGCCGGAACTAGCTGCTGACATCATCGATCGGGGGATCATGCTGACAGGGGGAGGTGCCCTCCTCAATGGTTTAGACACCCTAATCAGTCACGAAACTGGCATTGTCACCCTAGTTGCCCCCGCCCCCCTCAATTGCGTTGTTTTAGGGGCGGGAAGAGTCCTGGAGGACTACAAAAATCTCCGCCGTGCCCTCACCATCAGCCGCTTTAATTTTAGTAAGGTGCAGTGATAGGCTATGGCACAAATTCAAAAGTGGTGGCTCCGCTACGGCTGGCAGTTGGGTTTAGTTTGTGTCGGCATCTATTTTGCCCTGATGCTACGATTGCAACATTCGATGGTGATTAGCGAAGTATATGAATTTTTTAGCCGTCCTTTTCAGGTCTCCCGACCGGAACTCCTAGAAAATGCCAGAATCCAAGAATTACAGTACCGCATCACCGAACTAGAAAATCAGAATGCTAAACTCCAGCAAATCCTGAACTTACCCCAATCCAAAATTAACTCGACCCAATGGGCACCTATTATCGGGCGGAGTGGGGATGCGTGGTGGCAAGAGGTTTTGATTGGCAAGGGCAAAAACCAGGGCATCTCGATCGGTGATTTAGTTGAAGGGGAGGGGGGCTTAGTCGGTAGGGTAATCAATGTGGGGGAATCAAGTAGCCAGGTTCTACTCATTAGTGACAGTTCCAGTCAAGTAGGAATCATGGTCAGCCGCTCCAGGGTAATGGGTATTTTGCGGGGTAAAAACCAGGGCACCGGCATAGTGGAATTTTTTGTCAGGGACGGGGATGTCAAAACCGGCGATATCGTGGTCACCTCTCCCATGAGTTCTTTATTTCCGCCCGGCATACCAGTCGGGAAAGTCCGATCGGTGGATATAAACAAACAACCAGCCCCCGAAGCAGTCGTAGAATTCCTTGCTCCCTTGGGACTTTTGGAATATGTAAGAGTATCGAAGCTATGATTTGGCGTACTCTATTCTATGTCTTGGGCACCGTAGGGGGCTTAGGCATTTGCATCCTGTTACTACCCTCCCGTCTGCCAGGCACTACCTTAGTGGGCTATGGTACCAACTGGTTGCTAATTTGGCTAGTAGGCTGGAGTTTGCACCGCCCAGTCCCGATCGCTGTAGGGGCGGGTATCTGCTTAGGGCTATTGCAAGATAGCTTAGTTTTACCCCCTGATGCTGGTATTTTTCCTAGCCATAGTCTTGGATTGGCGCTGAGTGGGGGACTGACCGCCATGCTCCAAAAACAGCGCTATATGCAGGAAGATTTTATTTCTGTAGCACTAATTGTCTTCGGTATGGCAGTAATTACAGAGACCGTAAATGCCCTCCAGCGTAGCTTTATCGGCATGGAAGTAGTACAGGTATGGAGCGATCATCAACGTATTGCCCTTTCCTCAGCCGTTTTGACTAGCCTTTGGTCGCCCGCTTGCTATTTTCCCCTCAGCCAACTCCGCCATTGGTTTTACCGATCGACAAAAAAATTAACACAAAACTAGCGCCCTGATCGTTTTTAAGTTTAATGGGGTATCTTAAAAAAAAAGAGGAGCTTTCCCATGGTGAGTCAACTGCGGCTAGATAAAATTAGCAAGGGAATTGGTCAATACGACCTCGACGATTATTATGCTGTTTTAGGTATTCCCGTCACTTCATCTGCTTTTTTATTAAGAGAACGCTATCTTTCTTTGGCAAAGCAACTTCATCCTGATATGACTCAAGAAGAAAGGGCGAATCAATACTTTGCCAAATTAGTAAATCCCGC
>Ga0272446_1001181_pt1 | contig 38777 bp, 24 predicted proteins | sample YNPCB0061_FD_194587 | JGI IMG/M metagenome (GOLD analysis project Ga0272446, IMG submission 194587) | Hot spring microbial mat communities from Yellowstone National Park, WY, United States - YNP-CB-006-1 | ecosystem: Environmental > Aquatic > Thermal springs > Hot (42-90C) > Sediment | place...
CGGCCGCTCGATCCCCGGCTAGGCAAGGTGCCCGACATCTCCGCGGCCGCGATTCTCGACGATGGCCAACCGGTGCTGATTGCCGACGTGGAAGATCTAATTCGCTCCATGGATGCGTACATCCTATCGGGCACACTGCGACGCTGCGAAGCGACCCCTGTGGTCGAGCAACGCCGCAAACCAGCGATTCTCGTCGTGGAAGATTCCATCACCGTCCGCGAGGTCGAACGCCAATTGCTCCGCCAGGCCGGCTACGAGGTACGCGTGGCGGTCGATGGCATGGAAGGGTGGAACATGGTACGCGAGGGCCACTACGATCTGGTGGTCAGCGATGTTGACATGCCCCGCATGACGGGGCTGGAACTGTTACGCCACATCCGCAGCGACGACCGCTTACGCTCTCTGCCAGTCCTCATTGTCTCGTACAAAGACCGTCCCGAGGACAAGAGACGCGGCCTGGAGCTAGGGGCCAACGGCTATCTCACCAAAAGCAGCTTCCACGACGACACCTTCTTGCAAGCTGTCGCAGACCTGATCGGCGAAGCCTAGAATGGTGGGTAGATGCCTAGCGTTTCTCGTTGCTGCAGGAGCCTCCGCGTGTGCGTGTGGCAATCGTCAATGATCTGAAAACCGCCCAAGAGGCATTGCGGCAAATCGTGCTGCAACTGCCGGGCGTCCAGATTGCCTGGTTAGCCAACGATGGCGAGCAAGCCGTCGCCAAGGCGGTTAGCGACCGGCCGGATGTTATCCTTATGGATCTGGTGATGCCCAAGATGAACGGGGCCGAGGCGACGCGGCAGATCATGCAGCACGCGCCGTGTGCCATCTTGCTGGTTACCAGCAGCATTTCGAGCAACTTGGCCTTGGTCTATCAGGCGATGGGCTACGGCGGGCTGGATGCGGTCGATTACACGCAGAACGAGAAACTCCTCAAGCAGTTGCAACTGCTGCAACAAGCCGCACAGCCGGCCAGCGTTGCTCTTGACGATCCGCCTTTGGTGGCGTTGGCTTCCTCGACGGGCGGGCCCGAGGCGGTGGCCCAGATCCTCGAGCGGCTACCCGCGGATCTACCGGCCGCCTTGGTGCTTATCCAACACATGGATGGCGAGTTCATCCCGAGCTTCGCTCAGTGGTTGCAGGGCCGCACGCCGCTTGCAGTGGAGTTGGCCCAAGCGGGGCAGCGTCCTAGGCAAGGGAGAGTGGCGATTGCCGCCAACAATCAACACCTCTTGCTGCGTATGGGAGGGTGTTTCGCCTATAGCAGCGAGCCGGCCGATCATCCCCACATCCCCTCGGCGGATGTTTTTTTCACCAGTGCCGTGCGGGGTTGGCCCCGCGGTGGGGTGGGGGTAATCCTGACTGGCATGGGCGAAGACGGTGCCCTGGGGCTGCTCGCCTTACGCCGAGCTGGTTGGCTTACCCTCGCCCAAGATCCGTCTTGCTGCGTCGTTTATGGCATGCCCAAAGCGGCCGTCCAACTCCAGGCCGCTGTTGAAAGCCTGACGTTGAACGAGCTGGCCAAGGCGATTCATGCCGCGGTAGGCCCGAAAAGGAAGTTGCAGGTATAGAGGGTTGAACAGGGGTTGAATAAGGAGTGGTAACGATGTTTCTACTGGAAGTCGTCACCCGCTCAGGCCGAATCAGCGAAGCGTTTCCCACCTACCAAGCTGCCCTGGCGCGATTGAACGCCTTGAGCGACGAAGAACTGCTGGGTATGCCGCTCATCTTTCAGGAATTGCCCGACGGCTCGCAGCGAATTGTGCGGGACGATGGCAAACCTTTGCAAGCGCATCGACCGACACTCGCTGCCGATCTTAGCGAGGACACGGTGCCGCTCGCGGACGAGGAGATTCCCCTGGGCGAATTGCGAGCGATCTACACGCCTCAAGAGGATGGCAGCGAATGGGTCGATCCTCTGGGTCGCGTCTGCCGTCGGGCCGACCGCTCCGAAGAGGATCCCTTGCCACTGGCGGAGTAAGGCTCGGTTCGTCTAGTTCTTGTCGTCTAATTCTTTGATGAAGATGTTTCGGAACCACAATGGGTCGCCGTGGTGCTGTAACTCGATTGGCCCCATTTTGGGCACGGGCTGATCTTTCTTCCAGTAGTTCAGCAGCGGGGCCTTCTCCAGCACCAACTCGCCGTTGAGATACACCGTCACCAAGTCGTCCTTGACAATGATCCGGAACGTGTTCCATTGGCCCACGGGTTTATCCGCTTTTTTCAGGGGACGTTTGCCTTTGTCTTCGGGGTTGTTCCACAACCCCCCCGAACCGCTGCCCTTGTCTTTGCCCTTGGCTCCGGGGGTGGTATCGCTGTCCCAAATCTGCACCTGCGGTTGGCCGCGTAGGTAGATGCCGCTGTCCCCCTTGGGAGCGATCTTCCAGTCGATGAGCAACTCGAAGTTGCCAAAATCCTTGACCGTTTGCAGGCTAAAGGTTTTGCCGTTGTAGTGCAGCACCCCATCCTGGACCGTCCAGCCCTTGAGATGCTTGTCGTTGGCGGCCTGGACCGCCTTGGCGTAGGCGTCGCCGCCTTGCGCCTTGAGGCGATTGCGTTCCTCGATGGGAATGCAAATCTGCCAGTTGGTCAAATCTTTGCCGTTGAACAGGGCAGTGAAGCCCTTGGGCGGCACGTTGAGGGGGGCGTCGGCTTGCTCGCGGGCCAGGCTCACGCCCAGGACCGCCGCTAGTAGCGTCAGCCAAGCCAGGTTTCGTCGCATTGCTTAGATCTCCTTGGGTCGGGTCAATTCGGTCCACAGCGCTTTGTAGTACCGCAAAAAGTCCAAAGCGGCATCGGCTTCGGGGATGGAGCGGGGCACTTCGATCAAGGTAGTGCGGTCATATCCCGCCGCCCGCAGCAGCGTAAACAACTCTCGCCACGGATATTCACTCCAAAGATGATTGATGTGACACGACTTGAGCCACGGCCGCAGCAGCTTGAATGATTCGGCCACGGAGCCCTCTTTGACATCTTCGCGATTGGAATTCCAAGTTATGCCGACACTTTTATGCTGGGTATGTTCCATAATGGTTTTGATATGCTCAGGCTTGGAGGTGCCCGGTCCATGCACTTCGAGCCAGATCTCCACCCCCGCCGCCTCGGCCGCTTGGCCGCACTCCCGCAACGCCTGGCCAATCTGTTCCAGCGTGCGGGCCACCGGCACTTCCTTGGGCAGACCATTGGGCCGCACCTTGACCCCTTTGCCGCCCAGGTCGGCCACCAGATCGACAAATTTTTTGCATAGCTCGATCTGTTGGCGTACCTTGGCTTTGTCCGGCCAGTGGAAATCGCAGGTGCTGCCGCTGCCCCAGATGGCCACACCGGCCTCAGCAAAACGCTGCTTGACCTCGCGACGCTCCTGTTTGCTCAGCGACGGCTCGACGCCGTGCTTGTGTGTCGTCCGCAGTTCTACCGGGCTGATCCCTGTCTGGGCGCACAGCTTCAGCAGCAAATTCAAGTCCCAGGTGGCAGCGAGATTCCATGTCACCAAACCTAGGCGGTAGCCCGGCCCGCGGTCTCGTTTCTCCACTTTGCCCGCTGCCTTGTCCGCTCTCACCCCGCTTATGCCGCTTAGGACGGCCAAGCTGGCGGCCGTTGTCGATTGCAACAGGCTACGACGATCCAAACGGTTCATGACTGTTTCCTCCCGTTGAGGTTTCTCGCTCGGTTGTGATACACTAGCGATTGGGGAAGATGCCGAGGAGCCATTTCATGGCCACGCTCACCGAGAAACCCAGCAACAAATACCAGGGCTTCATCCGCGAGCGTCTGGAACACACCCTACGCCGTATCCGCTTGGTCGATTTGGCCACGGGCTTGCTGGGCCTGTTGGCTATGATGTTGGCGTATCTGGCCGGGATGATCAGTCTGGACGTGCTGTTTCGCCTGGAGGCTGGCACACGACAGGTGTTCACCCTTTTCTTCCTGTGCGGAGCGGCGGCATATAGTTGGTTTTTTGTGGTGCGGCCGCTCCGCCGCGAGATCAATCCGCATTATGCGGCTCGGCAACTGGAAAAGGCGGTTGGCCCCGGACGCCATCACGTCGTCAATTGGATTGATTTGGAAAACGAGTCGTTGGCTGCGGTTTATCGGGCTACGCTGGATCGTCGCGCGGCCCGCGACTTGGAACAGGTCGATCCCGAACAAGCCGTCCCTGCCCGCACCCTTTTCTTCGTCGGGGGTCTGACGGCTGGCCTTGTCCTGGGCCTGATCGTTCTCTTTCTCCTGTTGGGGCCGGGGCCTTTTGCTGCCTACTTCAGCCGCGCCTGGGGCCGCACCGTGGCTATCCCGCCGCGTACCCAGATCGAGTTGCTGCGTCCCGAAGGGGGCGATACGACCGTGACGATCGGCAATCCGGTGACGTTTGTCGTCAAGATCCACGGCTATCGTCCGCAAGAAAATGGTCCTGAAGTGCCGACGTTGCACTGGTGGAACGAAGCCGCCCCCACGCCGCGTACTCGGGCTTTGCGGCTCAGCGGTAGCGAGGAATGGTCCACGACGCTGGGACCGCTCGAAGTGGGTAATGGCTTCTGGTATCATCTCACGGCCGGCGACGCCCAGACGGCCGATTACCGGGTGCGGGTGCGAGCCTCGGCCCACCTCAGCGCCTTTCGCGCACGTTATCGCTATCGGCCGTATCTTAATCTGCCGGAGAAGATACGCACTGTGCGGGCCATCGAAGAAGTGCGAGGCACGGAGGTGATCCTCGAAGGCCAGCCAAACCGCGAAGTGCGCGAAGCGACGCTAGAATGGAGCGACCAAGCCGGTAAGATCACCCTGCAACGCGGCGAGATCACGCCTCAGGGGTTGCGTTGGCGACTGGTACTGGATCAGCCGGGCAGTTACCGCCTGGGATATGTCGCCACCACGGGCGAAGCCTACCGCGACTCGGTCGCCTATCCCGTTTCCGTCCTGGCGGATCGTGGACCGCAGATCCGCTTCACCGAGCCGGCCAAGGACGTGACCTTGCCGCTCAATGGCTCGCTGCGGCTCCAGGCGGAAATTCGTGACGACATCGGTATCGCGGCCGTGACCCTCAAGGTGAAACGTGTGGAGGGGCCTGAGTTGCCCGAACTGCCCTACTTGGCCGGCAAACTCGGGACAGCAACCTACGGCACGCCCCGTGAATTAAGCTATCAAGAAGTGCTGATCCCCCAAAAGCTCGACGAGTCGCTGCGACCTGGGACGGTGTTGGAATATTGGCTGGAAGCCCGCGATGGCTGCGATTTTCCTCAGGCCAACACCGCCCTCAGCGAGCGGTTCCGCATCACGCTTAGCGGGCCGGGCGATGCTGCCGCCGCACGTCAAACACGCCAGCAGCAACAACAGGAAAAGGCCGCCCACGACCAACGCCAAGAAGAGGGCCTCAAGCAGGAAAAAGCCCAACGCGACGAGCAAAATCTGTTGGCCGGTGCTGCGGACGCGCAAGAGCCAAGCCAACCTAGCAATGATCGTCCGGGGGGAAATTCTGGGGCTTCTCCGCCGCAGGACCCCCGCGAAGAGGACCTCGAACGCCAAGCCGACAAACTGCGCGAGGCTCTCCAGAAAAAGCAGGGCCAACAGGGGAAAACGCCCGATGCAGGCCAGGGGGACCAGCCGGGTGACGAGAAACCGGGCGACGGGAAACCGGGCGAAGGCAAACCAGACCAACCGGGCGCGGCTTCGCCTCCCAAACCAGGCCAATCCAAGGACGACAACCCAGACAAGCCCGGCGAAGCCAAAGCCGGCCAAGGCGAACAACCCGGCCAATCCAAAGGCGGCTCCAACGCTGACAACGGGGCCGACAGCAAAGATCCGGGCAAGGACGACGGCACACCCGGCAAGGCAGAATCCAAGCCCGGTAGCGATCCCCAGGCGGCCAACCAGCCCGGCAACAACAAACAACCCAGCGACCCCACAGCCAAGGGGCAAGCCAAGGGACCAGGGCAAAATCGCCCGGGGGAGCAGCCCGCCCAGAGCAAACCCGGGGAAGCGCAACCCGGTTCGGAGGGTTCTGGTGCGGGCCAAGAAGGCCAACCCCATCCTGCCGCTCGTCCCGATCCTCAGGCAGGCGAAGCCAAGCCCGGTGCCCCAGCCCAGCCCGATCCAAACCATGATCCCAAAGGCCAAGGCAAGCCGAGCGGCCCCCCTGAGGGACAGAACGACGCCAAGCCCGGCCAAGGTTCGCCGCCCCCCGAGGCCCAACCGGCCGAGGGCAAGCCCGGCGAGAATCCTGCCGGTGCGAAAGCCGACAGCAAGCCGGGTTCTTCCAAGCCCTCTGCGGATATGCCCCCGAACAACCCTCCCCAAAGCCCAAACGATGGCGCAGGCCAGAGTAAAGGGGCGGGCGCGGCTGCGGACGGTCAAGCCGGCCAGGGCAAAGACGGCATGGACCCCGCCGGCATGGGCCAGACGGGCAAGGGGCCTGCTCCCACACCGCCCCCAGCGGATATGCCTCCCGCTGCTGCCGCTAAACCCGAGAAACCCGACGGCAGGGGCACCGCACCCGGCGAAGCGGACAGCCAACCGGGCACAACCAAAACCGCCGGTGGCAGCGGCCCAGGCCGGGGCAACGGGGCGGAGTCTCCCCCCGCTCGACGCGAACGGCCCGTGGGTAGCCGGGCCACCCAGTTGCAACTTGAAGAGTTCCGCAAGGCCGTCGGCGAAGACGTGTTGAAGGATGCTCAGATGTCACGCGAACAATTTGAACGCTTTTTGAAGGAGTACGCCGCCCTAGCCGAACGCCGTCGCCTGCAAGAAGAGGAACGAGACAACGTCCGCCCTGGCCAGCCCGGCACCCTACCGAGTTCTGGAGGCATCCAGTCCTCGATGCCCCTAGGTCCAGACCAATTGCCCGGTGCCTCGCGACCCAAACCACCTAGCGAGTATCGCGACGCCTACGCCGACTTCCTCCGTCGGCTACGCTGAGGGGTCGGATTCCCCGACGCCGACCGAACCTTTCTAGCTGTGGATCTTCCCAATCCACATGCTTTTATGCCAAGTATGGGTTGGTCGTTGCTTCGTGGCCGATGGTCGTGCTGGGGCCATGACCAGGGTAGACTTCGGTCGTGGCAGGGAGTGTCAACAAATGGCGGCGAATGCCCGCGAGCAATTGCTCCAGACTGCCACCAGGAAAATCGTAGCGGCCGATGCTGCCGCGAAACAGCACATCGCCGCCCAGCACGATGCCATGCCCGACGAAGACGACATGGCCAGGAGAATGGCCCGGAATCCAGCGTGCTTCCCAGTGTTGGCCGGCGAGTTGCACCACTTCACCATCGCGCAGGGTGCGATCGGCTGGCGGACTGACGATTGGCTCGCCAAACAAGGCGCTGAGGTTGAGCATTGGATCACGCAGCAGAGGGGCGTCGCCCGCGCCGATGAGCAGCGGTGCCCGCGGATAGGCTTGCTTGAGGGCTTCGTTGCCGGCAATGTGATCGGCGTGTCCGTGCGTATTGAGCAGGGCCACCACCTCTAGCCCCTGGCGTTGGACGAAAGACAGAATTTTCTCCGGCTCAAAACCAGGGTCGACGACGATCGCCTCGGTCTGCTCCGGCAGCCAAACCACATAGCTGTTTTCGTCAAAGGGTTGCGAGACGATACAATGAACATTCAAGGCCATCTAAGAAGATCTCCACGGAGAATGGCGCAGATTAATTGACCTTGTACGAGACTTTGGCAACAAACAGATGTTTCCGATCGCCACGCTCATAGAGATCTTCCATCAGCACAGCTAGGGAAGGAGTAATTCGTTTGTTGTTGAGGATCATCAGATTTAAACCATGCCGAAGCGTCACTGGTCGCGACAGATCAAGCATATATTTGCCCGCAGCATTGCGACCAATCCACACGGTAATCTGCGAATAACCGCTCGATTTGACCGCTATCCCATTCCCTTCGCTGTTGATGCTGGCGGTGATGGTGGCCGAGGGTACCGAGTTGGACCAGCGGTCCGGGGGCATGTGGCACTGCCGCACCGTGGTGCCCGAGATCCAGTAAAACCGGTTGTCGTCCGGGCGTACCGAGCAAAACTCATTGCCGAAGCTGCCGCCCGCGCCATCGGTTCCCAGCCGCTGCAGGGGAAACTCGCGTCTCTGGTTGCGCATCCAATCGAAGATGAACGGCAACTCGCCGGGGAACCACTCGATGCCGCGCCCCTTGTATTCGATCCACAGAGCCGGGTAACCACGGCCGACCCATTGCGTGAATTGCTCGCGAGTGTCGCGGGACTGATCGGCGTTGATGGCCGTGCCCGTGACGGCGTAAACAGGCAAATACTGGGCATTGCGCCAGTAGCGTCGGGCGTGGACATGTGGGCCGCCGGCGATGGGAATCAGGCCGGCAAACAGATCGGGATGCGACAAACCGACATCGTAAACCCCCTTGCCGCCATCGGCTAGGCCGAGCAGAAAGACGCGGTCGTTGTCGATCTGAAATTTCCGCCGCAGGTCGCGTAGACACTCCAGCACCGCATCGTGGTTCTCAGGGGCGTAATTCCAACGCTGCTCGCCGCGACCCCATTCCACCGACGCCAGAAGGTAGCCTTGCTCCGCTGCCAGGGCTTGCAGGCGTTTGGTCATGGCGCTAGCGCGTTCGCCGGCCGCAGGTAAGGCCAATAGCACGGGATACTGCCGATTGGGCGTGTACTCAGGCGGCAGGACGACCTCGTAGCTGAGCCGTTGCCGTGGACCGCAACGCATTTCCGTGGGCACCCCCGGCCGCACCTCCACACTTTCGACCGGGGGCAGAAAATCGACCATCTGAGCGATTTCATCCAGATCCAGGCGGGGTGTGACCTTATTTTCATAATCGGCCAATAACTTATCACGGGCATTTTTGTTTGGCTCGCGTAGATAGTCGAGCAGGAACACGCGAGTTTTCCAGAGATTCAGAGCTATCTCGGGTTTGGGCGTCGCCGAGGGACTGCCCAGCAGAAAACCACTCACCGCCAAGCTGAGCAGTTCCTCGGGGGAATAAGGGGGCTTATCCTTCTTGGCCAAGCGACGCTGAGCTTCGCGAGCCTGGCCCAAGAAGGCATCGAGGCGGTCGATGGTCGAGGGATGCAATTCCTTGTCGATCACACCGACAAAGCGAGCGAGTTCGCGTCCCTCGGCGGTGGTGACTTGATTGGACCAATTGGTCAAGGCCGCTCGCGCTTCTTGGAGGGCTTCTGCCTGGTTGGTCAGACGGGTCTTAAGTTCACGCAGGTCGGCGAGAATTTTTTCCGAGGCCAGGCGTAGCGGAAAGGCGTCGATCTGTTTGGCGGTTTCCTGGAAGCGGCCGGCGGCGAAGAGGGTTTTGATGGTTTCCCAGCGGTCCTTGGCGCGTTGCTGGTCGATGACCGCGCGGGCTTCCTGGACCCGTACCCGCTCACTGGGCAGATCGCGCAGCAGTTGATCGAGTTCTTTCTCGGCCAGATCGTACCAGCCCGTCTGCGTGAGGAAATTGATCAGCCGCATCCGTTTGGCGACAATTTCCTGGGGCTTCATCTCGACGCTTTCTTGAAAGGCTTTGCCGGCCTTGAGCAAGGAGTACAGTTCGTTGGCATCGAATTCGCGGGTGAGATAGCCGGCGTGCCATTTAAACTTGTTAATAGCGTCCACCTGAACATAGTAGGGGTTGACGCGGGCAATCATTTGGGTCAGTCCCCACAAGGCGGGATCGGCCGGGCCACGCGGTGTGGAGCGAAACTGGTACGTGCGAGTCCAGGTTTTGGGGTTCCACGGTCCGACATCGACCACCTCTTCGATGGGCAACATGGCCTTGGGATTGATCAGCGTCAGCACCTTGCCCGCGCCGATGTTCTCTTCCGGTGGGGGCGATAGGCGTTCTACGATGCGCACCTGCCGAGGCGAAAAATAGACCCGACGCACCCCGTCATCGACCATAAAAAAGCCGCGCGGTATGGAAATCATTTCCTTGGTGACCGGATCAAACTCGACCACCGCTTCACGGCGAACTTTGCCCTGCAGCACATGGCCATCTTTAAGAAAGATCAGTTCGGCCGGTAGCAGAGTCGGGATAGCCAGAGTCAGGGCAAGGGCAATCAGCCAACGCGGTGGATAGGACATGAGGCATGCTCCTGTGCGTGAGTCTCCCCCAAGCTGTATTGTTCCAGGGGAAAGCCCTGACTGTCAAGCAAATGGTTGCTTCGGCCCGATCCCCTGCACACAATAAGAGGAAAGTGGCCGCTTGTTCGCCTGGAGGCTCTGACAAGATCATGCCAATCCGATTTCGCTGTTCGTTTTGTGGACAACTGCTAGGCATCGCTCGACGCAAAGCCGGTACGCGAGTGAATTGCACCAAGTGCGGTCACGAACTGCTTGTGCCCACCCCAGACGACCAGCAAAGGCCGGCCGTGGCAGTGTCCGCGGTGCCTGCCAGTTCCTCTAGCCCCCCCGCCCGTGTGCTGGAGGACCCCTTTGAACGCGACGAGATAGAAGCTCTGCTGCATGCTGCTCCTCCGCCCGTGCCCTTGCCTAGCTCTGCGGCCATGGCCACTTCTTCAGCCACACCTGCTGTGGGAGACAACACAGCGGAGCGTGGCGGCAGCGCGGCCTGGCGGAGCGAAGGCGGCAGAGAAGCGTTGCCGGTAGCGGCCACCTCGTTGCCCCCTGCCCAGTCCGCAGAGGCGATTGGCTTGGTCTTGTCGCCGATCCAGGCTACGGTGCTGACGGTGGTGCTGATTTTGCTGCTGGCGTTGTCGTTTCTGAGTGGGCTACTGATTGGTCGGTTTGTGCTGTAGAGGTCTGAAACTCGGGCCTGGCCAGCAACCGCAAAAAGAACTCTAGAAGTTCTTTGCGTGGCCAAACGACTTGGGGATCGGCTTGCAACCCATCAAGAAGTTGATCCAAAGCCCGCTGCACCCGAGCGACTTCAAAGCGTTGCCCTTGCAGGGCATGACGAATGCGCTGCAAGCGTTCGAATAGATCCAGTTGATCCTTGGGTAAGCTTTCACCGCCGCGAGCCGGCAGACGGGCTTTGATCCCCTCGCTGCGTGTCAGCAACGCCCGCAAGGTCCGCCCCAGACGATCCCCCACCAGGTTTTCCTTGCTCAAAAAGTCGTCTGCTCCGCCTTCGAGCAACTCCGTCGCCACTTGTGGTTCCGTCAATCCAGAAACCACCAAGATCGGTATCATCCCATCGCGCTGCCGCAACTGCCGCAGACACGCCAAGCCATCGCCCTGGGAGAGTTGGTAATCCAGCAACACCACATCGAACGGCTGGCTGTCGAAGGTTTGCAACGCCTGCTGCTCGTTGCAGACAGCCACCAGCGACACGTCATACTCAGGCAACGACGCCAGATGCAGTTGAACGATCTGCTGCTGAAAGGGGTCATCCTCGATGTGCAAAATCCGCAGGGGCCGCGGACGGGGCGGACGCAACCGCTGGTCGATCGTCGGAGCATTGGGCGACAGACCCGAGCCGCCCCGCAACGGCAGGGCAATCGCTCGCACCCCGCGGCGTAGACCAGAATGCGGTGCCACCACATGCAACGGTTGATTGGCAGCCACCGAAGCCATCAGAGTAGGCAGATCGGCGGGGACAGTGAGCAAGGGGCGCGTGTCAAGCCAGGCTTCCAAGCGGGGGATCTCGAAGCCCGGGATAAGCGGGTCATAGCGGTTGATAACGAGTGTCGGGGGGGCGGTGCCTTCCTCGCGAATCAGGACATCGCGAACCAGTTTGAGAGCCCGCAAGGAGGAAACGCTCTGCACGCCGACCAGAACGGTCTGCTGGGCCAGCGCTAGCGTCTCGAACAACACCGGATCAAACGAACAAGGCAGATCGAGTACCACCACCCCTGCCTGCTGTTGAGCCAAAAGCAGCAATTGCTGCAAAGCCCGGGCGGTCGGCGGTGCTGGAGGTAATTCGCGATAGGGGCCGACCAAGACTCGCAATGCAGGCGAGACCTTTAGCAAGGCTTGCTCCAGCAATGGCTGGTGCAACCGGGGACCCGCCGCCAGCAGATCTTGAGAAGTAAGGGTCGGCTCGACGTTTAACAGCGTGGCCAACGACCCCAAGCGAGTAGGAATTTCGATGAGCAGGACTCCACCGGGCAAGCTTGGATACTCGTAAGCCAACTCGCGAGCGACCTCCAAGGCCAGGGTGGTGGCCCCGCTGCCGCCTGTGACCCCACAAACGACGATTAATCGTCCCTCGGGCTCCGTGGGCTGGTTGTGGCGCAACAGATTCTCCAGACGGGCGAGCCATTCTTCTTGTCTAGCACGCGCTGGCAACACCTCGTTGGCACCGGCCTGTTGTAACGCCAGCACCATCTCCGCCGGTGCCTCCGCGGCCAGTTGCACGAGCAAATACTCGCAGGGCAGTTGACTACGCAGACGACGGACCTGAGCCGGTTCCGCCTGCCCCAGAATGATCCAGCGGCGCGATTCGCCAAAAGAAGCAGTCACTTGTAGGGCATCGGCCAGAGAAGCAAAGCTAAGCGGAGCAAACCCGCAGGCCTGATGCCAATAGGCTGTCAAAGCCTGCTGGAGCGGGGCAGGCAGAGCAATGAGAACGAGTTGTACCTCATTGGGAGAGATCATGCCCAGCACTCAAAAAACGGATCGTTATTGTCGCGGATTTCCCACTAGGCTGTCAATCGGAGCTGGCGGTCGTACAACATTTTGAAACCAGCCACGAATAGACCTTTGCCCACACTCACACAGGAGATGCCCCTTCATGGCCACGATTTCCGCCGTCCCTCGTCGTCACGCCCTAGGGATGCCCGCTGGCAGCGTGCGAGCGCTATTGTGTCTTGGCATCTTGGTTTACTCGTGGTTACTGATCCTGTTGATGATCCAGAATCCTCGCAGCGACGAGTTACAGAGGCGGATACAGGAGCAGTCCTCGTTATCCTTTATCTATATGCAGTTTTTGCTGGTGCTGATGTTTGCCCATTTCTTTAGTGCCCACGGCTACACGATCGGTGGTACGGTCAGTAGCCGCTCGCCGTTGGGCTTGCCCAAAGGAACGCTACGCATCTTCCTTTTGGCTGGTTATCTCTTTCTGGTGGTCTGGGCGTACCGGCACAGCAGTGTTTTTGATCTTCCCGACAAGGCACCGGTGTTACGCATGCTGATGATTCTTGTCGGTGCCTATGCGATCGGCTATGTGACCAACGCGTTGGTGCAATTGTTCTATCGTGGACTGACGCCGCCCTGGTTGCAGGACATCCAGGCGTGGTTTTCGCTGGTGGGGCTGCTGATTTTGGGTGTGGTTCTGGTGATTCGCTTGGTGATCAACACCTCGGTTCGGCTGGAAAATACGATTGATGTCGCCTTTACCGAGGCCATCCTGGCAGGCGTGGTCAGCTTTTACTTTGGTGCACGATCCTGATTTTCTTTCGTTCCATGACCCAGGCCCACAGGAGCCGGCCTCGCTTGCAGGGTGCCCGCTGGGGCCAGACACAACAACCCCTCGGTATGTCGTGTTTGTTAACTGCTAGTCGATAATCTTGTTGAGCGGATACTCGACCAAACCGCGAGCGCCGGCGGCTCGCAGTCGCGGGATAAAATGCCGCACGATGCTTTCATCCAAGATGGTGTTGACCGCCACCCATTCCGGATCGGACAGCGAGCTGACGGTCGGCTTCTGCAAGGCCGGCAGCAACGCCAGTACGGCATCTAAATCGCTTTTGCGCACGTTCATCATCAGGCCGACCTTGCCCTCGGCGGCCATCGCCCCTTGCAGCATGAGGACGATGTCGTCGATTTTTTCTTTTTTCCAGGGGTCGGCATAGGCGGCATGGTTGGCGATGAAGCGGGTGGTGGATTGCATCAGATCGCAGACGATACGCAGGTTGTTGGCCCGCAGCGAACTGCCCGTCTCGGTCACCTCGACGATGGCATCGGCCAGACGGGGCGGCTTGACCTCGGTGGCTCCCCAGCTGAATTCCACCTGGGCCGTCACCCCGTGTTGCGCTAGCCAGCGTCGCGTCAGGTTGACCACTTCGGTGGCGATGCGTTTGCCTTGCAAGTCGGCGAGGCTATGGATGGGTGAATCGTTGGGCACCGCCAGCACCCAGCGGACCGGCTTACGACTGACCTTGCTGAAGACCAACTCGGCTACTTCGTACACGTCGGCATCGTTTTCCTCGATCCAGTCCCGGCCGGTCAAACCACAATCCAGCGAGCCATCCTGGACGTAGCGGGCCATCTCCTGAGCGCGGAGCAGCGTGCAATGGATCTCGGGGTCGTCGATCGTCGGATAGTAACTGCGTGAGGCAAAGGTAATTTTGTAGCCGGCCTTTTTGAACAGTTCGGCAGTGGCTTCTTGCAGACTGCCGGCGGGGATGCCGAGCTTTAACACGTTGGCATTCATTTGGAATATACCTGAGCCGGGTCAAACAGACGTTCGCCGACCATCTCAACTCCCTGCGGAGTCAGGCGACGGAAAAAGCACGAGGCAAAGCCCTCGTGGCAGGCGGCTCCACCGATCTGATGCACCTTAAGCAAAATCGTGTCGGCATCACAATCCAGTAAAATCTCGCGCACTTCCTGCACGTGGCCGCTCTCTTCGCCTTTGCGCCACAAGCGGTTGCGGCTGCGGCTGAAGTAGACGGCCCGGCCGGTGCGCAGCGTTTCGGCAAAGGCTTCCTGGTTCATCCAGGCCAGCATCAGAACGGCCCCGGTGGTAGCATCCTGAGCGATGGCGGGTAACAGGCCGCCCCCCTTGGCAAAATCGGGGCTCAGCGTGGGGGTTTTTTGCTGTGAGGTCATCAGCTCTCTCAGAATTTTAGCAGACTGAAGCAGGGGTGCGGAAACAACTTAGCTGCCCCTCCCAAAAAGCCCAACTCGATCAGAAAGGCACAGCCAGCCACCTGGCCGCCTGCTTTCTCGATCAGTTTGCAACCAGCGGCCATAGTGCCGCCCGTGGCCAGCACGTCATCGACCAACAGCACCCGCATCCCCGGCTCGATGGCATCGACATGCATGTTCAATTCGGCGCTGCCATACTCCAAGTCGTAGGCATGGCTGAGGGTGCGATAGGGCAGTTTGCCCGGCTTGCGCAGTGGCACTAGAGGCAGATTCAGCTCGACGGCCAAGGGGGCGGCAAACAAAAAGCCTCGGGCCTCGGCGGCGGCGATGGCATTAATGGGCTGACCTCGAAACTCGATACACATCAGGTCGATGGCTTGTTGGAAGGCAGCCGGCGTACTCAAAAGCGGGGTAATGTCCTTGAAAAGAATGCCCGGTTTGGGAAAATCGGGAACATCGCGAATATACTCTCGAAGATCCATCGCCCGCTCCTTGAAGCTTGTTTCGCTCCTGCTGCTATAGGGCCAGACCGGCCACGAGGCAACCATGACGCTACGGATTCGTCCTCCCACGGCTCACGATGTCCAGACCCTCGTCACGTTTAATCAACGCCTCGCCTGGGAAACGGAGGCTAAACACCTCGACCCCGATACGCTCCGCCACGGTGTACAGGCCGTTCTGGCTGATCCGCAGCGCGGGCAATACTTCCTGGCCGAGCAAGCCGGCCAGGTGGTCGGTCAGTTACTGATCACCCGCGAATGGAGCGACTGGCGTAACGGCTGGTTGTGGTGGATTCAATCGGTCTACGTGCGAGCCGAGGCTCGGCGACAAGGTGTGTTTCGTGCCCTATTTGAATGGGTGCTGCAGGAAGCCCAGCGTCAGGGCGACGTTGTCGGGCTACGTCTTTATGTCGAGAATCACAATACCGCCGCCCTGGCCACGTATCATCAACTGGGCATGGTCGATGCAGGCTATCGCGTGCTGGAACGATCCCCCTTGTCGCCGGCCCCTGCCCCTGAGGGTGCATGATTCACGACCGCGATCTGCTGCTGGCCTCCCTCCTGGCCGATCCTCGCGATGAGACGGCCTGGCTGGCGTTGGCTGATTGGCTGGAAGAGCAGGACGACCCCCGGCGGGCCGAACTGCTTCGCGCCACGCGGCTGTTACGCGGCATGCCGCGCTCGCCCCAACGCTTGCATCTCGAATTACAGGCGCAACAGCTCCTCGCTGCCGGTGTCCTGCCGTGCATGCCTACCTTGGTCAATTCCCTGGGCATGACCTTCGTCCTCATTCCGCCCCTGAGCGGCCACATCGGCTCACCGGAGGAGGAAGTCGGCCGTTACGGCGATGAGCCGCTCACGGCGGTGGAGCTGACCTATCCGTTTTATTTGGGGGCGACAACGGTCACCCAAGCCGAGTACCTGGCGGTGATGGGTAGCAACCCCAGTGCCTTTCAAGCCAAGGGGCGGATGCGACGCAAGGTGGTCGACCTGGACACCAGCTTGTTTCCGGTCGAGGGGGTCACTTGGCACGACGCGATGGCCTTTTGCGAGCGACTCAACCAACTCGAAGCGGAGCAACAACACGGCCGACACTACCGCTTGCCCACAGAGATCGAATGGGAGTTGGCTTGTCGGGCGGAAATCGCGCAAATGACAGCGTTTCCCTACGGACCGACGCTCTCGCCACGCTTTGCCAATTTCAAGGCGGCCCCTCGAGCCAAGACGAACTTGGGCCGACCGGCTGCGGTGCGGAGCTATCCGCCCAATGCCTTTGGCCTGTACGAGATGGTGGGCAACGTCTGGCAATGGTGCGGTGATTGGTTCCATGATGCCCGCTACGAGCGGCTACGCTCGGTGGACCCGCCCTTGGCTGAAGTCAGCGAACGTCGCAACGCCCGAGGCGGAACCTACAACCTAGAGGCTCGTCGCGCTCGCAGTGCCGACCGCAGCAGCTTCGAGCCGAATCATCGCGATTGCGACCTGGGCTTTCGTGTGCTGCTCGAGTGGTCCGCGCCGCCGATGAATCAACCGCGTCGGCCCCGCTGAGGAGACTCGGCCCCAGAAGACTTACTTCTGAAGGATCGGCAGATAATTATTCGGCACCTGTAAAATAATGCACGCCATCGCCGTTCCATAATGCGAGCAAATCTGATCTGACCAGCTGCCATCGGCATTTTGGCGGCTGAGCAACTCATCCCGTATGGCCGGGTACCACTCCGTCCAGTAGTGGCCACCGGCCGTCCACATCGCCTGCACGGCGTAATAGTGGCCGTAGAAGTAGTGCAGGTCGGGCCGACCGAAGAGGTTGCCATGCGGTTTGTTCTTCAGGAGGAACTGCAGGCCGCGTTCGACCTCTTCGCCTTTGTAGATGCCGGCTGCATTCAACGCGCAGACACCAGCCGCGGTACGAGCGAAGCTCTGCGAGCCGCCGCCCCCACCGCCGTGTACCATGTAGCGGAACCAGCCCTCGCGGCGGTCTTGGCAGTCTTTGACGTATCGGGTGCATTTATCGACGGCCGCCTTGGGGATGAAGATCCCCGCATTGCGGGCAGAGCGTAGGGCCATGATCTGGCACACGGTCACCGACAAGTCGGCATCGGTGCTGTTGGGTTCATAACGCCAGCCCCCTTCGATGTTCTGCGCCTTGAGGATCAACTTGACGGCCCGGCGCGCTTTGTTGCGTAGCTCTTCACGCAGGGTGCGGTCATGCACCATGCCGTAGAGTTCGGTCAGAAACAGCGACGCAAAGCCATGCCCGTACATCGGTCCGTGGATGCTGGCCGTGGGGTTGTGCAAAAAGCCCGGGAAACGTCCCTGCACATTCTCCTTGCTCAGAATGAAGCGTAACGCATCCAGCACTGCTCGGCCGTAGGTGCCGCGACCCGGTTGATGACCCGCACACATAAAAGCCATGCCCGCCAGAGCCGTCACCGCCACATTACCACGGTGGTTACCCGAGCCGAACGAGCCGTCGCGGTCACGTTTGTTATACAGGAAAGCCAAGCCACGACGGATGGCCTCCTCGGTGCGTTGGGTGATCATCCCTTTGGAGGCCGAGCCATCGGGGATGCGATCTTCGCCACCCAGGCCGCCCGCTTCGCCTACAGCAGCGTCGCCCTGGATCCCCAGACACAGCCCCGCGGTGCCCAGCATCCCCAGACCGCCGGCCCTCAGAAAGCCTCGACGTGTGAACATGGCTTAGTCCCCCTTTTGCCGGCCTTTCTCGGCGATGGCCTTGTAATACTTTCTGATGAGATCATCGTAGCGGGGCAAGAACGGCTGAGGATTGCTGTAGGCGTTCATTTCCGCTCGCAGCGATTCGGGCAGGTGCCCCCAGATGTCCTTGGTCAGCTCAAGGTCGCGTGGCTTGTCCGAGGTGGGGCCGGTGCGCCCCGCTCCGGGTTGCTCGCCGCCCATCGGCTGGGGCTGAGGCTGGTTGCCCCCCTTGGGTTGCGGCTGAGGCTGCTTCCCGCCTGCTAGCGGCTCTCCTTTTTGCTCGGGGCGTTGCGGCCGATTGGCGGCTTGTTGACGTTGCGATGGTTGTTTTTGCTGTCGGCTAGTTTGGGAGCGGGCTTGCAGGCGTTCTTGGCGGCGTTTTTCGGCCCGCGACAGGCCGCCTTGCTGACCCTGGCCGGGTTGTTGGCCGGCCTGGTCCTGGTTTTGCTGATCCTGATTTTGCTGGTCCTGGTTGTTCTGGTTTTGACCGCCGCCCCCTCCGCCACCGCCTTGCTGGCTACGACGGATCAGAGCATCAATATCATTGAGGATGTCGCGTTGTTGCTGTTCGGTGGCCTCGCCTAGCTCGCGGTTGCCCAGCTTGTCCTCGACCGCACGCATGTTTTTGTTGATGCGTTCGAGAATCTCTGCCTCGTCCTCGTCGGGATCAGTGCGCGGGCGATCCTCCGGCAAGAGCGGTTCGTCAGCCCCGCCGGGTTCCTTGCCTTTGCCGGGCTTCTCCCGTGGTTCCTTGCCCTTGCCGGGTTTGACTGGTGGTTCTTGGGGTGGCTCCGTGGGGTCTTTTCCCTTGGGTGTACCCGAGCGCGGATCGGCCGGCTTGTCGTTTTTGGGCGGATCGACAGGAGGCACCACCCCGTCGCGTTTTTTCTTCTTTAGACGCGGTGGCTCACCTCCCGGGTTGGCCGAGGGCTCATCGGCTGTGGAGACAGGCGGTTCCTGGGCCAGCAACAGGCTGCACACCAGTACGAACCCTAAGCAGAACGGCACGATGCGACGGATCACTTGGCGGCCTCCTTTTTCGGCTCGGGGTTTTTGTCGCCCCTTGGATCCATTTTACCCTCCGGTTCGCCGGGAGGGCGAGTCATTTGTTCGAGCAAATCGGCGACTTCTTTTTGTTCCCGGCGGAGGTCGTCCAGTTCGGCCTGAGCCTTGGCGTCGAGGTTGTCGAGATTCGGGTGCCGTCGAGTGAAGTCAGCGGTACGGCGGTTGACCTCTTCTTGCAGGTTGCGCAGGAGCTTCAGTTGCGCTAGGGGCGGCAGGCTATCGTCGCCCCCGCCACCTCCATTGCCAGCACCCCCCTCGTCGCCGTCTCCACCGCCGTTGGGATTGCCCAGGGGGCGTGGCTCGCTCTCAGCTTCCTTGAGCGATTCGAGCAGCTGAGTGAGCCGACGCAAAGCGTCTTGTTGCTGGCGGGCCAACTCGGCATCGGGCAACTCGGTCAGGGGCGGCAGTTGCTTGCGCAGGGCTGCGATGCGTTGGCCGGCTTGATGCATGGAGCGAGCAACGCGTTGCAGGAGTTTGGAGAAGACGGGGGCACCGGCTAACTCTTTGCGGGCGATGGCTTCGGTTTCATCGCCCAGGCCGCTTTGGTTTTCGCCCAGGTCGCGCAAGCTGCCGGACAAGCCACGCGACCACTCGTTGCGGGCCAGGACGGCGTCCTGGATGCGTTTGGCCTCGTCGAGGTGGCCCAGTTGACGTTCTTGCAAACGCTTAATCATGTCGGCCACTCGTGCGAGTTGTTCACGGGCCAATTCTTCTTCGGTGCGTTGGCGAGCCTTTTCGAGTTCACGGCGGGCTTCCTCCAGGCGGTCCAGTACGTCCTCTTGTTTTTCGTCGTCTTGCTTGCCGCCCCGGCGGAGTTGTTGGCCAGCTTCTTCCATTTCGCCGCCGGCCGCTTCAAGAGCCTGCTTGACGCGTTGGTTACGCAGGCGTGAGAGTTCTTTGAGTAGTTCTTCGGTCTGCTGCTGGAGTTTTTTTTGCTCTTTACTCAGGCGGGCCAGTTCGGCGTCGCGTTCTTTGTCGTCTTGGAGTTTCTCAGCTTCGCGAATCTTTTTTTGCAGCTTTTCTTGCTCGTCGATCAGTTCTTCGACTTTTTTCTCGGCTTCGCGGAGTTTTTTGGCCAGCCGATCCAGTTCCTTTTCGCGGTTTTCTTCGAGGTTTTTGTTGAGTTTCTCCAACTCGGCCAGGGCTTCTTTTTGCTTCTGGCGGGCTTCGTTGAGCTTGTTTTGGGTGATGGCTTCTTCGGCGGCCTTCATCTTGTTGGCCAAGTTTCCGGCTTCGAGTTGGTCGGCGGCGTCTTGTAGGGACTTGGCTGCCTCGGGGTCTTTGTTTTGGCGTTCCTCGGCCAGGCGTTTCATTTTGCTGGTCAATTGCCGGGCACGTTCGGCCAATTTATTCTGTTCCTGGGCGGCGGCATCGAGGGCAGCTTTTTGCTCGGGCTGGAGTTCGTCGCGGGTTTTGCCGCTGGCGATGTCGTTTTTCTTTTCGACCTCGTCGAGTTCGGCCAGGGCTTCGCGTTGTTTCTGCAACAACTCCCCTGTCTCGCGCCGCACTTCATTGCTACTGCCGGAAGGCTCGAGGTCGGCCAAGAGGGAGTTGAGCGATTTTTCGACCTCCTCTTGAGCTTTGCGAGCCTCGGCCAGGGCATCGCGAATCGGATTGTCGTCGGCGGGACGATTAGCCTCGGCTCGGGCAGCTTGGGCGGCGGCTTGTTTCTGTTGGGCCTTTTCCAGCTGGGCCAGTGCCTCTCGGCGAGACTTTTGGGCCTCGGCCAGGCGTTGTGCCTTTTCCTCGGGTTCGTCGGCAGCGGCGGCAGCCTGTTCAGCGCGAGCGGCCTGTTCTTGCAGGTTTTTGGCCTGTTCCCGGGCGGCGTGGGCCTCGGCCTCGGCCTGTCTAGCGCGGTTTTCCAGTTCGGCGGCGCGTTGTTGTCGCGCGGCAGGGTCTTGCAAGTCGGCGTTGCGTTTGGCCTCGGCCAATTTGGGCTCGATACGTTCGAGTTCCTGCTCGGCCAGGCGTTCTAGTTCGCGTTTGACGAGGTTGGCTCGCTCCATGGCTGCGCTTTTTTCCATGTTATTTTGCTTCAGAGTTTCGCGTAGGCGATCCATCTCGGCGCGCAATCCTTCGGCTTGTGAGCCAATCTTCTCGCGGATTTGGCGTTGCAGTTCCAGGGTTTCGGCAAACTGGGCGGCCTGTTTGCGCAGGTCGTTGGCCTGTTTGGCTTTTTCTTGGGCTTTGTTGCGAAGCTCGGCGGCTTTTTCTTGATGGGCTTTTTTCTCGCGGAGGTCGTCGGCTTTGCTGGCCTTGTCTTCTTCGGCGAGGGCTTCATCGAGCAGGCGTTGAGCTTCGATTTCGGCCTGGACGGCTTCGCGTTCGGGGGAAAGTTTTTCGTTTTTGCGCAGGCGGTTTTCCATGGCCCGAGTCTTTTCCAACGCCTCGCGTTGCTTATCGCGCAATTGCGCCAGTTGCGTTTGGATGCGTGCTTCTTCTTGATCGATGGCCAACTTGAGCGTATCCCGCGAGACGATGCGAATCTCGACGCGATGCGAGCGGCCCGGCTCCTTGCTGTGCAGATCGTCGAAATCGTCGGCCAACGCCTGGAGGGTGAGCAGATCGCCTGGTTTGAGCGGTGAGCCGTCGGGATGGCGTAGTTGGCTCAGCGACAAGAGGCGTCCCAGTTCGAGTTGTTGCGGCCGCAGCCGAGCAACGGGAGCGATGCGGGCCATGCTGCCCAGCCAAGCGCCGAGTTCGCGGTTGAGCCCGGTCTCGGGGCGATACAACTCAAGCGAGCGGGGCGGTTCGTCGGGGTTGGTGCGATACTCTAACCACACGTTGCGGATGGCAAATGTGGGATCTTCGACGATGAGTTCCAATGGCAGTTGGGCATCGGGCAAGACGTTCAGGGCGTCTTTGGAGGGCGAAGGACGTTCCAAACGCACCACCGGGGCTGGGTCGGGCCGTATCCGCAACTCAAACTGCCTGCCGTTCTCTAACTCATGTTCATCCACAAACCAAACCACATAACTGCCCGGCAAGACCGGCTGAAACACCCCACGAATTCGTTGACCGTCTTCGGACAGAGTCAACGGCTGGCGGTCGTAGATCGGCCGGGTCAAAGCGATAGAACCCAGAACGCTCAGAGCATCTCGCGAAGCCAACGGAGCCAAGGGGAGCGATGTGAGTGCCTCACGCATCTCGGGCAAAAAGGTCAGCCAGGCTCGCTGCAACGGGCGATCGGCCGCCGCTTGAAACTCGACCAGTGTACCGCTGATGGCATCGACGTTGCCGATGCCTGCGGGCAGCTGGTGTGGCGAGGGCAAATCGGTGTAACGCGGATAGCGCAACGTCAGGTGCGGAGAGGGGCCGCCCTCGAAGCTCGTCAGTTGCGGCAAAGGTAAAACTTCGACCGTCTGCAACTCGGTGCTGGCATCGTTGGCCAGGATGCGAAAAGCAAACGAACGCAACACATCCTCGGGTTTCAAGGTAATGCGGAAGCGGGCGACTCCTTCGTCGTCGCTTTTGATGACAAAGGGCAAACGCCGAGCCGGCACATCCTTGAACTCCAGTTCCAGCGTACCCTCGCGCGGCACGACCCCGCGTATCACTCCGGCCAGATGGTACTCCCGATTGCGTCCTACCTTGGAGGCGAACGGCTGTAGCTCGATTTGTGTCTTCTTGGGCCATTGCACCGAGGCAAAGGGCGTCGCCAAACGCCAGAACCCCTTGGTCGCCAGTTCGGGGCTAAGCAGAACAAAACCCAGCGTGAGCGTGGCGAACACGGCAGCGGCGAAGCTGGCCGTTTGCAGGCCACGCCGATCGACGATTTTGCCAAAATCGAGGTTGCCGATGCGAGCGAGGGTGCGGCGTATAGCCTCCGTACGCAGGGCGAGCGATTCGCCCGAGGGGGTGGTGCGTTGTTCATCGAGAAATTGCACGGTGCTGGCCAGGGCGTCGTTCAAAGTCGGATAGCGCTGCTCGATCCGCAAGGCCAACGACAGATCGTCCATCGGTTGCGACAACGGCCGCAGCAGATAAAACCAGGCGATCAGCCCCAGGCCGTTGAGGGTGGTAACGAGTACGACGGCACGCACCAGGGGGAACAGATCGTAGAGATAATCGATCCAACTCACCATCAGGCCGACCGACAGCACCAGCGCCACCGCACAGGCCAGCCCACGCCAGGTTGCTACCAGACGCAATTGCCGTCTTAGGGCAGCGAGACGGCCACGCAGTTTGTCGCCTTGGGGAGTCATTGCGGAGGTCTCCTGTCTTCCTCAGGGCGTTTCACCTGAAAAGGAAGACGGTTGTCGATCACAACAAGTTTTTCTGTTTGCGGAGCAGCCATTCACTAGTGAACAATCCCATCGCCAGCAAAAACAGCAGCCACGAGTTCCACACCACCATCGGCCTGCCCGTGGCCATTACCGAGACGCGATCGCCCTCGGGCAATTCCTCGACGAGGCGGTCAACCTGATCGAGGGTATAGAATTGGCCTTTGCTGATTTCAGCGGCTTTTTTCATTTCTTCGGCATTCATGCGCAGGAATTCCATTTCCCCGGGCGGGGCCAACACCTTGCATTGCACGGTGGGCCGGGGTTTGGCCTCCGGCTGGACGAGAGTGAAGCGATACTCTCCTTCGGGGGTTTGCGTCAGGGTGGCTTCGTAGGTGGCTCGTGAACCTTCCAGCATCGACAGCTTGACCATGCTCGTTTGGCGTTCGGCCGGCTTGCCGATCGGCTGCCGTTCGACCTGTACCTTGACCTCGGTATCTTTGGGAGGGGGCTTTTCATCGTCCGGGAAACGCACGATCATCTTGATCGGCTCGCCGCGTCGATAGGGCGTTTGCCGATCCAGACGCAGTTCCAGCCGACCCACCTTGCTGCGGGCCATGTAACGGATGGCCTGGATCCAGAACTGATTGTAATGCACTTGGTCTTCGCGCCAGTTCCAACGCCAAGTCTCGCTGACCCCCAAAAACAAGCACCGCCCCGCGCCGGCAAAATGTTGCAGCACCAAGGGAAGACGTTCCGCCTTGCGGCTCAGTTTGGCCGTTGGATGCACGGCCAAGATTTCCGCGGCCCGTTTGGGCGTGAAGCCATCGGCATACCAGAAGAATTCCTTGAGACGTGCCCAGATTTCTTCGTTTTCACGTTCGTCGGCACTGAAGCGGAACATGGGGTGCAAGCGGCCGGCCGGCGTCAGTTCCAAACGGAAGGGATCGACGCGGTCTTCGTCCAGGTCGTCGCTCTCTTGCGTCACATCCAAAGGCAACACATCCTTGAGCGGCGTATTGCGATAGGCACGCGGCGAGAACCGCTCTCCACCTAAAACAATCAGCCCCCCGCCTCGCTCTTGGACGAATTCGGCCACGTCCTTGAGGTGTTCCCCGAGGCGCTCCGGATCGATGTCCCCCAAGATGACCACATCGTAGCTCCACAGGTCTTCCTTGGCCGTATGCGTGTCAGCCATGCGGAAAGGAGTGGGCAAGTTGGCCAAGAGGGTGCGATCCTGAGTGTGGGCATCGGGGTCGGCATCTTGCAAGAAGACACGTAGGTTAACGCTTTTGTTTCCTTTGATGCGGTTGCTCTCGCGTTCGAGCAGCGTTTTGAGGTAGTGGTATTCGTAGCGACGATACCCCTCGACATAAAGCACGTTGACTTGTTTGGCTTCGCGAACCAGGATGGTCTTTTCGATCTGATTGTTTTCCTTGTCGGTTTCGCCTTCTAGCACCGGCGTGCGCAGGACGTAAACCTTCTCGCCGGGTTCGGTCGGCCGATGAATCATTTGCACATTTACCGTGCGATCGTCGCCGCCGGCCGTCACCATCTTGGTGTCCAGAGGCCGCTCTTTGCCCTTTTCATACAGGGCCAGTTGGAACGGTCCCGCAGGGAAACCCTGAGCCGTCAGTTTGAAGGCAAAGACGATGCGATCGTTGACATACACCGCGTCTTCGGCCCGTAGATCGTGCAGCGACAGGTCTTTAGGCTCGTGGGCATCGCCGACGCCCACGAAGAACAACGGCACACGCAGGGAGTCGGCATACTTAGCCACCCGTTCGAGGCTTTCGCCTTCGGTGACGGCTCCATCGGTGAAAACGACCACGGCGGCCAACGACGAGCCGCGGAAATCGTTCAGCACCTGACGGATGGCGGTACCGACCTGGGTGCTGTCATGTTCGGGGGTGGCTCGCAGGTCGCGCAGAGCTTTTAGGGCTGGCTCGATCTCGCTGGAGTTGTTGACATCCTTGAGTTTTTGCGCCCGCGAGGCAAAGCGGTAAACGTGCAGCCGAACCTTGCGTTTGGCCAACAGTTGGCGGAGAAACTCCTCCTCGCGGGCGAGCAGCGTTTGCACCAGACGCAAGCGATTGGCCGGCGTCGCCCCGGGAGTGCTGGCGAGTTGCTTGGCCAGTTCTTGTTTCTCCTCGTCGCTGAGTTCGGCCAGTCGAGCCAAGGCTTCGGCCGCCTCGCGTACCTTGGGGTCGCGGTACTGGTCGAGGGTACTCATGCTGCCGGAGTCGTCCACCAGCAGGACCAGATCCGGCCAGCCCTGGCGCTCGAAATACAATTGGATCTGGGGCAAGAACACCGTCAGTACCAGCAACAGCAACCCCAGGCGTAGCGTCCAAATCAGGGCCCGGAAGCGGTTGCTGATGTTGTTGCCCTCTTGACGATAAATCAGCCAAATCAGTGTTCCGGCCAGCACCGCCAGGGTCACGACCAGCCAGGGGTCGGCCTTGCCATCGTAGAAGTAGCTGTTGTACTCCAGCCGCCAACGGCTATTTTCGCCGGGCGTGGGGGGCGGCACGTCCAGAGCGCGTTCGACAGCCGCACGCAGAAATTCCGGCAAAAAGCCCAGAAAGTCGCCCGTCAGCCGATCATGAATCAGGACGACGGCGACCGCGACCAGCCCCGCCAGGAACAGCCACGGGGTAGCCCAGATCACCCCTTGCCACCAGAGGTTCTTGACGGGTGGCCCCTGTTCGATGCCTGTGACGCTGTTGGAGTAATGGCCGAAACGCCAGGCGAGGACCACCTCGAGCAACAGCAGGCCGAGCAACAGCAGCAACAGCAGGCGAGCGATGGGCGGTCCCTGAGGGGCATAGTAAATCTCGGTGCTCTCCTGATCAGCGGGCGTGGCATGGACCACGTTGGCGAGATCCGTCACGACCTGTATATCCCACTCGGGATAGGTACGCTGGAGTTCGTCCAAACTCGTCCGCGTCAAATTGCTCTCGCTGGCCTGCTGATCCTCGGTGCTGGTCGGCACATTGACGGCAAAGAGATATTCGCGCGGCGCGGAGCCGAGCGTCACCTTGTAGATGCCCGCCAGATCGGTATCGGCAAAACGCAACACACTACCATCGCCGAATGGCTGCACGGGAACGCGGCTGGTGCCGTTGTCGGTGTCTAGGCCGTCGCGTGGAGATTCGAGGGTGGCCTCGGCACCGACGGTCAGCGCGGGCAGGTGCAGTTCGATTGGCTCGCCAACCACCAGGGCCCGCTCGCGTAGGCGGGCACTGGCCGCATGATAGAGCGTCTCTTGCATCAGCGGGGGAAAAGCGGGAGAAGTCGGCCAATTGCCCCAATCGGAATTCAAGGTGGTGTTGATGAGCAGGACCCGGCCCCGGCCGGACATAGCGCGATCGGCCTCGTCGCGCACCAGCTTATCGGGCAGGGGCGGCCGCCATTCGATCATCGCTGAGCCGCTGCCAATCTTCTCGCGTGTCGGAGGTAGTTGGCCCGGCGGGACGAAAGGCCCATAGCCCAAAATGGTGCGGGGCAGTTCCCCCAGCACGGCGCGGGCCGGCCGTGTCTGCATCATGGTGTTAAAGAGCGGTTGCAGCAGCCGCTCGCGGGCAGCAGCATCTTGAAACACCCGCAACGGGTCGTAGCGGTCTGCATCACGCGGCAGGGTCAGCTGAAAACCATACGGTGCCTTCACACGTTGCGGCCCGATCAGTTCCACGGGCAGCAGCCCCTTGCCCTCGCGATACAAGTTTGCGTTGTAATTGCCTACATCCACGCGGTCGCCCATCACCACCACCAGGCCGCCGCCCCGCCGCACGTGCGCCTCGAGCCGCTTGACCTCGCCGTCGCTGAGGCTGGCCACATCGCACAGCACCACCGCATCATAGTTCTCCAGCGCCACCGACCCCAGTTGCACCGTGGGGATGACACGCGGCCGAGCCGTGATATTCGCAGGGACGCGTTCGCCCTCTTCAAAGGGGAACAAGGCAAAGCGCAGCCAACCGGTCGCCTGATCAAACAGTTCTGGAGCTTGTTTGCCGTTGACCAGCAAGATGGGGAAGGTGTTGCGAACACGCAAGACGATGCTGCGTGTATCATCCACCTCCAGATTGTCGCTGCTAATCGTCACCTGCACCACGTAATCACCCGGTTTGGCAAAACGATAGGCGAACGAAACCGGCGTCTGTTGCCCGCGTTGCGCCGTCACCAGCGACGTCGCTACCTCCTTCATCGCCAGGGGTTCTTCGCCGGCCGCCTCGCGGGCGCGGCCGACGCTCAGCTTGACGCTGACATCCGGGCGTGTGTCGCCATAATTGAATAGGGTGGCCTGGATGCGTACCTCGCTGGCCGTCGTTGCCACCGGTTCGAGCAATTCCAGCCCGGTGATGGCCAGGTTATTAGCATTGTCGACCCCCACATCGACAAAAATCGCCTTAGCCCCTAGCTGCTTGAAGGTGTTGATGGCGTTGGTCAAATCGCCAGGACGCTGCGCCATCCAGCCGGAGCGTTGCAGATCGGTGACAAAATAAACCTCCTTGGCCGGAAACTTGCCCGGCGAGGAACGCAACAGCCCCGCCACGGTCGTCAGCGTGCCGGCCAGGTCGGCGTTGCCGTGTGTGACTTTCAGGGTCCGAATCTCGCGGGCCACACGCCGCGCATCTTCGGATGGCTCGGGCACGATGCGGCGTGGCGACGAGGCCATCAACACCACACTAAAGCCATCGCCGCTCGTGCCTTGGGTTACGATCTGCTCAGCGAGTTGGCGGGCTTTTTCAAAGCAGGTGCCCTCGCCGGTTTTCAGGCTCATGCTAAAGGAGCCATCCAGCACAATAATTTTGTGTGTGCGGGTAGAGGTGGTGAGAACCCCCTTGCCGCCTTGCGGGTTCCACCAACGCCACCACTCCTCAGCCCAGCCGGTCACACTGGTCATGGCCAGGATGAGCGTCAGCAGGGCCAAGCAACGCACCAGCAGCAACAGCAGTTGCTCGATACGCATCTTGCGTGCGCTTTTCCGCTGGGCAGCCAACAAAAACCGCATCGCCGCCCACTCGACGATCTTGAAACGCCGCTTGTTGAGCAGGTGAATCAAGATCGGCACCGAGATGGCCGCGCCAGCTACGGCAGCAACGGAGAGGGGGCCTTCAAACAACACAGCCAAAAGCAGCAAGCTGGTGGACATCACAACGGACCTCAGCGGGAGCGGGCCAGGCGGTGGGCCAGATACGCCGCCAGGGCGGTGCCTAGCGAGTTATCCGTCCGCAACGGGACGAAGTCGATGTTCTGCATCAGGCAACCTTTCTCTAAGGCAGCGTTGAACGACTCGATCTGTTCTAAGTAGCTCTCACGCAGACTACGCGGATCGGTGAGCAACTCGGGATATTGCTCGAGTCCCTTGAAGAGTGTCGCCTCGGTGAACGGAAACGACAACTCGGCCGGGTCCAGCACCTGCATCAAAATGACTTCGTGTCGTTTGTGCCGCAAATGTTTCAACCCCGTCAAGATGTCGTCTAACTCATCGAAGCAATCCGACAACACTAGTAGAATCGCCCGCCGCCCGATGCGTTCGGCCAGGTCGTGCAAAATAGGGGCCAGCCGGGTGCGAGTCGGACCGGGCCCGCGGTTGAGGAGGTTGACGATCTGTTTGAGGTGGGCCATTTGCGTGCTGGGGCGAACAAAGCTCCGCACCACCTCGTCATACGTCACCAATCCGACCCCATCTTGCTGATGCAACGTCAGATAGGCCAACGCCGCCGCTGCCATGCAGGCGTAGTCGTACTTGCGGACCAACGGCTGGCCGTCGGGCCCTTTGGGACCGGAACCATACCGCATCGACTCGCTGGTATCGACCAGCAGCCAGAGATTGAGGTTGGTCTCTTCTTCATATTGTTTGATGTAGAAACGTCCCAGGCGGGAGTAGACCTTCCAGTCGAGGTGCTTCAGATCGTCGCCGGGCACATACTCGCGATGCTCAACAAACTCGACGGAAAAGCCGTGATACGGGCTTTTGTGCATGCCGCTGAGATAGCCTTCGACGATCAGCCGGGCTTGCAGTTCCAGGCTTCGCACTTTGGCCAGCGCCAAGGGGTCCAGATATTTGGGTAGATCGCTCATGAGATGATTTTGCTGGCACTCCTACTCAAGCCAAAGCCCGGAAAGCTCACTCCCTCATGCCCTGGGCTGAGGGTCGTCCCCCACACAAGTCGTTGGTCCAACCATGGTCAAACGCCGGGCCCCTCGTACAGCCCAACAACCACGTCGCCCAGAGGGTGATGCAGGATCTCATCATTGAACCCACTCCGTGGTAGCCGCGGTTGCTACCTTTATCCCTTCTCGGCGGGATCGCGAGGGATCATCTCGATCAGCTTGGCGATGATGTCGTCGGGACGAATCCCTTCGGCCTCGGCGTTGAAATTCGTGACAATGCGGTGTCGCATCACCGATGGAGCCACGCTGCGTACATCCTCACACGAAACATAATAGCGGCCATGCAGCACCGCGCGGGCCTTGGCTGCCAAGATCAAAAACTGCGTGGCCCGCGGCCCCGCGCCCCAAGTGATGTAGTCGCGAATGAAGCTCGGCACCTCCTCAGCTGGTTTGTTGCCCGAGCGGCCGATACGGTTGCCAACCCGAGTCAAGCGGGTGAATTTCATGGCGTAGCGAATGACATACGGGGCCACGGGCACCTTGCGGACGATGTCCTGCATTTCGAGGATGTCGGTGGCGGAAAGCACCTTGTCGAGCAGGGGGACATGGGTGCTGGTGGTCATTTCGACGATGCGAAACTCTTCTTCTTCCTCGGGATAATCGAGGTTGATCATAAACATGAAGCGGTCGAGTTGCGCCTCGGGCAGGGGATAAGTACCTTCTTGTTCGATGGGGTTTTGCGTCGCCAACACAAAAAACGGATCAGGCAGCTTGTGCCGGGTGCCGCCTACCGTCACCTGGCGTTCTTGCATCGCCTCCAGCAAAGCGGCCTGGGTCTTGGGCGGGGTGCGGTTGATTTCGTCGGCTAGCACCACATTAGCGAAGATCGGGCCATGCAAAAATTTGAACACCCGTTGCCCGGTAGCTTTATCCTCTTGCAGCACCTCAAAGCCGCTGATGTCTGAGGGCATGAGGTCCGGTGTGAACTGTACGCGGCTGAAACTCAGGCTCAGGGCATCGGCCAGCGTGCGGATCATCAGCGTCTTGGCCAAGCCCGGCACGCCCACCAGCAGGCAGTGGCCACGCGCGAAAATGGCAATCAGCAGCTCTTCCAACGCCTGTTCTTGGCCGACGATCGCCTTGGCTATCTCGCGGCGGATGCGTCGGTAGCCATCGTTGAGCCGTTCGATGGCTGAGAGGTCACCTTCGAGGCGGGGGCTAGCTTCGGTAGCATCGACGACCACTGGCTGGGCCACCGGCGCGCTGGGGGCCGGGGGCGCTGTGGGCACCTCAGCTCGCGGGGCAGCGGCAGCAGAGGCAGCCGCAGCGGCTTCGTCGGCCGATAGCCACGCTCCACAGCCACACAAGCGACGGCCTCCGACAGGTACCTGGACGAGCAGGCCACAACTTTTACAACGGATGGTCGGCATGATGAGAATTCACTTTGCGGGTTGAAGACAGGTGACCTGATCGCCCAGCGCGAACAGGACCCCCCTGGGAGCTGGCCCCTCTTGCGAGTTGGCCTGCAGCACCGGGCCAGGGGTCAGAATGTCTCGGCCGAGCCACACCAGCGGTACTACTCCGCCCCGCTCGGCCGCTTCTTGCACACGCGGCAGGTGATACGGTTGTAGTTGCCAACGGCCACGACTTTTGCCGTCCAGGCTCCATAGACCCACCTGATCGGCGACGCCCGGCCAAGGACCTACTCGCCATTGTACCGCAATTCCTAACCAGCGGACAACCGCTCGCACCCCCAAACCTTCGCGGGCACTGAGCCAGATTCCCTCCTCGTTCACATAGATGCGGCACCGCGGGGCTAATTCTGTCTCGCGGCTCCAGTGCAGCCGACAACTGGGTAAATCCCGCACCAGCAGCCGATCGCCCTCGCTGTGAATCAGCCGGTCGCCCACCACCTGCCACGCTTCTGGGGCCGTGTCCGCCGAGAGCAGCGGTGCTTCGCTATGGGCCGTTTGACCGGTGACGGCATCGAGATAACGCAGCCGCACGCCGCTGTTCTCCGGGATGGCGACGACGAGTTTTTGCTCGCCCCAACGCAGCACGATGGGCGGCTCGCCGCTGCGTGTCGTCTTGCCGGGCAGGCGGTAGGTCCAGACCACTGCTCCGCGGGCATCCAAGCGCCGTAATTGCTCGGTCTCGACGATCAGCATGCCCTCGGACAACGGTAGCGGGGGACGTGGCCAAGGGCCGCTCGGCTCCGGATCGCGACGTAGCACCTGACCGCTGTCGCGGTGCAATAAGTAGCGGTGCCGGGACACTTGGGCCAAAATCGCCTCGCCGAGCGGGGCTAAATGCTGAATCTGTGTGCGGCCGTGGCCTACGGGCCATCCCGCTCCCGGCGCATCCCACGCCCACAGACAACGCCCCGTGGCCAACGACAAAGCAAACAAGCGGCCGCCCTGAGCGACCAGCAGCCGCTCGCCCAGCGGGCAAAACAAATGTAAAGGCTCCGCTGCCTGGGCCTCGCGATGGACACGCGGGGCGGCCGTGGCATCGGTAGGCCAACGCGGCAAACGCGGAGCCGGCCAGTGCCAAAGCAACTGCCCCTCGGTGGACAGAGCCGCTACGCCCTGGGCACCGGCGACCACCAGCCGGGCTTGTTGTCGAAAGGCGGTTGTGGCCCTGAAGCCCAGTTCGACCCGCCAGCGGATGCCTCGGCCGTCACGCCGCAATAATTCGCCTTCACGCGTGCTGAGGATCAGGCCGCCGCCCGCGACGGGTAAAAACGTCTCGCCACGCCCTAGGCGTACCTCCGTGCCGGCAAGCGACTCCGCTTTCCAGGCTGGCAAATCAGGGATCGGCCGATTCAGCAGCACTGCCGCCGCTTGCGGCAAGCCGCGTTCGTCGCGGATGTCGCGGCGTAGCAAGCGTGGCTCACGAGCCAATGCCGACCAGTCGCGCTCGCGTAGGATGCGGCCCAACCGGGCATCGTCGCTTGAGTCGTTGCTCGGGTTGTCGCTTGAATCGTCGCTCGGGTTGAGTTTATCTTCGGAAACAGTCGGCTCCTCCTCGGGCACATAGGCATACAATGCTTGCCGATCGGTCACCAGTAGAATGCCGTTGGCACACACTAAATGCCCCGAACGGATGCGGTGCAGTAGCGTTGGATTGTCGGGTTGTCGGCCATCTTCTTGACGTACTGCTAGGACACCGAACGGCAGGCGATAGGTGGGCCACAGGACGAGATCGCCCACAAGCAGACCACGACCAAAAGGGACCAGTCCCGCGCCGTCGTCAGGCAGCATCCAGCCGCCGGCATCGCTGCCGTTGTACGCATCGACCGCCCGCAGGCCACCGGCTTCGACGCGACCTTGGCTTAGATTGCGCCAGGTGGAGAAGATGAGCTTCCCGCGACCGACCCCCAGCAGCTGCACCACGTCGAGGTGGTCCCGCTGCCAGAGAATTTCCCCCGTTACCTGATCCAGGCACAACAGCCGATCCGAATCCGCCGGCGCGACATAGATTCGGCCCTGGACACACAAGGGCGGACACAGATCTCGCAGAATTGGCTCATCGCTGGGTTCGACTAGCTCGCGACGGGGATAACGCATGGCCCAGTTGCGCGTCCCTCGCAGACTATCCAACGCGACGATCAACCCCGAGTGCGAACAGTACACCACTTGATCGCCGGCTTGCGTCAGCAGATGATGCCGTAGCCGCGCTTTTCGCCCCTCGTTGGCGTCGGCTGTCAGCAGTTCGCGTGTCTCGCAGACATCCACTTTCCACAACGGCACAGGCCGCGGCTCGTCGCTGAAGGCCGCGTAACAATGCACGGCCGTCACCAACTTGTCGCCGACAAAGCGACTGACGGCCACATAGCAGCGTTCGCCGACGACCAGGGGGGTGCCTTCGAAGATGGCAAACTCTTTGCGTGCGGGATCGTAGGCCCGGGCCAACCAGCGGAGTTTGCCCTCGCGCAGGCACACCAGGGCACTTTCGGCATCTTCGGGAGGCTGGCCCGCGTTGGGCCGAACATCCCGCACGGCCGAGGCCCCCACGCGGGCAAAAACGTGACCTTCGGCGATACTCAGGGTGTGGCGGCTATCGGCACGCGGCAGCGGCTGCACGACACGCGGCACGCCCCGCAAATAGTCCGCTGCATCCAACCAAACCTCGGCTTGGCCTTTGCGTAAATCATACGCCGTTATGTAGCGGCCATCGTTGATAAACGCCGTGGAACCCAGCAAGGCCGGATAATAAGCGAGTCGGCGTGCCGCCTCGACGGCTTGATCGCGGCGGACGGGGGCAAGGTTGCCGACCAGGCGTTCCCGACGTGACAAATCAAAGGTGAAGGTCGGCCCCTTGCGAGCCAGACGCGACAGGGCATCGAGCAGACGCCTCGGTCCTTGAGCGATCGCCCCGCGTGAACCGTCGCCGCCAAAGGTAGGCCAATCGCGCGACTCAGCCGGCGCGACCTCCATCTTGGCCAGCAGATCGGCATACAGGCCGTGTTGGCCGGCCAAGCGGCCCTCGGCCTTGGGGAAGCGTTTGCGAAAAGCGGCCAAGGCGGCCTGCCAATCGCCCCGGCCGGCGAACCGCCAGGCCAACAGTTGCTTGGCCTGGGCACGGGCTTGCTGGGCCTCGCTGGCGTCGGGATGGACCAAGGCTTCAGCCGAAGGTTCCAGTGGGGAAATGGCACTCCAATAGCGCAAGGCTGCCTCCCAATCGCCGACCAGAAACGCTTGATCGCCCAGGCGATCCAGCGCCACCAGAGCCGCCTTGCTGACAAACGCTTCTTGAACCACGCGTCGCAATTCCCCCGCCTCGAGCCAGCCGGCCGCCAGCGGTTCCAGACGTTGCCGATATTCCGCCAGCACCGCCGGCGGCAGACGGGCCAAAGAGGCATGGACGGCCAAGCGTGCCTGGATTAGCCGTCCTTCGGACAGGGGGATCAGATCGTCGGCTCCGGCTTCGAGCAGGCCAACGAGTTGAGCCAACGCCTCGGGATATTTTTTGTCCTCCAGACGGCGTAAGGCTTCGGCATGACGCGTAGCAGTGGGACCCGATTCGCCCACCACGACAATCGCTTCGGGTTCAGCGGCGACAACGTGAAAAAAGAGGAGGGCAAAGCAACAGCCCATGCGGGATTCTCAAACCTGGGAAGGGCTCTCGGGGGATTTCTCAATTGTACTTCTAAATTAGGCGCTCCCCCAACCAAAGAACAGCTTTCAGCCCGGCGTTTTTCAAAACAGCTTAATTTCCTCGGCGAAGTCTTTCGTGGCACGGCTCTTGCACGGTTAGTTTTTCGGCCGTACAACGGTTAGAAACTCCGAAGGCAGAACATCGGGAGAGCGGTAGTGCCTCAGTGTGGTCGCGGTAGTTGGAGGGTTGTAGCCGTCGTCCTGGGAGGATGGCTGGTAGGGATGGTGGGTTGTGAGTACAAGGCCCACTATCCAGCGGAGTTGCGTTATCCCCTGCGAAAAGATTTGCTTGTGATCAAGCCCTCGGGCGAACAACCCGACTTATTGCCAGGACCCGGTTTGCTCGACCAGAGTATCCGCGACGGCCTGACTCGCGAAGAGAACGGTAAACGCGTGCCCAAAGAAGGGGTCGTTTTCTACGATCCCAGCCAACTCACCCCCGAGCAAGCCAAAGCCGTTCGCCGCGGGCTCGAGGAGCTTTTTGGCACGCCGCTTCGTCCGCGCGTCGACAGTGACAAACCCGCCCTCGACGAGTTGTTGCTCACCAACGACCGCCTCGCCGCCGGCAGCGAACTGTATCGCAAGCACTGCATGCACTGCCACGGGGTGGCGGGCGATGGCCGAGGGCCGACGGCTCCGTGGGTGCATCCGCATCCGCGGGACTATCGCTCGGGTAAGTTTAAGTTTGTATCCAACGCGGCCCAAAACGCGGCCGGCGAAGCTTTGGATGTCAAACCCAGCCGAGCCGATCTGCGCCGTATTTTACTACGCGGCATCGAGGGCACCTCCATGCCGGGCTTTGAGTCGCTACCTTCGCAACAGCTGGAAAATATCATCAGTTATGTCATTCACCTGAGCATTCGGGGCGAGGTCGAGTTTCGCACCCTGACGCAGATCCTCAGCGGCAAGCTCGACGGCCCCGAGCCGATCGCCCGCTTCCTCCGTGAAACGCTCGACGGCAGCGAGCTGCGCCCGGGGGTGCTGGATGCCTGGGCCGTCATGAACCGCCCCGAACAACAGCTCAAGGTGCCCGACTACCCCGAAAAATACACCGGCCCCGACAAAGATAAAGAAATGGCCGACTCCATCCGTCGCGGCTTCGCTACCTTTATTGGCAAAGAAGCCGGCTGCATCTCGTGCCACAACGACTTTGGCCGGCAAGCCAAGTATTTGCATGATGCTTGGGGCACGCTGGTGCAGCCACGCAACTTGACGGTACCTGTTTATCGCGGCGGGCGGCGACCGGTCGATCTGTATTATCGCATTCGCGGCGGCATTTTACCCTCGGGCATGGCCGTGGCTACCTTCAAACGCAAAGACGACAAGGGCCAAGACACCGACGCCGAAGATGCCGAAAAGTATTGGGATCTGATCCACTTCGTGCAGGCGTTACCGTATCCCAAGATGCTGCCGGCAGAGGTGCGGCAGCGGGTATACGGATCGGCCTTGAGTCGCAACCCGACGATGGACCCGCCCAGTGAAAAGTCCGTGCCCAAGGGCGAAAAGTCCCCCAACACGGGCAACGGCCCGAACAACGGCGAACAACCTTGAGGAGAACCGGGACTGTGGGCAAAGGCTGGAGCGTATTTTTTGGCGTGTCCTTGCTGGTGATGTTTGTCTTCACCTTGGCCGCCCCGTTCTACGGCTGGTGGCTGCCCGAGGCGGTCAGCAGCTTTGCCCCCGAGGTGGACGGCCTGTTTTATCTCATCTTGTGGTTGGTCGGCTTCTTTTTCGTCCTGACGCAGGTGATTTTGGTTTATGCGATGTGGCGTTTCGCGGGCCAGCCCGGTCGTCGAGCCGTCTATACGCATGGCAACCACCGTTTGGAGTTGCTCTGGACTGCCGTACCCGGCGTGATCCTCTTCGGCCTGGCTATGGGCCAAATCGCCGTCTGGCAGAATATGAAATATCAAAGTCAGATGCCCGCCCCCGAGGTAACGCTCACCGTCCTAGGTCGTCAATGGGAATGGCGCATGCGTTACCCCAGCGATGCGGCTCGCTTTCACTGGTCGGCCGATGCCGACGATGCGACCATTCGCGACAAACGGCTACAGGCCCGCAGTTGGGCCGAGAACCCCGAATACGATGATGTGCATGTGGCCAACGAGTTGCATACCTACGTCGGAGCGAACACGCGGGTGTATGTGCGGACGCAAGACGTGATCCACAGCTTTACCATGCCGCACATGCGCGTCAAGCAAGACATGCTGCCGGGCAAAACGATCCCCTTGTGGTTCAAGCCCATGCGGGCCAATACGCGCTTTGACCCGGGCACGGGCCAACTCCGTCCGCCCGCTTCCCCCGCTGATGCCTGGGAGATCGCCTGTCAGGAGCTGTGCGGTGGCCGACACTACGCCATGCGTGGCCGGGTCTTTGTCCACGACAGCAAAGAAAGCTACGAGGCCTGGCTCGCTCACACACGCCAGCAGCAGTTTCGCCGCGTAGCCGACTTACCCTCCGTGAGGAACTAGCAGGAATGAGTGTCTTGCCGAACACCCAACCGCAAAACCTTGCTGACGCCGCGGCTCCGGTGGCACCGGCCGGCCCAGCTCTTGGGTCGGAACTGAGCTTTTTGCGCAAGTATATCTTTTCCGAGGATCACAAGATCATCGGTATCCAGTTCTTGTTTTCGTCGCTCATTTTCCTGTTTATCGGCGGAGCGTTGGCCCTGCTGGTGCGTTTGCAAGTTGGCTACCCCTACGAACACATTCCCGGCATCTCCGAGTGGTTCCCGCCCGAGTGGGGCCGCAAAATGTCGCCGGAATTTTACACCATGGTTTTTAGCATGCACGCCACGGTGATGATCTTTTTCGTCATCGTGCCCTGGCTGACGGGGGCGTTTGGCAACTACCTCATCCCGCTGCAAATCGGTGCCAGCGACATGGCCTTTCCCAAGCTCAACATGCTTTCCTACTGGATGATGTGGCCGGGCTTCTTGGCGCTGCTGATCAGCTTTTTCGTCGGCGGGGGAGCAGCGGGGAGCGGCTGGACTGCCTATCCCACCGTGGCCAGTGCCACGCTGCCGCTGGAGCAGGGCGGCGGATCGCCGGCCTCTCCGCACTCCGGCACGGGGCAGATCCTGTGGCTGGTGTCGCTGATTTTTGTGGGCATCTCTTCGATGATGGGGTCGGTCAATTACATCACGACCATTCTCAACATGCGTGCGCCCGGTATGACCATGATGCGTTTGCCCATGACCATCTGGGGTCTGTTCATCACCGCCATCCTGCAAGCGTTGGCCCTGCCGGTGTTGACCGTCGCGCTGTTCTTGCAACTGCTGGACAAGACGGTCGGCACCTGCTTCTTTTTACCGCCGGCCGGCTCCTCGTTTGGCAACTGGCACACCGGTCCGGGGGGCGGCCAGCCATTGCTGTGGCAACATCTGTTTTGGTTTTACTCGCACCCGGCCGTTTATATCATGATCCTGCCGGCGATGGGCATCGTGTCGGACATCCTCAGCACCTTCGCCCGCAAGCCGCTCTTTGGCTATCGGCCGATGGTCCTGGCCATCGCAGGCATCGCGGGGCTGGGGTTCATCGTCTGGGGCCATCACATGTTTCAGAGCGGCATGGACCCACGGCTGGGGACTGGGTTTATGGTGGCGACCATCATGATCGCGCTACCCAGTGCCATCAAGACGTTCAACTGGCTGGGCACGATCTGGCAGGGCAACTTGCAATTCACCACGGCCATGCTCAACGCGCTGGCCTTTGTGAGCATGTTTGTCATCGGCGGGCTGTCGGGTATTTTCATGGCTGCGACGCCCGTCGATGTGTACATCCACGATACCTACTTTATCGTGGCTCACATTCACTATGTGCTGTTTATGGCCAGTCTGTTCGGCATCTTCGCGGGGGTCTATTACTGGTTTCCGAAGATGTTCGGGCGGAGGATGAGCGAGACGCTGGGCAAGATTCACTTTGTGCTGACGTTTCTCCTGGCCAACGCGACGTTTTATCCGATGCACATCATCGGCGTGGGGGGGCATCCGCGACGCTATTACGATATTACCATCTACGACACCTTCCAGCATTTGCAACCGCTCAATGTGTTTATGACAATTGCAGCGGTGCTGCTGGGGCTGGTGCAGCTGATCTTTGTGGTCAACTTCTTCTGGAGCCTGTTCTTCGGCAAGCCAGCCGGGCGTAACCCCTGGAACAGCAACACATTGGAGTGGGCCGCCCCCTCGCCCCCGCCGCACGGCAATTTTGATACGCCGCCCGTGGTCTACCGTGGTCCCTATGAATATGGGCA